>WNFS01000698.1_pt1 | contig 26184 bp, 30 predicted proteins | sample 5400141 | NCBI WGS metagenome assembly WNFS01 (sample SAMN13153358, study PRJNA577476) | soil metagenome | isolation source: 60 cm saprolite under Madrone tree | place: USA:California | collected 2016-06-14
CGGCCCCGGTTCAGGCGAAACGCTATGAGATCGTCACCAAAGGCGGTGTTCTTTCCACGCAGCCGCCCCTGGCGGTGGTTTATCTCGATGGTTCTTTCCCGCAACGAGCTTCGCTGCCGACCAAACAAGTCACGCAAAAGGATTTGACGTTCATCCCTTCACTTCTCCCGGTGCGGGTCGGAACCAAGGTTGAATTTCCAAATCTTGATGACACCTATCACAACATTTTTTCCTACTCGCCTGCCAAACGTTTTGATCTTGGGCGTTATCGTCCGGATGAGCGGCCAATTCCGACGCAAGTTTTCGATAAGCCGGGCATGGTCATACTTCGGTGCGACATTCATGAGCACATGCGCGGACTGATTCTTGTTTTGAATACTCCGCATTTTGTGATGACAGACACAAATGGACACTTTCGATTAGATGGGCTTCGAGCGGGTCACTACACTCTCAAGGCATGGGTCGACAGCAGGACCACGCGAGAAAAACCTGTGGAGTTGAAGAACGGCGAAACGCTCCACGTCGATTTCCCATGAGTGCCGCGGAGCAATCGAGAGACAAAGGTGTAGCGCGCTTTCGCACTCGATTGTTTACCGCCATGATGGTCATCGTAGCGACGCTGACCGGTCTGAGTTTTTATCTGGCACAGCGCAAGGTGACAGCGGATGCAGAGCGAAACTTGCAGCAGATTTTCCAGGCAGAACTTTCGTCATTGCACAAACTCGAGGAACTCCGCCACGCTGCGCTGGCGGATCGCTGCAACGCGCTCGCGGCCAAGTCTCGGATTCATGCGGCCATCGAAGACAATGCAATCGATCTATTGTATCCCAGCGCCAAAGATGAGTTGCGCGGTTTAATAGAGGGCGAGGAACCGCCTCCAGAGCAAGCGGCGCAATCGCTTCACGCGAAATTTTACCGCTTCCTCGACAGTAAAGGCGCGGTCATCAAGCCGCTGAATTCTTACGATGTTGGAGAGCTGGACGCCAAAACGGAAGCGCAACTCGCCTTGGACAAATTGCCGGACACGCAGCAAATCGGTTACATCCAGGAAAATACCCAGGCTGATGGTGGATCTATCGACGAAGTGATAGCAGTGCCGATTTTTTCGACCGACACCGGCGATGTGATTTCCGCGCTCGTGATCGGGTTCAAACCACTCAAGCTCGAAGATAAACACACGGGAATGAAGAGCGGAATCTGGACGAACGGCCAGTTGCATCTGCCGGCGCTTCCAATATCTGTGCAGGCCTCGCTCAACGACAAGGTAGCAGGTGCGCTCGCGAATTCTGATCAAGATCAAAACTACTTTCGCGTCGATGTCGGTGGTGCCTCTCAGCTTTTGTTTTATAAGCGGCTTAATTCGGGTTCGCTGTTTCCGCCCGCTTACGAAATTTCCGTTTATCCACTCAGCTATTCACTCGCAGAGTTGCATCGACTTCGCTGGCAAATCGGCGGTGCGGGCGCGCTGCTTTTGTTAGGCGGTTTCGTCGCAAGCCATCTGGTCGCGTTGAACCTTTCCGTGCCAGTGAAAAAGCTGGCGCTGGATTCGGAAGAGAATCGCGCACAACGAAAACGCGCCGAAGCCGCCCTGGCTTCGACTGCTCAGGAACTGGAAAGATCCACAAGATATTCCGCCGACGCCTCACATCAGCTGAAAAGCCCGGTCACTGTTTTTCGCATCGGCCTGGAATCGTTGATGGCGCGCGAAGGTTTCAAGCCGGAGATTTACGAGGAATTGTCCGCGCTGCTCCATCAAACGCATCGTTTGACCGGCGTCATCGACGATTTGCTTCTGTTGTCACGCATGGACGCTGGTCATCTTCAAATCGCCTCGACGCCGGTAAACCTTAGCCAGCTCGTTGACGAGTGGCTGGACGATTTCGGCGCGCTGCCCGATTCGCCGGACGTGAAAATCGAGAAGGAATTTCCGCACAGTCTGTTTGTGGCTGGCGAAAAACGGTACACGTCACTGATCGTGCAAAATCTCCTGGAGAACGCGCGAAAGTACAATCGCCCTGGCGGATGGATCCGCGTCAGCACACATGGCAATGGCAGCGACGTTGTGCTGACCGTTGGGAATACGGGCCGCACAATTCCACCCGGCGAAAACATCTTCGAGCGCTTCCATCATAGCTCGACTCCCTCGGCTGCGTCGGGTCACGGAATCGGTCTCAATTTGGCGCGCGAGCTGGCCCGGTTGCACGGTGGCGATTTGCGCCTCGTGCGTTCGGAAAACGATTGGACCGAGTTTGAAGTGCGCTTTTCCGCCGCAGACGGTGTTAACGCAATTACATGAAGTTGCACACTTTCAGCCTGTGCCTTTTTGCCTGCACGGCGTGCGCTTTCGACATTGATGATTCTCTCGACCGGCTGGACAGCGCGCTGACGCTCTCCGCCTTTCAAGATACTCTACGTGCGCGATTGAGCGGCACGCTTGATTTGGAAATCTATCACTTCGAACAACCCGCGCCCGGTCTCATCGACAGTAGCATCGACACGCTTTTCAACCCGCGTTTAACCCTCTTTCTCGACGCGCAAATCGGATCACAGATTTATTTCTTCGCGCAATCGCGGCTCGATCGCGGCTTTGATCCGAGCAATCACGGCGCTCAGGTGCGGCTCGACGAATACGCCTTGCGCGTCACGCCGTGGGAGGATGGTCGCTTTACGGTGCAAATCGGCAAATTCGCGACCGTTGTCGGCAATTGGGTCCCGCGCCACTTGTCGTGGGACAACCCCTTTATCAACGCGCCGTTAGTTTATGAAAATGTCACGGCCATTCAGGATAAATACGCTCCGTATTCACCGTTGGATTTCATTTACGGGCCTTACTACTACGGAAAGTACAGTTTCAATCCGGTGATATGGGGGCCGAGTTACGCGAGCGGATTTTCTATTTCAGGAAAGCTGGGTCGGTTCGATTACGCAGTTGAAATGAAGAATGCGTCGCTGTCGTCGCGGCCCGAATCTTGGTATATCACGGAGAACGGCTTCGAAAACCCGACTTTCAGTTCGCGGATCGGTTTCCGGCCTAACGAGGCGTGGAACTTCGGGTTGTCAGCGAGTGAAGGGCCATACTTTCGGCGCGAAGCCGAACCTACGCTGCCGCCGGGACGCGACATCGATGATTATCGCGAATTTGTTCTTGGGCAGGACGTCAGTTTTGCCTGGCGTCATCTGCAACTTTGGGCCGAGTTCTACGAAGCACGCTTCGAAGTACCTCGAGTGGGAGACGCAGATACATTCGCTTATTACATCGAAGCGAAATACAAATTTACCCCGCAACTATTCGGCGCGATTCGCTGGAATCAGCAACTCTTCGGCGACATCACTAATCCCTTTGGCGGAAGCCTTCGCTGGAGTCAAGACCTCGGGAGGATCGACATCGCTGCAGCATATCGTTTCACGCCACATGCGCAGTTAAAATTGCAGTATGATTTTCAGCATGAAACCACCGGCCCTGGCGATGACAATCATTTGTTTGCTGCGCAATTCACCATTCGTTTCTAACCCATGCGCGTCCTGATCGTCGAAGATGAAGTCGCTGTGGCGCGGCAAATCGCTTCTGCGTTGACTGAGGCTGGCCACGATCCGAAAGCAGTTCACGATGGCGAAACCGCTTTGGACGAAGTGAGAAAGACGCCTTTTGACCTCATCGTGCTCGATATCCGCCTGCCCGGTATCGACGGCTTCCAAGTGTTGCAACGCCTCCGCGCGCAGCACCTCGCAAGCCGTGTATTGCTGCTCACCGCGCGCGGCGCTGTGGATGATCGAGTAACTGGGTTGCAGCTTGGAGCTGACGATTATCTGCCGAAGCCGTTTGCAATGCAGGAACTGGTGGCGCGCGCGCGCGCGCTCGGGCGCCGTTATCCCGAGGAACCGGTAATGTCTTTGCGCGTTGGCGATCTCACCCTCGACCTGGCTACTCACGATGTTCACCGCGGCGCGGGACGCATCGAGCTTTCTCCGCGCGAGCTGATGTTGCTGAAAGTCCTCATGCGAGAGCCCGGCCGCGTCTTCACGCGCACGGAGCTTTGCGAACGCGTTTGGGAACACGCGCATGAGTACGATACAAAGCTGGTCGAAGTGTTCATTGGCCGGTTACGAAAAAAGATCGGTGATCCTCCGCTGATTCACACCGTCCGCCATGTCGGTTATACGATCGCTTCGCGCGACGCTCTTTGAGACATCACGCTGCCTCTGTCAGCTACACAGCGCTCCGGACAAAGTAACAACCGCGTTACTTTTCCAATGCGCTACCTAGCAATGATCGCTGCGATTCTTCCTACACAAAAACAATCATCAACCTATGAAAACAACTTCTTCTTACATGAGAATTGCTTTGCCTCTATTCGCACTAGCAATTCTAACGGCAGCGTCTGCGCGCGCGGATACCTATTCGTGGACAAACTTCCAATCTGACATCGCCGGTGTAGCGCAGCACGTCGATCCAAATCTTGTCAATCCGTGGGGAATGGCGGCCTCGCCAACTGGCACGATTTGGGTCAGCGACAACGGCACCGGTGTTTCGACCCTCTATCATCAGGATGGCACGGCGGTTTCGCTGGTAGTGACGATTCCGACGGCCGCGCAAAACCGGGGGGCAGGGAATCCCACAGGAGTTGTCTTCAACAGCACTCCGTTCTTCCAAGTAACAAAAAATGGAAACTCGGCGCCCGCCTTTTTCATTTTTGTCGGTGAAGACGGCTCCATCTCCGGTTGGAACCCGACGCTGGACCAAACGCACGCCATCATCGCCGTCGATAACGGCACAAACCGCGGCGTCAACCATGCCGTTTATAAAAGCGCAACGCTGGGCGTCGCCAATGGTCACAATTTCCTGTTTGTGTCGAATTTCCATACAGGCCAAGTCGAAACCTACGATGAGAGTTTTCATCAGGTTAATCCCAATGGCTTCGTCGATCCCAACCTTCCGGCTGGTTACGCGCCGTTCGGCATCCGAAATTTCAATGGTGAAATTTTTGTGACTTACGCCAAGCAGGATCACTCCAAACACGATGATGTTCCCGGTCCCGGGTTTGGCTTCGTCAATGTGTTCGATACGAGCGGCAATTTCCTCAGGCGCCTGGTCTCAAACGGGAATCTCAATGCCCCATGGGGGCTCGCTCTCGTGGATGGTGAACTTTGGGTCGGTAATTTCGGTGACGGGCTCATTAACGTTTACGATCCGATGACGGGCGCTTTCATAGAGCAGCTCATGCGCGCCGATGGAACCCCACTCCAGTTTGATGGCTTATGGGATATGCTCCCTGTGGACACTGGAGTTCTTTTCACCGCTGGAATCGCGGGCGAAGCGCATGGCCTTTTCGGCCTCATCACTGAGGACCAGCCTTAAGAGAACCGAGATTTGGTGGCGCACGCATCCTTGTCTGCCGTTCACGCGGAGTTGTCCCGGCAAGGACGTGCGCTTGCCATTCACCGATCTTCGTATGCTTTGAGAATTTGATCTGACGACATAACATCATGGCATGCGCACATTGGTATCTGCGGCGTTTGCCTTTATGGCACTGGCAACTACGGCGAAAACGGCCCCGCTTTCCGAGGCTGATCTTAAGAACCTCCTCGCAGGGATTCGTCAGAACCGGACTACGCAGGCCGATTTTCAGGAACAAAGAATGATTCACCTGATGAAGAATCCGATCGTGAGTTCGGGAAGAATTTGGTTCCAGCCGCCGAACAAATTCCGGCGCGAAGTAAAAGGCAGCTCGCCCAGCGTCACGGTAAGCGACGGTCGTCAGCTCTGGATTTATTACCCGAACTTTAAATCAGCCGAACGTTATCCTCTGGGAAAGGGATCGCCGCTCGACTCCACTGTAGCCGCCATTAATTCCGCGCTAAATCTGGAGAACATCGAAAACACCTTCCAAATCACCGCGACAAAGACCGACAACGGATACGAGTTGGCATTGCTACCGCGCACGGCTTCGATGAAGCGAGTATTTCAAAAGCTTGATCTTCATATCAACGAGTTGCGAGTCGACCGCACCGACATGCTGCTGCCGAACGGCGATCGAATCGTGACTTCGTACTCGAACCAGACGCGCGCGCCGATCCCTTCTTCCACTTTCGAGTTCAAGCCGCCGGCCGGCACGGAAGTCGCCACGCCGCTAGGGCAATGATGCGTAAGGACGGCGCGCCGCATCGGGCGAAGATGGCAGCGAGATGTCCCTACCTCACACCACGATTCTTACGCTGTCTTTTCTCGACGACGTAGCGGCTGAAATTTATAAGAGACAGCCACACCATGTTACGCAGTTGGCTGGTTCTTTGTCTTGCAGTGCCAGGTCTCGCGGTTCCGGCGGCAATCTGCGCGGAACCACCGACAACACCGGCCCCAATCACCTCGCACATTCCGCGTCAGCGCATTCAATCGACCGCCATTGCGGCCATTGGCTATAGCAAACGCCGGCACATTCTCGAAATCGAATTCGTAAACGGCGCCATCTATCGTTATCTCGACGTGCCTCCTGCGGTGCACCGCGACCTGATGTCGGCGGAGTCAAAAGCGCGGTTCTACGATTCGAATATCAGACGACATTACCGCTCGATTCCGATCCGGCCGCGGCAAAACAAGCAGCTGCCAGCGAAGCCACACGAATAGACTCGAAAAATTTCCACAATGGAAGTCGTTTCCGCTTAACGCGCATCAGTCACGAGCAATCTTTGCGTTTATTCGTGTTCATTCGTGGTTAAAAAAAGCTGGCGTTTCAAATTCGATAAAGTGCTGCAGCGATTCCGTCTCACTCCCACGGAAAAACGAGTAGCCGTATTCGTTATCACGGCGTTCGTTCTCGGGCTGGGCACAAAATGTTACCGCGACGTTCATCCGCGTGCGCCGGAGTTGATCGACAAGAATCATCCGTGGCGAAAATCGGCGGCTGGCGCGACTTCGCCGACACCTAAACAAAAACGAACTCACGTCCAGCATCGCCCGATTTCGAAACACAACGCAGCTCCTGATACAGATGAATAGCGAGCTCGTTATTCAGGATTTCGGGGTCTCGAGATATTTTTTTGGAATCGGATGCTCAGCATTCTCGTGCTGCCAGTAGATCGACAAGATCCACCAGCGTTTTCCATCGTTGAAAAGCTGAATGCTGTTGATTCCGCGCATAAACGGCTTCGCATCCTCTGGATCGTGGCGCGACTCGTATGTGCTCCAGACGTGCGCGATTTGACCGAATTGCTCAACACGACGCGCGATTTCCTTTTCGTAGAATCCGTTTTTCTCGAAAGTCGGTTCAGCTCTCGCGATGAAGTTTTCGACATCCAGGATCTGCGGCGCAAGATCGACATCAACTTTACCCGCCTCGCTCGCGGTCGGAATTAAACGCGCGCCCGGATAAAACAGCGACCGCTCACGATTCCAATCGCGCTTCTTCCCGGCCGGACCAGAGATCACATCGTATGTTGCGCGAATGATCGCGTCGATCGATGCGACATCAGCTGGATCAGGCTCCGACTTCGACATTGGACGTTTGGTGTTGGGCGTTCGGCGTTTTCTTCAGGACTCCCAAAACTTTCATAGCCGCGTTGTGTCCGGGAATCCCGCTGACGCCACCGCCGCGCAACGCGCTCGATCCGCAGAAAAACACATTTTCGTATTCAGTCTCCACACCCCACATGCCGACCTGCTCTCTGCGCTCGGCAAAAGGAAACGTCGGCGCGTTTTGAAAAATGTTCCCATGATACATTCCCAGCGCGTCCTCGATATCGACCGGGCTTTTACTTTCGATACAGCGACGGCCATCTCGCGCCACGGCAAGACAATCTTCAATAGGCTCTTCCAGCCATTGGTTTCCGCTCGCCAGAAATTTTTTCTCCGCCTCGCGTCGCATGTTCTCATTGTCTCTAGCGAACAAGCTCCACGGCGCATCGAGTCCGAACAACGTCATCGTGTGAAATCCTTGCTCACGGAGCTCCGGCGCGAGAATGCTATTGTCGGTCAGCGTGTGGCAGTACATCTCGCAGGGTATTTTCTCCGGCAAGCGACCTTCAGAAGCCTGGTCATAACTCGCAGTCATTTGCTCGTAGCCTTCGTCGCTGTGGAAGGTCCCGCAAAACGCCTCCGTTGCCGGATATTTTTTCGCCTTCAACCTGGGCAGTCGGCTCAGAAGCATGTTCGTCTTGAACACAGAGCCTTCATCGGTGCGATCCGGCTGAAATAATCGGCCGGTAAATTTCGCGAGCACGTTGCGGCCAAAGTTCACCAGTAGAAATCGCGCATCGACCGTCTCGTGCTTCCCATCAACGCGAAATTCGACGCTGGGCGTCTTCCCGGTCACGTTCAATGCGTGTACACCGACATTCGTTAGTATTTCGGCGCCTGCTTTACGCGCCGCCCACTCCAACTCGGACGACACCGCACCCATCCCGCCCACCGGCACCTTCCATTCGCCTGTCTTGTTTCCGATGACATGATAAAGGAAACAGCGGTTCTGCAGCAGCGAGGGATCGTGCGGATACGTGAACACGCCTATCTTCGCATCGGTGAAGGCGAGGCCGCGCACCAGATCGTTTTGCAGGTAACGCTCAATCGCATTCCCAAGCGGTTCTTCAACCAGACTTCGCCACGCCTCGCGCAAGATTTCATTATCGCTAAACCAGCGCGCCATTTCCTGTTTCGCAACCAACGGCTCCAGCATTGAGTCCCAAATCTGCTCGGCAAAGACGCGCGGCAGATTGTAAAACTTTTTCAGGCGCTCGAACTCGGCTTCGCTTCCAGTCAGGTCGACAATCGATTTTCGGCTCACGTCCTCATCGAGGTTGCTCAAAACCAGGGCGCCATGCTGACCATGGCTCACGTATGGCGTATACGACGCAATCGCGCGCCTGCGCAGCTCGAGATTCAGCCCGAGGTCGCGGATGATTTTCTGCGGAAGCAAACTGACCAGGTACGCATACTGCGACAGCCGTGCGTCGTAATCGGGAAACAATCTCTGCGAAGTGGTCGCTCCGCCGATGTAATCGTTTTTTTCCAGTAACAGCACGCTTAATCCGGCGCGTCCGAGATAACTCGCGGCCACAAGTCCATTGTGACCCGCTCCCAAAATCACAACATCATATTGAGATTTCATTTTGAATGCGGTCCTAAATTCATGCTTACATCAAACAGCGCGCATCAAACATCAACCATTTCTTAGCCGATGAATGCATTCGAGTATCTCTCCGTCCTCATCTCCATCATTCTCGCCTTGGGCATGACGCGAGTGCTGGGCGGCGTCGGCGAGATGCTGCAGGCACGCTCCCATCGTCGCATTTACTGGGTCCACGTTATCTGGATTATTAACCTTTTCCTGTACCTCGTAGTCGCGTGGTGGATCTTCTACCGTTGGCGTGACCAACAACCGTGGAGGTTTTTTCTTTTCGTTTTTGTGTTGATCTCGCCAACAATTTTGTATTTGGCGGCGATCTTGCTTTTTCCGCGAGAAGCCGACGTCGATCTTGCCACTGACTATAAGACTCACTACTACGCTAACCATCGCGCCTTCTTCATCCTGTTCGCTCTGTTTACGCCGGTTGACATCGCTGACTCGCTGCTCAAAGGCGTTCCGCATTTCTTTCAATTAGGAACCGTATACATGATCAGTAGCGTACTTTATTTCGCAGGGATGGTGACAGCTGCGATCACGCGAAACGAACGTTATCATGAATTCTACGCTGTCTTCTTTCTCGCTCAGACAGTGGTCATCAGCTTCCTGATTTTCCAGACGCTTGTGTAGCCGCTTTCTGCGTGGCCGACTTTGGCTTTTAATTCTCAGCTCTTCGCACCGATATCGAGAACGACGCGAAAGCGCGCCTTACCGCTCATCATGCGCTCGTAAGCCTCGGCGGCGCGTTCCAGCGGAAACACTTCGTTCATCGAATGCACGCCGCTCGACGCGCTGAAGCTCAGCGTGTCTTGTGAATCGATCGCGGTTCCGGAGTACCAGCCTTCGACCGACCGGCAACCACTAATGAGCAGAATTGGATCGACCGAAAGCGGGCCGGCTGCGCCGATCACCATGAGCACGCCGTTTGGCGCAAGTCCGCCGAGCACCGCTGCCATCGCACCGGCATGGGTCACGGTCGCGATTACAACTTTCGCGCCGCCGAGTTTATTTAGTTCCGCTGCCGGATCGGATGCCTGGCTGTCGATGTAGTGGTGTGCGCCAAGTTCTTTGGCGAACGCTCCCTTGTCTTTTCCGCGCGCGATCGCCACGGTTTTGAATCCCATCCTGGCCGCAAACTGCACGCCGAGATGACCAAGCCCGCCAATCCCGAGCACCGCGACAACATCGCCGCCTCGAGCGCCACTATTACGCAACGCGTTGAATGTGGTCACGCCGGCGCACATAAGCGGCGCGCCGTCGATTGCCGAGAGTTCATCAGGCACACGCGCCAGCGCTTCTGCGGGCGCGACCATGTATTCGGCGTAACCACCGTCGAAAGAAATTCCAGTGGTGAGCAACGCTACACTGCACGCAAAAAAATCGCCGCGGCGGCAATTGTCGCAGTATCCGCAGTTGCCGCCATGCCAACCAATGCCTACGCGTTGACCATTCTTCCATGGTTTCACGCCATCGCCGACACGATCGACGACTCCAATAATTTCGTGTCCCGGCACACGTGGATATTGCATACCCGGCCAGAGCCCCTCTTTTACTAATGAATCGCTGTGACAAATCCCGCACGCCTCGACTTTGACCCGAACCCAGCCTCGTTCTGGCTCGGGAACATCTCGTTCAACCAATTCTAACGGTTCGCCAGCACGCGGCACCTCAACAGCACGCATTGTTTTTGACATGACTCCAAATCGTCCTGCTCTGTTAAAAACGCAACATCTGTAGCGGCGGTCTGCGACCGCCGAACCCATTAGCGAAAACGATTACGATCAGGAGCATGAGCACGAGCACGAAATGAAGATAATTTCCCTTCCAGATGGCGAGCGCGCTCCTGTGCTGGGTCAGGGCACGTGGGGCATGGGTGAAAAGAAAAGCACACACGCCGAGGAAGTCGCAGCGCTGCGTTTGGGAATCGATCTCGGGATGACGTTGATCGACACCGCCGAAATGTACGGCGAAGGCGGCGCTGAAAAAGTCGTGACTGATGCGATCGATGGTCGGCGCGACCGCGTGTTCGTCGTCACGAAAGTCTATCCGCACAACGCGTCGCGTACGCAATTGCCTAAAGCGTGCGAGCGCAGTCTGAAGCGTCTCCGTATCGATGCGATCGATCTCTACCTGTTACACTGGCGCGGAAGGACGCCGCCACTCGAGGAAACAGTAGAAACGTTCGAAAAGCTCCGCTCCGCCGGCAAAATCAAACGGTGGGGCGTCTCAAACTTCGACGTCGATGACATGCAGGAATTGCTCGCGATTGAAAATGGCCGCAATTGCGCCGCCAATCAGGTGCTCTACAACCTCGAACACCGCGAGATCGAATTCGATCTTCTGCCGTTCTTTACATCAAACATCAAACCTCAAACACCACACATTCCGATAATGGCTTAATGCCCGCCAACTGGGTGCACGTGAGCGGCTGCCGCGCCGGAAGCGATTGCGTGTTCTACCAGGAGGGCAAGGGCAAGTTCGACTTCAAGCCCGTTGCAGCAGAGGCGCCCGGGGCGAAGCCTGGCCAGTAGCAGGAAATTCGTCGTTGTCGAAGGTCAGCACGGCCAACTGTCCCTGATCCGCCGGAGAATAGGTTCGGAAGGATTCCAATCTACAACCTTGCCCGAGAAGCGCGGCAAGAATCGGACAAAATATCCTGCCTGGTATATTGCTGTATGGAATCAAACGGCATCCGTTTATCAGAATTGAAAGTTGGGGCCATAATCAACACCTCAAGCGGGGGCTGCGATTTGGATTCTGAGGAGAAGATGCTTAATGACCTCAATAGTGCGGGCATTGCCGAGGCCAAGATATGGTGTGGCGGGGCAGACCAAATGGAGCGGTCGTTTGCAGAAGCGGCCAAGCAGAAGCTGCAACTGCTTATCGTACTTGGGGGCGATGGCACCATCCGGACCGCTGCACAAGAATGCGCCGAAAAGGGATTGTATCTTATCCCGCTTCCAGGGGGAACGCTCAATATGCTCTCTCGGGCATTGTATGGAGATGTGTCGTGGGAAGACGCGCTCAAAAACACGCTCGCTGCTCCGTCAGTAAAAGTGCTTTCCGGAGGTCGGGTGGCAGACAAGCAGTTTTTTGTTGCCGCCATTGTCGGCGCGCCTTCGCTTTGGGTAGAAGCCCGCGAATCTATACGCGAAGGAGATATTGTTGGTGCTATCGAAAAGGGGAGCGTCGCTTTTCAAACGATGTTTGAAACGAAGGTGCAGTATCTCATCTCAGGGGAAAAAAAGGGTGAAGCTGAAGCCGTAGCCCTTATCTGCCCCCTCATATCGGAAGAAATGTCCGATTCCGAGCAAGCGCTTGAAGCCGCTGTCATTGATGTGGAAAGCGCCGCTGAAGTGATCGGCTTCGCCACTGCTGCCGCGTTTGGCAAATGGCGCGATGGCCGAAATATACTCCTCACCAAAACAAGGCGAGTAGCTGTGCAATCAAGCAAAGATATCCCTGCGATCCTCGATGGAGAAAGAGTCAATCTAGGCAGAAGCGCCGAGATCGATTTTGTCTCGAAAGCAGTCAATGTCATTGTGGCTGTCAACAACTAGGTGCGCCGAGAAGCCTTTTGATGCGTGCCTGGGCGACCAGTTTGTCCCTGGCCTTTCCAGCCAAAAACCGACCGGGCTTATTTTTCGTCCCAAGACAGGCCCTCGGTGAAGATCTGAACCTGGCTCCCTCCGTCCGCTGGCTTCACGAAGATCGTGAGCTCGGCGTCTCCCCGTTTCCGCTTCAGTATTGAGGAGGCCGCCGTGATCAGATCGCTGCCTTCCTTGGTCCAGCCTTGGGCTTTGAGATTCGCGGCCAATTCGGCACAGACGCTCTTCACGTTCGCCTTGCTCTTGAAGAGAAGGTGCTCAACAAGTGCCTTGTATTCAACATCGGAGGCATCCTTCGTAAGGGCCAGGTCCTTGACGTTCAGTTGATCCTTCGCCGGCTCGGGCGCGGCTTTTTCGCTAAGCTTAGTGGTCGGCTTGGTGGTTGCCGGCTTGTCCGTCGCGTCCTCGTCGGGCTTTTTCGAATCGGCGACCTGAAACTCTTTTGGGATCTCTCCGAGCGGCGCGACAAACTTGAGATTGACCTCCCAAGTCTCGCCGAACACTTCGGCCTGGCCATCGGTAGTCAGTTCTCCCTGCACCTGGCCGTCCGCAAACTGGAAGTCGTTTGTCTTGATCTGGCCGATCGAGCTGAAGCCCTGCTTCTTATGCGCGGTGTGGACCACCTCGCAGCCAAAGATGTCGCCGTCTTCATGGAGCGAGATGATCAGTGCGCTGCCGAACTTGCCGAACCCTGCGTCAAAGTCGGGCTTCTTATCTTTGGAATGATCCTTTTCAGTGAACACCAGCACCATCGACGGCTGATTGCTAAAGGGCTCGCGCCAATGTGCCGACATGTGAGCCAGTTTCGCCTCCTTGCCGTTCCCCTTGAAGACGCCTGTCACCGACGGCTTCACGTTGGCGGCCGGGCCCGGCTTTTTGGTGACCGTGGCCGGCAGCGATTCTCCGGCACGAAGCAGCGCGACATCGAAATGGACATCAAAGCCGGCAGGAAACATTCCCTCGGTCTCATTCGGCTGGCTGGCTTTGCCGCTCACCCTGCTGTCCTGCAGCTTTAGTTCTCCGGTAGCATTCCCGCTACGCCTGCCAAGTTGCGTGTTGCCAGCGCCGGCGCTCCAGAACTTGAGCGCTCTTGCCTTGGTGAACTCGAGTCTGATGAACGGCCGTTTGAAATTAGGGTCCTGACCATCCTTTTCGGCTTCCCTCGCCTCTTTGAGCTTCTCACTTGAAACCGGCTGACCACTCAGGACGACCGCGATGACTTCCTCCTCATTGCTCGTCGTCTCATAAGCGAGCGCGTGCTTCAGAGGATAGTTTTTACCGCTAACCATCAATGTCCCCTCGCCGGCCTTTGCTTGCTTGGCCTCATCTTGCGCAAAGAGCGTCGTCGCACCGCCAATGAAAGCTATCCCCGCTAGAACACTTATGAATTTTTTAGCCATACCGAATCCTTCTTGTGCCGAAAGGAAGGCATTTCAGCAGCAAAGCAATGAACTGCCAAGCGCGAAGCGAGGTTTGTGGCCCGAATAAGAGCGATCAGCGCCGCTTCGTTAAATTGAATGCGCATTAAAACCCCTGCTTCGTCTGTCGATCAAAGGATCTCACGTATTCCTTCAATAATCTGGCCTAGTACTTCCGATGTTTCGCTCATAAGTTAAGGTCAAGTTTGTCACACGCATCGATCAGATGTTAGCGGCCATCTCATAGATGTTGTAGCCACGCCCCTGTGGGGCGTCTTCATCCTCGGAGCCGCGCGTTGCGGACGGCGCGCAGCTCCGAAAGTCTTCGCGAGGAAGCGGCCGTGGCTACAGCACCCGGCAGATTTATGAGGCGGCTTCTAGCGGTCGAGAACGGATTCCAGCGGAAAGTCTGGAGGAAACCTATTCCTTTTCAATGGACACTTCGGTCGCCTTAATTATCGCGAAGACCTTATCCCCCTCTTTAAGATTCATTCGGTTGACTGAACCAGTCGTGATAATCGACGTTACGTCTCCAGCTGCAGTTCGGACGACAAGTTCGGATACGACTTTGTCGGAAACAATTTTCTCAATCGTGCCCGGCAGGCGGTTTCGGATACTCGTGCTCATAGTGTAGTATTTCGCACAGTTAGTTCAGACTTCCTAGCCATATAGCGGCACGTTGCCAGGATCAAAGATCAGCTGCCGAGAATCGATTCCAAGGGAAGATCCGGATCGAGATGATTGGAAGCGAGCCAGTCGCGATTGAAAAGCGTTGATTGATATTTGTGGCCCGAGTCACAAAGAACGGTGACGATGGTTTGGCCCGGGCCAGATTCTTTGGCGAAGCGCACCGCACCGGCAACGTTGATGCCGCTTGATAAGCCGAGGAACAATCCTTCTTCACGTAGAAGGTGGTAAACGATCGTCAGGCCGCTTTGATCCGGAATGCGATAAGCGCGATCGACCTCGATGCCTTCGATATTCTTCGTGACGCGGCCCTGACCGATCCCTTCTGCAATCGAATCACCGTCGTTCGTCTCCAGATTGCCGTTGGTAAACCACGACCACATCGCCGCGCCGTACGGATCAGAGCAGACGATTTGAATCTTCGGATTTTGTTCCTTGAGATAACTGCTGACACCGGCAAGCGTGCCGCCGGTGCCGACGGCTGCGACAAACGACGAAACCTTGCCTTCGGTTTGCTTCCAGATTTCAGGGCCGGTGCTGCGATAATGCGCGTCGCGATTAGCCGTGTTATCAAACTGGTTCGCCCAGAACCAGCCTCGCTCCTCTGCGAGGCGACGCGCGATATGATTGTAATTTTCCGGATCCTTGTATGGTTTTTCCGGCACTGCCTTTACCTCCGCGCCAAGCGTACGGAGCAAATGCATTTTCTCCGGCGACTGATTATTCGGAATTACAATAACAGTGCGATAGCCTCTGGCGCGGCCGATCACAGCAAGACCGATCCCAGTGTTACCGGCGGTTCCCTCAACGATCGTCGCGCCTGGTTTAAGCCGACCCGCTGCCTCCGCGTCCGTGATGATTCCGTACGCGGCTCGATCTTTCACCGATCCGGCCGGATTCATGAATTCCGCCTTTCCGAGAATCTCGCAACCCGTCAGTTCAGACACGCGTCGCAGTCGAATCAACGGCGTGTTCCCAACGTATCCATCAATGCCCAAGTGGTTCGCGGTCATGTGATCTGAATCCCTTCTCGAAAGTTTTAAGTCACTTCTCCTTTTTCGATAGCGACTTTTTTGCGGCGCATCGATTACGCCGATGACAGCGTCACCCTTTCCGACTTGCGAACACGCTGGGAATGGGACCCGCTTAGAAACGACCCACGCTTTCAGAAAATCCTGGTCGGTTCGGAGCCGAAGACGATTCATTAACAAAGAGCAGAAATTCGCAAGGCCGAGAAAATTGAGCCGGAGCGGTGCGGCGAAGAAGACTTCGTCAGCGCTGGCCTGTTCTTGTGCGGACTGGCTGTGCTCGGCGGGCGATCAGATGCCCAAAGCGGATAACACCGCGCTGTATTGATTCACAAAAGCGGACAGCTGCGGATGCGACGCTTCAAAGTTTTCCACGGACTGTTTGAGTTTGCGCAGAGGATGCCTGATCGATTCCGGCTTGCGCTCGGCGCGAGTTGCTTCGTGGGCCGAAGCCTCCACAAGACGGGCAATGCTCCGGGCATCCTCGTGATGAGTCTCTGAAACCTTGGCGATCTCTGGCTTGAGCTTCGATAGCAGATCCAGTAACTCGGCTTTCCTATCAGCCGGGATATTTTCGGCAGACGCAATAGCTGATTTGGTCTTCTCGATGTGCTCGTCAGTCATTTGTGAATAGCACTGCTGGCATCTTTGTCTCCGCGGTTCCTTTTTGGATCGCAGGGTCAGCCGTTCCCGAATTACGGCCAGAATTTCGTCGGATTATAGAGCGCATACAAGATAAAAACGAAGCCTTCGCCGAAGCAGATAAGATCGACATCACAAGCGCAAGCGCATGATCGTCCGCAAGAGTGTTTGACCTTCCCTGATATCGGCATGGCAGAAATTTGATGATCATTGTCATCGCGGCCAACCGTCCGGCTCAAGAGAGTTGGGTCATGAAAGAACAAACAGGCACGACAGATCAACCAGAAGATCAACACAAAGAATCCACCTACGCGCTTCTGATTCGCTCGGAAGAAAAGAGCCGCAACGTCATCGAGATGGCAATTTGTCCGATCTTGATTCTCGGTGCGGTCATCGCCATCTGGCAATTCGCGCAGCAACCGGTCAATATTCCGCCGGCTGGACTGGACGCAGCAGGCTGCGTCGCTTGCGTCGACGACCTTCGAGCACTGCGTCAAGGGCGACATTCGGAAGTCAAAGGATAAAGAAAAGTAGGCATTTGGCAGAAACGTGGTGATTATTGGCATTGCTGCCAATCGCAATTGCCAGATGATTGCTGCATGAATGCACGAACAAGTTCCATGAATCGAAAAGATCTAGTCAATGCCGCGGCGAGATCCGGTTTGATCGCTGCGCTTGCTCTCTTCGTTATCAGTCAGCTGTCCGCGAACGCAGCGCCGATCGAAACCAAGGGCAGTTCCGGCGATAACAAACAAGCTGGGAAAGCAAATCCGCTCAAGCCTCCCGCTCAAGGGAGCATCCCGGTTGCATTTCTCATTTCGGAAGGCGCAGTAACAATCGATTTCTGCGGACCGTGGGAAGTCTTTAAGGACGTCATGATTCCCGGCCGCGAGGACCATCCGTTCCGTCTTTATACAGTGGCTGAAACGACGGCACCCGTTCGAACTAGCGGCGGGATGAAGATCGTACCCGATTACACGCTTGCCAACGCTCCTCCGCCAAAGGTCATCGTCATCCCCGCGCAAAGTGAACCAAGCGCGACGGTCCTGGAATGGATTCGCAAATCGACAAAAAATACAGACGTGACCATGTCGGTTTGCACAGGCGCATTTGTTCTGGCCAAAACCGGACTCTTATCGGGCAAAGCCGCGACCACATATCACGGCGCCTTTGTCCCCTTTGCGAACCAGTTCCCGGATATCCATCTCAAGCGCGGAGCGAGATTCGTCGAGGATGGCAATCTCGCCACTGCCGGCGGACTTTCTTCGGGCATCGATCTCGCGCTTCGGGTGGTCGAACGTTACTACGGTCGCGAAGTCGCCCAGAAAACTGCCTACAACATGGAATATCAGGGGCAAGGCTGGATGAATCCGGATTCCAATCAGGTTTACGCGAGCGCGCCTGTATCCACCGCTGAACATCCACTCTGTCCTGTGTGCGGAATGGATGTCGATCCAAAGACCGCTCCAAGGTCTGTCTACAAAGGCACGACTTATTACTTCTGCTCCGACGACGATAAGAAAACTTTCGACACGGCCCCAGATAAGTTCGTGACCGCCGATAAAAAGCTGTGAGTCCGAGCCGGACTGGCACTGTGGCCAGTGACAAACAAACAAGCGCGGTCCAACCGCGAACGCGGCGGATCGTGTTCGTGGCCGCGCCGGGGACGGAGATCATCGATCTGGTCGGGCCGCTCCAAGTCTTTGCGCGCGCCGCGGAAATGTTCGGCAAACAAAATCCCGGTTCGCCGCCAATCTATTCGGTAGAAGTCATTAGTGCGTCGTCTCAACGATCGCTTGTGACGAACTGTGGATTGCGAATCACCGCGCATAAAACTTTTCGGGAAATGAGTGGAAAGATCGACACCCTGCTCGTAGCCGGTGGCAGCGCGATCGAGCAGGATGAAATAAACAGTGACGTGGTGCGCTGGCTGAGAAAGATCGCCAGACGCGTCCGGAGAATCGGGTCGGTTTGCACCGGCGCAATGCTGCTGGCTCGAGCAGGTTTGCTCGATGGCCGCCGGGCCACAACTCATTGGAACTGGTGTCACGTTCTCATCAAACGGGCCCCGCGTGCGGACGTCGATCCCAACCCAATATTTGTTCGTGACGAGAATGTTTACACGTCGGCCGGAGTCACCGCGGGAATGGACCTGGCATTGGCGCTGGTCGAAGAAGACTACGGTTCGCGTCTGGCGCTGCAGGTCGCGCGCAACCTCGTGCTCTATCTGCGCCGGCCAGGTGGACAATCGCAATTCAGCGCCGCGCTGTCCCTGCAACTAACCGATCGAAAACCGTTGCGTGAACTCGAGTCGTGGGTGCTCGACAATTTGAACAAACCGCTCGCGGTGCCGGTGTTGGCGCATCGAGTCGCGATGAGTCCTCGCAATTTCGCCCGAGTCTTCACCAAAGAAATGAAGACCACTCCCGCGAAGTTTGTGGAACGCTTGCGCGTCGAAGCCGCTCGCCGGCGGCTCGAAGAAAGTCACAACAGCATGGAAACGATTGCCAGCGAGTGCGGCTTTGGAAACGTCAATTCGATGCGCAACGTTTTTCAGCGCACACTAAAAATCGCACCGGGACAGTATCGTCGCCATTTCCGACATACGAAACGACCAATGCGAAGATCAAATAAGAAATCAATTCAACGACGAATGGAAAATCATTAACGTGCTGGAGGAGTTGAAACCCAAGCCAGTGCAGCAAAACCGACTCTGTCTCCGCAAAAACGGTGAGCGAACAGTTGGTAACTAAACGGCAATGGCTTTTCGTTTTGGCCCGCGTGTATTTGGGTGTCAGTTTCTTCTTTAGCGATCACGGGAATGCACAGCCGAATGAATTGACCGGCTTCCTCAAATTCGCTGCGAGGAACGGTTATTCCTGGTATCAACACTCTCTCAACTCCTTCGTCGCCCCGCACAGTGCGACTTTCGGAACGCTCGTTGTCGTCGCAGAAATATATGTCGGCATCGCGCTCGTGATCGGGTTCACCACGCGACTCGCAAGCTGCGTCGCTCTTAATTATATGTGCGCCAAAGGAGCTGTGCCGTGGGGCCCGGGCATCGATCAATCGGATATCATCCTGGCAGTTATTATCCTTTTCAGCGATGCAGGCCGCATATTTGGCATCGATAAATTGTTAGCCGAACGATTTCCAAAGCTCTGGATTTGGTGAGGAGTTGGGAGTCGCGCAGAATTGATTCGCTCTTGTATGCTTCGGTCTCGCTGCCAATGAGAAAACAAAGGGATTTAGGATTGCTACTTTTACGTGGAGCCGGATTTTTGCTCGCTTTGACTTTCGGCGTGCAAAAGATCGGCTGGTATTGGTCTGCCCTTCACGCCGGAAAATCTTTTTCATCAATCGGATTGGCGCCGTTGATCGCAAAAATGGGTTTCCCAATCCCGGTGGCGCTGGCTATCTGGATCACGTTCAACGAATCAATCGGCGCGTTTCTCATCGGGTGCGGGTTTTTGACAAGACTACTTGCGGCCAGTCTCGCGCTCGGAATGGCCGGAGCGCTCTATACCAGTGTTCGACTCGGCGAAGACTGGCTCAGGGCGGCGCTTTACCTAATTATCTTCATTACCTTGATCTTGACCGGTCCCGGAGAATTTTCCCTGGATCACCTTCTAAAGCGCAAGAAATCTCCCGCCGGATCCTAGCGACGATTGAACCTCAAGCGCTCCGCTCGAGAAATCGGCGCGGATTGAGGGCGGAGGCAACGCCCTCATGTTGCTCCGGTCAAAGCCGCGGTGCATGCTTTATCATCAACAAAACCTCGGATGCCAACGACGCCCCTCACCCATCATCTCGTCGCTCTCTGGTTTGCCGACATCGCAGGGTACAGTGACCTGGCTGCGGAGGATGAGCGTAGTGCTCTGCAATTGATCGAGATCCTTCAATCACTCTCTCGCGACACGGTCCGAAGCTACGAAGGCCGAGTAGTCAAATTCATGGGCGATGCTGTCCTCGCGGAATTCCCAAGCACCGAGCTAGCCGTGCGCGCAGCAGCCGCACTGAGCGAACAGTACGCGAAGAAATCAGCCGGAACCGGACGCGCACACAATCTGAGGGTCGGCGTTCATGTCGCGGATGTGGCCGTGGGCTCCGACGGCGATCTTTATGGGGACGGAGTCAATGCGGCAGCGCGCGTGCAGGAAACGGCCGAACCGGGAGAAGTAGTATTGAGCGAAGATGTCTGGCGCCAACTCCGCGGTCGCACGGAATTTCAGTTCGAGTCGTTAGGTCATCGTTCATTGAAAGGTGTCGGCACGATCGGCCTGTACGTCGTTGCTTTAAAGGAACCGGCAACAAAACGACAGCCCGCGAGCGAAGGATCACACACCGCTCAACTTGCAGAAGAAAGAAAAGCAGGGATTCGCTCGATCGCCGTCTTGCCATTCGCCGATCTCAGCGCGCAACGCGATCAAGAATATTTTAGCGATGGTGTCGCAGAGGAAATTCTCAATGCGCTGACCAAGGTCGCGGGGCTCCGCGTCCCGGCCCGGACATCATGCTTCGCGTTTCGCGGAACGAACGTGGACGCGAGAGAGATTGGCAGGCGTCTCGGCGTTGAGACGTTTCTCGAAGGCAGCATCCGCAAAGCCGGAAACCGATTGCGCATCAGCGTCCAACTGATCGATGCGCGCAACGGGTACCAACTATGGTCTGAGCGGTTCGATCGCGAGGTCGAAGACATCTTCGCGATTCAGGATGAGATCGCCCGCAGGGTCCTAGACGCGCTGGGACTTTCGCTTACGGAGCATGAGCAACGTCGTTTCCTCAAGCAATCCACGGCGAACGTTCAAGCATACGAATTTTATCTGCGCGGACGTAAACTTTTTCACAGTTGGACTCGTCAAAACATGGAGTTTGCGCGCCAGATGTTTTTGCGAGCGGTTGCGATCGATCCTGATTTTGCTTCGGCCTGGGCGGGGCTGGCCAACACTTATGTCGATCTTTATCGATGGGGTCGCAATTTGCGCGACTTGGAAGAGGGGCAACGCACAAGCGCTCACGCGTTGAAGCTCGATCCGAATCTCGCCGAAGCGCATGTTGCCATCGGCCAGGCACTCGCCATTCAGCGACAGTTCAAAGATGCGGCGGCCGAATTTGAGCGGGCTATCGAACTGGATCCCACTCTCTACGACGCATATTATTTTTATGCGCGGTCTTCATTCGAAGCTGGAGATCTCGAGAAGGCTGTCCAGCTGTTTGAAAGGGCGCACCGATCGCGGCCGGAAGATTATCAGGTGATGGCGTTACGCGCTCTGGCGCTGCACGAGTTAGGACGTACGGACAAAACGCGGGAAGCCGATCAGCAGGCCGTGGACCTGATTAATAAGTATCTCGAGCTAAATCCTAACGAAGCGCGCGCCTACAGTTTGGGAGCCAGTCCGCTGGCCAGACTGGGAGAACGCGAGCATTCAAAGCAATGGTCCGAACAAGCGATTGCCCTCGCGCCTAACGACCCGGTAGTCCTTTACAACGCCGCATGTAATTTGGCCCAGTTAGGCGAACATGACCGCGCGCTCGACGGGCTGGAACGATCAATCGAGGCGGGCGTAGCAGTGGGAGACTGGATCAAACACGACCCGGATTTCGAAAGCCTCCGCGATCACCCGCGCTTCCAGGCAATCGTGAAACGGATCACGCCATCATAGCGCGAGCCACGCTAAATTGAGATGCTCGTAAGGCGTCTGTGTCGGACGCCGAGTTCCTTCTACCCAGTCTTTTTCGATTTTGTTCTCAGCGCGAGTCGACTGGCTAGGGCGTTGAGGATTTCCGGGTTCCCGAGCGCCCAAGCATTATCAATCGTCATTCTCTTGAAGCGCCACTTGTCGCGATCGCGCATTAGGTTGCAATCGTAGCGATTCATCAATAGCGCATATTCCGATCCAGGGCGCGAACCCTGGCGCGGCATAAAATGCTGCGACAAAACGTACGCATACAACGTAGCTGTATCACCGACAATCTCGATTTGGAGATTGCTCACACTGTGACTGGTATCGAGCGGACCGATCAATGGAAGAACCGCGTTCAGAATAAGGTCGCGACCACTCAGTAGTGGAAAATCGATCTCGAGTTTTCTTCCCGCCGGCCTGAAATCGAAACGGCAATCCTCCGTCAACGCCGACGCCAGCGAATCGGCATCGCCGTGGTCGAGACCAAAAGCGTAACGATGCAGGGCGTCGGCAATTTCAAATCGATCGTTAGCCAATTGGGCGAGCTCCGTCTCCATGAGCAGGACGTTCGCTGATCCATTCCGATACTCTGATGTGTTGTCAAGATCGACAAGCGTCTTGATTGGATGTTGGGCGTTGGACGTTGAGCGTTGGGCGTTTGCTTCTCTTGCTGCCCCGCTCGTTCGCCGTTGGAGACGGCGTGCCCTCACGCCGCAGAATCGACAAACGAAATAAAAAAACGGCCTGAGGGCAGGCCACCTCCAGAATTCCGCTTCAACTCTTCAATCCTTTAACGCTTCAACGTTTTAACTCGTCCGCGCCAAATCCTCGATCTTCTTCCACTCCTCCGCGCTGAGCTGGAGTTTCTCAGCGGCCATGTTCTCCTCGAGATGCGCGAGCGACGATGTGCCGGGGATGGGCAACATGACCGGTGATCTTTGCAGCAACCACGCAAGCGCGAGTTGCACCACGCTGACGTTGTGACGTTTCGCCTCGGCTTCAAACGCGTTGCCGGCCTTGCTTAAAGAACGAGTCCCACCTCCGCCAATCGGCGCCCATGGAATGAATCCCATCTTTTCTTTCTCGCAGTAGTTGAGCGCAGCCTCCGACTCGCGGTCGGTGATGTTGTATCGGTTCTGGATGCTGACAATCGGCATCACCTTTTTCGACTGTTCGATTTCCGCCACCGTCACTTCCGATAATCCAACGTGCCGGATTTTTCCGGCATCCTGCGCCTTCTTGATTGCGCCTAAGGATTCTTCAACCGGCACCTTGCGATCGATCCGATGCAATTGCCACAGATCGATCCGCTCGAGTTTTAATCGCTTGAGACTTTTATCGACGGCTTGTGCTAAATATTCCGGCCGCCCGTCCTGCACCCATTGTCCCGGACCGGGCCGGGTGTTACCGCCTTTCGTCGCGATCACCAATCCTTTCTGATAAGGATACAACGCTTCGGCAATGAGCAGCTCGTTCGTCTCCGGACCGTAAGCATCGGCGGTGTCGATGAAATTGACGCCCAGCTCGACCGCGCGCCGCAAAACTTTCTTCGCGCCCTCGCGATCGGGCGGCCAACCCCAGATCCCTTCGCCCGTCAGGCGCATCGCCCCAAAACCAAGCCGATTGACCAATAGATCCCCGCCCAACAAAAATGTTTCCTCGCTCTTACTCGCGCTCGCCGCCGCTAGAAGTTTCGGTAATCCTCCGGTAAGAACGCCAGCAGCACCCGCAGAAATCACTCCCAAAAACGTTCGTCGTCTCATCGCAGGTAAAATACGTTGACGCGACCAACGCTCAACACTCAACTATTAACTGGCTTTGAATGGGACCCGCTTCGAAACGATTCGCGATTTCAGAAAATCCTCCGCCCGTTCGGAACCCAAGACGATCCAATAGTGCGATATCAATTGGCAAAAACGCGAATACTGCTTGTCATGCGTATCAGAAATGATACAGTTCATTAGTGCCCCGACCATTGCCCGCCCTTTTCTTTCGGACGGGGACCGGGCGTGAGCCAGTGCGCGAATGGTTGAAAGAGCTACCGAAAAACGAACGAAAGAGAATTGGCGAGGATATTATGACTGTGCAATTTCGGTGGCCACTTGGCATGCCGCTGGTCGATCACTTGGGGTCCGGCATCTGGGAAGTTCGCAGCAAACTGCCGACACGGATCGCACGAACATTGTTTTTCGTGCACGAAGGCGAAATCGTCCTGCTGCATGGATTCATCAAGAAGACAAAGAAAACGCCACAGGAGGACAGAGCTTTGGCTCTGCGACGAAAAAATGCCTACATCAAAAGCAGCAAGAAATAAGAACAAGCATCGCGGATGACTTGATGAAACAACAAAGGATGAACAAGAGCGCGATGGCTGCGCGCATGCGAACATCTCGTGCCGCGGTTCACCGCCTGCTCGATCCGGAGAACACCTCAGTCACGCTCGCAACATTGAACCGCGCCGCGAGATCGCTCGGGCGCAAAGTAAAAATCGAATTGGTGCCGGCGTAGCACCATCCGCATCGTAAGCCGCTTACGATGCGTGAATTGGAACGGGCGGCCAACCCCAGATCCCCTCACCCGTCAGCCGCATCGCGCCAAAACCGAGCCGGTTGACCAAAAGATCGCCGCCCAGTTGAAATGTGGAATCCCGGGCCTCCGGGACAGCCGCTGTAAGTTTCGACAATCCTCCGGTTAAAACACCAGCTGCACCTGCAGAAATCGCGCCCAAAAATGTTCTCCGTCTCATCGCAGATAAAATATGTTGCTGCGATCAACTCTCAACTCTCACCTGTTCGCCAAGGGAGGAACCGCCGTGGTGGGTCACACCGTAACCTTGTGCGAAGGCGGATTCAGAAAAGAGGCGAGATCACGGCTGAATCCAGGGCTCAATGTTGGTTGCGCGAAAGGGTTTGGAGAAAATTCCGGGTCGGCCACGTTCGTGTTTCATGAGATCACTAACTGGTAGAAAGGGACGGGACACATCAATGTTCTCGAGGTCTTTTTCAAAGATCGCGATCACCTGATCGAAAAATGGGAGACGCTGAAGCCAGACCGAACGAAAACCCATTTCGAATTCGAACTGACTCGGAAAGAATAGATAGACTTCGCCGGTTGCGACTGTAACGCTGATTGCTACATCGAAATGAAATCTGCCACGACTTGCATCGCCCTTGCCGTGATTCTCTCGTGTTTCTTCTCAGCACAAACGACATCGCAGCCTCGGCAGCCGGACATACATTCAGCCGACCGAATTGCGACGGGCAGCGAGGGACTGCCACCCGTCGCGTGGACCTCGTTGGTGGCCTGGCCGATCGCGTCACCCCAGCCCGTACTGGCCTCCGACGGCAAGGTCCATCTGGTTTACGAGCTTCTCGTCATGAACGTGTCGTCTTCGGTCATGACGCTCGATCGTCTCGAGACGCTCGATGCGTCCAAAGGCGATGCGGTCGTCAACACGAAGTCCGGAGATGAAATCGTCGGGACCCTCCAAAGCGCTGACCTCGAAGCCACGACCCGGGCGTTTCCCAGCGGCAGCACCAGGACAGTCGGGCCCTTCCAGCTGACCCGGATCTTCCTCGACGTTACGTTCGCCAAGAATGCGATCCTGCCCAAGGTGTTGAAGCACCGGTTCCAGGTCACATTCACGCCTGCCACCGGTACACCTCCGCTTACTTCGGCAACGGTCGTGACCGGGCGCACCGACGTCACCAATACTCCTGCAGTGGTAATCGGGCCGCCGCTCGAAGGGGCGCGCTGGGTCGACGCCATCGGCTGTTGTTCTCCACCGTCGGTTCATCGGACCGCCACACTGCCTATTAACGGAAAGTTCTATGCCTTCGAGCGCTTCGCGATCGACTTCGCCCAGTTGAACCCTGAGAACAAGCTCTACGCCGGTCCCCGCGACCAGCTGTCGAGCTATGCGTACGTTGGGGCCAAGGTGCTCTCGGTCGCCGACGGCACGGTCGTCAACCTACAGGACGGGCGACCTAACGAGACGCCGCCCA
>WNFS01001066.1_pt1 | contig 26172 bp, 22 predicted proteins | sample 5400141 | NCBI WGS metagenome assembly WNFS01 (sample SAMN13153358, study PRJNA577476) | soil metagenome | isolation source: 60 cm saprolite under Madrone tree | place: USA:California | collected 2016-06-14
GTCCGCCTTTGGTGATCCAGTACAGGTCCACCTCCAGCTGGACCAGCTTGGGATCGGTCTCGCCCAGCAGCACGTCGTACGGCAGCTTCCCATCGAGCGGCTGGAATTCGAAGTCGTGGTTGTGGTAAGCGAACTGGAGGCCCGCGGCCTTGGCTTCGGTGGCGGCGCGGTTGAGGCGCTCCGCCGCGCGCTTGTAGTCGTCGAGCGTGCGCCGCTGCTCCGGCGGAATCCAGGCGATCACGAGGAAGCGATGGCCGACCACCGGCGCGGCGTCGAGCGCCGCACGCCACTCGGCTGGGGCGAGCGAGACGTGCGACGAGGGTGCCGCGAGCCCGTGGTGGTCCAGCAGGGCGCGCACGTCGCGCGGGTTTCGGCCGAAGTAGCCCGCGAACTCGACTTCCCGGTACCCGGTCGCGGCGACGCGCGCGATGGTCCCGTCGAAATCTTTTTCCATCTGGTGACGCACCGTATACAGCTGTAGCCCGATACGGTCGAGCTTCCGGAGGCGGGCTCGGGGATAGGGGCTCGAGGCTAGGGGCTGCAACATCGGCCCCAGGGCGGCGGCTCCCAGCACCGTAACGAAGTCGCGTCGGCTAGTCATCCTTGGTTTTCCTCCCTAGTCCCTAGAGCTCATTCCGCTTCATCGCCTCTACTGCATACGCCGCCGCGCGGGCGGTCAGGGCCATGTAGGTGATGGACGGGTTCTGGTTCGCCGATGAGGCCATGCAGGCGCCGTCCGTCACGAACAGGTTCTTCACGTCGTGGCACTGGTTGTGGGCGTTCAGCACCGACGTCTTCGGGTCGCGCCCCATCCGGGCGGTTCCCATCTCGTGGATCGTGAGGCCCGGCGGATTGTCGTCCACGGACGACGACACGTCCTTTGCCCCCGCCGCCTCGAGCATCTCCGCCGCCGTGACCGACATGTCCTTGAGCAGCTTGCGCTCGTTGTCGCTCCAGACGCAGTGGATCCGCAGCGCGGGGATTCCCCAGGCGTCGACGGTGACGGGGTCGAGCTCGGCGTAGTTGGTGGGCCGCGGCAGGCATTCGCCGAACCCGTACAACGAGAAGCCCCACGGCCCCTCCGTGTGGAGCGCACGCTTGAGCGCCACGCCGAACCCCGGCTCCCCGGCCGCCCGGCCCCAGCCGGCGCGCCCGCCGCCCCCCTGGAACCCGTAGCCGCGCAGGAAGTCGGGATGGGGCGTCGTCACGTTGCGGAATCGCGGAACGTAGACCCCGTTGGGGCGGTTCCCATGGGTCGTGCGGTCTTCCATGCCCGGGATCATGCCCCGCGCGCCGCCGCCCATGGTGTGGTCCATGAGGTTCTTGCCCAACTCGCCGCTCGAGTTGGCGAGTCCGGTCGGGAACCGCGTGCTCTTCGAGTTCAGGAGGATGCGGGTCGACTCGAGCGTCGAGGCGCACAGGAATACGAGGCGCGCGCGGAACTCGAGCGGCTGGCGCGTTTGCCCGTCGATGACGCGCACGCCCGCCGCGCGGCCGCGCCGCTCGTCGTAGATCACGCTGTGCACGACGCTGTACGGTCGCAGCGTGAGCCGCCCCGTCGCGCGGGCCGCCGGGAGCGTGACGCCGATGCTGTTGAAGTACGAATGTGTGATGCAGCCCCGCTCGCAGGGCCCGCAGTAATGGCACGCCGCGCGGCCGCGATGCGGTGCGGTGAGGATGGCGACCCGGCCGATCGTGACGATGCGCTCGCGCGCGAACCGCTTGGCGACGCCGTCCCGGACGTACTGCTCGGCGCAGTTCAGGGCCATGGGCGGCAGGAACTTGCCGTCCGGGAGCTGCGGCAGGCCGAGCGCTTCGCCCGAGATTCCGACGAACTCCTCCACGTAGTCGTACCACGGCGCGATGTCGGCGTAGCGGATCGGCCAGTCGACGCCGAAGCCGTCCCGCGCATTCGCCTCGAAGTCCAGGTCGCTCCAGCGGTACACCTGCCGGCCCCACATGATGGACTTCCCGCCCACCTGGCGGCCGCGGATCCAGTGGAACGGCTTGTCGGAATCGAAGGTGTACGGGTTGTCGCGGTCGTTCACGAAGAACTTGCCGCTGTACTCGTTGCAGGCATAGCAGTGGCGCTGGATGAACTGATCGTGCTCGAGCGCCTTGCGGTCGCCGAAGCCGCGGAACTTCATCTGCCACGGCGGCACGTGCTCGACGTAATCGCGCGCCGGATCGATCGGTCTTCCGGCCTCGAGCACGAGCGTCTTGAGGCCGCGCTCGCACAATTCCTTGGCCGCCCACCCGCCCGTGATGCCGGAACCGACGACGATGGCGTCGAAGCTGGGCGCGGCCATCAGAAGTCCCCCGGGCTCGCGCGCCAGCGGCCGAGCTCGGTGCACCCGTTGTACGAGCCCGGGATCACCTCGTAATGCAGCTCGGCGGTGGCCCCGATTTCCGACGTGCAGTAGCCGAACACCGTCAAGAACTTCATGCGGTCGAAAAAGGGCGGCGGTCCCTCGCGCGTTGTCTTGCGACGCTCCTGGGCCTCGGCGTCGAGCGCGGTCAGGATCGCCGAGCGCTGCGCCTCGGTCGCGCTCAGGAAGTCCGTGGCGGACACGGCGCGGGCGCGCGCGTCCACATCGGCCAGACCCTCGAGGAATTGCTTCCGGTCGTCATCCGGCGCCCACTCCGCGAGCAGCAGATCGACGAAGCGATGGACCTCCGCGGCGCGCGCCCCGGGCGTGTCCGTCGGCGGGATGATCATGTCGGCGATCGTAGCGACCGTCGCGCTCTGGTGCGGGTCGAGCACCTGGAGGCCGCCGGCGCGGGCGCGCGCGTGCGCGCGGCGGCCCACCCCCAACAGCTGGTCCGTCCCGAGCCCCGAGATGGCCGGAAGCGCGATCGCGGTGCTGAGGGAGCGGAGCAGGTCTCGTCGGTTCATGGAGGCCCTGAAGAATCAGCCAAACGTCGGGAGTCCGCTAGACGCCGGCCGGGCGTTGACAGGCCACCCCGCCGTTGTATGTTTATGCATCCTACTGCATAAATCGACAGGGAGCGCGACATGGGGCCGTTAGTGGTACTCGCCTATTCGGGTGGACTCGACACGTCGGCGATCGTTCCCTGGCTGCGCGAAAAATACGCCGCTCGCGTCCTGTGTTTCGCCGCCGACGTGGGGCAGGGTACGGGCGAGCTCGCCGGGCTGGTCGAGAAGGCCAAGCGCTCCGGTGCGGTCGACTGCGTCGTCCAGGACCTGCGCGAAGAGTTCGTGCACGATTTCGTGTTCCCCACGCTCCGGGCCGGCGCCGTGTACGCCCGCACCTACCTGCTCGGCACCGCCATGGCACGGCCGGTCATGGCGGCCCACCACGTCGCGCTCGCGCAGCAGGTCGGCGCGCAGGCGCTGGCCCACGGCTGCACGGGGAAGGGGAACGACCAGGTCCGCTTCGAGCTGACCTACGCCGCCCTCGCGCCCGAGCTCCAGGTGATCGCGCCGTGGCGCGAGTGGCAGTTCAAGAGCCGCGAGGACCTCATCGCGTATGTGAAGGCGAAGGGCGTGCCGGTGCAGGCGACGGTGGACAAGCCGTATTCCACCGACCGCAACCTGTGGCACTGCTCGCATGAAGGCGGCATCCTGGAAGACCCCTCGAAAGAACCCCCAGAGCACATCTTCGTCATGACGAAAGACCCGCTCGAGGCTCCTGATCTTCCGGTGGTCGTGGAGATCGGCTTCGAGGAGGGGACGCCCGTCAGCGTGGACCACGTTCCGATGAGCCCGGTGGAGCTGCTCGAATCCTTGAATGCCACCGCGGGCGAGCACGGCGTCGGGCGGGCGGATGTGGTGGAGGACCGGCTGGTCGGGATGAAATCGCGCGGCGTGTACGAGACTCCCGCCGGCACGCTGCTGTATGCGGCGCATCGCGAGCTCGAGCAGCTGGTGCTCGACCGGCGCACGCTCCGGCTCAAGGACGAGCTGGCACTCCGCTACGCCGACCTGGTGTACGACGGGCGCTGGTGGACCCCGGAGCGCGAGGCGCTCGACGCCGCGGTCGCGAGCACCCAGAAACGGGTCACCGGCGCGGTGCGGCTCAAGCTCTTCAAGGGCGGCCTCACGGTCGCGGGTCGGGAAAGCCCGTACGCGCTGTACCAGCCCTCGTACGCGACCTTCGGCAAGGACAACGTCTACGATCAGAAGGATGCCGAGGGCTTCATCCACCTGTACGGCCTCTCGATCCGAATCGGGTCCGGCCTCGAGGCGGCGCGCCGCCAAGAAGTCGGCGCGGCGGCGGACTGATGCCGCGCCAGCGTACGGAGACCCCCCCCCCGGACCCGGCACCGACCCCCGCGCCGCCCGCGGCGGCGCATCAGATGTGGGGCGGCCGCTTCAGCCTCGGCCCGAGTGAAGCGCTCGACGCGCTGAATCGCAGCCTGCCGGTGGACCACCGGCTCTGGCCCCAGGACGTGGCTGCCAGTAAGGCCTGGGTGCATGCGCTGGGCCGCGTGGGAGTGCTCACCCCCGATGAAGAGAACCTGCTACTCGAAGGCCTCGACCGGGTGGCGGAGCGGTTGGCCGATGGTGCCGCGGTTGGTGCCCCGGACGAAGACGTACACACTCTCGTGGAGCGGCTGCTATACGCGGAGGTGGGTACCGTCGCCGGCAAGCTGCACACGGGCCGGTCGCGCAACGACCAGGTGGCCACCGACCTGCGTCTATGGACGCTCGGCGCGATCGATCAGCTCGACTCGGACCTCGCCGCGCTCGGGCGCGCGCTGGTGGCGCGCGCCGAGGACGGCGTGGACATCCTGTTGCCCGGGTATACGCACGGGCAGCGCGCCCAGCCGGTGCGCTGGGCGTACGTGTTGCTCGCGCACGCGTGGCCGCTGCTGCGCGATCGTCAGCGCCTGGCGGACGCCCGCCGTAGAGTGGCGGAGCTGCCGCTCGGATCCGGGGCGCTCGCGGGATCGGGGTTTGCCGTCGACCGTGTGCTGCTGAAAGAAGCGCTCGGGTTTCGCACGGTCTCGGCGAACGCCCTGGATGCGACCGGCGACCGCGACTTCGTCGCCGAAGTGTTGTTCGGGTTGACCCTCGTGGGCACGCACCTCTCGCGCCTCGCGGCCGAGCTGGTGCTCTATACGAGCGCGGAGTTCGGGTTCGTGCGGCTGTCGGACGACTTCAGTACCGGCTCGAGTTTGCTGCCGCAGAAGCGCAACCCTGACATCTTCGAGCTGGCGCGAGCCAAATCGGGCCGGCTGCTGGGCGACTTGGTGGCGTTGCTCACGACCCTGAAAGGTCTCCCGGCGGGTTACAGCAAGGACCTGCAGGAGGACAAGGCCCTGCTGTTCGACGGGTTCGACACCCTGGCGCTGGTGCTGCCTGCGGCGACCGGAGCCATCACCGCCCTGACCGTCGACCCCGAGCGGATGCGGGCCGCGCTCGACGCCTCGCTCCGCGCGACGGACCTCGCCGACTTGCTGGTGGAAGCCGGCGTACCGTTCCGCGAGAGTCACGGCCTGGTGGGCCGGCTGGTGCGCGAGGCGGAACGCTCCGGTGTGCCGCTCGATCGAGTGCCCGGCCCGGTGGCGGCGGGGATCCATCCCGCCTTGGCGGTGGCGTTGTCGCAGTTGGGAACGTGGGAGGACTCAGTCGAGAGCCGCTCGACTCCCGGGGGGGCTTCGCGCCGCTCGGTGGCGGAGCAGCTTGCGGCATTGCGGCTTGCATTCGCCGAGGGCGGAGGGACTTAACCCAAGGTCTTGCCTCGCCTTAGCCGGTTGTGTAGCATACGTGGCCGTCTGGCTCGAAGCCGTGAGCGAGACGGCCGCTTTTCACCGAAGGAGTCCCTTGCGCTGCCTTGCGCTCAACGCCTCATTCGAGCCCCTGACCATGGTGCCCGTGCGCCGGGCGCTGCGGCTGGTGATCGACCGTAAGGCGGAGATCGTCGAGGCGGAGGGGCCGGTCGTGAAGAGCGAGCGCCTGGCGATTCCACGCCCGGCGGTCATTCGGCTCGTCAAGTTTGTGCATGTGCCGCGCCGCTTCCGCCGCCAAGTGACCAACACCTTCCTCTTCGCTCGCGACAACTACCGCTGCCAGTTCTGCGGGCGGAGCCAGCAGGAGCTGCGCCACCGGGAGTGCCTTACCCGGGACCATCTGGTGCCGCTGTCGCGGGGGGGCACCAACGGCTGGAGCAACGTCCTTACGGCGTGCTCGAGCTGCAACACGCGGAAGGGCAATCTGCTGCCTGAGGAAGCGGGGATGCACCCGCTGCGGCCGCCGTTCGAGCCGCATTTCGTACACCTCGCCTGGGCGGTGCGGCGGCTCACCTCGATCCAGTCCAAGTACATCCGGTTGTTCTACGGCGGCGAGGTATTGGCGACCCTCGAGGCGCTGTGACCTCGAAGCTGCCCTGGATCGTCGCGGGGCTGGCGGGGGCGGCGGTGGTGGGGTTGCTCGGGACGCAGCGCGCGAGCGGGCGGGTCGTGCATCCTGAGCCTCGCCCGGGCGTGACCGCTGAGCGCGTCCTGCCGCCCAGCACGGTGCCGCATACGCCCGGGGCGGCCGATGCGTACGCGGCGGCGCGCGGCGCGCCGCACATGCTCGACGGCGTCCATTGCTACTGCGAGTGCGCCAAGCACGCCGGGCATCGCTCGCTACTCACCTGCTTCGAGTCCGACCACGGGTCGCACTGCGACATCTGCATCGGTGAAGCGACGCTCGCGGCGAGGCTCGCCGCCCAGGGCAGCTCGCTGGGTGATATCCGCCGCGCAATCGACCAGCGGTTCGGCTCCTAGTTCGTCCCCCCTTGGACGTTGAACGTCTCCGACCGCGCCTCGAGGGTGAGCCGCGGGAGGCCGGCGATCCGCACCAGCAGCCGCTGCGCGCCGCGCGCGAGTGCTCCGCCCAGGTCGCCGCCCGATACTGCCGGGGTCACGTCTCCCTTGAGCCAGCGAGTCAGCTCCTCCAGATCCGTGTCGTTCAGCGTGGTCACGTCGAGGCGACACAGGAAGTAGAAATTCCCCGAGCCCTTGACCTTGAGGTTTACGCGGTACGGCAGGTCGAGGGCGCGCTCCAGATCCTCCGGGGTGCCGTACCGGGTCACGCGGCCCCCGGTACGGATCAGCACGAAGTCGTCGGCGAGCGGATCGTGACGCGCGACCGCGTCCCACGGCGCTTCGCTGATGTACTGATCGAACCAGCCGGAGCGGGAGCGCCACAGCTCGAGGCGGTAGTGTAACCGCAGCGGGAATCCGGAGCGCAGGAGGCCGACGAACTTGCCGTCGGCCAGGAGCCCCGTCGTTTGGACCCGGGCGACGCCGCTCTGGACGATGACCGTCAACGCGGGCGCCTGCGCGGCGGCCCGAGGGACCGTCACCGCGCCGATCAAGACCAGGAATGCGAGGCCCGCCCTCACCTCAGAAGCGGTGATCGAGTCGCAGCGTGAATCGCAGATGCTCTCCGGCGGTCACCGCTTTCGCCACGTACACGCCGAGACCTCCCCAATCGATGCCGAGACCCAGATCGGCGAGCCAGCTGCCCAGTGTCGGCAGCCGATTGGCGGGCAGGCGGCCGGGCCCGCCGCCGACGAGCCATGCCTGTCCCGCGTCCGCGAGCACGACCAAATCCGGGCCCTGAAGCGTGAAGAGCGACTTCGCGCCTTCGTCCTCGGGGGCGGACGAGCCATACGACCAGTGCAGCGAGAGGTGACCGCGGTACTCGGCCTGCGCGAGGATTACGCGATCGCAGGCCGCCACTTGGGTCCCCGCGAACGCGGGGTCGATGATGTCGCTGTTACACGCGCTGTGCCGGAAGCCGTAGCCCGTGAGCGGATCGGGTCCCCCCGTCGACAGCCGCTGCTGCAGCGGCAGCGGGTCGCCGCCGATCCATCCGCCCGCGAACAGCCGTAGGTTGACGCGGCCCGACGGGCTCACGCGGGTGTAGCGGCGGAAATCGAAGAACAAGCGGCTAAATGCGTACGAGCCGTCCGTCGGGATCGGCGCGCGCACGGCCGCCGGTACGCCGGTCTGGGGAGTCACGTCCTGTGAGCGCGAGTTTTCGTAACGGGCGCTCAGGAACCAGCCCGCCGTGGGGTCGCGCCGATCGTTGCGGGTGTCGAACGTGAGCGTGCCGGCGAGCGTCGTGTAGTGCCCGTCGTCGATCGGCGGGTTGGGGCGCCAGCGCTGGTCGTTGCGGAACACGGTCCACGGATCGCGCGCGCTGACGCTGGTTTGCTCGTCGTGCCGCACGTCGATGTCGAGGCGCAGCGCGCGCTCGGGTTGAACGAAGACACGGCCCGCGACGCCCTTGCTGAGGTAGTAGTCGCGATAGTCGCGCTGGAACAGGAATGCGGACCAACCTACCTCGCCGGCGCGCAGCCCCCAATCTTCCACGGGCGTGACATCGTCGAAGGCGCGGAGCTCGATCCCGTAAGCGGGGGTCTCGCCCGAGCGCAGCTCGGTGCGTAGCAGGTACCCCAGGTCGCTCCGTTTGTGGGTGAAGTCGCCGGCGGTGCGGAACACCCCCAACGCGTCGATCCGCAGGCGCAGATTCCGATGGAGCTTCCAGTCGAACAGCGGCCCGAACACCACCGGCAGGCCTTCGACCCGGTTGAACGTGCCGCCCGTCGCGAGCGTGAGCGACGACCGCGAGTCGGCGGTGCCCCACGACTTCTCGATCCCCAGCCTCCGGAACCAGCGGCGCAAGTCCGGCGGGGCGAGCGCGATCTCTTCGCCTTTGGTGCGGTAGGCGAGCGGCGCGGTGTACACGCGCAGGTCCCCCGAGATGACGGCGGTCGGGCTGCGCGCCACCGTCCCGCCCACCACGATCACGTCGCCGGTCACCACCGCGCTCGAGTCGAGGATCGCGTCGCCGTTGATCACGAGCAGCGTGCCCTCCACGCGGCCCGCCACCACCACGACGCCGTTGCGCACGGCGACGTCGCCGCGCCATTCGTTCCCGTGGGGCAGGTGCGAACGACCCACCAGCCGGGTGGTCGTGGCCGCGTTATAACGGCGCACCACGTCTTCGGCGACGGCATGGGGCAGCTCAGGCGGCGGCACCATGATCCCCGCGCTCTCGGGCTGGATCACGATGGCGGTGTCCTGCGCGGCGGCCACGGCGGGGCCGAGCGCACAGAGAACCACGAGCACGAGAACGCGCATAACGGGCATCCTGGTTGGAGGCGCGGAGGACAGGTGCATGGGGTGTGCCGCCTCCCGGGTGAGGACGCGGAGCACGGCGGCGAGCGATGACGCGGGCGCTGGGCCCGCGGGTCGTGTCATCCCGCCACGTTCCGCGGCGGCTCGAGGCCGAGCCGGCGCATCCGGCGATACAGGTTGGCGCGGTCCGTCGCAAGCTTGCGGGCCGCGTCCGCCACGTTGCCTCGCGCCGCCGACAGCGCGCGCGCGATGAGCGTCCGCTCGTAGCCGTCGAGGGCCTCCGCCAGCGCCACGTCGCTCCAGCCCTCGCTCGGCGCGGGCACGGGAGCAGCGCCGTCGCCGGGCACCACGCGCGCGACGTCATCCGCCGTCACGACATCCCCGGCGGCGAGGATCGCGAGCCGCTCCATGATGTTGGCCAGCTCGCGCACGTTACCGGGCCACGGGTAAGACGCGAGCAGCTGCACGGCGCCGGCGTCGAACCGCACCGAGCGGCCCAGCCGCGTCGCCTGGCGGGCGGCGAAGTGCTGTACCAACGGCGGAATGTCGTCGGGACGGTCCCGCAGCGGCGAGATGTGGATCGGCAGCACGTTCAGGCGGAACAGCAGATCCTCCCGGAACTGGCCCTGCTGTGAGGCCTTGGCGAGGTCCTTGTTGGTCGCCGCAATCACCCGCACGTCCACGGTAACCGGCTTCTCGCCGCCGAGCCGCTCGATCACACCGGACTCGAGCACGCGCAGCAGCTTCGCCTGAGCCTCGGGCCCCAAGTCGCCGACTTCGTCGAGAAACAGCGTGCCGCGGTCCGCCAGCTCGAACCGGCCCACCCGCCGCTCGGTGGCGCCCGTGAATGCCCCGCGCTCGTGGCCGAACATCTCCGACTCGACCAGGTCCTTGGGGATGGCCGCGCTGTTGACGCACACGAATGGCTTGGTCGCGCGCGCGCTCTGCCGATGAATGGCGGAGGCGACGAGCTCCTTGCCGGTGCCCGATTCCCCGGTGATCAGCACGCGCACTTCGGTTGGCGCCACGCGCGCGATCAGCGCGCGCAGCTGGTCCATTGTCTTGCTGACGCCCACCAGCGGGTCGGCGTGACCCAGGGCTTCGTGCAGGCGCCGGTTCTCGGCGAGCGTGCGCGACAGCTGGAGCGCGGCCCGGAGGGTCGTGAGCAGGCCCTCGGGCGTCAGCGGCTTTTCGAGGAACTGAAACGCGCCCAGTTTGGTCGCCCGCACCGCGTCGGCGAGGTTTGCCTTGCCGCTCATCATCACCACGGGTAGGTCGGGCGCCACGCGCTTGAGCTGCTCCAGTGTGGCGAGACCGTCGGGCCCGCCGGGCATCATCAAGTCGAGCAACACCGCATCAGGTGCATCGCGCTCCACCTCCGCGATACCCGCGGTGCCGTTCGGCGCCTCCGCCGTCTCGAAGCCCTCAGACTCGAGCAACGCCGCCACCATCTTGCGGATGTTCGCCTCGTCGTCGACGAGCAGGACGCGCGGGCTCACGCGGCGGACAAGACGATGGAGAAGGTCGCGCCCCCGCCCGGCGTCTCCGCCACGGTGATGCTGCCGTTGTGGGCCTCGATGGTCTGGCGTACCAGGGCGAGCCCCAGGCCGGTGCCGTCGCTCTTGGTCGTGAAATACGGCTCGAACACCCGCTGGCGCAGGTCGTCGGGGATCCCGGCGCCGTGGTCGGCGATGGTCACCGCCAGCCCGTTTCCGTCCCGGCTCACCGCGATCTCGATCGATCCGCGCCCTCCCATGGCCTCCGCGGCGTTGCGCAACAAGTTCGCGAACGCGCGCCGCAACGGATCGTAGTGCCCCACCAGCTTACAGGGCTCCCCGTTGGCCCGCACCGAGACGTCCACCTCCGATGGCACGGCGCTCTTGCCGAGGTCCATCAAGAGGTCCACCAGGTCTACCTCGCTCTTCGGCCCCTCGGGGAGCCGCCCGAACTCGGCGAACTCCTTCGCGAGCTGGACGAGCCGCTGAGTCTCTGCTTCGAGCACGTCGACCGCCATCGTCTGACGGTCCGACTGTCCGGCCGTCCGCCCGAGCTGGTCTACCGCGATCCGCATGGCCGTGAGCGGATTTTTGATCTCGTGCGCCACGCGACGCGCGACCTCCCGGAACGCCCGCAGGCGCTCTGCCTCGAGCTCGCGGTCACGCGCGGCTTCGAGCGCCGTCGCGAGCTCCCGCAGGGCCTGGCGCAGCGCTTCAAACTCGGGAGCCCCGCGGGTCGGCGGACCCGCCGGCAGCGGCATGCGGCGCCGGATGAGCCGGGTCCAGCCCACCAGCTCGTCGATCGGGCGGGACAGCTGGCGCGACAGGTGGCCCGCCACACGTACCGCCGCGATGACCGCGAAGGCGCCGAGCACGAATACGACTGCCGCGAAGCCGCCCGCGTAGTAGCGCAGGTACGTCTCAGCCCGCCGCGCCAGGGTTACCGAGTTGGAGAGCTGGTCCAGATGCTCCCGGAAGGCCGCCCGCTCCCGCGCCGAGAGGTGAGTCGTGTCCATCCGATCCACCATCAGGCGTGCCGACGCCGCCACATCCTCGAGCGCCACGCGCGCCCCCGCGGATGGGGCCACCGTGCGCACGGCAAGCGCCCAGCCCACGACGGCCAGGGCGGTCGGCACGGCGGTCAGGGCCACCAGGATCACGAAGATCCGCTGGCGGAAGGGGAGGGCCATATTTGTCGGGGCAATTTAGGGCTTCGGTGCCCGTGTGACAAATCGACACAGGAGAAAGACAATGCGGAGTGCGGAATGCGGAATTGACGGGAGGGCGTCGAAGTGTGATCTCGCGGTTCGACCTCACACTGACATTCCGCACTCCACATTCCACATTCCACACTTGGGGGAGGGAGGGTTGGGATGAAGAGCCACACGCACTACCTCTGGTTCAACACCAAGCAGCGCCAGGAAATCATCGATGTCACCGAGCAGGTCGCCGCGCAGGTCCTGGACAGCGGCGTCGCCGAGGGGCTCGTGCTGGTGAGCGCGATGCACATCACGGCCTCGGTGTTCGTCAACGATCACGAATCGGGACTGTGGGCGGACATCCTCAAGTGGCTCGAGACCACCATCGCACCGTGGGATCCCAAACAGTACCTGCACAACGAAACGGGGGAAGACAACGCCGCGGCCCACCTGCGGAGCCTCACGATCGGGCACGAAGTGATCGTGCCGATCACGGGCGGCAAGCTCGACCTAGGGCCGTGGCAGCGGGTGTTCTACGGCGAGTGGGACGGGCAGCGCAAGAAGCGGGTGATCATCAAGGTGCTGGGGGAGTAGCCGAGACCAGAGCGCTCTCGGCTCGCCAGTCCCAGCCCTGTTGCTCTGTCTTGACGAGCCAACCCCGGTCCTTGCTCACCCACAGTATCAGCATGCTTTCCGGACTCTCGCGCTGCTCGAGCTTCCAGCACTCGAAGCGCCCAGCAGGAACCTCGATCCGTCCACTGCCCACGACCCGCAGGTCGACCGGTACGAACCCCGTCTTATTGGGATCCGGTCCGACCACGCCCACTGAATATACGCTCCCACTCCACCATCGATCGAGCGGAAGCACTTGGAGTAACAAGGTCAGATCGACGCGCGCCCACCGAAGGAGGAGTGGTGCGTCCTGGGCACCCGGAATGCCCGCACTCGATCGCCAGCTGCGCGGATGCGCGCCGCCGATGTCGAGCGCCTCGCGAACGGTGTCACGGGTGACCCAACGGACGAAGTGGAACTGTTTCCCGTTCATCGCGTGGTAGATCGGTCGCAGGGTTGCCGGATCGATGTACGCCGTGTCGAGTGCAGTGCGGATGGTATTCGTTGTGTCTGAAGGTCCGTGGCGCACGCTGGTCTCTTGCTGAGACCTTAGCCACGCCGGCCGGTCGTCCCACTTGGCCTGGCTGATCGTAATTGCGAGACGGCCACGGCAATTGGTGAGGACGTCGTCGAACGCCGTGCAAGTCCGGTACGTCCACGTTCCTCCTCGAGCGCGTGCCAAATGCAGGTTTCGGACAGGCTCATAGCGCGGGCGCCGGGGCGGTCCAGGTTCCTGCGCCACCGCGTCCCGCGGCCATAGGGATAGACCCGCCGTGATGTCTGGAAACTCGTTTTCTGTATCGACCGGACGCCGATCACCGCCGCGTGTGCTCATGACCAGGACCAACGCAGCAGCGGCTGCCGTGAGGAGCAGCAGCGTCGTGCGACGTGACACCGTCGAACGTCCTTCCGGTAGAACCACCCGAACTCCCGCCGCACGGCTCGCGAGGATGCGCTCCAGCAGATCCGGCGACGGCTCGGGGGCAGGAATTTTACGAAGCTCATCGTTCCAGGTCATCGTCCACTCTCCAACTCGCGGCGCAGTTTTTTCAATGCCCGGGTCAGCCGGACCCGCGATGCTCCCTCACTGATGCCGAGCAGCTCCGCGATCTCGGCGTGCGCATAGCCTTCGATCTCCTTCAGGACCAGCACCGCGCGGAGATGATCCGGGAGCGTGTCCACGGCCGCCTGGAGCCCGTCACGCTCCGCTGTCTCGTGTGGCTCGGCCCGCCCCGCGGCGTTGTGCAGGCCCACTTCGCGCCGCCGCTTGCCGCTGCGCAGTCTCATGAGGGCGACTCGAGCGGTTACTCGCTTCAGCCACCCGCCGAAACTCCCGCGCTCCTCGTAGCGCCCCAGCGCCTCCGGGAGCCCGACGAACACGTCATGCACGACGTCCTCTGCATCCTCGCGGGCGCCAACCAACCGATGGGCGAGCCGAAACAAGGCCACCCCGTGCTCCAGGTAGAGAGCGGAGAGGGCGTTCGGGCTTCCAGCCCGCGCCTCAGCGATCAGGGACGCTGAGCTCCCGTTAGCGGTGCTCGTCGCCATCCATCACTCGAATGCCCTTGGTAGGCAAAACGTTACGCGGTACCGCGGTGTCGGAAAGGCCCGATCCCCGGCCTATCTCTTTTAACGCAAGTTGTTTATGTTCAAACCACTGATAGCGCGGCAGGGTAGGGAGGCGTCAGGTCAATCCGGCAGCGCCTGGCAGCCCCGGGGATCCGGGGCGCTCAGCAGGCGCGCCGAGGTAAGATCGGCGAACCATCCCTCACAATGTCCCGCCGCGCGCGACTCTGACCGGCGACTCACAACGACTCTGCAACAGGCACCTGTCGCCTCCCTTGAGGCGCCCGGGCTCGGGCGCCCGAACGACTACCGTCCCCGCTTTCGCCACTCCCGCGCGTCCGGCCGCTTGACGGCCCGGCGCCGCATGCGTGCGCAACGAGGGCACGAGGAGCAAGACACAACCACATGACGCAACCGCCGCAAGCCCATTTGCCACGATCGGTGCACCACGAACCCCCCGCCCATGCGCCCAACGCGGCGCTGATGATCGACTTCGACAATGTGACGATGGGGATCCGCTCGGATCTCCAATCGGAGCTGCGACGCCTGCTGCAGTCGGACATCATCAAGGGAAAAGTGGCCGTACAGCGCGCCTACGCCGATTGGCGTCGCTACCCGCAGTACATCGTCCCGCTGGCCGAGTCGTCGATCGACATGATCTGGGCGCCGGCGTACGGGTCGAACAAGAAAAACGCGACAGACATCCGCCTCGCGGTCGACGCCCTCGAGCTCGTCTTCACGCGACCCGAGATCGGCACCTTCATCCTGCTGTCGGGCGATTCGGATTTCTCCTCGCTCGTGTTGAAGCTCAAAGAGTACGGCAAATACGTGATCGGCGTGGGGATCCGCGAATCGTCCAGCGACCTGCTGATCCAGAACTGCGACGAGTACTACTCCTACAACGAGCTGGCCGGCCTCACAAAAGAAAGCGACGTCACGCACCCGCGGCACGATCCCTGGGACCTCGTGATCGAGGCCGTAAAGCAGATGACGGCGCATAGCGACGTAATGCGGTCCGACCGCCTGAAGCAGGTCATGCAGGAGATCGATCCCGCATTCAACGAGAAGGATCTGGGGTTCTCCCGCTTCTCCAAGTTCGTGGTAGAGGCGGCCCACAAAGGCCTCATCGCCCTGACCAAACTCGATAATGGCCAGTACGAGATCGGGCTGGGTCCCGGCGTCCCCGGCGCGGCGGCTCAGCCCTCGGGGTTTGGGTCCTTCGAACGGCCACGCGAACGTGAGCGCGGTGAAGGCCGCGGTCGCGGTCGCGGTCGTCGGGGTGGGGGAGGCCGGGACGAGCGCGAGGGACGCGACGAGCACGCCGTCCCAGCGGCCGAGGAGCCTCCGGCCCTCCCACCCGCCCCCGAAGAGCGCCGCAGCGCCTTCTCGCTCGATGGCGCCTTTGGCCTCATTAAACAGGCCATCGGCCGCTTGGGCGGCGAATCCCGCCCGGTAAGCGCGCAGGAGCTCGGCCAGGCCATGGCCGAAATCAAAGGCGACGAGGAGCCGGTCGAGCCGGCCCAGGTGCAGAAGCTGCTGCGCCAGGCGCACGATCGAGAGCTGATCGATCTCGCCAAGGAAGACGATGGAGCCTACACCGTCAAGCTGCGGGACGCGGCACCGTCGTCCGAGACGCCTCAGGCCGAGCCTGCCGCGGTGACCGACGCCGACGAGGCGCTCGATCCGCCGATGCCGGATTCGTCCGCCCCGCCGTCGATGCGGCCGTCCAACGTGCCCGCCGGCGTTCCGTCGCGCAGCGCCCGGTTCCGCCGGGGCTCGCGTGGGCCACGGGTGGCGCCGCCGGAGATCCCGAACATCGGGATGGTCGAGGTGGACCCGAACTTCAAGCCGCGCATCGAGCTGGTGCCGCCGAAAGTCCCCCCCGCGCCCGCAGTGCCGGAGCCGGTGGGCGGCGACAGCGCGCCGGCCGGTGGGGCCGAGCGCGGTGCGCGCGGTCGGGGTGGACGTGGGCGACGCAGCGGGAGTAGTGGGGGGGGCGGCGGGGGCGGCGGGGGCGGGGCCGGGGGCCGGGACGAGCGTGCCGAGTTAGGTGAGCGGCCGGAGCGAGGAGAGCGGGAACGGGGCGGTCGGGGGCGCCGCGGTGGTCGTGGACGCGGCGGCCGGGGTCGTGGCGCCAGCGGGGAGGGACGGGCAGATCACCGCAGCGAGCCTCGGGACATCCCGGAGCCCCGCGCGGCCAGGGCCGAGCCCCCGCCACCGCCCCCGGCACCCAAGCCGCCTCCCCCCCGTGAGCCTGACGTCGATAGTGGGGGTGAGTCGTTCTGGTCGAAGGTGAAGCGCGGGCTCACCGGCGGGACGTGAGAAGCGCTGCACTGCCGGCGTCGTTCTACGCGCGACCTACACCCGAGGTCGCGCGTGGGCTTTTGGGACACGTTCTGCTGAGCGAGCTCGGAGGCCGCCGCACCGCCGGCCGGATCGTCGAAACCGAAGCCTACCTCGGCACCGATGACCCCGCTTCGCATGGCTATCGCGCCCGCCGCACGCGCCGCAACGCCAGCTTGTTCGCGCGCCCGGGGATCGCGTACGTCTACTTCACCTACGGCATGCACTGGTGTCTGAACGCGGTGACCGAGCGCGCCGGGCATCCCGCAGCCGTCCTCATCCGCGCGCTCGAGCCCGTCGAGGGACTGGCGACGATGCGGCGACGGCGCGGGGGGGCGCGCGTCACCGACCGCGACCTCTGCTCGGGTCCCGCCAAGCTGTGCCAGGCGCTGGGCGTGACCGGGCGGCAGGACGGTCTTCCGCTGACCCGTGGTCGGCTGCGCATCGTCCGAAGCCAGTCACGACAGCACCACGCCATCGCAGTGACACCGCGCATCGGCATCACCCGCGCCGCCGACTGGCCGCTGCGGTTCCTGATCGAGGGCTCACCATGGGTCTCCCGCTAGGCCTGCTGCTCGTGCTCCAACAGCCCATCATCGTGGACGGCCACATCGACACGGCGCAGCGCATGCTCGACATGAGAACCGACATCACAAATCGGCTGGCCGACGGGCACGTGGATGTCCCGCGCATGCGCGAGGGTGGGCTCACGGCCGCGTTCTTCTCGATCTGGGTGGACGCGCGCTACGCCCGGGGCACCGCCTTTCAGCGCGCGCTGGACCTGATCGGCGCCGTGCGCGCGCTGGCGGACACCAACCGCGAAGTGGAGCTGACAACCACGGCCGATGAAGTGCGCGCCGCCGTGGGTCGGGGCCACATCGCGGCGCTCATGGGCGTCGAAGGCGGGCATGCGATCGAGAACTCGCTCGAGAAGCTCGACTCGCTGTACCGGCTCGGCGTGCGTTACATGACGCTGACCTGGAACAACGGCAACGATTGGGCGGGCTCATCGCTCGACCCGGAGCGGCACGGCGGGCTAACGGCCTTCGGACGCCAGGTGGTAGGACGGATGAACCAGCTGGGCATGCTGGTGGACGTCTCGCACGTATCCGACGCGACGTTCCGGGACGTCCTGGCCACCAGCACGCGACCGGTGATTGCGTCGCACTCGTCGTGCCGGGCCCTGGCGCACCACCCCCGCAACCTGAGCGACGAGCAGCTCCGCGCCGTCGCCCGGAACGGCGGCGTGGTGGGCATCAACTTCTATCCGGTGTTCTTGGACGAGCACTTCCGCGACCAGTACGAAGAGATGCGGCGCCGGCTGAAGCCTCAAATCGACTCGATCCGGGCGCACCACCGCGGCCGTGCCGGCGAAGCGGCGTTCGAGGTGGATAAATTCGTCGGCCAGCACGCCGAGAGCCTCGACGTTCCCACTATCGACCGCCTGCTGGACCACATCGATCATGCGGTCCAGATCATGGGGATCGACCACGTCGGTCTGGGCAGCGATTTCGATGGGATCAGCGTGCTGCCCCGACCCATGAAAGACGCGACGTCGCTGCCCGAGCTCGTCCGGGCCCTCGAGGCCCGTGGCTACTCGGACTCGGACGTCCGCAAAATCCTGGGCGAGAACTTCCTGCGGGTGCTTACTGCCGGTCCGTGACCCCCTCTTTGGAACTACCCAGGGAGTAGCGGACGCCGCCCTGGAAGCTGTGGGTGGTGCCCTGGATCAGGAAGTTGGCCGCCGCCGAGGTCAGGATGTAATGGCCGTACAGCGCGAGCCGACCCTGCTTGATGTCGACGCCGCCCATCCACCAGAAGAAGGCCCTGGTTGCCGCCCTGTCGGCCTCGTCCTGGAGCGTACCTAACTGCGATCCGGTGCAGGTCGCGCAGCTCACCTGAACGTTCAGAGCTTCCATGATCGCGAACCCGCCGCCCGCGAACGGCTCGACCCGCAGCTGCGCGGGGAAAGCGAGCACACCGACCATGATGCGGCGCAGATTGTTGAACTGGACGTTCCCCGGGCTTACGGCCCCGCTGGGCTCGACGATGGTTACGTGCCGGGGCGAGATGAAGAAGGACTGCTCGAACGCCGCGTATAACGCGGTCCGCTTCCCGGTGATCAACCAGTGCCCGCCGAACGTCGGCTCGAAGGAGTAGCTGTCGAAGTTGGTGCGGAACACCAGGATGCCGGCCTGGCCGCCCCAGTACCACTTGTGCTGCCAGTCTCCCGCGCGCTGCTCGTAGCTCGGACCGCCCCGAGGCTGCGCCTCGGGGACCTTGCCGCCCGCGGCCACGATCGAGTCCCGTTTCTGCTTGGGGACCTCGGGATATGCGGCCTCTTGGTGGCTGGGGCCGAGGAAGAACGACAGGCCCGCCGTCCCCACCACCTGACCGCCCCACGTACCGCCCGGGAGCTGCGTGTTGGGCGCGTAGTACGCGCGCGCCTCGAGGCGCAACGCCGCTCGATCCGAGATGTAGATGCGGTCGCCGATGGCGCCGTGTACGCCCGCGTCCCGAAATCCGCCGGAGGCGTTGCTGTTGAAGTCCATAGCGGAGTAGCCGCCCAGGATGTAGAAGCTCTTCTCGGAGCCAAAGTTCAGCACCAGGCTCGCCGAGCCGAACCACACTGGGCGGTCCGTCCCCGCACCGCCGCCCTTTGGATGGGGCCGCATGTACACGCCGTCCCCCTCGATCGCCAGCCAATTGGTGATCCAGAAGCCAATCCGGCCCCCGCCGCCGATCTGGTTGTCGAGTTGGAAGGCGCGGTCGAAGCGCGTGAAGCTCGCGAACCCGCCTACCTCGAACTGAAAGTGGTGCTGGGCCTGGGCCTCGAGTGTGGCGGCCCCGCCCAGCAGCAGTACCGCGATGACCGTGACTACCCGCATGGACGACTCCTCGGGGTCAAAAAGCGACACCCAAAATAGGGAATTCGTCCGGAAAACGCGATAGCCCTTCGCTTTAAGCCTCTGAACCTTGAAAGTACTTGAAGGTGATACCGAATAGATACCGAAAATCGAGGCTAGATGAGGCCCAGTTTGCTCCCTACACGCCGGAAGGCGCCCAGGGCGAAGTCGAGGTCCTCCCGCGTGTGGGCCGCCGATAGCTGACAGCGGATCCGGGCATGCCCTTGTGGGACAACCGGATAGCCAAAGCCGGTCACGAACACCCCCTCGTCCAGCAGCGCCTCACTCATTCGGATCGCCTGCGCCGTCTCGCCCAGGATCACGGGGACGATGGGCGTTTCCCCCGCGAGTGGGCTGAACCCCAGGGCCAAGAGGTGCTCCCGGAAGTAGCGTGCGTGCTCGTGCAGCCGCGTTACCAGTTCGGGGTGGCGCTGGACGTACTGCACCGCCGCGAGGGCGCTGCCCGCCACCGTGGGAGGAAGGGCGTTGGAAAAGAGCTGCGGCCGGGAGCGCTGCGTGAGATAGTCGGCGAGCGCGGCGGGGCCGGCGGTGAAACCGCCCGCGGCGCCGCCCAGGGCTTTACCCAGCGTGGACGTGATGATGTCCACCTGGCCCAGCATCCCGTAGTGCTCCGCCGTGCCCCGGCCCGAGCGCCCGAGCACACCAGTAGCGTGGGAGTCGTCCATGGCGACGACCGCGTCGTACTTCCGGGCCAAGGCCACGATGTCCGGCAGCTTGGCGATGTCGCCCTCCATTGAAAACACGCCGTCGGTGAAGATGAGCTTGATACGCGCCTGGTTCGCCGCTTTCAGCTTGTCCTCCAGGTCCGCCATGTCCGAGTGCCGGTACACCGCGGTCTGGCACTTCGTGATGGTCTTCGCGAGGCGGATCGAGTCGATGATGGACGCGTGGTTGAGCTGGTCCGAGATCACGATGTCCTGCTCACCCAGCAGGGTGGGGACGAGTCCCTCGTTCGCATTCCCTCACATCCGACAAAGTGGGCGAGCGCTTCCTCCAGCTCGCGATGAATGGTGAACGTCCCGCAGATGAACCGGACCGAGCCGGTGCCGGCACCGAACTGGTCGAGGGCCCGTTTTCCGGCCGCGACTACCTCGGGCGCGTTGCACAGGCCCAGATAGTTGTTGGACGAGAGAATCACCACGTCGCCGCGTCCTTGCATCTTGGTGCGTGCGGCTTGCGGTGCTTCCAGGTAGTTCAAGCGCTTATAGACCCGGTCCTGCTTGAACTGCTCGAGCTCGGCTTCAAGCCGGGCGGTGAAGCTCATGCGATCTCCAGGATGATCTTGCCCGCGTCCCCCGCGCGGATGGCGGCGAGGGCCTCGTCGATCTTCGCGAGCGGAAACTGATGGGTGATCACCGGCCGGGGGTCGAGCAGCCCGGCGGTGAGGTAGTGGCGCATCTGGTGCCAGGTCTCGTACATCTTGCGGCCGATCACGCCGTACACGGTGATCCCCTTGAAAATGATCTCGTCGGCGAAATCGACCGCCACCTCCCCTTTGGGGATGCCGAGCAGGTGGACCCGTCCCCCGAGCCGCACGGCGGCGAACGCCTGGTGCAGGGCCGACGGCACGCCCGACATCTCGCACACGAGATCGGCGCCTTCGCCACCGGTCTCGGACAGGACCGTGCGCACTACATCGTCGGTGGCGGCGTTGATCGTCACGTGCGCTCCCATGGAGCGCGCCAGCGCCAGCCGCTTCGCGTTCACGTCCGAGGCAATCACCTTGGCGGCCCCGGCGGCGCGTGCGATGCCCACCGCGAAGCAGCCGATCGGCCCGCACCCAACCACGAACACGGACCTGTCTTTGACCTCGGCGCTCAACACCGCGTGGAAGGCGTTCCCCATGGGGTCCATGATGGCGCCGACCGTGGTGGGCACACCGTCGAGCGGCAGCACGTTGGTGGCGGGCATCGCGATGTACTCGGCGAACGCGCCGTCGCGGTCCACACCAATGATGCGGGTATTCTTGCAGATGTGGCTGTTGCCCGTGCGGCACTGGAGACAGCGACCGCACACGATGTGGCCCTCCGCGGTCACCAGCTGGCCCGGCCGGAGCTCGGACACCCCGTCGCCCGCCGCCACGATCTCCCCGGCGAACTCGTGGCCTACCACCAGCGGGGGCTTGATGCGGCCTTCCGCCCACTCGTCCCAGTCGGCGATGTGGACGTCGGTGCCGCACACGCCCGCGTGCCGCACCGCGATGAGCACCTCGCCCGGCCCGGGCGACGGCTTCGGCACGGTCATCACCTTGAGACCGGGAGCACGCTTCTCTTTTACGATCGCTTGCATGAAAGCTCGGGATGCGGGATGCGTGTTGCGGGAGGCGTCAGAAGATGGACCGGGTGAAGCCTCCGTCCACCTGCAGCACGGCGCCGGTAATATAGCTGGCCCGCTCGGAGGCAAGGAACGCAACCGCCGCCGCGAGCTCGTCGACGCGACCCATGCGGCCGAGCGGGATCCCGGCGACCAGATCGCGGACGACTTCCTGCGACGCACGCTGCTCGCGCTGGGCCCGGGCCTCGGTGAGCTCCGTGATCCGCTCCGTCACGATGTAGCCCGGACATACGACGTTCACGGTGATCCCCTCGGCGGCGACCTCATCGGCCAGGGCTTTCGCGAACCCCAGCACGCCGGCGCGCGCCGTGGTGGAGAGGATGAGCCCGGGCAGGGGTTGCTTGGCGGCGACGGACGCGAGGCAGATGATCCGACCCCACTGCAGCTGCCGCATGAAGGGCACCGCGGCGCGAGCGAGATTGACCGTGGATAGGAGGTTCAGCTCCAGGGCGCGTTGGAAGGCCTCGGCCGGCTGGTGGGTGAAAGGAGCCGCCGGCGGACCGCCGGCGTTGCAGAACAGCACGTCGAGACGACCCGCCTCGTGGTGCACCCGCTCCACCAGGGCCCCGGCCTGCGCCGGGTCGCTTACGTCGGCCACGAACGGCATCACCGCCTGAGCTGCTTCGGTGGAGAGCTGCTGCGCCGCGTGGTTTACGGAGTCCGCGTGACGGCCGTTGACGGCCACGCGAGCGCCCTCCTGCGCCAGCGCTTTCGCAACGGCGCGCCCGAGTCCCTGCGTGCTTCCGCACACCAGCGCGACGCGGCCCGCAAGACCTAGATCCATGGGGGCGGGAATCTATTCCCCGGGAGGATAACCGGTCAGGTCTACGCGGTGCGGAGTGCGGAGTGCGGAGTGCGGAGTGCGGAGTGGGGAATGCGGAGTGTGACTGGGAGCGTCGCTCGCTCCATGACCTCCCACTTCAATTCCGCATTCCGCACTCCACATTCCGCACTTCGACTAGTCCGCTACCGCCACGTGCGCCGCCTCCAGCCGTATCGCGCAGCACTTGAGCTCCGCCATTTTCGCGTACGGATCGAGCACCGGATTGGTGAGCAGGTTGGCGGCTGCCTCGCGGAAGTGGAACGGCACGAACACCTGACCGCGCGCCACTCGCTCCGAAATGCGGGTCGAGCTCACCATCGTGTTGCGGCGCGACGTCAGGCGTACGAGGTCGCCGTCATCGAGCCCGAGCTCGCGCGCATCGTCCGGGTGGATCTCGACGATCGGCGTGGGCTCACGCTGGTCGAGGCCCGAGGCGCGTCGCGTCATCGTACCGGTGTGCCAGTGATACAGCTGGCGCCCCGTGTTCATCACGAACGGATATTCCTCGTCGGGGAGCTCGACCGGCGGCGCGTACTCGACCGGAACGAACACGCCCTTGCCGTCCGCCGTCGGGAACCGGTCGTCGAACAGGAACGAGGTCCCGGCGGACTCGTCGGTCGGCACCGGGTACTGCAGTCCCGCTCCTTCGAGCCGCGGATAGGTCACGCCGTGCCACGACGGCGTCACGCGCGCAATTTCCCGCATTACCTCTTCCGCGGTCTGGAAGCGCGTCGCGAGCCCCAGGCGGTTCGACAGGTCGATCAGGATCTCGAGGTCGCCGCGCGCCTGCCCCGGGCTGGCCACCGCCTTGTGGGCGAGCTGAATGCGGCGCTCCGTGTTCACGAACGTGCCGGTCTTCTCGGCGAAGCTCGAGCCGGGCAGCACAACGTCGGCGTAGCGGGCGGTCTCCGTGAGGAACAGGTCGTGCACCGCCAGGAATTCGAGCTCTTGGAACCAATGCTCGGCGTGCGCCACGTCCGGGTCCGAAATGACCGGGTTCTCGCCCATGATGTACATCCCCCGCACCCCACTCTCCTCCTTCACGATCTCGGTCACCATGAGCCCCTCCTTGAGGGAGAGGGACTCGGGCGGGACGCCCCACGCCGCGGCGTACTCCGCCCGGTTCTTCGGATCCTTGACCGGCCGGTAGTCGGTGTACACGAAGGGAATCGCGCCGACGTCGGACGCGCCCTGGACGTTGTTCTGTCCCCGTACCGGCATCATCGCGGCACCCCAGCGCCCGATCATGCCGCAGGCGAGCATCAGGTTCAGGAGCGAGGTAACGAGATCCGTGCCGTTGGCGTGCTGGGTGAGCCCCATCGCCCAGAGCGTGCTGGTGTTCGGCCCCCCGGCGTAGATCTCGGCGGCCCAGCGGATCCGGTCGGCGGGAACGCCGGTGATCTTGGCGGCCACGTCCGGCGTCATCGCCTTGACGGACTCCCGCACCTTGTCGAAGTCGCGCATACGCGCGGCCACAAACGTCTTGTTCTCGAGTCCCTCCGCGATGATGTGGTACAGCATCGCGTTGAACAGGGCGACGTCGGTGCCCGGCTGCATCTGCAGGTGAATGTCCGCCCGGCCCGCGAGTTCGGTCCTCCGCGGATCCGCCACGATGAGGGTCGCCCCCCGTTCGTGAGCCCGCTTGATGGCGGCGCCGAACACCGGGTGCGACTCGGTGGTGTTCGCGCCGCCGATAAAGATGACGTCGGCGGCGTGCTCCACCTCACGCATCGAGCCCGACGCCGCCGAGGTGTTGAGCGCGCGCTGCATCGCCGCCACCGACGTGGAATGGCACAGCCTGGTGCAGTGGTCGATGTTGTTGGTGCCGAGCGCGGCGCGGAACATGCGCATCATGAGATAGTTCTCCTCGTTCGAGCACTTGGCCGAGGAGAAGCAGGCCAGGGAATTCCCGCCGCGCTCGTGCTTGAGTCGCAGCAGCTCCTGCGCCGTGAGCTCCAGCGCCTCGTCCCACGTGGCCTCGCGGAACGGCTCGTACCAGGAGGGCGGGGTCGCCACCCGGTCGCGAATGTCCAGGTCCACGCGCTCGAGCAGCGGCAAGTCGCGCACCGACTTGCCCACCGAGCGCGGCGGGCCCGCCGGCTTGGCGTTCTGGCCCTCACCTTCGATGGTCTGCCATGGCCCGCCGCGGTGATTCTTCCCGCCGTGCCACACCCAACGGCTTCCCTCCTTCTCCCATCCCTTGCGGATCAGCGGCTTGGTGAGGCGATCGTGGTGCTGGGGAAAGTCGTACCCGAAGCGGCCCTTCACGCAGGTGGAGCCCTGGTTGGGTGTGTCGAGCTCGATGTCCGGAGAGGTGACGCGCACCACCTGGTCGCCCGCTACGTGCAGGTCCACCTGACAACCGACGCCGCAGTACGGGCAGACCGAGCGGACCTGCTTGTCGGGGTGGAGCACCTGCTCGGGAGCGAACCGCTCGCGCGGCATCACTTCGAAGATCGCGCCCGTCGGGCAGACGCGCACGCACTCGCCGCACCAGGTGCAGCCGGCCTTGTCCGGGTCGCCGTCCGCGCCGACGATGATCTCGGTATGCTCACCTCGTTGGCCCACGTCCAGCACGCCGACCACCTGGATGTCCTCGCACGCCCGCACGCAGCGGGTGCACAGGATGCAGGTGCTCATGTCGTGCCGGATCATCGGGTCGCCGGGCCGCTCGTCGCCGTGCCGCAGCACCAGATCGCGCTCGCCCTGAGGCGTGGGAACGACGCCATAGCGCACCACGTACTGCTCGAACTCGTTGCGGGGCTGGGCACGACCGCCGTTTGTCAGATGCTCGCCCGGGTAGCGCTCGAGCAGCAATCGGAGCACGCCCTTGCGGTTTTCCACGGCCGCGTGGGACTCGGTCTGCACCGCCATCCCATCCGCCACTTTGGTGGCGCACGCCGGCAGGAGCTTCGCCTGCCCCTCGACCGACACCAGGCAGATGCGGCAATTCCCCACCACCGGCAGCTTGGGATACCAGCACAGGGTGGGGATGTCCAGAATGCCCGCGGCGCGGGCGGCTTCGAGGATGGTTTGTTCGGGGTTGGCGCTGACCGAGCGGCCGTTGATCGTGAGCGTCGCCATGACATTTGAAGATTAGGCCCGGCGGGGGGACCCGGCAACCGGCTGCTGGCCCAACTACCTGATTTGCAACGAAGATACGCGCTGAAACACGAAGGGCCGGCTTTGGGCCGGCCCCGCTCGCGCTTTCAGTCTATGTGTTCGGGCAGATGGCGGTGCGTATGGTCGCCCGGGCCTTCGGCCTCGTCCGTGAACCAGCAGTACGCCCAGATCTTTGCCGGGCGCAGCATCTTCCGGCCGGCCCGCAGGATGATACCGATCGGCTCGTCGTCGTCCAGAACTAAGGGGAGACTCGTCATGGAAAAGGCGTTCCCGGTTGTCGGATACACGGCGCCGGACGATCTCCCAGCCGCCGTACTGACTCTGCAGCGCCTCGGGGGCGAGCGGGATCACCTCACTGGGGGCGGGACTAGGGAGGATCACGTGCACCCCGCCGGGGCGGGTGCGAAGCTGCAGCTCGGCGAGCAGCGCATGCCGGTCGCGTGCACGCGCGGGAGCGAGAGCCGCGGGATCGATGATCACCAGGCTGGGCGCCACGTCGGGGAACCAACTGCCGAACGTGACGACGAGCGCCTGGAACCGGCCGGCGAGCTGCTCAGTGATCGCCCGGCTCTCCGCGCCTTCGACAGCCCCGAGGTCGTGATCCACGAGAAATACCTCGGCGTCGTGGGCCGCGATGAACAGAGCCG
>WNFS01000589.1_pt1 | contig 26166 bp, 19 predicted proteins | sample 5400141 | NCBI WGS metagenome assembly WNFS01 (sample SAMN13153358, study PRJNA577476) | soil metagenome | isolation source: 60 cm saprolite under Madrone tree | place: USA:California | collected 2016-06-14
TTCAGCCCATGTTGCCGGCGTTTTACTCCGGCCATTGCCCTTGTCCTCAAGACCTCAAGACCAGAAAGGTACCGACCGCAAGACAAAACCTTCGCGGCGACAAAACTTACATGACTGCAATAGAAAGCATTGTCACAAATCTCATGACCGAGATTGATCGAATAGTCGGTCAAAACGTCGAAGAAAAACTGCCTGAAATGATCCGAGCACTTGGAATTCGCGAAGGCACCCCACAGGAAGACCTCGTAGATGCCGTTGCAGTCGCAAAAATGCTGGGACGAGACGTTTCCACAAAACATGATATTTCGTGCGCCAGAAAACATGTGTACAACCTCGCCCAGCAAAAACTAATACCGTCTGTAAGACTAAGCCGCCGCTGCCTTAGATTTGATCGCGCTGCCATTAGAAAAGTAATAGACGCCGGAGGCCTCGCCAATCAAGAAGCGGCATAAAAAGAGCGGCCAACAAACGGCGCATCATTAACCATAACAACCACTCACAAAAACCAATGGCTGAAATCATCCCGCGCGGAACCGACAAATGGTTGGTCAGAATATCCGTACTCCGCAACGACAACGGCAAACGAAAACGTCACAGTAAACTCATAAACGGGAAAAAGAAAGACGCACTGAAGTATGCGCGTGAGATTGAAACCAAGCGCGACCTCGGCACACTCGACAAACCAAAGATCCAAGATCCAACGCTCGATGATTATCTCAACGACTGGCTGATCGCATTCAAGAAGAGGACCGTAAAGGAACGAACCTACGCGGGATACGAATACGTACTCAAGCAGTATGTCCGGCCGTACCTCGGGAAGGACAAGCTATCTGAACTAACCGTCCTACGAATCCAAAGCGTCTATAACGAACTATCAGAAGCCGGACTATCTCCCAGAACGGTTTCATTCGCGCACAGTCTAATTCAAGACGCTCTAAATCAAGCAGTATTAAGTCGCCTAATAGAATTCAATCCCACACTCTCCACCCGGCGACCGCCCAGGAAAAAGAAACCTATCGACGTATTCAGCCCCGAGGAAGCCGAACGATTTATGAAAGCCGCCAAGACCGATCCTCTCGGCGTCGTATTTTGGTTTGCGCTCGCAATTGGCGCGCGGCCGGAAGAATATCTCGGCCTTCAATGGCCTGAACTCGACCTCCATAAACGCGAAGTCACCATCCACCAATCGATCTGGTGGCCAAAAGGGGGCGGCTGGAAAATTGAAGAGGTAAAAACCCAATCAAGCCTCAGAACGATTAACTTCAACACAACGATTGCGCGCGCCCTGAAAGCGCACAAAACTTCACAAGACGAAATCCGTCTGCGTCTCGGCAACAAATACCAAAACAACAATTTCGTCCTCGCCACAAAGATCGGAACGCCACTCAGCTTTCGAGATCTAGTCTTGAGACACCTCAAACCAATCATGGAACGGGTAAAAATCGACGGACCAATAAATCTGTATCGCCTACGACACTCGTTCGTGACGTTATCCATTCTCTCGGGCGCCGACCTAAAAAGCGTAAGCAGAGCCGCTGGCCACTCCAGCGTAGCTTTCACCATGGACACTTATCAACACGTGCTGCCTTCAATGCGCAAAGACGCCGCAGAAAAGGTTGGAGCCTTGCTCTTCGGCCGAAGGTAAAAAGGGGAACCCAATGGCAACTCGGATGGATTTGCCTATACCGGCGTGGGCCAATAGATCGACGCCTGTCCACGCGCTAAGAAATGGAACGCTGAAGCCGCGCAGAAAGCTCTCAACGAAACCCACCGAGTTGCCGCACTGCAACCATTCGGCAACCACTAGGGCTACGAGACGGTGCCATTCGTCTATTAGGAAGGTTGCATATGTATAAATCCCCAATGAAGAACCAAGCCCAACCAATTCCCTATAAACGAACAACACCATTTTGGTGGGCCACTAGTGGGCCAACTTAGCGGGAACACCCTGATGGCCCCCAACTATCCGAGACAACATAGTCACTTCTTCCTCATAATTTGGGCTAATTCGTCCGTACCGGACTGCGCCGGACTGCGGGCGACTACCGAAAAAGGACTCTTAATCAGCGGGTCGCAGGTTCGAGCCCTGCTCGGCTCACCATTATTTTCAACAAGTTACACTCTCTCTCAAATCACCAAATATGAGCATGGTGGGCCAACTTTTTACCTTCCACAAAAGAAACTGAAAACTAAGTAACCACAGCAAAGTAGACAATTCACCAATCGCTCGACATAGAAACCATCAAATACCAGCCCGACGCTCTTACAAAATCGCTCACGTCTCAGAACACATCTCTAACCCTAATTCCACCGCCGGCGCCGCGCTCCGCAATACGAATGGCGGCGCTTTGGCTAATCCCAGAGCTGGCGCCGGTGATGATCGCGACCCTGACTCCTGCTTGCTTTGACATTTCGTGTCCTCCTGAACAGTGAATGTCTGACGCGCAACGGTAACGCTGTCCGTCAGGACGATCGATAACGCGGCGTCCAAAAATACGTCGGCGATCGTCCAGCTGGCGGCCCGGAAGATTTGGAAACCAAGCCGGGGTCAGGCCTGCGACTCTTGCGATGCTCAATTGGCGCACGGTAACTGGGCTATTCAAATCCGGGAACGGGTGAGTAGGCAGGTTGCTTCCGGTGGTGCAGGTTGAGCTTTGTGTTCTCTGTTGCCGCCCGGTTTCCCGGCGGTGCCACATCATTTCAACCTTTCACCTTAATACTTGGTACTGATGCAGTTTGAGGCCTGAAGTTCAGAGTTCAGCCTCTAGGCTGCTGCTTCGCGACACATGCTAAAGCTTGAACTCTAAACTGCATCAGTGCCTAATACTTGGACCGAGCTGTAGCGCGCTCGAAAACAGAGAGTCAAACTTGGGAAGTTTTTGAGGAGGTTTGTTCATGTCGAAATGGATCTTCGGCGTGGTCCTGTTCCTTGTCGCGGCTGTCACCTAGGCCCAAACAAGAAAATCCGACCCCAGGCTTCAATATGTTGGAGCAATCACGATCAATTCTGCTAATCCGAAAGCATTAGCTGCTTGGTATACCGAAAAACTTGGGCTCGATGCCAGTTCCGAATATCACGGGCTCTATTACGGCTCGTTCAGTACGAAATCAGGCGATTTCAACCTCGGAATTCATCCCATTCCCGCGGGAGCTAAAGTAGGAACTCCAAACATCTCGATAACGTTTCGAGTCTCGGATTTCCGGTCGTACACCTCCGATCTGAGGAGCCGAGGGGTGGTGCCGATCCGCGAAGAGAATGCGGCGTATGGGCACTTCTTCACGCTTAAGGATCTCGAAGGAAACGAGGTCACTATTTGGGGCGAATAAGCGGAAAGACATGGAAACGGAGACTGGTGTCAGGCTTGCGATTTTGCTTGACGCTTCAGAATTGAATCAATGAATCAATGGATCAATTGGAGCGAATCGCAAGCCTGACCCCTGGTCGCTCACGTTAGCCGTTCTTCGATGATGCCAGCGCGTAGATTCCTTGCCTGAGGCGGATCGCATATCCTTCATCTACCAGTTGATGGTTTCCGGAACCCGCTTCAACGCGGCTCAAACCCGAAGCACGCGCGGTCTCGCCGAGCACAGACATCCCTGCGCCCGCTAGATATGCCCGAGCGATCTCTCGCAGTGCTGTTTTGCGGCGAATCGGTTTTCTCAGCTCTTCCGGGAAACGGTCTTCGGCCGGGATCCAGATGTAGGAAAACGGTTGATAGATGACGTCCTGAGGGATCACTTTTATCTGGCGTTGTAACTCATCGAGGGCGCGTGTGAATGCCGCACGTTCGGTGATTCCGCTTTCCGCGCGTAGATCCGCGGTGGCCAGTTCATGTTCGCGCCGGAGCACTTTGAGAACACGCTGCGCTGCGTCTGACAAAGCTTCGCGCTCGTCTTTCCGCCGTGGCATCCACACCGCGGCAAAATGGCTGATCAAGCGCGGCGCGACAAACATCGATCGACCCCCCGCGAGTTTCGCGTAGTAAACGCGACGGCGGCGCATGACTTCGTCCTTGAGCTGCCAGGTCAGGCGCGTCTCTTCGTCCTTTTGGACATTGCGCGGCAAACTAACATCGCGCCGACCGCACACCGCGATGTACAGCGATGGACCTGCGCGACGGGCATCCGTCAGCGTATTCGCAAAGCCCACGTCTTCGATGAAACGTTCGGCGTCAATAGCTGATTCAACGCGGAGGTCTTCGTCGCGGCGCCACATCCGGTCGCGATGGAGCTCGATCTGTTCAGGGAGAGGCGGAGTAGTCATTGAGTTAAGGGCGGCGGGGTCAGCAAAAAGGGAACTTCTGGTTGGATCGCGCGCTCGAGAATCGCAAGAACGCAGCCTGACCCCGGGTCGTTTGCGGCATGTCACTCGCCACTGTTTTCGTGGGTAGTCTGATCGAGCTTGCAGCGGTTTCAAACAAAGGCGAAAATGCCGGATAGCGTGCTCCCGTAACAGCTCAGCATTTCTTCCGGGTTCGTTTCCGAGAATGATCAGCCTCATGATTGGCGAGACCATATCCCACTATCGCATTCTCAAAAAAGTCGGCGAAGGCGGCATGGGCGAGGTGTATGTCGCCGAAGATGTCTTGCTGGGACGACGGGTCGCGATCAAAACCCTGAACAGGAAGTCTGGGACAAGTGGCCAGCACTTTCGCGCTCGCTTTTTGCGCGAAGCGCGCGCGATCTCGGCGTTGTCTCACCAGAACATAGCCAATATCTACGATTACGGAGAGACCACCGGCGGTCAACCCTACATCGTGATGGAGTTGGTCGAGGGGAAGACGCTCGTCGAACTCATGCGGACGGAAAGCCTTACTATTCCGCGCGCGATCGAAATTGTGAAACAGGTCGCCGAAGCCCTTGCTGAAGCTCATCATCGGGGGATTGTGCACCGCGACATCAAGCCTTCGAACATCGCTTTGACTGACAGAGGCATCGTCAAGGTTTTGGATTTTGGGTTAGCTAAACACGTCGCGCCATCAGTCACTCCCGAAGCGGCCCCGGTTCACACGCAAACACGTGAAGGCGTCGTCGTCGGCACACCCATGTATCTTTCGCCGGAGCAAGCGCTGGCCCTGGATATTGACGCGCGCAGCGATCTCTTTTCGCTGGGCTCAGTGTTATATGAGTGCATCGCGGGACGTCCCGCGTTTCCGGGTAACAGCGAAGTCGACATTTGCGCCAAAGTGATCCGCGACGATCCGCCACCGCCGTCAACTCTTAACCCGTCGGTCTGTGCGGTCCTTGATCAGGTAACACTGAAAGCTCTAGCCAAGAAACCGAACGATCGCTATCAGACCGCGGAAGAACTGTTAACCGACTTACAGTCGCCAGATTTGCTTCAGGAATCGAATGAAGAGGCTAACGTCCTGCCATTGTCGCAGCCGACTAAGTCGATCTTGCATACTCCGCGGACGCGCGGAGCTTCTTCTGTCTCCTCCACGCTTACCGGTCCGCGCGTGCCGATCGGTTATGTCGTTGGGGCACTGTTCCTAATTTCGCTGACCACGCTGGGCCTTTGGCTGACGCTGCGGCCGAAGCCCTATCAGCCATCACCCGACGCCCAGCGTTGGTATGACGAAGGCACCCGCGCGCTTCAGAGCGGGACATATTTCAAAGCGAGCAGAATGATGGAAGAAGCGCTGCAGCAAGATAAGAACTTTGCTTTGGCGCATGCGCGCCTGGCTGAAAGCTGGGCTGAACTCGGTTACAACGATAGAGCGACGTCGGAAATCTCTGAGGCTAACTTACTCGTCCGTAATTCTTCGCTTTCAAGCGTCGATACACTTTACCTGCGGGCGATCAATGCGACCGTGTCTCATGATTTTAAGCAAGCTGTTGAGAGCTACCGGCAAATAATCCCAAAGGTGGCGGCCCTCGACGTGGCCTATTCTTATGTTGACCTAGGCCGCGCGTACGAACAAGATGAAGATCTGCAAAACGCCATCATCAGTTATCAACAAGCCATTGCCAAAGACCCTCGCTACGCTTCTGCGTTTTTGCGCGTAGGAATTCTCGAAGCAAGGATGGAGAACTTCCCTGCCGGCGAAGAGGCGTTCAACAACGCATTCGATCTCTATCGTATTCAATCAAACCCTGAAGGAATGGTTGAAGTCCTAATTCAGCGCGGCGTCCTTTTCATGACAAAAGGCGAGACGGAGAAGGCCCGCGAGCCTTTACAGCAGGCGCTGGGAATTGTGCGAACGTTCGCGAACCCCTCTCAAGAAACCAAAACTCTTTTGCAGTTGAGTACGGTTTCACGATTGACTGGCGACTTTGACACGGCCAGGCAATACGCCACTCAGGCAAAGGACGTTGCGGCAGATAATGATCTCAGCGACCTTTATGCGCAGAGTATTCTGGAGCTTGGTTACGTGTTCTTCTTCCAAAGTGAAATACCTGTTGCGGATAAATATTTTCAGGAAGCATTGAGTCGTGCACAAAAGGAGAAAATACGCGTGACTGAGGCGCGCGCTCAACTCGCGCTCGGCGGCCTGCATATTCAACAGGACGACGCGAATGAAGGTATACCCTTCCTAAAGCAGGCGCTGCCTTTTTTTGAACAAAACGTCTATCGGAAGGAGATAATGCAGACCCAAATATACCTGGCGCAGGCGTACAGCTTGAAAGGCCAAAGCGATGATGCGCACGCAGCTTTGGAGAGCGCGCTAAGTCAAGCGAAGGTCTTAAACGATCAAGCTCAAATAGCGCTGGCTCATAAGAACATGGGCACGCTGCTCGCGCACCAGGAAAAGTACAACGAAGCACTCGATCATATTAATCAGGCATATTCCGTATACAACGCTCAGACAAAAAAACTTGACGCAGGATACGCTTTGGCGGGAAAAGCGGAAATGGAGTGGCGGCTGGGCGACTATGAGGCAGCCGCGAGCGATCTCAACCTCGCATCTTCTTACGCCGAGCAGCCCGATACAAAATTCAAACAGTTATGGGGCCGAATTTATGTTGCGAGTGCCCCCATGAAGCTCAGCCGGCGGGACTTTGCCGGCGCAATCTCGGATGCCAACAAGGCGATTGCGGCAGACACATCACAGACGAAACATCCAGCAATCGAGGCGCAATCGACTCTGGCGCTGGCGCAGTTTCTCTCAGGAAGGAAACTAGAGGGCCGGCGCACGTGCGAAATAACAGTCGACATGGCGAGGAAGACCGGAGATCCCCGTCTTCTGGGAGCTGCGTTGCTGTCTCTGGCGGAGATCTTGGTGGAATCTCATGACGGGAACGGCGCGCTGGCGGCCGCTAACGAAGCGCAACGGCTCTTCGAAAAGTCTGACCAGATTGATTCGCAGTGGCGGGCGCTGCTGATGGCCGGACGCGCGCATCAATTGCTTAGTGACTACCAAACCGCGCGCGCCGAATTCTTAAAAGCCGACAGTATGTTCACCTCGCTGGAACAGAGAATCGGAACCGAGAATTATCGTCGCTATGCGGCGCGCGCGGATGTGAAGGTCTATCGATCCCAATTAACTGCGGCGTCAAGTATTTTAGCGCCGTAACCTGAGCAACAATTGATTGTTGACTCGCACAAGGTTTGGAAGATCAAGATTGCGAGAGAAAACCTCTTGAAAGCTGGCGGTCAGCCCTTGAGTTTCAAGAAGGCTGGGAGCGAGAGAACACGGCAGATGCTGTTGTAGCAGCGATGTCGTGCACGCTCGCGATTAAAGGTCCGCAAATTCGGGGAGGCAATACGTGTTGACGAGGTCATTGAAAGATTTTCAACACGCGCACGAGCGTTCCTCAATGACCGCACATCCTAACCGCCTTATCAACGTTAAGTCGTCGACCTTTCATAATGTAGTTTTCCAGATTTCCGTTGACTATTTTATCAGCATTCTCCAGAAGGTCGTTTTTTAGCTGGGTGGCGGTTAACTTGTCGCATTTGTCTCCAGTGTTGGAAAGCACGAAGGCCGCGGCCCCGCTCACAAAGGGCGTCGCCATTGAAGTGCCTGACAGGTAATCATATGTATTGCATGGGAGGGTCGACCAAATGCCATTACCGGGTGCCCCAATCAAGTTCGCCGAAGTCGGATCATATCCGGAAGCGTAGTACGCCTTATCGTTTTCATCGGTCGCCATCACCGCTATGAGGTTTGGCAAGGAATAGCCCGAAGGGTATTGAGGATTCGTCGAAGTATCAAGATGCTCATTGCCATTTGAAGCGACGATCAGGATATTTGCGGAATCAATGCGCTGCAAAGCGGCGAGCAATATCTGCGGGTTAGAATGGCAAGCGTAAAACTGGTCGAGATTGAATCCGAAGCTACAGTTAATCACGCGTATGTTTACGGATTTGCTGGCGGCAGCAATGAAATCCAGCGCCCTGAGCACGGTGCTGACGCACCCCTCTCCAAACTCGTCCGTAAATTTTATGGCCATGATGTTGGCTTTCGAATCAACACCTCTGCCCCCGCTCTTATTGTTGGCCGCGCCGATGATCCCGGCTACGTGAGTGCCGTGGCCGTTGGCAAACCATGGATTGCATTTCTTTTCATCTGTGTCAGTATCTGCGGCTGTTGCGTCAAATCCGTGCGAGCCGATTGGGCACCGTATGGTTTTCCCTCCTATCTGGACACTGAAGCCCGGCGGTGAAGACCAAATGTTGCCCTGGAGATCTTCGTGGTTATAGTCGATGCCGGAATCGATGATTGCCACCACAACTTTGTCGTCGGTTGGAACTTGCCAAGCTGAGAAAGCGCTTATTTTCCCCAAACCCCACTGGTTCGCCACACCTGGATCATCGGGATCTGTTGGCAGCGAATCGAGCCTGATAACGTAATCGGGCTCTACATAATCTATTGATGCCGGGGCTTTCTTCTTTGCGTCGTTGAAACTTTCTAACAGGTTCTCGACTGAACGCCCGGTAGTTGACCGCACAACAAGGACATCCGTGTCGCCGATTTTTTCGGTGGCGACTTTGTCGTTGGCGATCGTATTTACCTGCGCTAGGAAATTCGACTCCTCAAACTGCCCAGAATGGCGCCGCTTAACCAGGATCCGTCCCGCTTTGATCTCGCTCCCACAGTACCGTTCAATACCTGTACTTTCGGGTGCGCTCGGCGACTTGGCTGCAAGAACGCTCGGCGTTGTCAACGCTTTAGAACCTTGCCCTCGATTGCAACCGCAAGTCGCCAGCAGCAAAAGACAAGATATCAGTGTTGTCGTTCGGTCAGTTCTTTGTTGGCGCACGGACAAACCGCCTTCGGATGCTTCGGTACAGATTGCCCAAGACAGACCGCATATCCGCGCTTGCGGCACTCGGTGCAATAGCAGATTGAGTTGCGAAAACTCCACGCAAGCTTGATCACTTCAGTCGTGGAACGAAATATAGAGCTTGAAGCTGTCCTTACCGGAATCCCGAAAAGGCCGCCCAGTCGAGCTATTGTTCTCGAATACCACGTGGCCCGTAGCGTCCACGATGGCCCACGCCGCGATTCTGAACGGGCGCTTGAAACCAGGATGTTCATATTGAAAGTGGCGACCGTTCTTGTGGTTCTCGATGGGCCCGTGAAGCTCTCGATCGGTTTCGATCAACAAGGGATCACCCTTAATGAGTATCTGGGAAAACGCTGCATTCGCGCCTTCAAACTCGAAAGGGAAGCTGGTTGAAGTCTCTTTTAGTTGTTCCAGCCAGATTTGCACTTGTGCGCCGGTTGCGCGCGGAAGAAGATATCGCTTGTAGGTAACCGTACCATCGATTTCCTCAGTGATTACTCTAACGATGGCGACGGGACCCTTGAAAGACGGGACCTTGAGCGTATGTTTGTGCGGTCGAGGATCAGCTTGAATCGTGCTGGATTCCACGATCTCATTGTTCCAGGACATTTGGTACGAGCCGCTATCAACGTCAATCGGAGGCTCGTGCGGTTGGAGCGCGACGACTCCGTCGCAAAGGTCAATCGTCGGCAGGGTAATTGGGGCTGGATCAAATGAGTTATCGTCCATGGTTAGTTCTCCTTTATGAAAGTCGGCCTTAGGCCGATTGTTGTTAGGCCAGTTGACGACAGACTGTGCGAGGGGAACGTAGCCTACAAACTCCCGCATCCCATGTAAAGCTTTTCGCTCTTAAGGCCGGTCGACGTCGTGGTCTTCGTCGTTATCGAATTCCATATTCTGGCGTTCGGTGTCGTCCCAAAAAACGCGAATGTGCGCGTTCTTGCCGCGCGGATTGGCTGCTGCATACACATGAATCTTGTTGAGATTGGCCCACTTGTCAGGCAGGTACCACCTGACATGGCCCTGCGAGGACTGCCACGTGGTCCAGCCTTCGTTGTTGATGTTGACGCTGACACTGTTTACTTCATCCGGAATGAACTCGATATTCCAGTGCGGTCGCTCTGCGGTTCGGCCTTTGAGTTGTATAACTCCCACAGCCCCAAACAGGGCGATAGTTGCGATCGCCGCCGTGAGCACCCGGCGTCGCGCGCTTGATTTATTACCATGGTTGCTCATTCTCTTTCTCCTTTTTCTAGTTAGAAGTGTTAGTGCGTCCATTCCACTTTCGCCGCCGCGATTCGATGCTAATCGCGTCTGCATGCTCTCGCGGCACACGTTTCGATTCTATGAGTTGCCTACCTCACACTCGTGTGGTGGATCGCTAAGCGGGGCACAACTTGTCCGCCAAACTCATCAGGAATTCGAGGGCTGCGGCTGCCTTTGCGCCGATCTTCGGAATCAGCTTCAGGATCGTAATGAGTATCAGCAGGTCTTTGCGTATCGATTGATACTTCTTGCATAGGTCGCTCGCGTCAAGCGCGGCGACGGTCTTCGCCTGGGGACCAGACAGCTTAGCCTCGATGCGATCGAGTGCCGTTGCCTGTTCCTTCGTGAGTTTCACTTCGTTAGCCATTTGAGTTTCTCCTTTTCAGTTATTGGTTGTTTCGATTTCGTGATCGGTTCTTACTTCTTGTTGATTTCGTCTAATGCCGCCGGCGTTGACTTAACGGCCGGATCCGCGTTCGCGTTCGCCGGACTCTTGGTGGCGGCTTCGTTCTTCTTGTCCTCTTTGGTGTATTTCAAGAACTTCAGGATCGAATTGATGCCCTCGGTGCCGCCGCTGATGATCAGACCGGTGACGATCGCATCAACTAGGTCGAGGCCTGGCTCCAGCGTCACGCCGAGGAGTTGGAGGACGTGAAGCTTGGCCGTGAAGGCCAGCACCAGGCCGAGGGTCAGGGACAGAACCCCGAGAATGATCTTCTTATTATCGGCACTAATCTTGTCGACGATGGGGGAAAGAATTTCTCCTAATTGCTGGATGCCCAAGCCAGCAGCAAAAACAGGGGCGAGTGCGGTGATTAGTTTGTCCATTTCATTTCTCCCAACTGTTTCAGAGTAATCTGCGCGATGCCAATGAGAAGTCTTTTGCGGCCGCGTTCACGGAGCCTTACTTAGGAGCTTGGTGATATCAACGGTGAAACCAAACTTGCCTCGCACAGTTTTTTCCTTGATCAAGTCTGATCGATTGGCTACTGAAACGGAAATCGGGAAATTGACGCCGGTAAGTCCGGGAATAGGAATTGTCAATTTCACTTGACCGGTATAGGTATTCTTATGGTCGTTCGGCCACTTTGCTTCCGCCGAAGTGCTCAGCAGCCAAGGCCTGGGATCACCAAGGCTCGATTTATTTGGCGTCAACTGAAAGATTCCTTCAGCCGCAAAGCGCCCGGCTCGTGTGTCACCGCCTATAGTTCTGCTGTTGACGTAATCGAAGGTGCCGTTTAGCGACAAGTTGAAACGATCCCAGACGCCATAGTCGAACAAAAAGCCCGTCCTATATTCATCGTCGCCGATTCCGTTACGGAGTTTGGATTGGAAAGAGAATGAAAGCTGCGGCGCCCGACGAATCCTTCCCACAACTTCGGCGGCTGTTTGCCTGAGTTGGACCAAAGGGCTCGCGTCTGGATTATCAAGCGACCCTTCCTTGATTATGATATCGGCGATGTCCTGACGATGTCTGGAAGTTAATCGAGCTATCGTGTCCGCTAGCTTTTGATTCCCGAGACATCCGTTGATGAAATCACTTTTGGTTACATTTTGCGCGTCAGGGTCCTGACAGTCTTTCAACAGCGGTGCTAACTCATTGAAAAGATAATCCCGCAATTTTCGACGGATGCTCGCATTGACTGCACCTGTGTTCCATAATGCGTCCGATATTGCCGCCAACCGCTTTTGGTTTTTGGCAACCTCGCGACCATTAATGATTACCGTCTTAAACCCCAGAAGGGTGGCGGGACCCTTAGTGATCAACTTGGAGTCGCCCCCATCATGGCCTACGCTGAATGAGAAGCGCCGCAAGTTAGGATGACTCTGATAGAAGGCCGGATCGAGTGGATCATGCTGTACGACGCCAGCGTAAAGGGCATAGGCCGATGTGGTTATTGTTCCAGCAGTGCCATTATCGCTGGCACTAGAGTTCGACCGTAATCCAGCGAGATTGAGTGCAAGCCCAGCGATGTCCGGAGCAGAAGTTTGGTCGACTAGCGACGTTGTGTTTTCCCCGATGCTAGGCACTTCAACTTGCTTGGAAGGCTGACGCTGGCTCGCCTTTTGGGCCGCTTGGGTTACGAGGTTATCAATTCCGCACTTGATCCAGGCGGAGAAATCTGCCGTAGATTTCTCACAAGCCTTGAGCGGGTCACCGGCCGATTGCGCCGCCGCAGTTGCTCCCAAAAAAGTAATACAAACGGCAATTTGCAAGAACTTGAGTGATCTTCTTAACAAGATGATCTCCTCCCTCTGAGATGTAATAACGGTTTATCGTTGAAAGACGTCCAGGCCCTCTGGGAAATCGGCCTCAGCCTGCTGAGTCTCGAAGTCGATGTCCTTCAAAGTGCCCAGCACTACGTCATTACTGTCACGTTGCTCTACGCGCAGGGTGTATTTGATTGCGGCGGCGAATTGCATCAATACTTCAAGGGTGTCATCCGGATCGTCACTGAGTTCGTTTGGCATTCCGGCTTTTGGTGTAGTGCGATTCCACGTCCATTCGTAGACTTGCTTCGGATGGCCCGCGAACTGCTCGGCCCTCAATCGAGGGCGATGACTGCAGCTAAAAACAAAAATGGGCTGCGCGCCTTTGACGGTGAGTTCGTAGCCAAGATATTCACCTGCCTTCAGGGTCACCGCTTCCTTATTAGTGCGAATGGTTATTTTTCCGCTTGTTCCAAAGTCCGCCATTGGTTTTCTCCCGCTGTTGAGTCGGCGTTACCTGATTTCCGTGTTGAGGGCATGAGCCCTTCCAACACCTCCGATAAGTTTTCTTGCGCGACGACCAAGTGCGAACGGAGTGCCAATGGCAATTCAGGGACAACTGTTTTCCTTCGGCGTTATTAAGTTACTAAGGTGAGAATACTTAGGGCTGCGGCTCAATGTGTTCTGCAGGCATGACCGTGCCGGCTGGAGCTGATAATGCTGTCGGTTGCGATACCTGATCGTGTCGATCTTGACACTATGGCGTGCGCGATTATGAGGATCAGCACTTTTCACAACGGGTCATTGGTGTTACCTTCCGTCCGTCTCGCAGACGCGCCAATGAACCCCCGTCTCATCGCCATCAGCGGTTCTCTGAAAGGAACCATCTTCGAACTGGCTGACAGTGAGATCTCGCTCGGTCGCGACGGAGCGAATTCGATTTGTCTTAACGAGCTTTCCGTGTCGCGGCGTCATTGCCTAATCAAACGCGCCGCGATCGCGGAAAGCGAGGTCGGCAGTTTCACCATCACCGATCTCGAAAGCTTCAACGGCACATTTGTTAACGGAATTCCAGTGAGCGAAAAGGAATTAACTCACGGCGATCAGATTGCTTTAGGCGATGTGCTTTTGTTGTTTCTGATTGACGAAGCAGAAGCGGCCACAAAGACATCCTTCACCCCGGGCGAGGACAATTTGATCACACGGTCGACAATCAGATTGCGCACAGAGGACGCGCTCTATCTCAGGCCGGAGAGAGTGCTGGCCGAACTTCCGCCGACGGCGCGAGTTGCTCGCGATCTGAATGCGCTGCTAAAAATCAGTCGTGCGCTTGGTTCCATTCGAAACGTGGATGAGCTGCATCGTGAACTATTCAAACTGATTTCGGAGGTAGTTCCGGCTGAGCGTGTCGCCATTCTGCTGACGGACAAAACACCGGACGCTTCCAGTTCGATCCGAGGATGGAGTAAATCATCCGGAGCCGACGATTCGATCAAAGGCAGTCAAACGATTATCTCCCAGGTCCTCCAGGACGGCGTTGCCTTGCTAAGTAACGACCTGCTTGACGCCGAAGAGTTCAGTAAAGCCCCGAGCCTTTTGAGCGCGCAGGTTTGTTCGGTACTGTGTGTGCCGCTGACCGTTTTCGAACAAGCATTAGGAATAATTTATCTCGAGACCAGCAATCGCGCGGCGCGCTTCGATGAAGATCACCTGCAGTTGCTGGCAGCTGTCGCCGGCATCGCGGCAGCCGCCATCCAGAGCGCGCGGCACCTCGAATGGTTTGAGCGGGAAAACCAGCGGTTGCACGAAGAGATCCGCCTCGAGCATCAGATGGTCGGCCAGAGTCCTCCGATGAAGTCGGTCTATCAATTCATCGCTCGCGTCGCTGCTTCCGACGCAACGGTGCTCATACGCGGAGAGAGCGGTACCGGGAAAGAACTAGCCGCGCACGCCGTTCATTTGAACAGCTCGCGATCCGAGAACTCGTTCGTCGCGATTAATGGCGCTACGCTTTCCGAAACTTTATTGGAAAGCGAATTGTTCGGACACGAGAAAGGCGCCTTTACCGGCGCCATCTCTCAAAAGCGCGGAAAACTGGAAATTGCCAACGGCGGAACTTTGTTTCTCGATGAAATTGGCGAGTTGGCGCCGGTGATTCAGGCAAAACTATTACGCGTCTTACAAGAGCGCGAGTTCGAACGCGTCGGCGGAACACGTCCCATAAGAGTGGATTTGCGGTTGGTAGCCGCGACGAACAAGGACTTGGACGTGGCCATTCGCGCAGGAACGTTCAGACAGGACTTGTATTATCGAATCAACGTCGTCTCGATCAACATGCCCGCCCTGAAGGACCGCGGGGAAGATATTCAATTGCTGGCGAGTTATTTCGTTTCTGTTTACAGCAGGGAGTGCAAGCGTCGTATTAACGGCATCTCGCCTGAAGCGCGCGCGTTACTTCGCGCTTACGATTGGCCGGGCAATGTGCGTGAATTGCAAAATGCAATTGAGAGAGCCGTTGTCCTCGGCTCAACCGAGATGATCATGCCCGAGGATTTGCCTGAAGCGTTGGTTGAGGCCGGCGACACCGAAAGGCTTCCGACTGCTGGATATCATGAGTTGCTTAAACAGGCGAAACGATCGATCGTCCTCAAAGCCATTGAGAATAATCAGGGCAACTACACCGAGGCCGCTAAACAGCTCGGAGTGCATCCGACCAATCTTCACAGGCTGATTCGAAACCTCGATCTTAGATCTAAAATAAAAGGTTAATGTTGTATATGGAGGTCGAGTGATACTCAAACGTTTTGACAATGGCCTTGCGTTCGAGGACGCTCGGCGGGGTCAAAAAAGCAACGCAAAAATCTGTGAAAGATCGTTTGCGAACTGCGCGGTCATTAACAATCGCTGCGTCGCTTAAGCCTGGCATCATTAACGGCTGTGATTGTTTCATTGGCGCCGATGACCGCGCATTGTGGGCAAAACACGGACGATTTCTGCACAGAAGGCTCTCAACGAAACCCACCGAGTTGGTGCACTGCAACCATTCGGCAACCACCAGGGCTACGAGACGGTGCCATTCGTCTATTAGGAAGGTTGCATATGTATAAATCCGAAAACTCTTGATTTCTCATTCAAAGAATATCTTCAGGCGAAAAAATAAAGTTCCCAAAATCATATTCAGCGATTCAACGAATTGACATCATTCCGTGAGAGAACAAAGATAGTGAGCCAAGGCTAGATCAACATGAGTGAACTAAGCGGGAACACCCTGACGGCCCCCGACTATCCGGGACAACATAGTCCACTTCTTCCTCATAATTTGCCCGCGTAGCGCGCGGCATCTTCGGGCTTTTTGGTTTCCATATTAGACTCACGCCGTCAAAGTCAGCTATGTTTAGGTAGGTTCAAAACGCGATCACGTCATCTTCACGTCATCCGGCCAACGGAGTCTTCATCCGTGCTGGTTCCTCAAACACGTGCAGTGCCTGTTTTAAGTTCTGCTCACGCGAATCCGCGGAGCGCTCGATCATGGCCAACCCAAGTGCGGAGCAGGTTAGACCATAAAACTGTCGATAGGCTTGTTGGTATGAACTGAGAGCGCGCGGTTGTAAGAGGCTATCGCCCGCTCGATATTGTCTGCTCTGTCGCCGCGTACGTCCGTGTAGTACAGAGCGCCGAGATTGTGCTGCACCTGGGCCCACTCGTTGGGAAAGTGTTTTCGTGTAAAGACTCGCAAAGCTTGATTGGTATGGTAAAAGGCTTGCTTGACGCGTGCGAGGTCCGCCGACGTCCCCGTATTTATTAGTGAGGACAAAGCCCTGCCGATCTCTTCAGTTGTTAGGCTTTGGCTGGCTAACTGTCTCTTGAGGTTTCATTTCTTATCCCGGCAGGACATCACAATCGGTAGAGCAGCTCTAGCCTTCTGACTTAATTGCTTCGCTCCATGCTTCGCACAGTTCATCCTTCGCGGGCCAAATAAACTTCTTCACGATCAACGGAGCTAGAGCCGCGGCCAGCGGCGCCGGCACGCCCAAACCGAGCAAAGCGGCGGCTACTGCAGCGATCACCGCCGTTTCACCGAGACTTAAGGCGCCGAGAATTGCGTTACGATCTTTCTCGCTGGCGTTGTCGGTTCCGCAAACAAGTTTGTTCAATTCTCGATTCCAGCGTTTGAGGATTCTCCGGCCCAATGCTCGCACGTCGTCGAGGAATCCCATCGTCGCCTCGTCATATTGAGGTTCGAGGGACACTTGTTCAGCGAGGCTGGGGTCTTTATCGATTGCTTGCGCCTGCATACCGACTAATAACTCAAGTGCTTTTTCGTCTTTGTTAGCGAGGCGTTTTGCTTCACGTTCAACTTCGTCTTTCTTACTTCCAACTTCATCTTCTTTACTCATTATTTACGTGCCTCCGTTGTTTAGATTGTGCAACTGCTCATTTATCAGTAGACGCACCGGCGGTGATGATCGGACCATCACCAAGTCGCGCCACCGCACGTCCATAGAGTGTGTACGCTAATCCCAGTGGATTCCGCATATCGTCTTGCAAAAACCGCCGGCGCGCCTTCCACAACGCGGTACCGACGTCCTCGCCGGCGAATAACTCATCAAAAAAAGTCTTGGAGAACGCGTTGGCGAATACTCCGGTCATCGGGCTTTCAGTACCGATGACTGCGGAAGCATTGTGATCCAGAAAGACCCGAACCAATCCGCTACTTAGCGAGGGCAACAAATCAGCTGATTGGCACATGTTGAGAAAGACTATCGGGCGCTTCTTGTTAAAGAACTTCCCGGTCCTGATCTCGCTTTCCCTTACTTCAGAGTCGCCTATATACATCCATGATTCATCGTTCATCTTTGCCGTAAGGTTCAGCAGAGTTTCGAGTGCCGCCCGCCCAGGAGAAGACTCCGGCATTGCTTCAATACGTTTCTTCAAGAGTTGCACGCCATCGCGTTTGAGCGTGCTCTTGCCGGATGGTGCGTAGCCATGACAATAGAAATAATACAAGTGGGCTGCCGGAGCGCGCTGCAGTGCCAATAGGAAAGGATCGATTCCACTTATAGGATCACTGATACTGAGCTTTCCCTTAGACGTGACTTCATAGGATTTGAGTAGCTGCTGCTGCGATTCGGAGTCAGCAAAAGCAGGATCTAGTGCAAACGCCAGATTAATTGGGACGTCATTCAATTCATCTCGCTTAGGCCCAGCGGTGACCTGCTCAATTTGGTAACGGGCGCCCCAAAACTCGAAGGGATCCACCACTGCCACTTTTGCATCGGGGGGATAAACAATGCTCCAGGGGAAAACGAAATTATCGGTGTTGTGGTAAGTTATCTGAACGCGAGCACCTTCTTGCGGTTTCAGAGAGTTAAGGAGATCTCCAATCGTTTCGGAAGCACCTTGCATAGCCGCATAACGATTTCCAAATAACAATAACCATGCTTGGATCCCCAGCGCCTTCAGTTGCGACAGGTACTTACCGAACGTCGTTCTGGTTACTTTTAGATCGTTCGAGTAGTTCGTAATTACCAACTCGGTCCAAAAGTCTCGGACCTTCAACAGCAACACTTCCAGGTCGGCTGGAGTTATGAGAGAAGATCCTGGTATCACGACATCCTTTCCGTGGGCCAGAAACTTGAACAAGAACTTGTACCGGGCGGCGGCAGGATCCCAGCCAACGTCGATCGAAAGAAGTCGCGGCGGGTTGTCAACAGTGACGTCCAGCCCGCCCTCAGACTCGTCCATCCAATTGATCTTTGCGGGTGGTAAATTGGTTGCGCGCGGGTTGGTCGCGATCGAGACTGATAGCTGCACGATGTCCAGGAGATCCAAAGAGCCGTCGTAGACTCTTACTTCGATTAATCCCTCGGTGATTCCTGCTTGTTTCACCTCAATTCTAAAATAGGCACTCTCGCTGTCGGTGTTATAAGGCCACACGACTTTCGTGAAAGCCTCGTCGATTATGATCGAGAGCGACAGCGACTCAGCCAACACATAGATCGGCAGATCCTGTTTGTCCTGCCGCGGGTTCTTGACACTGCGAGTAGGTTGGAATTGCGCGCCGATGCCGGTGCGCCTTAGCCTGATCGCCACCTCGAGCGTGTACGGCGAGCCAACCACGAGCGGAGTGGTCTCATCTACCTTGGTCGCAGTTGAGGAATCGTCGCCGGGATAGAGATATTCGTTGAAGATAGTTAAGTCGGTGTAACGTTGAGGCTCAGTCTCGTCGGGTTTCTCTTCGTCTACTTCGTCATCCACATCTCGGGTGGATATTATTGTCCGCATCCCCGACCGAGATGCCGTTAGTATGTCCGGCGGACCTGAACCCCCACCAAATCTCGGAAAGTCGTCTTGCGAACGGTACCTTGCCGCCCATTCGATGAGGTTAGCGGCCGCCCATCGGTCGCGCGGGTCAGACGATTGCAATTCATCGCTGAGTTCGGCGGCGACGCCTGACAAACTTCTACGTGAAACCGCCCACTCTATTTGACGAGTCACCGCCAGCGGCCCTTCAGTGATTGGGAACCAATCAGGCATTTGGCGGACAACGTTCAGGCCCTTGTTCCTTCGGTTGTCGAGCCACTTGAACCAGAACTGCATGCTGTGTCGGAAAAATGATTGGTAGACCTGAAACAGAGAGGATATGTCTGGCTGGTAATTGGGACCGAGTATTTGTATTTGGCGACCAATGTCCTCGGATGCGGCCAAATGGGTTTCTGTCTTGTCGTCAAAATCCAACATTGCCAAACTTGCAAATTCGGAAGTCACAAGGTAGGAAGCAAACTTAGGACTTATTCTTCTAAGTACTTCTTCTTCCAGCCGACTCGAGGGCTGGTAATGAGAAACATGAAGTGGCGAGACAATTACTTTGAAAGCCTTTTCGGTGGCCTTGGGCTCGCGCTCCTTACTGAATTCTGCTTCAGCCTGGTCGACGATGTTTTTTAGTAGTCGGAGTGCTCTCTCTTTGTCCTCCTCATCAGACGAAGCAAGAATCTTGAGGACTCTCTTTAACAAAGGGTTTTCGGGTAAGTAGCTTACGCCCAGGATCTGATCTCGCTCGTGACGATCGATTTCTGTTTCCAGGCGGCGCAGGAACTTTTCGGTTGAGCGCCGTCGCTGCATCGCGAGAATTCTGACTAATGCTCGTAGTGAAGCAATCCGGACAATCTGCTCCGGATCTCTGATGTTTCCAATAAGCTCAGCGAAGTCTGTGCTATCGAAAAACTTATTTAGCCAGTGAGAAGCCATGAAAAACTCCGGGAGACAGAATCGCGATAGACGCAACCGAGGATAGATTCAACTCGGAGGATGAAAGATGGGCTATTCTCTATTGCCGAAATAGGCGGTGTCAATAGAAAACTTTTCGCCTGGGTAGCCGTGTCGGGATTATTCGTTGGAGCCGAACGTGGATAAGAAATTTGAATAGAAATGAAACGCCCAACGGTGTTCAGTCCTTAGCGAAAACTCAGACCTGCTCGATGCCCTGTTCGTAAATTAGTGAAATGAATGGCGCCGGGGTGGGTGGTCGGGCGCAACATCCCGAAGCGCTCGCTTGAGTGGGCCAAGCGACCGTTGTTATTTAACTTTACAAGTGCACTTTCAGAGTGTACTCGGCCACGCTTTTTAGGGAGCCGTCCGCTGTCAGACCTTTCACTTCAAAAGCGTACTCTTGTGAACTCATAAACCAGGCAGGCAGTTTAAGTGAAAGCGCTTTGCCGGCGGCCGTATTAGTCGCGGGCAAACCATCGATGGTGAACGGTTTCGCGTCATTGTCGCGCTGAATACTGATCGTGTAAGCCGGATAATCGTCGCGCGGAAGAACCAAAATCAACAGAACTACTTCCGTTCCTGGACGGATTGATAAATTGGGTGATTCGCCCTCACCACGCAAGGTAACGGGTAACAAAACAATACTGGCGCCCGGCGTTTTGCCTGCGGACTGCAGGCTGTTTAGTTCTCTCAGCTGTCTTGAGATGTCGCCCTCGGTTGGCCCCCGTTGTTTCCGGAAGACGAGCGTCAGCGTAACCGAAACTATGATCAAGGCAGCTATTGCCACAGTGGCATATGCAAATCGCCAAGTGGGTACAGACGATGGGCGAGCCCTGCTCTGAGGGTTCGAATCTGCGAGTACTTTTAGCTGTGTCGTCTCGGTTTCCGCCGTGGAACAGTACCTACGGAGAGCGGCCGTTAGCTGAACACTTTGGAGCTTTTGTGGCGTCGCAAGGTAATGCCTTCGAAAAAGGCTCCGGTCTTGGGCCGAGAGATTGTTCTCGAGATAGTCGCCTACCAAATCCTCTTCTGCTCCCAGGAGTTCGGCATGATACTCAGGGTCCAAAAAGAAGCGCTCCTCAACCTGTTCGCGCTCGCCTTCATCAACGGCGCCCAGCAGGTATCGACGCATTAGGGACTTCTGTGTGTCGTGCATTTTATCGGCTCAGCTCAGTGCTCCCGCTAATTATGAAAAAAAACTCAGTTCGTTCCATTATTTTTCCCGGTTAACGCAGCGCTTGATACATTTTTCAAGTGTTTCGCGAATTCGATACACGCGTACGCGCAGGGTATTCGGTGCGACCCCGCTCTGGGAGGCGAGCCCCTTGCGACCACGGATTTTTTCATGTTTCTCACCGGCATAATACGAGACGATCAAGTTGCTCTCGGAGGGTTTTAAGTCCTTCATACACACGGCCAGGCATTCGTAAATCAAGTCCAGGGCGGAATTCTCGTCAGGTGTTGCCGGATCGTACGCGGCCACGTCAGAAAGAGGGGCCTGCAGCCTTTGTTTCCGCTGGCTTTCCAGCAGCAGCTTCTTGGCGACGCCATAGAAATAACGAGCCGGATCGCCCTCGTAATGATCGAGGAGATCCTCTATTTTCACTGTTACTCGGTTGATTACTTCGTCTGAGAGTTCCTCTGCATCATAGCAACCGCGCCAGGTAAAGAGTCTGATCAGGTTTTCGCGAATCTCCTCATACTTCTTCCCAGCGGCATCGCGATCATCGCCCAGCCACTTGAGCATCAGGTCAAACTGAGCCTGGTTAAATACCAATTCTCGGACCATTCGTATTTAGAAGGAGCGCCCCCCGTTACGGCCGACGAAGGACGGGCGAGCTATTCATCCCGCCGATTCCGATGCTTGCCAATCAGATATGCGCCGCTGGTGATGACGAGCAGACCCAGAAGCGCGCCTGCGATCATGTACGGATGGGACTCCGACGTCATCTTCACTTCGATTGGATCACGATATTCCCCCTGGATGACAAACGCCGCCCAGTAATAAGGAGAACTCCAGCGGCTTTCCTTTTTTAACGAGATCTTCGCCGCGCGCAAGGCGGCGGCTGGTGGCAAATGGTCCCCTAACATGGCCGCGTAGAACCGTTTCATGAGTTCTGCGGTTGCATGGTCGTCAACCTTCCACAAGCTTGCAACAACGCTGCTCGATCCCGCATACATGAATCCCCGAGACAGGCCGAAAATTCCCTCGCCCTTGACTTCTTTTCCGAGGGCCGAGTTGCAAGCGCTGAGTACCACCAACTTCGCCGATAAACGTAAATTGTAAATGTCATTCATTCCGATAAAGCCATTATCGCCAGTTCTGCTTTCGCCCGAAAGCAGCAATCCTGACAGGATCGGGTATTCGCTGTTGACGAAACCGTGAGTTGCAAAGTGGATTATCTGATATTGGCTCATCTCGGGACTTAGCACGACCGACCTGTTGGCCGCCGGGCCCGTGGAAGAGACATATTGTTTCGGCTGCAGCAGTTCCCCGATGCCAGCGGCTTCTTTGAGCGAATAAGGAAGACGCTTGATTGGTTTTTCCTCCTCGAATCCTTTCATCCCTCGTAGGGCGGCAGATAGTTGATCTTCGGTCGCGGGCTTCGAGTTGGCAGATGCGAAAAGGTTTTGACGTTCAGCGAAAACGGGATCTGCAAATATTGCCAGAACCTTGTCGCTGGAAGGGGCGCGTCGCCGCCAACGCCGGAGCGCCAATAGCGCTGAAAATGAAGGAAGCGTAATTACCTCGTGGTCTGTGAGCAAAGGCGTCGAGGCCGCGTTGCCATTCGCGGCCGCGGTCTTCGCATCACGTGCAGGCGCAGGTAAGGTCAGTGCTTCGAAAGGAACGTATTGCAGCACGCCATCGGCTACGATTAAGAGGCGTCGTTGTCCCAGTCGGGCCGCAACCTTTCCCAAAAGGGTTTCACTTAACTTTGCCGCGGCCGCTTCGTATTGAGCGTCGGCTAGCTCTACGCGAGCCTGATAGGTCGATTCATCGGCCGTGTCCTGTCGGACAGTCAGTGAGTTATAAACCTCGCGCACCTGAGCATCGATCGTTGCGCGTGGGGGCAACTCGTAACTTTCGACTGAATCCCTGGTGACCGCCCATAAATAGCTTTTTCGTTCGCCAAGAGAATACTCGAGCAGCATTGTATCCTCACCCTGTAGCCCAGCCTGCACCTCTTCCAACTTTACCGGTTGAGGCAGAATGAGAGCGGCATACCGGGGATTTTGTTCGCGCATCTGTGCCTGCAAAACCTGTTGACGGGCGATGATCTCACGCACGTGTCTTTCGATATCAGCGGCCTCGGCTCGTGTTTCTGTATTGGCGGCCAGCTGCATTTCCACACGCTCGTTTGCCATCAGTTCCCGCGTAAGCGCGCCATCTTTTTCAATGAGATCAGGATCCAGCCCGTCGCGGATATTGGCTCCGCTTTCGGCAATGCTCTCGACGAGTGTGCGTGCTTTTTCGCTTTCACTTGCGCCGAAGGCAGTCGCCGCATACCCCGAGTTTGGATCGCGTCGCTGCAGTTCCATCAGCAAGTTCACGTAAAGAGCGTAATGCTGCTGCACGGCTGAAAAATAGGAGGTTCGCCGCTCGGGGCTAATCAAATAATTTCGAAGTGTCTCGATTTCATCAATCGAATCATGGACGGCATGCAACGCTTCATCGTAGCGTCCCGAATCACAAGCGGCAAAAGCTATCGAATAAAGTGTGTCGATTGTTCCATCGCGATCTCCCGCGGCTTTGATTAGCGGTAAAGCTGCCCTGTATGAAGAGAGCGCCTGTCGTTTTGCGTAATGTTCGAAAAACAGATCGCCGATGCTATTCAAAGCCAGGGCCTCACCACGCAAGTCGCCGACCCGGCGATATGTCTCCAGGACACGTCGAGACAGGGCCAGCGCCTGATCTACTTTGCCTTGTTTCTCATACATCTCGGCAATATCTTTCAAGGCGTACGCTTCCATTCGTTCTTTCCGGCCGGCGCGACAGAAAAGGATCATGCGGCGGTAATGCTCGAGAGCAGTCTTTAAATCACCGGCGGCGCGAAAAATTCGCGCTATCTTATATTCGCTTGAGGCAGCGGAATCGAAACTCCCATTTGCGACGAACAACTCTAAGGCTTTCTGGTAATTATCCAGTGCCGTTTGCTGATCCTTTAAGTCTTCGTACGCCTGGCCAGCGGCATTGAAAGTAATCGCCTCGCCTTGTTGATCGCCGATAAGACGGAAGAGCTCGCGCGCTTTGAGATGAGCAGTCAGCGAGGCCTGTTCATTTCCTTCGAGAGAATCGATCAGACCTGTTCCGGTAATCGAGCGGCCCTCTCCCTGGCGATCTCTGATATCGCGATAAAGGCCGATTGCTTGATCAAAATGCCGGCGTGCTTCGGTCTGATCACCCAGGTTCGACAACGCGTATGCCATATTCAGATGAGCATCGGCTTGACCCTTTCGCGACCCAATGTCCGTCCATAGCTTCAACGCGGTTTTTGATTCATCGAGGCTCTTGAGCGAATTGCCCAACCCATAGTAGACGAATCCTTTTCCGTTATGGGCTCCGGCAACGATGGCCTGTTGCTCGATAGAGGCCGAGGCATCGCAATCGCGCAGTACCTGGTCCAGATATTGTTGCGCGCGACTATTGTCGCTTAGATACGAGTAATCAATGGCCAACGAATTTAGCGATCGAAACATCCCCAGGCGATCGCCGTATTGGCGACTCTCATTAACGGCCTGTTCGTTCAGCGCTCGGGCGTGTTCATATTTACCCGAGAGGAAATAGACATTCGCGCATCGGTTCAACGCTTCGATTGCTTCGGGCGATTTGATCCCGCGCCATAGCTGCCCCGCATGCTGGTATTTATCAATCGCCTTCTCAAGCGAATCCGCCATCCCGTCAGCGGTGAGCGTTTCGGCTTCGGCAAATGCTTTTGATGCGGTCGCATCAACTCGTTCACCGTCACCGGCAACGACTTCAGCCCCGATTTTGATTTCGACCGGGCCGCTTTGCGCGCTCTCCATCGACCCGATCAGAAGACGATGAACGCCACCGGTCTGCGAAACAAAAGCCGTATCGAGTGGCGCGTATGATTGATCCAGAAAATGGATAAGCTCCTCGCCGCCTGGCCCGTACACCCTAAGAAACAGGTGCAGGTCACCCTTGCTAATGGAGATTCGAAGGTATGTGTTGGCGCGAAGGCTGATTTCAAATGTTCGCTGCCGGCTGGGCGAGAGGTCCGTGTGGGTCAAAGAGTTTGGGGTCAGCGGCTCTGGAGCGACGGTATTCACCCCCCGGACAATCATTCCCTCATCGTGTCCGCTGCGCGAGCTGCACGATAAAACCAGCAGAACACTGAGGGCGGTAATGTGAGCCACTCTTCGAACGCAGCTCAAGTCTGACCGCGTGAGCCGTTCTGTTCTGGTGACATCGAACATTGGAGGAGGACAGCGCGCTTTCTACCGACGATGTAAGCTCACCATTTGAAGTTACGCATCTATACTGGATTTTTAGCACTTATCGGGTGTCGATTCAAACCTATGTGGAGGTAGGAACTGGATTGTGGCGCATGAAGTTCCAAGGCCGGTTGCTGGCGTGTTCGAGACGCGCCAACGACCGGCCCCTTAACGGAGGAGAATAAGGTGAGAATATCCGTCACGTAAGACGCTGTGCGACTATGCGACTAGATCCCTCATTCAGCTTTTCCCTACGATCAGGTTTGCTAACCGTTCTTCCTCGGAAGCACAAAGAATCCTTTTACCGGTTGGGGATACGCTTCGTTTCAGTGCACACCCTAGCTAGAAGTGTGGCAAGCGCAGAATATTCGTAGCCTGATGCGAAACCCGTTCAGCGCCTGCACCGTCAGCGCGGGGTTACGTCATTAGGTAAGCAGTGAGCTTACGCATGGCATTGTACCCCCTTTGCGAGGTTATCATACTCCGGACGACAAACGCGGCATGAACCTGAATACTTCGGTGCTTAGTGGAAATGTCGAATCCATCTTCGAAGATCCTAGCTAGCAGGCTGCTGAAAAATTGAGCGTTAATAGTGCTTTCGTCTTCATTGAATACTTTTGCTTATCGATGATGTGCGATTTTGTTTATATCGTTGATCCCTTGAGTGGCTCATTCGCCACTTTCGATGGCTTGCTTAAGCGACTACTTGCGTTCGGTCGCAGTCTTTCA
>WNFS01000590.1_pt1 | contig 26164 bp, 21 predicted proteins | sample 5400141 | NCBI WGS metagenome assembly WNFS01 (sample SAMN13153358, study PRJNA577476) | soil metagenome | isolation source: 60 cm saprolite under Madrone tree | place: USA:California | collected 2016-06-14
CTTGAGGAGGCCGTCGTGAGGATGACGCCCCAGATCGTCAGGGAGACACGTTATTTCCCACTGCCGAAGCGCTGCTGGACTATGTTTTCGCGCGCGTGACCCGCCAACGCCGCCATCTTCGAGATCGTCAAGAAGGCGCTCTATCCCGGGTCTTTGAGACACCGCTCGCGGTTACAGCGATTCGAGCAAGTCGGGCAACAGTCCGCGCCGGTGGACCCATCGCTTTGCGACATCATCTCGCCAAGTCGCTGTGGCAAGAACCCGTGCCCGTGATGGACGCATCTAAAGCCGGGACAGCACCAGAAAGGGAGAAGCGTCAATGAATCCAGCAGGTCTGAGCCTTGCCTCCGATGAGGAGGGCGCGGCGCCCGTGACCATCCTCGACGGACTCGGTCGAGTGGTCCGGATCATCCCAGCGGAGGAATTCCGTCGAATCCACGGAGTTCCCGAACGGCCGACGACAGACCACTGGCGTCGCAGAAGAGAGCGCGTCAAACCGAGCGAGATCGAGCAGGGCGCGATCGAAAACGTTGTGCCACGCTGATCGGGCAAGACGCCCGAAAGCCAAAAGGCCAGACGGCCGCATCTTCTCGGTACAACGCATGGAGGGAGGCCGACCCCTCAGCCGACGAAGTCGATGATCGCCGGGATCACGGTGTTGGGCGCTTCCTCCATCAGCCAGTGACCCGCGCCCGCCACCACCTGGCCGCGGACGTCGGATGCCACCAGCCTGGCCTGCTCAATCAGGAAGGTGCCCCCGGCCTTCTCGCCCGACAGGACCAGCACCGGCATGGAAAGCCGCGTGCTGCCCATCCGGGCGAAGTCCAGGGCGTCGCGCTCGAAATTGCGAAAGTACTCGAAGCCGGCGCGCATGGCCCCGGGCTGCGCGTAGGCCCGGGCGTAGAGACGGCGATCGGCTTCGGGCACCGAGTGCTTCCGATCGGCGGCGAAGTCGTTCCAGAAGTGCTCGAGGTAGGTGCGCTCACGGCCTTTCACCAGCGCCAGCGGCACGTCGCCGTAGAAGTGGAAGTGCCACAGGTCGCGCAAGAGCCACACGTCCTTCCAGTTGCCGATGCCGGGCAGGAAGGCGTCCATCAGCACCACCCGCTCGGTGGTTTCTCTGAATTGCGCGGCGTACGCGTAGGCCACCATCAGCCCGATGTCGTGGCCGACGATGCTGACGCGATCGAGCTTCAGCGACGAGGTCAGCTCGTGGATGTCCACGGCCATGGTCTTCTTGTCGTAACCGGCTGCCGGCTTGGCCGATCCACCGGCGCCGCGCAGGTCAGGCACGATGACGGTGTGTCGCTGCGCGAGGATCGGCATGATCGGTCGCCACATGTGGCCGGTCTCGGCGTAACCGTGCAGCAGGATCACCGGGCTGCCCTGCCCGCCCATGAGATAGCGCAGCCGCACCCCGTTGACCTTGGCGAAGCGCTCGGTGAGGCCGGCGGGCCGGGTCACGGACCTTCGGGTTCTGGTCACTCAGTTTGCCCTTTCAGGTGGGTGCCACGCGAGAGGCAGGCGCCCGGGTCCATTCCTTGAGCTCCTCGATCGGGAACTGACGGTCCATCCAGAGGTGCAGGCCTCCTTGAAGAGGCCGGATGCGCGTGATGCCGTTCCTCTTCAGCCGTAGCGCCACCCGGGCGCTTGTTGCCTCGCTGGGTCACGTGCAATACAGCACGATCTCCCGGTCGCGCGGCACCTCGCGACCTCGCCGATCCATCTCCTCTGCGGCAATCCATAGCGCACCCGGAATTGTATACGGAGCTGTATTCACGTCGAGGGCCGAGCGCGTGTCGATGACGACCAGATCGGCGTCTCCAGCATCGAGCCGGCGCTTGAGCTCATCGGGCGTGATGCGGGCAATCCTGAGACTCCGGAAGAACCGTCGGCGCTGGATGTACTTGACGAGGACATACGCCGCCAGTGCCGCCCCCGCGATGACGAGAACGTAGTTCCCGAGACGCGCGGCCCGTGAGGCGACGAGCTCCAGCGCATCGCTGAAAACGTAGCCGAGGCTCATCCAGGCGCCGGCCCATATGACCAAGCCGGCGCTGTCGAACAGGATGAACTGCCATCGACCGACGCCAACCACTCCGGCAAGAGGCGGAGCGATCGTGCTCAGCCCGGGGAAGAACTTTGCGATCAACAACGCCTTCCGACCCCTCCGCATGAACAGGTTCTCGGCGCGCCGGACGCAGGAGTCCGGCTCGAGCGAGACGCGACATAAGAGACCGAGGATCCGACCACCCCGGCGCCGGCCGAGCTCATACCAGACGAGGTCCGGCGGGAGCGACGCCGCGAGTGCGGCACCGAGCGCAAGCGCCAGGCTCATCCGCCCGGTTCCGGCGAGCGCGCCGACGCCAAGAAGGACGGGCACGGCGGGGATCGGTAGACCGATTTGCTCCGCCAGCACGAAGCCGAAGAGCACCACGTAGCCGTACTGCAGCAGGACTTGGACGGTATCACTCATAGCATGCGTCTTGTGGTGAGCGTCGTCCAGCGCCTGAGGCACTTCCTTGATTTTCGACTGTGTCGGCGCATTTCAGCCAGCACCCTCGCGGCCCGAGTAGAACCACGCGTAGAGAAGGCGCGTCAGGTTCGGCATGACGACCCAGGTCAGCATCACGATGGGAATCGCGGTCGAGGCGGCACCGTTCTGCAAGAAGGGCAGCCGCAACGGCGCGAGCGCGAACGCCAGGACGATCACCTGGGGCAGGAGGGCGACAGCGTGAACCACGTCTCGAGGCCGGTCCTGGTCGTGCAATCCTGAACGTCCAAGGAACGGTGGCAAGCAAGAGTCCGCGTGTCTCCGAGATATCACTCCCCGCCGAGATACTCGCGCACGGAGCGGATCGCGATGGCGCCGTCGGCGACGGCCGCGGTCACGCCCCTCGGCGAGCGGTGACGGACGTCGCCGGCCGCGAAGACCCCGGGCAGGCTCGTCTCGAGCGCGTACGGAGACCGGTCCTCCAGCCACTCAGGTAGGCCACCCAGGCTGTGAACAACGCTTGCTCCGGTCAAGACATAGTCGTGCTCGTCGCGCTGGAGCGTATCCGCCAACCAAGACGTGTGCGGCCCGGCGCCGATCAGCACGAAGAGCGCGGCCGCCGGCAGGCGCTCGGTCGTCCCGCTCATCGCCTCCTTGACCTCCAGCGCCTCCAGCCGGAGCCCTCCTTCCGCGCGGACCAGCTGGGTGTTCAGGCGAACCTGAATGTTGTCGGTCCGCCCGATCTGTCGCACGAGATAGTCGGACATCGTGAGCGCAGAGGCCCGGACCAGGATCGTGACGCTGGCTGCATACCGCGCTAGGTGCACGGCCGCCTGGCCGGCGGAGTTCCCCGCCCCGACGACGAAGACAGGCTGGCCCGAGAACGCAGGCGCCTCTGACGTCGCCGCTCCGTAGAACACGCCCTTGCCGACGAGCGCGCCCACGCCGTGGACCTCGAGGCGGTTGTAGGACACGCCTGTGGCGATGACGACCGAGCGCGCCCGCACCTGCCGGTCGCCGGCCAGTGTGACAACTCTCTCGGCGCCGTCCGCCGCCAGCCCGGTGACGCCGCGGGTGATGAGGAACTCGGCCCCGAGCGAGACCGCCTGCTCCTGGGCGTGAGCGGCCAGCTCCGCGCCGCTGATCCCTCTGGGAAACCCGAGATAGTTGCGGATCATCGAGCTCGTCCCCGCCTGGCCGCCCACGGTCTGTCGCTCGACGACCAGCGTTTTCAATCCGTCCGACGCGCCGTGGACGGCGGTCGCGAGACCTGCCGGCCCGGCCCCGATGATGATCAAGTCATAGAGGTCGGCCTCCGGCTCCGTCCGCGCGCCGAGTAGCTCGGCGATCTCGCTATTCGTCGGATCGGCCAGGACCTGACCGCCGAAGATCACCGCCGGGAGACGGGGCGGGTGTCCCACCTCCTGCAACAGCCGCCGTCCTTCGTCCGAGTCGTGCGCGTAAAACCCGTAAGGGAGCCCGCTGCGCTCCAGCAGGTCCCGCATCTCGTGACTCCGCTTGGACCAGCGCTCGCCGACGACGCGCAGAACCGGCACCCGCGGCCGCGTGAGCCGGGTCCAGCGCCCGAGGATCTCACTCACGACCGGGTAGAGTCGCTCTTCGGGATTGTCGCAGGACCTCCCGAGGTAAGTATCGACCTGGCCCAGCACCAGCGCGCGGCGCACCTCGGAGAAGGCCGCCGGGTCACCGTAGGCGACGAGTTCGCAGCGCGAGGCTCTCGGACAGACGTCGCGAGCGCGAGCGAGCCACTCGAGGCCCGTCATCTCGGACGTCCGCTGATCCGCGATGACGAGCGCCGTCTCCTGGCCGCGAGCGCAGGCCTGCTCGAGCCGGGTCAGGGCCGCGGTCGGTGAGCAATCGGTCAGGACCCGGTAGTCGGCTCCGAATCGTCGTTCGAGGGCCTCTGCCAGGCATTTCAGCATCTCGGGGTCGTGATCGACCACGAACAGGATCGGGTTAGGCATGCGCGCTTCCGTTGGTTGCGGGCACGAGGGCCATCATCGGGTAGCCGCGATCGCGCCAGGCGCGGAAGCCGCCGGCGAGAGGCCGTACCCGTTCGATGCCGCGACCTCTCAGGATCAGCGCCACACGGGCGCTCGAGGCTTCGTTGGGTCAGGTGCAGTAGAGGACGATCTCGCGCTCGCGCGGGATCTCGTGATGCCGCGCGTCCAGCTCCTCGACCGTCAGGTGGAGCGCCCCGGGAATGATCGAGGGCTCGGCCTCGAAGTCGATCCGGTCGCGCACGTCCACGACCAGCATGTCCTCGCCGCCGTCCAGCATGATCTTGAGCTCTTCCGGCGTGATCCGGGCGATCCTGATCTTCCTCAAGAACCGCTGGCGCGCGATGAACTTCCAGGCGACGTAGCCACCGATCGCGGCGGCCAGGAGCACGAGAGTCCAGCTCCCGAAGTGGACGGCGTACTCGGCGGCCACCTCGAGCTGATAGGCGAAGAGCCAGCCAACGACGACAAACGCCCCGGCCCAGAGCAGACCACCCAGACCGCTGAACAGCACGAACTCGTGCGGCGGCATCCGGACGATGCCCGCGAGCGGCGGCGCGATGGTGCTGAAGCCCGGGATGAACTTGGCAACGAGCAGGGAGCGCGCGCCATGAAGGGAAAACATGCGCTCCGTGCGCCGCACGCACGAGTCGGGCTCGAGCGAGATGCGACACAGCCACCCGAGGACGCGTGCGCCCCCGACGCGGCCGATCCAGTACCAGGCCATGTCGGCCGCCAGCGAGGCGACCCCGGCGAACGCGAGAATGAGACCGAGACTCAGGCGACCGTTGCCGGCCATGCCGCCTGCGGCGAGCAGGACCGGTATGGCGGGAATCGGCACACCGATCTGCTCGGCGAGCACCGAGCCGAAGACGACCAGATACCCGTACCGCACGAGAACGCCGATAGCGCCGTCCATGTCAGTCACCCTTTCCGTCACGAGAATGCGACCCGAAGTCCACTTTCTGGAGGCGACGGTCGAGGGCATCGGCGAGCACACGGATCTCTTCGCGATCGATCCCTGCCAACGCCTGGATCCTCATCGGGTCAGCCCCTGCTAGCGGCATCCCGAGGCGGGCGGCCCGGCTCGCCACAAGACCGATGACATCCGAGAAGAGGTAGCCGAGAGTGATCCAGGCTCCGGCCCAGAGCAACGCGCCGGCCGCAGCGTAGAGCAGGAATCGTTCGGGGCGAATTGGGACCACTCCAGCGAGTCCGGCGGCGAGCGGGTTCAGGCCAGGCAGAAACTTTGTCAGTACGATATACCGCACGCGATGTGCGACGAACCGCTCCTTGGCGTCCCGGATGAAGGAGTCCGGATCCAGGGAGAGTGCCAGCCCCGGCCGTCCCCAACACCACCGTCGCGCCGTGCTGCATGAGGAGGTCAGGCATCGGGGTCCGCTGTCACGAGCGTCATCTGACCGCCTCCTTCTCCTCGTCCTTCCACTGAGCGTCGGTCAGGCTCCAGCCGCCTCCGAGCGCCTTGTAGAGCCGGACATGGGCGAGAAGCCGATCGCGGCGGATCTGCGCCAGCGCGTTTTGCGCCGGGTAGAGCTGCTGCTGGGCCTCGAGCACCTCGAAGTAGTTGGCGAGCCCTTGGCGATAGCGATCCGTCGCATGCTCGACGGCTTCCTCCAGAGCCTTCACCGCCCCCCCCTGCCCTGTCTCTGCCTCGCTCAACTTGCCCAGCGCGGTGAGAGCGTCCGAGACTTCCCGGAGCGCGGTGAGCACCGCCTGCTCGTATTGAAGCTTCGCCTGCTCCCACTGCGCGAGGGACGCCCGGTAGTTCCCGAGGGTGCGGCCCGCGTTGAAGAGCGGTCCGCTCAGCATGCCGGCGACAGCCCATATCGTCGCGTTGCCGCCCGTGAGAGCCGACACCTCCGGGCTCGCAGTACCGAGCAGCGCGGTCAGGCTCAGCTTCGGGAAGAACTCTGCCTTGGCGACACCGATGCGCGCGTTCGCGCTCTCGAGCTGTTGCTCCACCTGGCGGAGATCGGGCCGCCGCTCCAGGAGCGCCGACGGCAACCCCGCGGGTACAACCGGCACCACGGGTTGCTCGTACATCGGCCTCCCACGGAGCATCGGGCCGGGGCTCTTACCGAGCAGAATGCTGATCTGATTTTCCTTCGCCACGACGGCGCTCTCGAGCTGCGGGATGTTTGCCTGGGCTTCGCCGAGAGCCCCCTGGGCCCGAGACGTCTCGAGCTTCGAGGCAACGCCTAGCGTGAAGCGATCCTGGAACAGATCGAACGTGTACTGGTAGGCGTCCCTGCTGTCCCGGGCGATCTGGAGCTGCACGTCGAGAGCCAGGAGCTCGAAGTACGCCTGCGCCAGGTCGCTGACCAGCGTCAACCACACGCCGCGCCGGGCGTCTTCACTGGCCAGGAGGGCCGCGCGTGCTGCCTCGGTTGAGCGACGGATCCGGCCCCAGATGTCGAGCTCCCACGACATGGCGAGGGTGGCGGCGTAGAAGTTGCTGGCGCTCGGTGCCGGTCCTCCCGGTCCCCCCAGCACGCCGGGCGTAATCTTGCTCTTCGACACGCCGCCACCGTAGTCGAGTGACGGGTAGAGATCAGACCGAGTGACGACGAAATTGGCCCGGGCCTCTTGCACGCGAGCGGCGGCGATCCGCACGTCGTAGTTGTTGCGCAACGCTTCGTGGATCAGGTCCTTCAGGATCGGGTCACGGAAGATTTCCCACCAGGGCGCATCGGCGAGTGAGGCGGCCTCCACCGTCGCCTGCCCACGGAACGTCTGGGGCTCGGCCACGGCGGGCCGCTTGTAGTTCGGGCCGATCGCACAGCCGCCCAGGAGCGTGGCCGCGACGATGCCAGAGACGATCCATCCGCGCACGGATACGATCATGGTCGTCTTCCGTCCGCGGCCGGGGCGTCGTCCGCGCCTCCCCGGATCGGAGCCAGCGCACCGGCCGGTATGGCCGTCTGCTCGCGCCTTCGTCCGAAACGCTCACTCACGTAGAACGTCACGGGAATGATGAAGATGGCGATGAGGGTCGCGGCCAGCATGCCCCCGATGACCGTCGTGCCCAGGATCTGTCGGGAGTTGGCGCCAGCGCCTTTCGAGATCACGAGCGGAAGAACGCCGAGGATGAAGGCGAAGGCGGTCATGAGAATGGGGCGCAGCCGGACGCGGGCGCCGGCGAGAGCCGCGTCGACGAGCGAGGCACCACGCTCGTATTCTTCCTTGGCGAACTCGACGATCAGAATGGCGTTCTTGGCGGCCAGGCCGATCACCATGACTAGGCCGATCTGGGAGAACACGTCCAGCTCGAGCCGGCCGAGCCAGAGCGCGCCCACGGCGCCCAGGACGGCGATGGGCGTGCCGAGCAGGACGCCGAACGGCAGAGTCCAGCTCTCGTACTGGGCGGCCAGGAGCAGGAACACCACGAGCAGTGAGAAGCCGAAGACGGCCAATGGAGGGATGCCTTCCGCCGCCACCTTTTCCTGGAACGACATCCCCGAGTAGTCGAAGCCCATGTCGCGGGACATGGTTTCCGCGAAGACCTCCTCGAGCGCCCGCATCCCCTGCCGCGTGCTGTAACCGGGCGTGAGGATGCCGTTGATCTGGGCCGCCCGGTACTCGTTGAACCGCGTGGTGAACTCCGGGCCGTTGATCTGCTTCATGGTGACCAGCGTGGACAGCGGCACCGGGTGGCCGGCGGCGTTGCGAACGTAGAACCGGCCGACGTCCTCGGCCCGGGTCCTGAACTCGCCCTCGGCCTGGACGTACACCTGCCAGACCCGCCCGTACTGGTTGAAGTAGTTCACGAAGGCGCCGCCCAGGAACGCCTGGAGGGCCTGGTAGACCGAGGCCAGCGTGATTCCCTGCTTGAGGACCTTGTCGCGATCGACCTCGGCGAAGAACTGCGGCGCGCTCGGCAGCAGCGTGGTGAAGAGCCGCGCGAACTCGGGCCGCTTTCGCGCGGCCGCGAGGAACTTGACGGTATTCTCGGCCAGGAACGCGGGATCCCTGCCCGCGCGGTCCTCCAGCATGAAGGTCACGCCACCGGAGGTGCCGATGCCCGGGATGGCGGGGGGCGCGAAGGCGAAGGCCTGGGCCTCAGCCACACTGGCCAGCCGTTGGTTGAGCTGCCGTATGATCACGTCGGCCGTGAGCCCCTTCTTGTCCCGCGCATCCCAGTCGTCCAGCGTGATGAAGTAGAAGCTGTTGTAGGTCGTCGTCACCAGGCTCAGCAGGCTGAAGCCCGCCACGCCCGTGTAGTATTTGATGCCGGGCGTCGTCTTGAAGATGGCGTCGAGTTTGTCGTTGACGGCCGCAGTGCGGTCCAGCGACGCGGCCAGGGGAAGCTGGACGTTGGCGAAGAAATACCCCTGATCCTCGTCGGGGACGAAGCCGCCGGGAAGCCGAGTGGCGACGAGGCCGGCGAACACGGTGACGACGAGGAGGAGGACCATCGAGAAGGCCGATTTTCGGATCAGATGGCCGCAGGCACCGACGTAGCCGTCGGTGGCGCGGGCGAACAACCGGTTGAAGCCACGGAAGAACGCCCCCAGCGGGCCGCGCATCTCCCGCCGCGGCCGCAGGAGCAGCGCCGAGAGCGCCGGGCTCAGCGTGAGCGCGTTGAACGCCGAGATCAGAACCGACACGGCGATTGTCACCGCGAACTGCTGATACATCCGCCCCGTGATACCCGGGATGAATGCCGTCGGCACGAACACGGCGGCCAGGATGAGCGCGATCGCCACCACCGGTCCCGAGACCTGCTCCATCGCCTTGAAGGCGGCGTCGCGGGGCGAGAGCCCCTGCTCGATGTGATGCTCGACCGCCTCGACCACCACGATGGCGTCGTCCACCACGAGGCCGATGGCCAGCACGAGGCCGAAGAGGGACAGCGTGTTGATCGAGAAGCCCAGGAGCGGGAAGACCATGAAGGCGCCGACCAGCGCCACCGGCACCGCCAGCAGCGGGATCAGGGTCGCGCGGAAGCCCTGGAGGAAGACGAAGACGACGATGACGACCAGGGCGAGCGCCTCGACCAGTGTCTTGACGATCTCCCGGATCCCGGCGCTCACGGCCAGGGTCGTGTCGAGCGACGTCACATAGTCGAGGTCGGCAGGGAACCGCGCCTTGATCCCGTCCATCAACTTCGTCGCGCCCTTCATGGTGTCGATGGCGTTGGAGCCGGGAAGCTGGTAGACGGCGATGAGGGCGGCCGGCTGGCCGTTCAGGCGGCCCCGTCGGATGTAGTTCTGCGCGCCGAGCTCCACGCGGGCGACGTCCTTGACCCGGACCAGCGCGCCGTCCGGCCTCGCCCGCACCACGACGTTTTCGAATTCCGCGAGGCTCGCCAGGCGACCTTGCGCCAGCACCGTGTACGTGAATTCCTGGCCGGGGGGCACCGGGTCGCCGCCAAGCTGTCCCGACGGGTTGACGGTGTTCTGGCCCAGCAGGGCGGCGGCGATCTCGTTGACCGTGATGTCGAGCTTCGCCAGCGTGTCGGGATTGACCCAGAGACGGATGGCGTACTGGGAGGCTCCGAAGATCTGCACCTGGCCGATGCCGGGCACGCGCGTCATCGGGTCGTTGATGTTGACGTACGCGTAGTTGGCGAGGAACAGCGGGTCATACGTGCCCTTCGGCGAGTACAGCACGAAGAGCCCCAGCGGGCTCGTGACGGACTTCGTGACACTGACGCCCTGGTTCACCACGTCGGGCGGCAGCTGGGAGGCGGCCTGCGAGTATCTCAGGTTGGCGAGCACCTGGTCGACGCTCGGGTCGGTGGTGACGTCGAAGTCCACCCGCAATTGCATCTGGCTGCCGGCGGCCTGGTTGAGCGAGTACATGTAGAGCATGTTGTCCACGCCGCTCATCTGCTGCTCGATCGGCGTGGCGACCGACTGCTCGAGCGTCACCGCGTCGGCGCCCGGATAGCGCGCGGTCAGGAGGATCTCCGGCGGAGCGATGTTCGGATACAGGGCGATGGGAAGCTGCACCATCGCGACGAGACCGATGATCACCATGAGGATGGAGATCACCATGGCGACGATGGGCCGGTTGATGAAGAACCTGGCCATCGTAGTCCTACTTCGCCGGGGCAGGTGCCGTGGCTGGGCTCGTCTCGGCGCGAACCTTCTGGCCGGGTCGAACGCGATCGGCTCCCTCGACGATGACCCGCTCGCCGGGCTTCAAGCCCTGCGCGACGATCCACAGTGAGCCAACGCGCGCATCGACCTGGACTGCCCGTACGTCGACCGTCTCGTCGGGCTTGACGACGGCGACCTGGTGGACTCCCTGGACGTCCTGCACGGCCCGCTGGGGAACGAGGAGCGCGTTCTTCCGCACCTCGACGACCGCCCGTACCTTGGCGTATTGGCCGGGGCGCAGCACGTTGCCGGGATTGGGAAAGACACCCCGGGCCAGCACCGTGCCAGTGGTCACGTCGACCTGTCGATCCAGGGCGGCGGCCCTCCCCTGCGTGGGGTAGACGCTTCCGTCGGCCAGGATCAGCTTCAGCTCGATGTCCCGAGGCGCGCGCGGATCGGCGTCCCATCGGCGGAACACGGCAAGCGCCCGCTGCTCGCTGATAGGAAACTCCGCGTAGATGGGATTGACCTGCGAGACGGTTGTCAGGGCCGTGACGTCGGTCGGGCCCACGAAATCCCCGATGTTCGCGCCGCGGAACCCGGCGATCCCGTCGACCGGCGACATCACCCTGGTGTAGCCGAGGTTGAGCCGGGCGTCGGCGAGGGCCGCCCGAGCGGCGGTGACATTCGCCTGCTGTGTCTGCACGTCAGCCTGCGCCTTCTCCAGCGCGGCCTCCGCCTGGGTCACGCTGGCCTGGGCGTTCAGCACCGCGGCGCGCGCGGCCGCAGCCGCGGCCAGATTCGCGAGATTGCTTTGCACCGCATTGTCGAGCTCCTGCTGGCTGACCGACCCGCGCTGCGCGAGCGGCGTGTAGCGGGCGACGTCGAGCTCCGTCTGACGCTGCGTGGCCTCCGCCCGCTTGACCTGGGCCTCGTTCTGTACGACGGTGGCCCTGGCCTGCTCGACCTGCGCCCGACTGGCGCTGACCTGGGCCGTGGCCTGGCTCACCTGCGATTCAGCCAGGCGGAGCTTGGCGTCGGCCTGATCGGCGGCGGTCTGAAACGGCCGCGGATCGACCTGGAACAGAAGGTCGCCGCTCTTGACGAGGGAGCCCTCCTTGTAATCCTGGCTCACGAGGTGCCCGCTGACGCGGGCACGGATCTGGGCGTTGATGTACCCCACCAGGGTTCCTACCCACTCCGAGGAGATCGGCACGTCTCGCTCGACCACGGCCTCGATCTTGACGACCGGTGGCGGGGGCGCTCCGGTGGCCCGGGACGTGTCGCCGCAGCCGGCGGCGAGAGCCGCGACTACGACGATCAGCAGGTCTCCCCGCAAACAGCGCGCGACGCACACAGCAAAGGCGAACAGGGAATTCACAAGGCCTCCTTGACCGGCCAGTCACCCGCAATCGTTCGGACGAGCTCCGTCATCAGGGTCCCGGAAGCAATCAGGTGAGCGCCGCTGCAACGCAGGAGCGCCAGGAGGTACTGCCCCGCCCGATCGACGTGCTCGACCGCCGTCAAATCGAGATAGAGTCGGCGCCCGTCGCCTATCGAGTGGGCGGCGCGCCAGGACTCTTCAAGCTCCGTGACCCACGTTCCCGCGAGATCGCCCTCGAGCTTCAGGCAGATACGGTCCGACTCGGGGGTTACTGTGATCCTGAGCATCGTCTTGTCCGCAGGAGGAGAACGGCAACTGCCATGCCGAACGTCTCGACATGTCGCGTCGTTCCGCAACTGGCCCACACGGAAGGCGGGGAGCGTTGAGGCCGCCGGCGGTCATGCCGGATGCGCCAACGCGGTAGCGCCAACGGGCGGCCAACTGCCAACGGGTTGGCACCGGCCCTATACCCTCGGACGATCGATGCCGAGCCTTTTCATCCTGCGACGTCGTCATCCTCAAGGAGCAGCCGGACGAAGCGCCTGCGACAAGTACGTCGGCTCCAGCCTGGAACGGACGATGCCGAGCTTTTTCATCCGGAATTGGAGCGTGGATCGGTTCATTCCCAGGCGAGCCGCCGCACCCCGTGCACCGGCGACCACCCACTTGGTGTCCGTCAGTGTCGCGACGATGTGACCGCGTTCCGCCTCTTCCAGCGTCTGCGGCTTGCCATTGTGCTGCCCGGCGGCCACACGCAGTTCGAGATCGCCGAGGGGAACTCGCAAGACGGGTCCCGGGGACAGGATGACGGCGCGTTCGATCAGGTTCTGCAGCTCACGAATGTTTCCCGGCCATCGGTATCGCGTCAGGGTCTCCATCGCCTCGGACGGGATCGTCTCGATGGCCCTGTTCATCCGACGGGCGTAGTGTTCGACGAAATGCCGCACGAGCAATGGGATGTCTTCCGGACGCTCGTGCAGCGGCGGAACGTGAATGGGGAAGACGTTGAGGCGATAAAACAGGTCAGCCCGAAACTTCTGCTCGTCGACCATCGCGGAAAGATCGCGATTCGTGGCCGCGATCAGTCGAGCGTCGGTGCGGAGCGTGCGGCTGCTTCCCAATCTCTCGAACTCCCGCTCCTGAAGGACACGGAGGAGCTTCGTCTGGAGATCGAGCGGGATCTCGCCGACTTCGTCCAGGAACACCGTCCCGGCGTTGGCGAGCTCGAATCGTCCGATGCGCTGCGCGATCGCGCCGGTGAACGCGCCTTTCTCGTGGCCGAACAGCTCGCTTTCCAGCAATCCGGTCGGGATCGCGGCGCAGTTCAGCTTCACGAAGGCCTTCGCACGCCGCGGGCTCAGGTTGTGGATCGCGCGCGCGATCAGCTCCTTCCCCGTCCCCGTTTCGCCGTAGATCAGGACCGTCGAATCCGTGGGCGCCACGGTCTCGGCGTTCTTCAGCACGCGACGCAGCACCGCGCTCTTGCCGACGATTTCTTCGAAGTTTCGCTCGGTCCGGATCTCGTCTCGCAGGTAGACGCGTTCCTCGGCCAGCTTGTCCCTCAGGCTGCGAACCTCGCTGTAGGCCAGGGCGTTCTCCACCGCGACCGCGATTTGATTGGCGACTTGCATCAGGAAGTTGATCTCGTCCTCCGTGTAGACCTTGTCCTCGCGGCGCCGGAGTCCGAGCGTGCCGAGGATGCGATGGCGGCTGGCCAGCGGAAGGACGCAGCCGACTGTGAAGCCGAGCTCGAGCCACTTCGGATTGAGCTCGAGCCCGCTCTCGAGCACGTCCGCAACTCTGCCGACCCATGCTTTCCCGGTCCGAAACACGTGCGCGGCGATGGTGCCCTGCGCGTCAATCAGCGCGCCCTCCTCGAGGATGTCGCGGCCATTCTGACAGTCGAGAGCATAGGCGCGAAGATGGCCGGCGTCGGCGTCCGGCAGCGCGACCACCGCCGAGTCGGACCGCATGACCCGCCGCGCGCTCCTCATCACCGCCGTCAGGACGTCGCGCAGTTCGAGGTTCGACACGAGTGAATTCGTGAGCTCGAGCAGGAGCGTCAGCCGATCCTGCTCTTCACGTAGCTGCTCATGGCTCAGCGCGTTATCCAGCGCAAGGGCGACCTGGTCCGCGACAACCGTCAGCAGACGGACGTCGGCGTCCGAGTAGGCGTTGGCACGTCGTGAGGCAATCTCGAGTTTTCCCAGCGACCGGTAGGCCGTTGTCACGGGCACAGCGCAGGCGGACAGGAAACCCTGGGTCGCGTGATCCGGTGGAACAGCGCACTCACCCTCGAGCACGTACCAGCAGGGCTTATTCGCGCCGTCTCTGTTCAACAACAGACTCACGCAATCGAAGGCCAGCAGCGGCCGCAGGGCGTCTGGAATGGCCCGCAACAGCTCCTCGACGTTCCGTGGCCCTTTCAGGGCGTGAAGGATTCCGAGCGTCATGACCGAACCTCCGGTGAGCTGGTTGGCTGTCATGGGTACGTTGCCGCCTTCGAAACTAGGCTGTGCGGAGGCGGGAATCGTGACCGCTCGGTGGTCTTTCGGTGGAGAATCGGTGTCCGTTCGGTCGGGGCGGCAGGAGGCGATCAATGAGAGCATGCTAGGTCCTCCCGAGTCGTCCTACGTTTCGATCGCAACAGCGTCCGAGACATCGCAACGATCGTGCCGCGCGCGACATCACGAAGGCAGTCCTCCAAACCATTGTTTTTGCGGTTGGAATCCCAGCGAGGCGCATGACGCGGCAGTCAGGTCAGGCGTGCGAGATTCGGACGGCGGCCGAAATCCGGACACCGCACAACTCAGGAGTTAAATTCTTCATCCACCTTCCAGGTCTGCGCCGCAGCGGACACCAGCATCGTACGCGCGGTGGCGCCGGCGCGCCAGAGTGGCTCCCGGGCCCCACGCACCGAAGTCGGGCCGCCGGTCGTGCACTTTTCGGCCAGATCGTTCCGGGGATCCCAGAGTGGTCGAGGATTCACGCTGATGAGTTCTGTGCTCACGCCTGCAGAACCGGCGCCCTGCGGAACCGTTTCACCGTGGCGATGGTCAGCAGAATGAATAGCGCCAGAACTACCAGTTGCATAATCACGAATGGCGGCTCGGTCTGCTTGGGAGCCATCGCCTTGAGTACTGAGACCTGCAAGAAAGCCTGGACGACCCCGACGAAGACGTTCAGGTAGAGCGCGATGGCGGCGCAGACGATGTGCACCGTACGCCAAGCGCCCGCGAGGTGAACGCCATAGCGAGCAACGATCGCGACCGCCAGGCCGACCAGCGAGATGATTCCGACCTTGTGTGACGGCAACAGATGGTCGACCGGGAACCCGAACCCCGTCACGCTCGTGGCCACCGTAGTGGCGAGGAACAGCGCCGTCCACCCATCGAGCTGTCGTCCGGTGAGGAGGCCGAACAGGACCACGAATCCTGCGCCGATTCCGACCAGGCTCAACAACACATGCACGAAGGTGAATGTCGATGTCGTCATTCCCCAAATCACCATGTGCCTCCCCTCTTACACTTGTGCCATGCCGCCATCCACAAACAATTCCGTGCCCGTGATGTAGCTGCTGTCGTCGGATGCAAGAAACACCACGGCCTTGGCGATTTCATCGGGTGTACCGAGCCTGCCGAGCGGAACACTGTTGGAAATCATCTTCAAGCGTTCCTGGCCTGTTTCTGCGGAAGCCAGCAGGTCACTCAGTCCGGGCGTGTCGATGGAACCCGGGCTCACCGCGTTCACGCGAATGCCGCGATCCTTTAAGTCCGTTGTCCATGTCCGCGCGAACGAACGGACGGCGGCCTTTGTGGCGCTATACACACTATTCGACGAGAACCCTTTGCTGGCGACGATGGACGCATTCAGGATGATAGAGCCACCATCCGGCATCAGCGGAAGCGCCTTCTGCACTGTGAAAAGGAGGCCTTTCACATTGATGTTGAAGATCGAGTCATAGTACTCCTCAGTAATCGTTCCGAGGCGGGCATACCTTGCAACACCGGCATTCGCAAACACAATATCGAGCTTGCCCTTCTCCCGCTTGATTTGTGCGAAGAGGCGATCGAGATCGGCAAGGTTCGACACGTCTCCTTGTACGCCGGTCACATTTCTTCCGATCTCCTCTACCGCCGCCGCTAACTCCGGATCACGGCGCCCCGTAATGAAGACGTACGCGCCTTCGTTGACAAATTGCCTCGCCGTCGCAAGGCCAATGCCGCCATTGCCACCAGTAATGAGTGCAGCTTTTCCTTCGAGCTTACCCATGTATTTCTCCTTCTTCTCATTTATGGTCGGCGTACACCGCCTCTGGATCTCTGTCCGGGATACGGGCCCGTTTGGGCCAGGCCGCGGCCGAAAGAAATGTTCTCGCCCGAGGTCTCGTAGAGCATGGTCAAGAGATCGCTTCTCCTTGGGACGGCCAAAGATAAACGAGGAACCGCGCTCGACACCCTGCCGAGACGAGCCTCGTCGTACTGTCCTTCGAGTACATGGATTTTGGCGAGGGGCACCTCTTATGTGCCGCTCCGCCTGCCTCTTGGGACGTCGGTCGAACCCAGGTGGATTCAGGAGCCGAATGGCGATGCATCCAGTAACATGTAGCTGCATATAATATGCTTGTGCGTCGGCGGCGTCGCGAGTAGCATGACGCCATGCACGGAGGAGGTACTAGGCCGACGAACGGACCGGACGGCGAACGGCTGTCCCCCTGTGTCTGTAGCACGCTCCGCATGGTGAGCCGGGCCCTAACACAGCTGTACGACGACGTCCTGCGGCCGAGCGGTCTGCGGGTGACTCAGTTCAGCATTCTTGCGACCATCGGACGCCTCGGTGAGGCGAACCTGAGGCAACTCGAGTACCTGCTCGCCATCGACCAGACGACGCTGACGCGGAGCCTCAACCTCCTGGAGCGGGCTCGTGTGATCGAGCGTGTTGCGCACCCCGACGCGCGCGTCAAGTCGATGAAACTTTCATCTAAAGGGAGAAGGGCCCTGGAGGCCGCGCGTCCGCTCTGGGCCCGCGCTCAAGCCAGGGTGCTCCGCGAGTGGGGTACGACGGCATGGGCTGACACGCAACGGCGGCTGGCCCACTTGCTTCGTGTCGCCGTCAAGAAGAGGCCGAGCCGGGGCCGGAGTCGTGTCCAGCCGAGCCGCGCACGAACGCACGAAGAGGAATGAGTCTGGTGGCCGGGTGAGGGATCTGATGTCCATCGATAGACGGATGCGCGGGCGCGTGCATTACGGCTGGATCGTCGTGGCGGTGACGTTCGTGACCCTCCTGGCCGCCGCTGGCATTCGGTCCGCGCCTGGTGTGCTGATGATCCCGCTCGAGCGCGAGTTCGGGTGGACGCGCGCGACCGTGTCGTTCGCGGTCTCCATCAACCTGCTTCTCTACGGCCTGTCCGGGCCGTTCATGGCTGGACTGATGGACCGGCTCGGCATCCGGCGCGTCATGGTGACGTCGCTCGCGCTCGTCGCCGCGGGTGTCGCTCTCACGACCCTGATGACCGCGTCGTGGCAGCTCGCGCTGCTGTGGGGCGTGGTGGTCGGACTCGGCACTGGCACCATGGCCTCCGTCCTCGGGGCCATGGTCGCCAACCGCTGGTTCACGGAACGCCGCGGTCTCGTGCTGGGTCTGCTCACAGCCAGTTCCGCCACGGGCCAGCTCCTGTTTTTGCCTCTGCTTGCGTCGATGGTGGTGAACCTCGGCTGGCGAAGCGCCGTCCTGCTGGTGGCCGGCGTCGCGCTCGTGGTTCTGCCGCTCGTGGCCTTGCTCATGCGTGACGACCCTCGTGACGTCGGCCTTCGCCCCTTCGGCGAGCCCGACGCGCCGATCACGCCGCGGCCGCCGCGCGCCGCGATCGCCGCTCCGCTGGTCGGCCTCGCGCTCGGGCTCCGCTCGCGCGACTTTTGGCTGCTGGCGGGGAGTTTCTTCATCTGCGGCCTCAGCACCAACGGCCTCATCGGCACGCATCTGATCCCCGCCACGATGGAGCACGGCATCTCCGAGGTCACCGCGGCGAGCCTGCTCGCCTCCATCGGTGTGCTGGACATCCTCGGCACCACCGTCTCGGGCTGGCTCTCGGACCGCTGGGACAACCGCTACTTGCTCTGCTGGTACTACGGCCTCCGCGGCCTCTCGTTGCTGTTCCTGCCCTACGCGTTCGGCTCGGCCTACCTCGGCCTCGCCGTCTTCGTGATCTTCTACGGCCTCGACTGGGTTGCCACGGTACCGCCGACCGCGCGCCTGGCGGCCGACACCTTCGGCCGCGAGAACGTGGGGATCATGTTCGGCTGGATCGCTGCCTCTCACCAACTCGGCGCCGCGACGGCCGCCTATGGTGGCGGCTTGTTGCGCACCTGGCTCGGCGACTATCAGGTGACCTTTATGAGCGCCGGCCTCGTTTGTCTGATTGCGGCCGGCTTGGTGCTTCGCATCGGCCAGGCGTCGCGGCCGGTGCGGGCGCGAGCGGTGGAGGTCGCCGGAGCCTGAGCCTCCGGGTCCGGTGCTCGCTCGCGCTCGCGGCGGCGCTGCTCGCGGCGCTCGCCGTCCCGCGCGGGGCATTCGCTCACGCCTACCTCGTCGAGTCCGATCCACCTGATCTCTGCGCGGGTGTGCCCGCGCCGCCCGCCGACTCGCGCTGCGTCACCGGCGTCGTCATCGCGACACCGCCGTCCGTGATTCGCCTCACGTTCAACGAGCGGGTGCAGCCGATCGGGCGCGGCATCCGCGTGGTGGCGCCCAGCGGACGGCACGTGGAGCGCGGGCCCGCGCGCGCGAGCGGTGCGAGCGTGAGCGTCGATGTGGGCGCGGCCGAGCCGGGGACGTACGTGGTGAGCTGGCGTGTCGTGTCCGGGGACGCCCAGCCCGAGCGGGGGCGGTTCGCCTTCAGCGTGGGCCGGCCAACGGCAACCCTCGCGGCGCTCCCGGACGACAGGCGAACGGCCACGCGCTCGGGATTCGTGCTCGCGGTCGTGGGCCGCGCGCTGCACTTCCTCGGCTACGCCCTCGGCTTTGGCAGTCTCGCGTTCCGCTGGCTCGTGCTTCGCCCGCTCGGCGTCCCGCGCGTCCCCGCGTTCGATCGCGCGCTGTGGCGGCTCACCCGATTGGGGGTGGTGGCGCTCGTGCTCGCGGAGCCGCTCGTCGTGCTCGGCCACGCGTTGCGCCTGGGCATTGCGGGCGATGCCGACGTGCTGGCGGATGTGCTGGAGTCGCGCGTGGGGTTGGTGACCGGTCAGCGGCTCGGTATCGCTCTCGCGCTGTGGGCGATGCTGACCGCGCTCGAGACCGGCTCGAGCATTACGCTGAAGCTCGCCCTCGCGCTCGGGATTGCCCTCGCGGTGATCGATGGCCAGGCCGTGCACGCCGTGAGCGTTCGCCCCCTCGCCGCTGGCCTCGTCACGAACGCTCTCCACGTCGCCGCGATGGGGACGTGGGTGGGCGCGGTGATTGCGCTACTCGTGGCGTGGCGGGCCGCAGGTGTCAGCACGTTTCGCGCGGCCATCGCGGGGCGGGCGGGGCGGGTCGCGACCATTGCGCTCCTCGTCGCGATGGGAAGCGGCACGCTGCTGTCATTCCAGCACCTCACGGGAACGGGCGACCTCGCCAGAACGTTCTACGGGCGCGTCATCGTGGCGAAGCTCGCAACGCTGATCGTGGTACTCGCCCTCGCGATGGCCGCCCGACGGAAGGGCGTCGGCACGCCCGAGCGCTGGTGGCAGGGAGAGCTCGCCGCGCTCGTCGCGGTCCTGCTCCTCGCCGCCGCGCTGGTGTCGCTGCCACCGCCCGCCTAAGCGGCTCCGCGGTCGGTGGAGCGCATCAGGGCGCGCCGGGCCGTCCGGCATCTGAGCGGCTGGCGTCGGGTTGAAAGACCTGGGACTGATAGCTGATCACACGACCGATGCGCCAGCGAGCGCGACAACAATCAGGCCGCGCACGCAGGCGACGCTCGGCGACCATGCGCTCGCAGACCGGTGAGCGAGTGGTGCGATCACGGCCCCTCCTCCCGGATGGAACAAACGACCGTAGGGGTCTGATGGCTCTTCGTGCGATCTCCCGGCGACGAGGGCCGAGGTTAACGGTCGCCGGGCGATTGGCGCTCCGGTTCGGGGCCTAAGAACAGCACCACCACGGAGCGCGGCTCCGCGCGATAGCTATGGCCGGGAACCGAGGGAGCCCGTTCCCAGTCGACGATATCGTGCGGAGAATCCAGGAAGGTGTCGATCCATCGGCGCCATGGATGTCGACCGCCATCGGCGACCGGCGAGAGCTCGAACTCGAGCGGCTCCCAGTACGCGTTGAGGATCACGTGAAAGAACACTCGTTCCTTCGCGAACCTCGCCGTGAACGCCACGCTGTGCGAATAGTGGCGCCAGTCAGGTTCGTGGAGTCTCACGCCGTGCCAGGTAATGTCGGCCTGCCGGATCAGCTGGTTCAGGGCCACCCGTTGCCGCTCGGGCTCCACATCTCGCAACACCCGGCGAGCATTGAGCAAGGTCACGAACCGGTGCACGTCGGCCCGCTTCGCGAGCAGCGTCCAGTCGAACCAGCTGGTCTCGTTATCCTGACAATAGGCGTTGTTGTTGCCGCCCTGCGTGCGGCGCACCTCGTCGCCCATGAGCATCATGGGCATCCCCGCGGATAGCATCGTCACAGTGAAGAAATTCTTCACCTGTCGCGTTCGCAGCCTGTCGATGTCAGGATTCTCCGTCGGGCCTTCCACACCACAGTTCCAGCTTCGGTTGTCGTCAGCGCCGTCGCGGCTGTCCTCGCCGTTCGCCTCGTTGTGTTTGCCATTGTAGGAGACGAGATCGTTGAGGGTGAAGCCGTCATGACACGTCACGAAGTTGACGCTCTCCTCGGGCTCGCGCTGTTTGTGGCCGTACAGCGCCGGGCTGCCGATCAAGCGGTCCGCAAAGCGCTCGACCAAGCCTTCTTCGCCACGGAAAAAACTACGGACGTCATCGCGGAACCGCCCGTTCCACTCCCTCCAGCTGTCTCCGATGAAGCTCCCCACCTGGTACAGGCCCGCCGCATCCCAGGCCTCGGCGATGAGCTTCGCGCCAGCGAGCGTCGGGTCCGACTCGATATCCAAGAGCACCGGCGGGCTCAGCATCACATGGCCTGACTCGTCGCGCTCGAGGATCGACGCGAGATCGAACCGGAAGCCGTCCACGTGCATCGCTTCAACCCAATAGCGGAGACTATCCAGGATCATCCGGCGAACGATGGGCTGATTCGCGTTGAGCGTGTTTCCGGTGCCGCTGTAATCGGCGTAGCGCGAGCGATCCTCTTCGAGGATGTAGTACGTCGGGTTGTCCAGTCCGCGGAAGCTCAGCGTCGGCCCGCGGTGGTCGCCTTCGGCCGTGTGATTGAAGACAACGTCGAGAATGACCTCGATGCCCGCCCGGTGCAGCGCCTTCACCATGTCGCGAAACTCGTTGACCGGAGCGAGCGGATCCTGACGGGAGCTGTACCCCTGGTGCGGCGCAAAGAACGAGATCGGCGCATATCCCCAGTAGTTGACCCGTCCGGGCGGGGCATCCTGGGCGTCGAACTGGAACACCGGCAGCAGTTCGACGGCGGTGATGCCGAGTTGCTGGAGATATGGAATCTTCTCGATCACACCGGCATACGTCCCGCGTGTTTGTTCCGAAACCCCCGAACTGGGATGGCGCGTGAACCCTCTCACGTGCATCTCGTAAATGATGGTCTGCGACGACGGCCGTTGCAGTGGGGCGTCGCCCTCCCAGTCGTACGCGGAGACGTCGGCCACGACGCTCTTCATCGCCGTTGCGGCATTGTCGGTGTCCAGGCGCGCAGCATCGCGGCTGTAGTTCTTCGGAACAACGACCGCTCGGCCATAGGGATCGAGGAGCACCTTGGTGGGGTCAAAACGCATCCCGTTCGCGGGGTCCCAGCCTCCGTGCACGCGATAACCGTACGTCTGGCCCGGTCGCACGCCCGAGAGGAAGACGTGCCAGTAGTGGTACGTACGGTTCGCCGCGGGGTCGATCGGAATCACGCGGGTGGGGCGCGCATCGTCCTCACGGTCAAAGAGCAGCAATTCCACGCCGGACGCCCCACGGGAGAAGACGCTGAAATTGACGCCGTCGGGAAGGACGGTGGCTCCCAGAGGCGCGCTCCGCCCCGTGTTGTCCGCATCGTCCTCCACGCGTTCGCTCGGCTTACGCCCTGCCCAACTGCGCTCTCGCCGCTGCCACCACCCGGTCCGGCTCGAAGCCAAACTTCCTCTGGAGCTCCTTCAACGGCGCCGAGGCTCCGAACGTCTTCATCCCGATCACAGAGCCGGACGTGCCAACGTAGCGCTCCCATCCGAACGTGGAGGCCTGCTCGATCGCGACGCGCGCCTTCACCCCGGGTGGCAGCACGCTGTCCCGATACTCCTGCGTCTGGTGCTCGAAGATCTCCCACGACGGCATCGAGACGACGCGCGAGCGGATGCGCTCGGCGAGCAGCTTGCCGTGGGCCTCCACGGCAAGACTCAGCTCGCTGCCCGAGGCGATCAATAGCACCTCGGGATTGCCGCCCGGCGGATCCGCGAGCACGTAGGCGCCACGCGCGACCCCCGCAGCCGACGCGAAGGCGCGCCGGTCCAGAGTCGGCAACGGCTGCCGTGACAGCGCGAGCACCGCAGGCTGGTGCCGCAACTGCATGACGTAGCGGTACGCCTCGACCACTTCATTGGCGTCGCCGGGCCGCAACGTCACGAGGCCGGGGATGGCGCGTAGCGAGGCCAGGTGCTCGACGGGCTGGTGCGTCGGGCCATCCTCGCCATCGCCCATGGCGTCGTGCGTGAACACGAAGATGGTCGGCAGCTCCATCAATGCCGACAGCCGGATGGCCGGGCGCGCATAGTCGCTGAAGATGAAGAACGTCGCGCCGAACGCCCGAAGCTTCGACAGTGAGAGGCCGTTGACGGTCGCCGCCATCGCGTGCTCACGGATTCCGAAATGTAGATTCTTACCGCCACGGCTCCCGGCTTGGAAGCTTCCCGCGCCCTCGTACGTCAGGGTGGTCTTGTTCGACGGCCCGAGGTCCGCCGAGCCGCCGAGCAGCCACGGGATGTTCTGCGCGAGGACGTTGAGCACCTTGCCCGAGGCCTCCCGGCCGGCGATGCCCTTGGCATCCGCCGGGAAGACTGGGAGGTTGCGATCCCATCCCGCCGGCAGGTCTCGTCGTTGCATCTGATCGATCTCGGCCGCGAGCTCCGGATGGGCGGCTCGGTATGATGCGAAGAGCGCCGTCCACCTGCTCCGAGCTGCGGCGCCGCGCGCACCGACACCGGCGGCGAAGTGCTCGCGGACGCCGTCGGGGACCAGGAACTGTGCTTCCTCCGGCCACCCGTAGCTGCGCTTGGTCAGGCGAACCTCCTCGTCGCCGAGCGGCTCGCCGTGGGCCGCAGCCGTGTCGTGCTTGTGCGGGGCGCCGTAGCCGATGTGGCTGTCGAGGATGATGAGCGTCGGACGTCCCTTCGTCTCCCGGAAGACGCCGAGCGCGTGCTCGATGCGCTCGAGGTCGTTGGCGTCGCCCACGCGAAGGACGTTCCATCCGTAGGCGAGAAATCGCGTGGCGACGTCCTCCGTGAAGGCGAGGCTCGTCTGGCCCTCGATCGTGATGTGGTTGTTGTCGTAGACCCAGCACAGGTTGTCCAGACCCAGGTGGCCGGCCAGCGAGGCCGCCTCGGAGGCAACACCCTCCATCAGGCAGCCATCTCCGCACACGACGTAGATGTCGTAGTCGAAGATCGCGAAGCCCGGTCTGTTGTAGCGGTCGGCGAGCCACTTCTGGGCGATGGCCATCCCCACGCTCGTCGCGACGCCCTGCCCGAGCGGCCCCGTCGTGGTTTCCACGCCCGACACCCAGTGATACTCGGGATGCCCGGGCGCCTTGCTGCCGATCTGGCGGAAGCGGCGAATGTCATCGAGCGACACCGACGGCTGCCCCAATCGCTCGTAGTCGGGATTCACCGCGCACGTCCCGGTCAGATGCAGGACGGACCAGAGCAGCATCGAGGCGTGACCGTTCGAGAGCACGAACCGATCGCGGTTGGGCCAGATCGGATCTTGAGGATCGAAGCGCATCACGCGATTCCAGATCGTGTAGACGATTGGCGCCAGCGCCATCGGGGTACCGGGGTGCCCCGACTTGGCGCGCTCGACCGCATCGATCGAGAGCGTGCGGATCGTGTTGATCGAAAGCTGGTCGAGCTCGGCGTCGGTCATCGGCGCGGCGACATTCGTGGTACTCATCGGCTTGTCCTCGTCGGTTGGAGCTCCAGGAGCGCGACCTTGCGCAGGCGGCGCAGGTGTCGCGGGGCTTGGCTGTACTCGGCGGCCAGGAACGTCTGCAGGAGCTCCCAGGCCACGCTCGGCCCCACGGTGCGGCCACCAAGGCAGATGATGTTCATGTGATCGTCCTCGACCCCCTGCCCCGCGGAAAAGTGCTCGTGGATCAGCGCCGCCCGGACACCCGGAATCTTGTTGGCGCAGATCGAGGCGCCCACACCACTGCCGCAGACGGCCACGCCGCGCTCGACCGTGCCCGCCGCCACCGCCTCGGCGAGCGGGACGACGAAGTCCGGATAGTCATCGTCCGGGCTCAGCTTGTCGGCCCCGAAATCGACGACGTCGTGCCCGGCGGCGCGCAGCTGCGCGACCAGATCCTCTTTCAAGCCAAAGCCCCCGTGATCGGTGGCGATTCCCAGGCGCATGGTGTCTTCTCCGCGATGTGGTGTCAGGTTCGTGACGGCGCGGGTCCCGATCTAGCCGCCGCCTCGCGGTCGGCCAGCACCAGCGCCCGGTCCCGACGGACGCGCCCGGCGGGAATCGAGTCGTCACCCTTGTGTAGGCGCGCCAGCATGTCCGCCTTGTCGCGCCCGGTAACGAGCCAGACAATGCGTCGGGACCGATTGAGCACGGGATAGGTCAAGGTCATCCGGCGCCGTCCTTGATAGACGCCGGTGAGCGCGACGTCTGCGCGGGTGACGTCGAGCACCGGGTCCCCGGGCACCAGCGACGCGGTGTGGCCGTCGGGCCCAAGGCCGAGATGAACGAGATCGAGGACGGCCGGGGCGCCGGCGATATCCCGGAGCGTCAGGGCGTACTGCGAGCTCGCCGTTTCCAGGTCAGCCGATTCCACCGGCATGGCATGAACCTGCTCGGGGCGCAGCGGACAGTGCGCGAGCAAGCTGTCACGCAGGTGGGTGAGGTTGCGGTCGGGGTCTCCCGCGGGAGCGACGCGCTCGTCCACCTGGACCACGTGCACGCCGGGCCAGGGCATTTTTTCATCGGCCAGTGCACGCAGCATCTTCCAAGGGGTATGACCCCCGCTGAAGGCCACGATGAAACGACCACGCGCCGCGACGGCCCCTCGTGCCTCCTCGGCCGTGAACGTGGCGCCCGCCCGCGCGACCGAATCGGCGTCGGCCAGCGCTTCGATCTTCATAAATGATTCACTGTCGGGTTCTGCCAGCCTCCGGGGGGCGAGACTCTCGAGTCGACTTCTTTCGGTCCCCACGTGCCCGGCTCGTACTCGTAGACGGGCGTGCCGGCCTTCAGGACTGGATCGACGATTCGCCAGGCCTCTTCGACGTAGTCCTCCCGGGCGAACAAGGTGGCATCTCCGTGCATAGCGTCGCCCAGCACGCGCTCGTACGCGTCCATCTCATCGGCCCGCGGGAGCCGTGACCCCAGCATCTCCGAGGTCTGGCTGACCGTTTCCTGCCCAGGCGCGATGACGTTCGCGCCGATGGCGATCGTGATGTCGGGGCTGATCCGAAAGCGGCAATAGTTCGGCTCGAGATCGAAGCCGTGATACATCGTGGGCGGTTGGCGGAGTCGGACGACGATTTCGGTGCACGTCACGGGCAAGCACTTTCCGGCGCGGATGTAGAAGGGCACACCCTGCCAGCGCCAGGAATCGATCTCCAGTCGCAAGGCGGCGAACGTCTCCACCGTGGAATTCGCCGCCACGCCTTTCTCCGATCGGTAGCCGCGAAACTGTCCGCGTACGAGGCTGTCCGCGGTGAGGGCGGGGATCGCCTTGAGGACCTTCACCTTCTCGTCGCGGATGGATTCGCTGTTCGGCCTGACCGGAGGCTCCATGGCCAGGTTGCTCAGGACCTGGAACAGATGATTCTGGACGACGTCGCGCACGGCGCCCGTCTCGTCGT
>WNFS01001820.1_pt1 | contig 26161 bp, 25 predicted proteins | sample 5400141 | NCBI WGS metagenome assembly WNFS01 (sample SAMN13153358, study PRJNA577476) | soil metagenome | isolation source: 60 cm saprolite under Madrone tree | place: USA:California | collected 2016-06-14
GCTGGCGCATTTCCGGCGTGTACTGCGTCAGCGGAATGCCGGGATAGCCGCGCTGCTGCGAACACCAGTGCACCAGGCCATCCTCGCAAATATAGAGATACCGCGAGCCGGAGCGGCACCGCCAATTGTGTTCGCGGCCGCGCGCCACGTTGTGCTGGAAATCGTTGAAGCGCGAAAACGAACGCTTGCCGAGCGTCATGATCTCTTCGAAAATTTCAGTTTCGCGCGGCCCCAGCGGTTTTAGCTGGCCGTTGTTGTCGTGAATAATTCCCACTGTGCTTGTAAATCCCAGTTCAATCGCGCGGTGAGCGATCTTCAGCGCATCTTCCGGATTTTTCACGCCGCTGCCCAGCACGGAATTGATATTCACCTGAAATACCGCGTATTGCGCGAGCCACTCCAAGCGCGTGTCCAGCGTTTTTAAGCTTTTCAGCGACACTTCGTCCGGAACGGCGTTATCAATGCTGATTTGCAGGTGCTCCAAGCCGGCAGCGTTCAATTTTTCAATGGTTTTCTTGTCCAGCAAGAAACCGTTCGTGATCATCCCGGCAATCATCCCGTGGCTCCGGATGTGCCGGATTACCTGGTCGATTTCAGGATGCATCAGGGGCTCGCCGCCGCTAATGGTAATCACCGAGGTGCCCATGCCGGCCAGGATATCCAGCCGGTTTTTCATTTCCTCCAGCGGCACGGGCTTGGAGAAATCGTCAAATTCGTTGCAGTACGTGCACGCAAGGTTGCAGCGCCGGTTCGGGATAATGTGCACCAGGATGGGGTGCTTGGTGGAAACCAGGGCTTTCCCAATCATGCGCAACTCGCGCAGGCGCGTGCGCAGGAAGCGCAGACGTTTCCGGGCGCGTACGGAAGCGGAAGGTCGCACCGCGGCGGAAGCTCGCACCGAAGCAGAAGGCTGCGTCGAATTCATCGCTGAATTGCTATCCCCACCCATTGACCGTGAAAAACTCCCCTCACGTAATTATACATGACCCAGTTAGACGCAAGGCACGCCTGTCCCACCGTACTATTGTTCGTTGCTTATCAGGTACTTAGGCTCGAAATGGAGCGGAAACCTGATGCGCAGCGAGCTCACTGCTAATTCCAATGATTCCACGGCGATAGCCGAAATCACTCGGCCGGACAGCCTGGAATCGCTGTCCCCTTGTCGTACCGCCGACCATTCTACCCGCTTGACCGAACCACGCGGAGCTAAGAGCTTGATGTGTGTTCTTGGCCTGGCGCTGGTTCTGATCTTCTTTGCTGCTGCCATTCCTGCTCCGATTCGGGCGGCCTGGGACGAATTCTCGCTCCGGATGCAATTGCAGCAAAAGAGCGAGCCGCAACCGGCTTCGCCTTCCAAGCTCTCCGAGCACGAAATCGAAGAGCTGGCCAATTTGCCGGCGCAGCAGCAGGCGGAGCGGCTACTGGAACGCGCGATCAATCATTACGATGGAGCGCTCGAGTTGATCGGCAAATCCGTCGATAACTGGTTTGGTCAGTTGGAGTTACAAGGACAGCTCCCTAGCCTCCTGACCACGGCACTAAATTCCAATGACCTGCATGTTCGCGCCGTGGCTCTTGAAATTGAGCTGGCCGCGTACAACCTGCCGAAGCGGGCCGACAGCGCGGACAACCTGATTGAGCGGATCCGGCGCGAGCCTGCGGCGCGTCCTTGGGCGCTCTGGATGCTCGGCGTGCTGGGGAATCGCGGTGTCGAGAGTCGGCGAGCCTTCGTTACGCTGATGGACCACCGGCACGACCCGGATGAGCAGACGCGGTATTGGGCTGTGGAGGGATTGTCGCTCTTGGGCACCGATGAGACTGTGGCTCCTCTGCTGGAGGCGTTCCGCAGCGACCCTTCGCCGCTCGTCCGCGAGCGCGGCGGGTGTGGATTAGCGCAGTCCGGGATGCTTACCCGCGAGCAGCGGGTGCGCGCTGTGCCCGATCTGCTTAAGATGAGCGACGATAAGACGCTGGATGACTCCACGCGCGGTTGGGTCTTCCAGGCCCTGCGCGACATCACTGGCGCGTCCATCTCGGCAGACTCCGCCGCGTGGCGCGCTTGGTGGGCGCAGCACAGTCGCGACTTCCGCAGCTGACGCGCGTTCAAGCCTTTGTTGAGATATTCCCGACGCCTCATACCCCCTCACCCCCGTTGCGATAGAAAGAATGCGGAACCCACTGAAACTAAATGGGATAGCGGATTCCCGTTGCGCAAAAGAGTGCGCAATCGCCTGATACTGCAGGGCTTACACGGATGTAATAAGAAGGAAAGAACTTGCGGGGTTCGATGGGCCAGCATATAAGAAAGTAACAGAGCAGCTTTGTTTTGTCAATAGTAAATAGAAGATTGTGGTAGGTTTTACACGCGCCGGCCCTTCCGTGGCTCCGGGTAAACAAGATGCCGGCACTACCCAGCACCGGTTGCTGTAAGATTTGGGTGCGGTTATAGAGGGGGCTTATGTCTGAAGTTGGGCGGGCCAAGTCGAATCTTCCACCGTTGACGCCGGCGGCATCCACCCACGAGCCGGGTTCTACGCACGGGACGACGTCTATCCACGAGACGACACCTGGCCACGGGCCGACCCGCACGGAAACGGACAGCATGGGGAAGATGGACGTGCCGGCGGACCGGTATTACGGGGCGCAGACGGCGCGGTCGCTGGTGCACTTTGCGATTGGCAAAGACACGATGCCGCCGGAGCTGATACGGGCGTTTGGGATATTGAAGAAGGCGGCGGCGCTGGTGAACCAGGACTTGGGGAAGCTGCCGGCGGATAAAGCTCGGCTGATTGCGCAAGCGGCGGATGAAGTTATTGCGGGGAAGCTGAACGAGCATTTTCCCCTGCGGATCTGGCAGACGGGCAGCGGGACGCAGACGAACATGAACGTCAACGAGGTGATCTCGAACCGGGCGATTGAGATTACCGGCGGGCAGATGGGGAGCAAGAAGCCCGTTCATCCTAATGACGATGTGAACATGTCCCAGTCGTCGAACGATACTTTTCCAACGGCGATGTCAATTGCCGCAGCTACGGAGACGGCGCGGCGGCTGTTGCCCGCGGTGAAGAAATTGCGCGATGTGCTGCTGGCCAAGTCGCTGGAATTTGCGGACATAGTGAAAATTGGGCGGACGCACTTGCAGGATGCTACCCCGCTGACGTTTGGGCAGGAGTTTTCGGCTTGGGTGAACATGCTGGATCGCGATGGCGCGCGTATCGCGGTGGCGCTGGACGGGCTTTACGATTTGGCGATTGGCGGGACGGCGGTGGGGACGGGGCTGAACGCACATCCGGAATTTGCCGAACGCGCGGCGCGGAAGATTGCGGAGTTGACCGGGCTGCCGTTCCGGTCGCATCCCAACAAGTTCAATGCGCTGGCGGCACACGACGAAATCGTGTTTGCCAGCGGGGCGCTGAAGACGCTGGCGGCTTCGCTGATGAAGATTGCGAATGATATTCGCTGGCTGGCTTCCGGGCCGCGCTGTGGGTTAGGCGAGCTGATCTTGCCGGAAAACGAGCCGGGGTCTTCGATCATGCCGGGCAAGGTGAACCCGACGCAGTGCGAAGCGGTGACCATGGTGGCCGTGCAGGTGATGGGCAACGATACGGCGATTGGATTTGCCGGGTCGCAGGGGAATTTCGAGCTGAACGTGTTCAAGCCGGTGATCATTTTCAATTATCTGCGTTCGGTGGAGCTGCTGGCGGACGTCTGCAACAGCTTTGTCGAGCACTGCGTGCAGGGGATTGAAGTAAACCGCGAGCAGGTGGACAAGTACGTGAAGAATTCGCTGATGCTAGTGACCGCGCTATCGCCGAAGATTGGCTACGACAACGCCGCCAAGGTCGCCCGCACCGCCCACCACGAAAACACCAGCCTCCGCGACGCGGCAATCAAGCTCGGCTTCCTCACCGGCGAAGAGTTCGACGCGCTCGTTCACCCCGAAGACATGATCCATCCTTGAAGGGCTTAGCTACAGCAGTGGCCGAACTCCCCTCGATTGGCGCTCAGTGAGTGCAGAAAAAAGAAAGACGCAAATTAGACGACAAGCTGACCGGGAGAGGGCGACAGCTATGCTTGCTCGATCACAGACGGCACTCTCGCCCCCTATCAAGGGTATCGGGCGCTGTACCAACTGTGGTGTGCCAACAATGCGGCGGTTCCGGAACTCAGACCTCTCTTCAGAATGCCTGGAATCGAGCCCGACGGAATTCCAACGTAACCGATGAATTTCGAACTGAGGTGCGAGCCCTTGCCGCCAAAATCTCCGGTCAACTTTAGGGTTTTAACGGGGAAAACATGCGGTCATGTTAGGATTTCACGCGTGCTAGCCTGAGCTCTTGATGACACACTTCCTGCGGGACATCCTTCGACAACCAACCGAATTACAGCGGACTCTTGACCACTTATTTGGGGCGGGGCGAAGTGCGCTCGATGCGGCGGTGGTGGCGGTGCACTCGGCGCGGCATGTGTACTTGACGGGGATTGGGAGCAGTTGGCATGCGGGGCTGAATGTTTCGGTACTGTTTCAGCTTGGGGCGCGACCGGCGTATTTGGTGGACGCGGCGGAGCTGGTGCAGTTTGCGGCGATTCCGGCAGGGTCGGTGCTGATCGTGATTTCGCGGAGCGGGCGCAGCGTGGAGATTGTGCAGTTGCTGGCGAAGGCGCGAGAGAGCGGGGCAAAGGTTATTGGGATTACGAATGCGGCGGAGGGGACGCTGGCGCGCGAAGCGCAGATTGCGTTGGTGGTTCCGGTGGAGTTGGATCATGCGATTTCGGTGAATACTTACACCACTTTGGCTTTGGCGGCGGGAATTTTGGCGGCCTCTGTAGTGGCGGGAAAAAATGCCGAGGCATTTCCTCAGGGGCTAAAGCCCAACCCCGACACTCGCTCAATGTCGGACCTAAAGGTCCGACCCCCTAATGAGATGCGGCTCGCAGACTCGCCTGGCACAATTCTGGCGGCTTCGGCAGCAAGCACAGCCAAGATTGGCTGCGCCACTGGGGAGTCGCTCTCGGGGGCCTTCGCTGCGACGGGACGTGCGATTCCGGGATGGCAGGCGCAGATCGAAAAATCCGAGTGGCTGGCGCCGCGCAGTACGACGTATTTTCTTGCCCGAGGGTCGAGCCTGGGGAGCGCGCATGAGGCGCGCCTGATGTGGGAGGAGGGCGTGAAGTCGCCGGCTACGGCTATGGGCACGGGGAGCTTTCGGCACGGGCCGCTGGAAATTGTTGGCAAGGACGTGCGCTTCGGGTTGTGGATCGACGGGGCGAAGATGCGCGAGCAGGATTTGGCGGTGGCGCGGGACCTGCGGAAACTGGGCGCACGGGTGATGTTAATTGGGCAGCGGTTGCCTACGGACGCGGGCGATCTCGTGTTCCAGATTCCGGAGATTGCGAGCGAGTGGCAATTTTTGATCGATATTATTCCGGCGCAGTTGGTGGCGGAGCGGTTGGCGCGGCTTTCGGGCAGCGACCCGGATACGTTTCGTCTGTGTTCGTTTGTGGTGGAGGAGGAGTCGGGATTGTTGCCGAGGGACGGGACGTGATTGGCGCGGTGGACATTGGCGGAACGAAGATCGCCGTGGGGATGGTGGACGACCACGGCACCGTGCTGGCTAAGTTGGAATCGCCTACCGCGGGGGAGCGCGGGTACGCCGATGGGCTGGCGCGAATTACGAACATGCTCCGAGAGGCGGCGCAGAACGCCCGCACAGAAATTTCCGGCATTGGGATTGGGTCGACCGGCTGGGTGTTTCCCTTTACCGGCGAATTCGGGGATGTGGATTTTCTTCCGTTGTGGAAGGGCTGCAATCCGGTCGCCGATTTGGCGCGCGCCTTTGGAGTGCGCGTGGCGTTGGAGAATGACGGCGACGCGTCAGCGCTGGGCGAAGCGGGATGGGGAGCAGGGCGCGGGAAGCGGCGGCTGATTTACGTCACGGTAGGGACGGGGATTGGCGGCGGGATCATTCTCGATGGGCAATTGTATCGCGGTGTGGACCGGTCGCATCCGGAGGTCGGGCACCACGTGATTGACGCTTCGGGGCCGGCGTGCACGTGCGGTTTTCACGGATGCTGGGAGGTGCTGGCGACGGGGCCGGCGACGGCGGCGTGGTACAAGAGCAACGGCGGCGGCGGCCAGGATCTCGGCGCGAAGGAGATCTTTCAGCTTGCGCGCGAAGGCGACGCTTTAGCGCGGCGCGCGGTCGAGCGCGAGACGCATTATTTGGGGCTGGGGCTGGCGAATTTGATTGGATTGTTTGTGCCGGAGATGATTGTGCTGGGCGGCAGCGTGATGAAGAGCCTGCGGCTCGAGGATTTGCGCGGCGTGATCGCACAGGGATGCCGGTTTGTGCCGTGGGAAAAGACGGAGCTGGCGCTGGCGTCCTTGGGGGAAGATGCGAATTTGATTGGTGCGGCGCGGGTTTGGCATTACCGGTTTGGGAGCGAGGCGGCGGAGACGGCGTGACGATTCGAGAATCGCACACGCAGATCGGTCATCGCCCATTGCGCGGTTGAGGTCCTTCGGCGACCCTCATCGGGTCGCCTCAGGATGACACCGGTTTTCTATGCCCAACAATTTGTAGCGATCGTTAAGGTGGAGGATGTAATGAGGTGCATTGGTCTGGCCGGGTTTGGAACTTTTCTTCTGGCGATGACGGCGGCAGCGCAGCAGTGTGGTTCGCCGGCGACGCATACGCTCAAGGCGACGCCGAAGACGATTGCGTGGGGATACTACGACGCGAGCACGCCGCCGGTGCTGCGTGTTAAATCCGGCGACAGCGTGGAGATTCAGACGCTGATTACTTCGAGCCCGAAGCGGCTGGAAGGCGCGGGCGTGGCGGCGGACCAGGTGGAGCAGTCGCTGCGCGACATTTATGACCAGGTGAAAGAGAAAGGTCCGGGCGGGCACATCCTGACCGGGCCGATTTATATCGAAGATGCGCAGCCGGGCGACGTGTTGGAAGTGCGCATCGTTTCGATGCGGCTGGCGATTCCTTACGCTTACAACGGATTTGGGCCGGGGCGGGGATTTTTGCCGGAGGATTATCCGTACCCGAAGATAAAAATCATTCCGCTGGACGAAAAGCGCATGGTGGCGCGGTTTGCGCCGGGGATCGAGATTCCGCTGCATCCATTTTTCGGCAGCATGGGCGTGGCGCCGCCGGAATCGTCGGGAAAACTCAGCAGCAACCCGCCGTGGATTCATGCGGGAAACCTGGACAACAAGGATTTGGTGGCGGGGACGACGCTGTATATTCCAGTGCATGCGGCGGGCGCGCTGTTTGAGGTGGGCGACGGGCACGCTGGGCAAGGGAACGGCGAGGTGGACATCACGGCGATGGAGACTTCGCTCGTCGGCACATTTCAATTTGTGGTGCGCAAGGACTTGCACCTGCGCTGGCCGCGGGCGGAGACACCGACAAGTTTTATCACTATGGGATTGCACGAGGATTTGAACGAGGCGACGAAGCTGGCGGTGCGCGAGATGATCGATTTCCTGATGACGGAGAAGCATCTTTCGCGGGACGACGCTTATATGCTGGCGAGCGTGGCGGCGGACCTGAGCATCACCGAACTAGTCGACGGCAACAAAGGCGTGCACATGGCGATACCGAAAGCCATTTTTGTCTCAGGGGTGGCAAAGTGAGCTGGCGAGAGTTACGGACTGCACTGCTGGTTGCTTGCTTCTTGATCGCGAGCGGAAGTGGCGCAGCGTGCCGCGCTGAGAACCCCGAATGGTGCAAAGCGCTTCCCCGGCCCGAATACGCCAGCCTCGAACGCGTGCTGCCAAATGAGCCTTGGTTTGAGGTCTACAAGGTCGCGCCCCAGGTTTTCGCCATCTACGAACCGCATCAGTCCGAGGAGACTATCGGCTACCTCATCGTGGGAAGCAAGCAAGCGCTGCTCTTCGACACCGGAATGGGCATTGCCGAGATTCGCGCTGTGGTGCGGCGCCTCACGTCGCGCCCGATCGTGGTCCTCAACTCCCATACCCACGACGATCACGTGGGCGGCAACTGGCAATTCGATTTTATCTATGGCATGGACACCAACTTCACGCGCGCCAACGCCAAGGGCTCACGCGAGGATGCGCAAGCGGAAATCGCTCCCGGCGAAGTCTGCGGCGACCTGCCAAGAAATTTTGATCCCAAGGCCTACGCCACGAAACCATGGCGTATTTCCCTTTTCGTCCATGACGGCTTCAAGATCAATCTCGGCGGGCGGACGCTGGAAATCGTCGCCACTCCCGGCCATACTCCGGATGCAATCTGTTTGTTGGATCGCGCGAACGGACTGCTCTTCACCGGAGACACCTACTATCCGGCGCCGATCTGGCTGTTTCGGCCGGAGACTGATCTGGATGCTTACGTGGCGTCGGTGAAGCGGATCGCGGCGCTCGCGCCGGACTTGAAGCTGGTGCTGGGCGCGCACAATGTTCCCGTGGCTTCGCCGTCCGTGCTGCCAAGGCTGGTGGCGGCGATCGAGGCGGTGCGCGCGGGAAAAGGCGTGAGCAAACCCGAACGTCCGGGACGGGAGATTCGCAGCATCGACGGATTTTCGTTTCTTATGCGGGCGCGGTAGGCTTGGCTTCGGGGCCTAAGATAAAAATTCCAGCTGGTGGCAAGGATTCCTGATGCGCCTGCTGCTTCACGCGAGTCGCTGCGCGGCCGCTCTCCTAATCGTCTGCAACACACCTGCCTTCGCGCGGGACAAGACAGTTTGGAGCTACGAAGGCGGGGTGTTCGTGATCACAAACGGGGCGATTGCCAATGGCCCTTGTTTCCGGCTGGCCGGGCGAGTGACCTCCGGCGATTTTTTCGATCATCTGAAACGCTTTGACAAAGAGACCGGCACCATTTTCCGGCGGGGGGCGGAGACGGTCGAGAATTTTCCGGACCGGCTCACGCTGACGTTTCTAGTGCACGATCACTACGACCTTACTTGCCCTCCGCGCGAGGAAAATCCCGACGCGCCCAGATACCTGACGCGCGCGATGATGAGCTCGCTGCACCTTTACCTGTATTGGAAGCGCGGGGTGGAGCTGCGACCGGTGGAAAACGTGGAGAGGACATTTTTCGCGGTGCGGGAGTTGATTCCGAAAGCCGCCGCGCAGGCGCACGGCTTGCCGGAAAAGCTGGAATGGACTTACGAATACATCGTGCCGAGCGCGGGCGTTCCGCTGACGGATAGCCTGGTGCTTATTCTTCGCGACGAAGAGAATCGCATGGTCGCGCGCGTGGCCGCCCGGCTGTAAGCGCCGAGTAAATCATCCCATCGAGCTGAACTTCTGCGGCTCGATCTTGTACAGCACGCGCGTCTCGCCGGGCTTTCGTCCGGGGTATACGTCCTTGCCCAGATATTTCTTGGCGAGACCGTTGATGTGCTCGTCGGCGCCTTTCTCGGTGATTTCGACAACCTTGCCGCGAATCTCCAGATAGCGATACGGATTTTCCGGGTCCTGGATGGACAGCGCCACGCGAGGATCGCGGCGGAGGTTCCTGTCTTTGACGCGGCCGCGCGCCGAATTGATGCGCACGTACTTCCCGTCGTAGTCGACCCACACGGGCGTCACCTGCGGACTGCCGTCGGGGTTCAGCGTGCCCAGATTGGCAAACGCCTTTTTCTGCAGCAGATCCACGTATTTCTCAGGTAGATGCTCGGCCATATTGAACCTCCGGAGGATGTTGCTCCTCGATTTGTGTTTCTTCAAAACCTTGGCGTTGCCGCAAGAGCAGCGAGTATCAGATATTTGCCGCCAGCTCTAACCGCTCGTTATCGTGCAGTCGCGCCAACAAGCCGGAGCGCTCGAGCCATGCGCTAGTTTCCGTGCCGCACAAATCTTCTCGCGCGAGCGCGCGCAGATCGGCTTCATCGTCAACATCCATTTCCAAGCGCGCGTTACGGCGAACCACAATCTGTGCTCCGGCGCGCTGCGCCTCCTCGCAATGTTTGGCAAAACTGCCGGTTCCAAAATGCGAGGGAAACAGTGCCGGCGGCGTGCGCAGGATGGCGTTGGTGCCCGTGCCGTCGCGAGATGGCACAATCACGAGCGCCGGCGTGGCGCATTCGACCGCGAGCAATTCGTCGATGTCGCTCGCTTGCACAAGCGGCACGTCCAGCGGCAGGCGCAGCAATGATGTGACTCCGCGTTCCGCGCAATGCCGGGAGGCAGCGTCGACGGACACACTCTCTGAAATTTGTTGTTCCTCGCGCAGAAGCTCCCAGCCGTTCGTTTCTGCGATCTCCATGGCTGGAAGGTAATTCGTCACCACAAAGATCCTGTCGGCTCGCCGCACGCCACGGACGGCGCGAATCGTATCCGCGAGCATGGCCTGCGCGAGCCCGAAACGCTCTTCGGGATTCAGAAGCGGAGCGAAGCGCTGCTTCGCTTGACGCAAGTCTTTTATAGGCAGGAGCAATGCGCGCATGGCGTGACCTCAGTACGCGCCTTCGGCGTAGGAAGCGTGAGTTCCGTTTTGTAGGAGACTCAACTGCCGCTGCGCGGGAGCGGCGGGCCCTTCGTCGCTATCGTATCGACGGCGAATTTTGTAGGTGGTGGTGCGCTCCGCCGGCACGCGCGCGATGGAGCGAATCATGCGGCGGAAATCCTGCGGCGAAACGTACTCGCCGAAGGTGGCACCCGCCGCTTTCGAAATGTTTTCTTCCATCAGCGTGCCGCCAAAATCGTTTGCGCCAGCGTTGAGACATGCCAACGAAGTCTCGAAGCCGAGTTTGACCCAGGAAACCTGGATATTCTTGATCGCGCCATGCAGCAAAACGCGCGCCAAAGCGTGCACGCGCAGATGTTCTTCGCGGCGGGCTCCTGGCCGCGCACCACCGTGTTTGAAGAGGCGCGTATTTTCGTGGATGAAACCGAGCGGCACAAATTCGGTGAACCCGCCGGTGCGTTTCTGAATGGAGCGCAGCAGAAGAATGTGACGGACCCAGTCGGCGGGCTCCTCCATGTGGCCGTACATCATCGTGGACGTAGAGGGAATGCCGAGTTCATGCGCGGTGGTGATGATTTCCACCCAGCGCGCGACCGGAAGCTTGTTGGGGCTCAGTTCGCGGCGGACGCGGTCGTCCAAAATTTCCGCGGCGGTCCCGGGAATGCTGCCGAGGCCTTCGTCTTTCATCATTTGGAGATAGTCGCGCAGCGGCATTCCGGTCTTGTCGACGCCGTAGGAAATCTCCATAGGCGAAAAGGCGTGCACGTGCATCGCGGGAATCGCACGCTTGATGGCGCGCAGAATGTCGCGGTAGAAGAAGCCGTCGAGGTCGCGCGGCAGGCCGCCCTGAATGCATACCTCGGTGGCCCCGGTGTCCCAGGCTTCGCGCGCCTTGCGGACGACGTCGTCCACAGAAAGGGAGTAAGCATCCGGCGCGCCGGGGCCCTTGCCAAATCCGCAAAAGCTGCAGCCTACGAAGCAGACGTTGGTAAAATTGATGTTGCGGTTTACGACGTAGGTGACGGCATCGCCGACGGCTTCGCGTCGCAGGGCGTCCGCGAACGAAACCAGCGCCTCGAGATCAGCACCGTCAGCGGTCGCGAGCAGCAGCCCTTGTTCAAAGCTAAGTTCGTGCCCCGCCCGGCTGGCTTCCAAGCACTCGCGCACGGCAACGGAGCACGGGGAGAGAGCGGCGTGCGATTTCGTTTCTTCGGAGTCGGCACTCATCGGCGGCATCCAGGCCTGAGCCATCCCAAGCCTCGGAAGGGTTGATCCATCCTGACGCCTGTATCCTATCAGAGATGAATTCACTCTAGGTATTGAAATAGGACGAAGCTCGCGCGGCGCCGGACGCTGGCGTGCACCGTTTTAGTTCGTTACCATACGGAACGATTATGAGCCGTGGCAATGCGATTCTTTTGGCGGCCGTCATCATCATCGCCCTGGTGGCCGTTGCCGCGGCTTCCGTGTTGCATGATGGCGTGAGCTCGCGCGCGCGACCCACAGCGCTGGAAACCATGCTAGCGCGCAATGCCCGACACTTGGCTATTCCCAATGGCGCGCGCAAGCTGCAGAATCCCATCACGGAAACACCCGAGAATTTTCGCGACGCCCGCCTGCATTTCGCGGATCATTGCGCCATCTGCCACGCCAACGACGGCAGCGGAGACACACCGATAGGCCGCAATCTTTATCCGAAGCCGCCCGACCTGCGGCGCGAGGAAACGCAGAAGCTCGCGGATGGTGAACTCTTCTGGATTATTGAAAATGGAGTACGCTTCACCGGCATGCCTGCGTTTGGCGGCGCGCCCGGATCGGAGCAGGATAGCTGGAAGCTGGTGCGCTTCATTCGCCACATGCCGCAGCTTACCGACGAAGAGCGTATGGAGATGGAGCGCTACAACCCTAAAGGCCCGGAAGATCTCGAAGAAGAACAGGAAGAGAATGACTTCCTGCGAGGCCAGCCGATACAACAGAAACCGGAAGGGACGCATCATCATCATTAAGTAGTGTTGCTGAGCGGGAAGTTGATTCTTTGTATCGCGGCGGCGGGAGAAAACGATGGAAACTCCGATCAAAACCAAACTGTGCAGCTTGCTTGCGATCGTTGCGCTGATGGCAGGCGTGACGCTGGCGCACGGCGACAAAAAGCACGTGGCGGGAACGCTGGAAAAGATCAATGCGGACTCCGTTGTGGTCAAGACCGCGACCGGGAAATCCGTTGAAGTAAAGCTTGTGGCTGCAACGATGTACGTTTCGCTTGCTGGAAATGAAGAGAAGCGCGCCAAATTTGCCGATTTGGCGATTGGCGACCGCGTGGTGATTCACGCCACGCCAAAGGGCGAGACCCTGGAGGCCAACGAGGTCAAATTTGCCGCGCCCGCTGCCGCTGCTTCCGCGGTCAAACCAAAATCTTAGCCTTCGACGAAGTGGCAGGAATGTGTCTTTAGTACCAGCCAGACCTTTTTTCCTGCGGCAAGTTCCAGCGCTCGTTCTGCGCCGGGCGTCACGTGAACCGTGAAAACGGCGCCGCAATCCACGCGAGCCGCGACCAAGGTGCCACGCCGCTCCAGCGAGACAATTTTTCCCTCCAGGAGATTGCGGGCGCTCAACGCTTTTGGCGGTTCCGTGGCCAGCAAAATGTCACCTGCGCGGATCGCGATGCGGACGCGATCGCCAGGCGCGGCGTGGCCAAGCGGCACTTCGATTTCGCAGGTGGCGCCCGCAAGGCGCACGCGCATGACGCCGTCCGGTTCGCGCAAATCCAGCACCGTTCCGCTGAGCAGATTTTCGAATCCGGCCGCCTGCGCCAGCCGGCGGCGGCGCGGTGCGTCCAGAACTTCGCGAGGGGTTCCTTCGCTTACGATTTTGCCCTGCTCCAGTGCAATGACGCGCTCGCCAACCGAGTCCACTTCTTCGCGGCTGTGCGTGACATACAAAATCGGAATCTTGTGGGCCGCATTCCACGCGCGCAGGTCGTCGATGATGGATGCTTTCAGCTCGGCATCCAGGCCAGTTAACGGCTCGTCCAGCAGCAGCACGCGCGGCAAGGTCACGAGCGACCGCGCCAACGCTACGCGTTGCTCCTCCCCGCCGGAGATTTCTGCTGGCCTTCGCGCGCGGAGTTTCCCCACGCGGAACATTTCGAGGATTTCGGCGACTCGCCCTCTCGCTTGCCGCGGCGCATCCAGCAAGCCGTAGCCAACGTTGGCTTCCACCGTCATATGTGGAAACAGCGCGAGCGACTGAAACACGTAGGCGATCTGGCGGCGCCGCGGGGGCACGTTTACTTTCTCTTCGGAATCGAAAACGACTTCGCCGCCTATCGCTATTCGGCCCGCGTTCGGTTGCGTAAGCCCTGCTATGCAATCCAGCAGCGTTGATTTCCCTGCGCCGGAAGGACCAAACAGGATCGTGATGCCGGCGGGCACTTCTACGTCAAGATTCAGCAGAAACGATGGCGCGGCGTCGCCCCGATGCATTTTCCTTACGCGCGCCGTCAGCTTCGCGGCGTTCATTTCGCGGCCCACGGCAGCCACGCGCGGCGCCCGGCTCGCCGATTGATTCCGTACACAGCGGAAAGCACCACGAAAGAAATTACGAGCAGCAGCAACGCAGTGCGGCTTGCGCTCGCATAATCGAGGGACTGCACGCGATCGTAAATATCGATGGAAACGGTGCGCGTAACTCCGGCCAGATTGCCGCCGACCATCAGGACGACGCCGAATTCACCCAGCGTGTGCGCGAAGCTCAGCACCAGCGCGGTGATGATTCCTGGCACGGATAAGGGCAGAATGACGCGACGAAACGTGCGTATGCGTCCTGCGCCCAACACCGCGGAGGCGTCGAGCAGCTTGCGATCCACGGTTTCGAACGACGCGATCAGCGGCTGCACGGCGAATGGCAAGCTGTATAGCACCGAAGCGATCACCAAGCCGGCAAACGTAAACGCCAGACCGTGTCCAAATGCTGCGTGCCATAATCTTCCGAGCGGACCGCGCGGCCCCATGGCAAGCAACATGTAAAATCCCAATACCGTTGGAGGCAGGACGAGTGGAAGTGCCACAACTGCTTCCAACAAAAATTTCCAGCGCCACCGCGAGTAGGCCAGCCAATACGCCAGCGGCACACCCACGACAAAAAGAATGGCGGAGACACAGAGTGCCAAGCGGATCGAAAGCAGCAGCGCTTCGACGTTCATTGGCTTCGGGCGCTCGCCCCTGCTGAAGCCGGCAGCGTGAATCCGTACGATTCGAGGATCTTCCGGCCCGCATCACTCTTCAGAAACGCCAGGAAAGCTCGCGCGCCCTCCTTGTCCCTTGCGCTCTTGAGAATTACAGCGCCCTGCTCAATCGGGGGATGCGTATTCGCCGGGATTTCCCAGCGCTTGCCTTCTCTCATCGGAGGGGAGACTGCCAGCGACAACGCGAGAATTCCCGCCTGCGCGCTGCCTGACGCCACGAATTGCGCCGCTTGCGCGATATTTTCGCCGTACACGAGTCTCCTGCGGACTTGCTCGAAGATTCCGGCGCTACGCAGCGCCGCAACGGCCGCCCGGCCATACGGCGCATGTTCCGGATTGGCGATGGCAATTCTCTCAACGCCGGGCTCCGGGAGCGCCTTCCAGCCTAACTTGGCTAGGTCAGCTTGGGCATCGGCGGGCATCCAGATTACGATTCGCCCGACCGCATATTCATAAAGGGTTCCCGGCTCGGCCAGGCCCGCCGCTTCCAGTTTTCGCGGATACTCAATGTCCGCCGACAATAAGACGTCGAAGGGCGCACCATTCTGGATTTGCGCGAAGAAATTCCCGCTCGAGCCGTAGCTGACGTTAATCCTCCTTCCTGTTTGCTTCTCGAATTGCGCGCCGAGCTCATCCAACGCAAATTTCAGATCGGCCGCTGCAGCGACGCGAATTTCCTGAGCGCCGGCGGTTCGCAAAACCAGCAGGCAGGAAAGCAGCAGGAGGCAGCGTAAGGAAGGTTTCACAAGATCCATCAGTCTCTGAGCTGTTCGGCCCGGGCCGCGCTCATACGCGAAGAATCATCACTTCGGTGGATTTGATCAGCGCCGCGGCGCGCTCACCGGTTTTCAGACGCATTTCCTTGGCCGCATCCGCGGTGATGATCGCGGTGATTTGCTGTTCGCCGATTTTCAGCGTGACCTGCGCGAGCAGGCCGCTATATTTCAGATCCAGGACGCGGCCGATCAACTGGTTGCGCCCGCTGATCTTACGGAAATTGCCACGCCGAGTCTCAATATCTCCGCGTTCGAGCTTTTTTGGAATCAGGCGGTCGATTTCGCTCTCCGGAACTCGATGGTGTCCGCCGGGAGTCTTGGCAGTCCTGAGCTTTCCCCGGTAAATCCACTGCTTCAGGGTCGGATAGCTGATGCCCAGGATGTTGGCCGCTTCGCGCGGCGCGAGCAGCTTCTGCACGTCGCACCTTCCGGCCAGTAGAATAGCGCATGCGGAATCGCTATTTCAATACGTTTTTGTACGTTTCTGAGTCTGCCTTCTTTTCGCCGCACAGCGACACGAAAGCTTCGCGCTCCAAATCCAGCAAATACTGCTCGCTGACCATCTGCGGCGCGGTCAGTGCTCCGCCGGCCAAAATATTCGCCAACTTGCGCGCTACGTGGGCATCGTATTCCGACGCATACCCTCCGCGCACCAGCAGGTGAATTCCCATTTTCGCAGTGGCAAGAAATTGCTCGCCCAACACTTTGACCTGCGTGGTCTGCGCGCCTTCCTGCCAATTCGCCGCCGGCGGTTTGTACCCGCCATGGACTAACGCCAGCGCCACTTCCTTCGCATCCGCCACCAGCCGGTCGCGGTTCATGGACACGCCGTCTTCGCGGCGCAAGAAACCTAGTTCGCGAGACTCCTCCGCGCTGGTTCCCACCTTGGCCATGGCAATGGTTTCAAAGATTGGGCGCAGCGCATGAAACAAATCCAAATCCTCGCCGCTCGCGGCGCGCTCGTTCGCGCGAATCAGCATCTCTTTGGAGCCTCCGCCGCCCGGAATCAACCCGACGCCGGTTTCCACCAATCCGATGTACGCCTCCGCTGCTGCTTGAACCCGCGCCGCGTGCAAGCCGATTTCGCATCCGCCTCCCAAGGCCATTCCCTGCGGCGCGGCCACAACCGGCTTCGGCGCATACTTCAGCGCCAGATTCACGTTCTGAAATTGTTTCACCGCCATGTGAACTTCGTCCCACTCCTGCTCTTGCGCGGCCACCAGCACCAGCATCAAGTTGGCGCCCACGGAAATCGCGCCCGAATTGCGCTCGACTTCCCGCCCGGCATCTTTCAGCGATTTGAGAAGCAGCACCCCGCTCGGCGGTGCCACCGCTTTCGGTGCGCCACTCGCAATGTCGAAGACCGTCGTCGCGCCCTTCGCTGATTCATAGAATGCGCCTCGGCCGCTCGCCAGCAGTCTCTCGATCGCGGCTGGCAGAGCGCGCCCTTCTTTCCGCACCTGTTCCGCGAAGGCCTTCACCCCGATGGCATCCATTACCTCGAACGGACCAAGCTCCCAGCCAAAGCCCCAGCGCAGCGCGCGGTCCACATCCACGACGCTGTCAGAAATTTCAGGCACGCGGCGTGCGGCATAAAGACACGTTTCCGAGATCGAGCCCCACAAAAACTGCTGCGCTTTATCGCCCTTTTGTCCCTCGAGGATCGGCCCCACAAATGCGCGCAAACGCTGCCGCGTGTCTTCAATCGTCTTCCCACCTTCGATGGAAGCAAATCGCGCCTTCTGACGCGGCCGGTATTCCATGGTGTGCACATCAAGCGTCAGAATTTCGCGTTCTCCGTCGCCCTTCACGCGCTTGTAAAATCCCTGCCCGGTCTTGTCACCCAGCCAACCGCGCCGCACCATCTCTTCCACCAGCGCCGGGACGCGGTACATCTCTCGCGATTCATCGTTGGCCACCGACTCGTAAATGTTTTTCACGACGTGCATCAGAACATCGATGCCGACGATATCCGCGGTTCGAAAGGTAGCCGATTTCGGCTGCCCAATCGCCGGTCCGGTGCAGGCATCCACCTCTTCCACGGTCATGCCCAGCGTGCCCATCAGCCGTAGAGCATTCAACATCGAAAACGTCCCGATGCGGTTGGCGATGAAGTTCGGAGTATCCCTGGCAATGACCACGCCCTTGCCGAGCCTGCGGTCGCAAAACTCGCTGAGCGCCTCGATCACTTCCGGCGATGTGTTGGGCCCCGGAATCACCTCCACTAATTTCAAATAGCGCGGCGGATTGAAAAAATGCGTCCCCGCCCAGTGCTGCTGAAATTCCTCGCTCATGCCTTCGGCAATCAAATGCACAGGCAGCCCCGACGTGTTGGTAGTGACAATCGCGCCTGGCTTGCGAACCTGCGCCACGCGCGAAAGTAGTTTGCGCTTAATCTCCAGATTTTCGGCGACGACTTCGATGATCCAGTCCGCTTCCGCGCAGCGCGTCAGATCGTCCTCAAAATTGCCGATGGCCACGCGTTCCGCCAGCGCAGGCGTAAAAAAGGCCGCAGGCTTGGACTTCTTCGCCGCTTCCAGCCCCGCACGCACAATCTTGTTGCGCTCCACGGCCGGCGCGGCGGGGAGCAAATTCGGCGGCACGATATCCAGCAAAATGCACGGCAGCCCGGCATTCGCAAAATGCGCCGCGATGCGCGAACCCATGGTCCCCGCGCCCAGCACTACAGCCTTTTCAATCCGACGTTTCATAGAGCTCTTTTCAGAAGACTAGACGGTAGGACAGGTTACAAAACCGGCATTCCACGGTCAAACCTGATGTCTCTGGGCCGGACTGGCACTAGAATGAATACAACAATGCTGGAAGACAGAGTATCAAACGCCCTCGACTGGCTGCGGAACGCGAAGGATAAACTTCATTCTTTCGCCACCGGCGAGGAGCGGCCGAACAGTGAGCGCCTTCGCGTCGGGCTCGCGCTGGCTGGCGGATTCGCGCGTGGCATCGCGCACATCGGCGTGCTTCGCGCGCTGACGAAAGCCGGCATTCCCATTGATTGTGTCGCAGGTACCAGCGTCGGCGCGCTGATCGGCGCCTGCTATTGCGCCGGCGTACCGCTTGACGACATGCAGCGCATTGCCAGCGCCACCACCTTCGCGGATTTTGGCCGCTGGACGCCTTCCTGGCTCGGCCTGGCCACCAACCAGCGCATGGAAAAATACTTTACGCGATTCACGCATGTGAAGACCTTCGAAGAACTGAAAACTCCTTTCGCCATAGCTGCCACGGATATCAACGCTGGGATCTCCGTGTACTACACTCGCGGACCGCTTCTCCCTCCGCTGCGGGGCTCTTGCGCGTATCCAGGGCTTTTCGTGCCCATTCAATTCGAGGGGCGCACACTCGTGGATGGCTTTCTTACCGCGCCCGTTCCTGTGGAAGGCGCTCTGCTGCTCGGAGCGGATATCGTCATCGCCATCTATCTCGAGGCGGGCAACCTCGAAGATCCGCGCACTGCCGCCGACGTTATCAGCCGCTCCTTCAACATCATCCAGCGCCACGGCGAAATCGCCTGGCGTCAGCAAGCGGACGTTATCATCGAACCTGACGTAAAGCCTTTCGTGTGGGACGACTTTACGCTCACTAACGAGCTAGTCGCCGTGGGTGAAGCCGCAGCGAAGGCCGCGCTGCCCGAAATCAAAGCGCTCCTTAGCGGTGAGAAACGCGACTCGGCAGCCTGAGTCGTTCAGTCTAAGAACAGCATTCTTCGGTCGTCTCTTAGGTCAGCTTTGAGATCTCGACCCGGACCTCTTGTCCGTCACCCTTGCCCCGCTTTGTCAGCCATGCTCTGAAGCTCTCCGCAAAACGCTCCGGAGTAACGCGGAAGCTCACTTCAACCGCTCCTTCCGCGATCGGCAAAGTGTCGTCAAATTCCGCAGCATTCGTGAAGTTGCGCATGCAGAATTGATCCAGCCATTCCAGCGGGCATGCCCGTCGCTCGCCACGAATCACCAGTTCCACCCTGAATTTTTGCGCATACATTCTGCCATCATACTATCGCAGCCCGGTCACCTCTTGTTGCGAACCGTCCACGTTGGATAATTTGACGGTGAACAGTAATTATTCCGGCGATACCCATTCCCCGAGACAGGCGTAGAGCTGCAGCCCAACTGCGTACAATCCGCTCTCCGCAGGTACGCAATACACGACGCGGGCCCTGGACCGGTAGCTTCCCCACATCGAGCGTACGTTTAGACGCTGGTCGAATTTTAACGCCTTGCTCGTCAATACTCGCGCTCCGTGCGCGCTAACATTGTCCGTAACCCCGGAGTACGCGGGCGTTCGCACGTCGACGCTGCTCAAGTCCACTGCTATCTTCAAATACTTGCGCTCTTCTGTTCGCTTCCCCTTCAGAGCAACTTGCATGGGACACCGCCAAGGCGAGGCGGGACCGGGTGGGCCTAGAGATGTAATGTGGAAAATCGAGGGCGGCACTGCCAGACAGTCCATAATAACCCGCGGCGGACGAAAAAGTTCTAGTTTCTTGCGGGCCGCTTGCTCCTGTGTCCGATGACGTAACAAGCCATCCCAAGAACGGACATTTCCGCATGTGTCCGAGCGCTCCAAGCCCAAGCTAAGCGGTTCTGCCTTAATAACTTACGCGCCGAAGACAAGGGCAAGGAAATTGCCTAATGGCAGTACCTGGTGGGTGTGCCTCTCTTCGTCACCTAAGCGAGCGGGTCGTCAAGGAGACGTTCCATGAAAAAGATGGAGTGGATTCGAGAAGCTCTTTCCTCTTGGCCCAGCGCGGAATATCTCAACCAACGCGAAGCGGCTGGATGGCGCTTGGTTGCTCTCGAGTGGGAGCGCGAGGTGCAAGTAGAGGCCGCCGCAGCGTCCACGGGACTAATCCCCGGCGAAGAGATTCCCTACGGAACCCGCATCGCGGGCGATTGCCTCCACCTCGAAGAGAATCCCACCGAGATGCAAGTCCTGAATCACCTGGCTGAAATGGTTGTCCAGGACCAATCATATAAGCACATGGCTGAATTGCTCAACGAGCGCGCCTTCCGCATGCGGGACGGAAAGACTTGGACGGCCCTCGCGGTCTTCAAGCTGACGCCGCGCCTGATCGAAGTCGCGCCGCGCATTCTCTCCGGCGCGGAATGGGAAAATCGCAAGCGCCAGCTTACGCGCGTGGCGTGGAACTCCTAGCGCGGTCGCGGACCGGTCAGCGCACCAGGCTCCACGGATAAACCCCCACATTTAGTTTCATGATCATGTAGCTGAACCCGCCCGCATCCGGCTTCGGCTGGTGCGGCGTGTCCGGCGGAATCAACAGCCAATCCCCGGCCTTCACCTTGAATATCTGCCCGCCTTCGATCGGCTGACCGCGGTATTCGCCGGGGATGATTCCATCCTTGTCCCGTAAGTTCTGCCGGTTCGCGATTTTTCCGCCCACGATCATCTCTCCGGTTCCGCCGGTGATGACGTAGAAATCGTACGCTCCGGCGTGCATCTCCGCGTCGTCCCACACGCTGTTGACCTTCGTCAAACTCAACACGGGCTGCTCGCGGTGCGCGCGATACAGCATAAAGATGCTGAAGTTTCGCGTTTGCAGATGCACTGGCCCGCCGCCGAACGACTGCGAGCTTCCAGTACCTGCCTGCGTCAGCGCTTTCGCCGCCTTCTCCGCCAACTCTGTGTGCGCCTTGCGAATGTCGTCGATATTCCAGTACGTGATGGGCGGCGCATCAGGCGCCAGCGGCGGCTCGCGGGGCGAGTTGTAACCGAATGGCATCACTTCGCCTTTGTCCTGCGCGAGCGCGCTCGGCGTCATGGAAAGCTCATCAAAATGCCCACTCAGCACCCCATCCGGCTTCGGCCGCAGCGCCTGACCCGCCACGAATCCCGCCAGCGCCGCACCGATTATCAACACGGGGACCATCTCCTTCATACCGCCTCCTTACCAATCGAAGTCTTCACTTCGCTTCGGGCTTAGTCGCTTCAAACCGAATCTCCCTCAAAAACTCCACCTGCTTCTGCAATTCCGTTTTTCCCTCGGGAAACTTATTAAAGCTCAACAGGTACGCCAAAATGTCCGCGTCCTGTTGCTTGGTCAGTTTTCCCGGCGAGCCTTGCGGCATGGTCTTGCGAATGCGGTCGAACAAATCTGCGACCGTAAGACCGTTCCAATTCGAAAGAAATGCCCCGCCGGTCAGCGGCGCCGCGCCACCTCCGCCCACCAACGTTTCTCCATGGCACGAAGCGCATTCCTTCCGATAAAGCTCCTCGCCGCGCTTCGCCTGTTCTTCCGTGTACACGCCATCCCAAACTGATCGCGACGTCGCCACCGTCTCTTGCGCCCGTGCTACCCTCCCCATTGCGCGTGCCACCATCCCAACGAAGAGTGCTCCTATCATCGCCACGCCGATCGTTGCGATGCCGATTCTGTTCAAAGCAATCCTCTCCTCATCTCTTGCCTCTGCGAGGCTCAGCGCTCTCTGCGTCTCTGCGTTGTCTTCCTTCGTTCACTCCGCCGACGGCAAACTGTATGCAATATATTCTCCCGAATACGCGCCGCCGCTCACCGCCACAACGATGTACTGCTTGCCGTTCACCATATACGTCATCGGCGAACCGCTCTGCGGCGCGGGCATATACACCGCCCCAACTTCCTTCCCGGTCCTTTTGTCGTAAGCGCGCAGCATCGCCCCGCGCGGATGCTCCGCCGTCGTGGTGATCTGCCCGTCGCCCGCGATCACCAGCGTCTTGGTCACCAGGGTCCCGATGTTGTAAGTCTCCTGCCCGGTCCGCGGAATGTTCATCCCCTTCAGCGCTGGATAATTCCGCACGACGTCCGGCGTCTCCCCGTGCGCGATCTGCCAGACAATTTCGCCCTTATCAAGATTGATGGCGCTGATCGTCCCGTATGGCGGCTTCAGCAGCGGCAATCCGTCCACGTTCAGCGGCACATACCCGCTGCCCGTTCTCTTCTTCGGTGGCATCGGCGAATCCGCGCCGGCATTTTCGCCAGGCCCGCGCAGAATCTTCACTTCTTCCCCCGCCGTGCCCGCGATGTAATTCATGTCGGAAACTTCTTTCGGCGAACGCACCAGCCCAATCGGCTCCGCACAGGCGTTGCACGCGAACGCATACACCATGTGGGTCTCCGGATCGTACGATCCGCCTGGCCAATTCGTGCCGCCCGACGCTGTCCCAACCGTCAACGTTCCCAACGTGCTATCCACTTTGCTCTCCGAAGGCGGTGTGTACACCGGTCCCAGGTGATACTTCGACGCAATGGCCTTTGCCCGCGCGTTGATCTCCGGCGTAAAGTCCACCAAATCCTCCAGCGAAACGCCGTTGCGGCTATACGCCGGCGGTTTCGAGGGAATCGGCTGCGTCGGCGAATACCACTCGCCCGGCACTGCGCCCACCTCCACTTGCTTTTCTTCAATTGGCCAAACCGGCTTTCCCGTCGCGCGATCGAAAACATAAAGAAATCCCTGTTTGGACGGTTGCGCCACCGCCTTCACCGGTCTTCCACCGACGGTGATGTCCGCCAAAATCGGCGCCGAAGAAATGTCCATATCCCAGAGCGGGTGATGCACCAACTGGTAGTGCCACTTCCGCTGCCCGGTCTTCAAATCCACACACACCAGCGATTCGCCAAACAAATTGTCTCCCGGCCGGTGCCCGCCGTAAAAATCGTTGGTAGGCGATTCCACCGGCAGATACACCAGCCCCAGTTCCTCGTCCACAGTGATCTGCGTCCACACTCCGGTATTTCCGGTATATTCCGCCGAACCGTTCAGCCATGTGTCGTACCCAAACTCGCCCTTCTTCGGAATGGTGTGAAAGACCCACAGCCGCTTCCCCGTGCGCACGTCGAATCCCCGCACGTACCCTTTATTATTCCGCATGCTCTTCGGCGTCATGCCTTCGCGAAACGCGGCGCCCACAATCACCGTGTCTTCCGCCACCACGGGCGCCGACTGAATGCCGATCTCGCCAGTCGTCAGGTCCGGAAGAATCTCCTGGTCATCAGTTAGCTTCAAATCCACTGCCCCCTTATTTCCAAATCCCTGCTCGCGCATCCCTGTCTTCGCATCCAGACAAATCAATTTGTAGCCCGGCGTCACATACAAAATCCGCTCTTCTTTTCCGTCCGACCAATACGCCAGCCCGCGCCCAGAGAGCTGCCGCGGCGCCGCTCCACCCCGCGCACCCTCATGTTCTCCGTGGATCCACAGCAATTCACCCGTCACGGCGTCCAGCGCAATCACCGCGCGCCGCGACCCCGCCGTCGCGTACAACACGCCATTCACCATCAGTGGCGTGCCTTCCAGCTTGTACTCCGGCCGGTTCCCAAAATTGTCCGTCTTGATCCGCCAGGCAATCTCTAAATCGTTGAAGTTCGCAGCATTGATCTGATCGAGCGGCCGGTACCGCGTCCCCGCTAAATCCGCTGCATAGCTCGGCCACTCCGTGGCCTTAGCCTTCCACTGCGCCCCAGCCACGATGGGCAACACTGCTGACACACTCCCGATCACACACAAACGCACTAATCCTCTTATGTTCCAGTGAAACATTCCGACCCTCCCCAGAATTCCCCTGCAAACCAAAGCTATGGCGGTGTCATCCTGAGGCTACCCGACGAGGGTAGCCGAAGGACCTCAACCGATCACTCACCGACCGCGTAATGCGCGTACCGCAGCCCGCCATCACCCCATCCGCTTAATCTCTTCCAACGCCTCCTTGATCTTCGCCTTCTGGTCCTCGGTCACATCCGAGTTCGGCGGCCGCTGATAGAACTGCCGCGTCCCCATCTGCAAGCTCAGCGCATACTTCATCGGCCCATACTCATCCACGCCGCCCGCCCGCAGCAGTTTCAACGCTGCATTCAGTTTCGCGATCGGCTCGTCGATGTCCTTCCCCGCGCGTTTCGCCGCAAACACCGCCGCGATCTGCTTTGTGAAGTTGTTTCCCTCCGCCAGAATCGCGCCCATCCCATGCTCCAGCGCGTACTTCAAATTCTCGTCCGTGCCCGTACGCATGTTCAGTCGCGGAAATTCTGCCACGAAACGGTGATACACCTCGGGATCGCTCACCGAATCCTTGATTCCCGCCAGGTTGGGATAGTGCTCCAGGCTGTGCAGCAGCTCATGCGAAATCGGTACGCCGCTCGCAAACGGGATGTGGTAGAGATTGATGGGAATTTTCACCTGCTCAAAAATCATCGAATAATATTTCGTCAGCGCCTCTTGCCCCACACGCTTGTAATAAAACGGCGGCACAATCAGCAGCCCGTCCGCGCCGTGCTCTTCCGCATGCTTCGAGAGCTCGATAGTCTCCGGAAAATTCGACGTTCCCGGCCCCACGATGATGTTCAACCCGTTCCGGTTCTTGAGCGCCGTCTCCGCAACCTTCTTCCGCTCCGCAAATGAAAACGAAGGAAACTCCCCGGTCGTTCCGAGCACCACCACGCCATCCGCGCCCTGCGACTTCAAGTACGCCAGCAAATCCTTGTACAGCTCAGGATCAAAATTTAGGCTCTTGTCGCAAGGCGTGGACACCGCCACCCAAAACAGCATCTTCTCGCCCGAAGGCGCCGCCGCATCCGCGCTGCCGCGTTCGATGTCGTCCCTGCTCTTCGTAACCGCCTCAGCCGTTATCGCTTCTCCGGCAAGTGCCCCGCGTCCGGCCACGCCCAAAGCCGCCGCCGCTCCCACGGACCCCAAGAAAGTTCTCCGCGTCTGCATCGTTCCCTCCCCAATTTCGCCCGAAGTCTAAGCCACTAACCTCCAATTCACAATCCTTCGTTGCCTACCCGACTCCCACACTGCTGCAATCGCCACGAGGCTCCTTCGGCCAGCGGGCGACATCTCCGACCTAAGAACATGTCGGTAAGATCACGCTTTTCATTATGGCCGAGACTCGCTTGGATTAGCGTGGCCTGCCCGAAGTGAATCCTTTCCGCTCGCTTGTCGCATAGTTCCGAGAAGTGCTCATCAGCCTCGGCTTGTATGTTGAGAGTACTTGTTCCTGTATATTGAGAGTACTTGCCAATTGGTACCTCGGGTTCATTTCCGTTTCGGGCAAAAGCGTTAACTTAGCAAGACTTACGAGCCTGCTATGCATACGCAAACTCCAGGTGAATTAAGTCATTCGTCATCGTCCGAGACGGATCCTGGAAGCCTTCTTGAGGCCCAGCATTACTGGAGGCAACCTATTCATTTCACATGGGTAAGCCGCGTTTTGAAGGCCCTCCTTAACGGCCAGACCAACCTGCGGTTGCGGACCAAGCTATTGTTGTGGCTAGTGCTGTTTACGGCTGTGCTCACTTGCGCCACTCTGCTTGTAGTGCGCACCTCGGCTCAGGTCCAGGTCCAGAGGCAAATCGAGCAGGACGCTCGCAACGCCATCCTGACGATCCAGGCCGTTCAGCACCAGCGTGAGATGATGCTGACCCGCAAGGCTGACCTGCTCGCCACGTCGGCATACTTGAGAGACGGAGACGTGACGACGATTCAGGATGCCAGCGAAGATCCGTGGCAGTCCGGCGATTGCGACCTGTTTGCGCTGGCGGACAGAAAGGGCAAGATCATCGGCCTGCACACGACCGGTTCGAGGCTTTCCGTTGCTGACGCGGAAAAACTGTTTCGACGCTCGGCTACGGAGGACAGTGGGGCAGGATGGTGGTTTGGCGGCGGACATCTTTTTCAGGTAGT
>WNFS01003389.1_pt1 | contig 26143 bp, 18 predicted proteins | sample 5400141 | NCBI WGS metagenome assembly WNFS01 (sample SAMN13153358, study PRJNA577476) | soil metagenome | isolation source: 60 cm saprolite under Madrone tree | place: USA:California | collected 2016-06-14
TGCGTCTCGATGGCGTGTGGCAAATGAAACGCGAGGGCCGCCGCCTCGCGCATATTCACGAAATCACGGTACGCATCGGCGCGCCGATCGAATTTGCGCCGGATGCGCCTGCTGAACAGATCGCACGTTCGCTTCAGGCACGAGTGAGCACATTGTAGAGCGCAGCGAGGCCTTCTACTTAATAATGGCGACCATCACTGGAACGATGTGGATGAAGCCCGACAAGGTGATATGCAAATGGTCCGAGATTGCCTTCACATTTTGGGCATCGCATGCTGCTGGTTCCGTGAATGGCCTCCATCGGGATTCCGCAACCAGCGTCTTGTGCCGTAGGAGTATAGCTAGCGCGACCGTCCGAGGGTGTTGGGAATGCATGGAGACCGTTGTAACGCAGATGATTGAATTCGATGCGTCCCGTTATGGGCGCGCCTCCAGGTTCTGTGGCAAAATAGAGTGTTGTCTGAGATGGATTTATGGCCGACCGTACAATCATGGCGTTGGAAGGCCCCGCAAAACCTGCCAAGGGATCAAAGAAAGTTGCCGCAAATAACGAACAGCGCGAACGTGTTTTTGACGTTTTTCGCCGGTGGGGATATTACCAAGCGACGCTGGACCCGCTGGGCGTTTTCCAGTCGCAGAAGCTCGCCGATCTGGAGTTGACTGGCGAGGCAGCCGAGGAAGCGCGCCGCATCTACTGCGGCAATATTGGCGTGGAATTCATGCACCTCCCCGAGCCCGAGAGGCGGCGATGGATTGCGGAGTGCATCGAAGGGCCCGAGCTGGAGGTCAACCAGGAGAAAATCCTGGAACGGCTGGTGCGCGCGGACCTTTTCGAACAGGTGCTTCAGGCGCGCTACCTGGGCACAAAACGATTCTCGCTCGAAGGTGTGACCTCGCTGATCCCGCTGCTCGACTCCATCCTTGACACCGCGGGAGATTTTGGCGCGGTGGATTGCATCATGGCGATGAGTCATCGCGGGCGTTTAAATGTGATGGTGCACGCCGCGTGCAAAGCGCCGCACGAAGTGGTTGCAGGATTTGAGGACGTGGATCCGCGTAGCGTGCTCGGCGCGGGTGACGTGAAGTATCACATCGGCGCGACCGGGACCTACACGACCACGGCCGGCAAGCCTATCAACATGCATCTTGTTTCGAATCCCAGCCATCTCGAAGCAGTTGATCCGGTGGCCATGGGCCGGGCGCGTGCCAAGCAGACGCGCCACGGCGCGGACGGTCCCGTGATTGACCGCTCGCGGGAAACGCTCAACAAGGTATGGCCGATCGTCATGCACGGGGACGCGGCGTTTGCAGGGCAGGGCATCTTGGCAGAAACGCTCAATCTCGCGGATTTGAAGGCTTATACGGTGGGCGGCACGGTGCATATCGTCGTCAACAATCTCATCGGGTTCACGACGCAGCCAGCGCAAGAGCATTCTTCGCGTTTCGCTTCGGACATCGCGAAGCGTCAAAGCGTGCCGATATTCCACGTGAACGCAGAAGATCCCGACGCCGTCGTGCGGATCGGAAGACTTGCGGCGGAGTATCGCGCGACGTTTGGCAGCGACGTCGTGGTGGACATCATCGGCTATCGCCGCCACGGACACAGCGAAGTCGACGATCCCACCATTACCCAGCCGGTGCTCTACGAGCGCATCAAGAATCATGCGCCGCTCTGGAAGATCTACGCGGAGAAGACCGGCATCGACGCCGCGCAATTCGTCGATGCGGTGAAAAAAGAATACGAAGTGGAGCAGGAGAAAGCGGGACAACTTACCAAGATCCCGCACCTGCGCAAGCTGCCGGACTATTGGTCTCCCTACAAGCACGGGAAATACGATCCGGCCTACGAGGTTGATACCGGGCTGAGGCAAGAAAAGCTTGCGGAACTCACGGACGGGCTGGTCCGCGTGCCGGCCGGTTTTCACCTACACGCGAAGATTGCAAAGCTCCTCGAACAGCGCAATGACATGGGCCACGGCAAACGCGCCATCGACTATGGCTTTGCGGAAGCGCTGGCGCTGGGTTCGCTGGTGCTCGAAGGCAAACCCGTTCGATTAACGGGGCAGGACACGCAGCGCGGCACGTTCAATCAGCGGCACGCCGTGTTGATCGACACGGAAACCGAGCACAATTACTTGACGCTGTCGCATCTCTCGCGGCAGCAGGCTTTTTGCGAGATTTACAACTCCTCGCTTTCCGAAGCGGCTTGCGTGGGATTCGAATACGGCTTCAGCCGCGACTATCCGGAAGCGCTGGTTCTTTGGGAAGCGCAGTTCGGAGATTTTGCCAACGGCGCGCAGGTAATCATCGATCAATTCTTGAGCGCCAGCGAAGACAAGTGGAACCTTCCCACCGGCCTGGTGCTTTTGCTGCCACACGGTTACGAAGGCCAAGGCCCTGAGCATTCCAGCGCGCGCATCGAGCGCTATATGCAACTCGCCGCGGAAGACAACCTGCAAATTTGCCAGCCTTCCACGGCTGCGCAGTATTTCCACATGCTGCGGCGGCAAGCACTCCGCGTGTGGCGCAAGCCGCTGATCGTTTTCACGCCAAAGAGCATGCTGCGCCATCCGGACGCTAGTTCGAATATCGAGGACTTCACGCGGCCGCGCTTCCTGCCTCTCGTGCCGGAGCACGAAGTCCAGAACGCCAAACGCATCCTGATCGCAAGCGGCAAGGTCGGCCACGAACTTCGCGGCGAACGCCGGCGCCGCAAGGACACCAGCACAGCCATATTCTTCCTCGACCAGCTTTATCCGCTGCCGCGCACGGAAATTTCCGCGGCCCTGGCCGAGCACCCCAACGCGAGAGAAATCGTCTGGGTGCAGGAAGAACCTGCGAACATGGGAGCGCTTTTCTATGTGCTGCCGCGGCTTGAACGTCTGGCGCAAGCCAAGGGTCTTCAGGTGCGCTCAGTAAAGCGCTCGGCCAGCGCCAGCCCCGCGACCGGTTCAGCCAAAGCGCACGAACTCGAGCAAAAAACGCTACTGGCCCTGGCGTTCACAACCTCTAGCGGGAATTGAGCGCTAAAGCGGCGTTAACACTCCATTCACATTCATGTTATCCCAGCGTTACACGCGCGCTGCCAGAATGAGTCGTGCTACGCACATCTCAACGTACATCTCAAAGTGACCCTGATCTTGCAACTTCCTATCGTATTTCTCCGGCGTACGGTAAACTGCCGGCAAGCCGGCGAGCGGAACGTGCCAACCTTATGAAACGCGTATTAATCATCGAGGACGACAAGGACATCGTCGAACTCGTTCGGTATAATCTCGCCAACGAAGGCTTTCAGGTCAGCGCCGCTTTCGACGGTAGCGCTGGCTTGAACACACTGAAGAAGACGCCACCCGATTTGCTGCTGCTTGATCTCATGCTCCCGAAACTCTCCGGGCTCGATATTTGCCGGGAAGTGCGGCGGGACGATTCCCTGAATCGTTTGCCGATTCTCATGCTCACGGCGCGCGGCGACGAAGCCGACCGCGTTGTGGGCCTGGAAATGGGCGCCGATGATTACGTGACGAAGCCTTTCAGCCCGCGCGAACTTTTGGCACGCGTCAAGGCGTTGCTCCGCCGCGCGGAGCCGCCCGCTGATTCGCCGCGCGTCATCGAGATCGGCAGGCTGGCCATCGATCCAGCGTCTTACCGCGTGAGCCATTCGGGAAAGCCCGTTCCGCTTAGCACGCTCGAATTCCGGCTGCTCTATTACCTTGCTTCGCGCCCGAACCGGGTCTTCACACGCGACCAGTTGCTCGATGCCGTGTGGGGCACGGATCGTTTTGTGACTCCGCGCAGCGTGGACGTGTATGTCCGCCGCCTGCGCGAAAAAATCGAAAGCGATCCGGAAAATCCCGTTCATTTGAAGACCGTGCGCGGCGCAGGGTACTTGTTCGAAACTCGTGCGGCTTAATCTATTCTGGAAATTCGCGTTCTCGTTTCTTGCGCTCCTGGCGAGCGTCCTGCTTGCCGTGGATTTTTTTGCGGAGCGCGCGCTTCGCAGCGACTACGAGCGCACAGGGTTCGAGAAGCTCGCCGCCATGGCGCACATCGCACAAGCGCGTCCCCCGCAGTGGACACCTGCTTCACCCGGAAAGCCGGAGGATCTATCCGCGTTGCGCGATTGGGTCGCGCAAATGGCTGCCAGTGGCGCTCGTGTCACCGTGATCGCCGCGGATGGCCGTGTGCTTGCAGATTCGCAAGCCGATTCTCAGACCATGGAGAACCACGCCAATCGCCCGGAAGTCCTCGAAGCGATGGCCAAAGGAGAAGGCCGTTCGACGCGCCACAGCGTCACCGTCAATCGCGACCTGCTTTACTACGCGGTGCGCCAGAACGCATCCGGGGGACCTTCTGCGGTTTTGCGTTTTGCGCTCCCGCTGGAAACCGTCGACGAAGTTCTTGACTCCTTTCGGCGCAGACTTTGGCTCGCTTCCTTCTTCATTCTGCTGATTGCCGGCGGAATCTCCTTGTTGTTCTCTCGCAGTTTTACGGGCCGCGTCGAGCGGCTGAAGGATTTTTCCCGGCGCGTCGCTGAGGGTGACTTCCGGCCCTTGTCTCGCGATAGTTCGGGCGACGCTCTCGGAGCGCTTGGCGTCTCACTCAACCGCACCGCGGCTCGTCTGGACCGCACCATTCAAACTCTAACGGAAGAACGCAACCTTTCTGCCGCGATTCTCGGAAGCATGGTCGAAGGCGTGGCAGTAGTAAACGGTTCAGAGCGGCTCGTGTTTGCCAATCCTGGCTTTGCGGAAATTCTCGGCTTAGATGTGCCGCCAACCTCGGGTAGCGCGCTCGTCGAAGTGGTGCGGCAGACCGAACTGCTGGAAGCCGTGCGCCAGGTTCTGGGCGGCGAGCCGCGCGTGCAATCGGAAATTGTCACGGGCACTCTGCGGCAGCATTTTTTCGCAATCACGGTCGCTGCTGTTCGCGCGGGAGACACCACTGGCGCTGTCGTGGTGCTGCACGACATTACCGAGCTGCGCCGGCTTGAGCGCGTCCGCCGCGATTTTGTGGCCAACGTCTCGCACGAATTCAGAACTCCCCTCACCGCCATTCAAGGCTTCGCCGAGACGCTTCTTGCGGGCGCCATCGACGACCCGCAGAACCGCACGCGCTTCCTCGAAATCATTCTCGAACATTCTCGTCGCTTGGCCCGCTTGACGGAAGATCTGCTTGTGCTTTCCAAGATGGATGCCGAACGCCTCGAGCTCGAGATTCGACGCCTTCGTGTTTCGCAGCTAATCGAAAGCTGCCTCGAGACGGCCCAGCGCCGTGCCACCGAAAAAGACCTGAAAATCTCCGTGAACATGCCGCAAGGCTTGCCGGATATCGCCGGAGACCGCCGTCGGCTTGCCGAAGTTCTGCAGAACCTTCTGGACAACGCCATTCAGTACACACTCCCGGGCGGTAAGATCATCGTCAGCGCAAAAACCGGAGAAGACGAGATTATTCTCACCGTCTCGGATACTGGTATCGGCATTCCGAAAGCCGACCAGTCGCGCATCTTTGAGCGCTTCTATCGGGTCGATGTTGCCAGATCCCGCGAAGCGGGAGGCACAGGTCTGGGTCTGGCCATTGCCAAACACCTTGTCGAGGTTCACGGCGGTCGTCTGTGGGTCGATAGCGAGGTAGGGCGGGGCTCACAGTTCCATTTTTCCGTTCCGCTCTTTGACCCGGAGCATTCGTCGCCGCGTTCCGTTTCCAGCGGGGTAACCGGACGTGGCAGCGGCGGCGGCGTTTAGTCTTCGCTTCCCCTGAAGCCAGGTTAGGCGTCGTGCAACTCATTTCCCATTCGGCGCTGATTCCCACTCCATTCCGGCCGCGACGCACTGATTCACCGCATGTTCATGTGTTTGTGAACAAAGTGTAACCGACTCTTTGCCAGAATTTCGACTACGAGCAGAGGTGGGATTCCAAAACTCCGCTCTGGAAGGGGAACCATGGCAAGTCCCGCTGGACTGACGGAAGCGGTTCTCTACGAAACTCTTGTCAATTATCTTGTCTCGATGGCTCGCACTGTCGAGGGCGCAATGAACCGCGCTTTGGATGCCATCGTCGGAGTCAGCGATTCGCGCACTTGGGCGCTTCCCGGCGAAGTTTTTCTCCTCGAGCCACGCATCAACGAAATGGAAATCGTCATTGATGAGCATGCCATCCGCCTGCTCCGCCGCGGCTCCTTCTCGGACGACGAGGTGCGCCTGATCGTTGCGGCTCTGAAAATCACCAATGATCTCGAGCGCATCGGAGACCTGGCCGTGAATCTCGCCGAGTGTGTCATTTCGCTCCGCGAAATGCCTCCAACCGAAGTGCCGGAGGAATTGGCGCCGATGACGTCAGCCGTGCGCGCCATGGTCAGTAAGAGCCTCGGCGCGTTAATCTTTCGCAACGTCGAAATGGCCGGGCAGGTTCTTCAAAGCGACGACGTCGTCGATCAGTACCGCGACCGCATTTTCGACCAGTTGATGCAGAGCATGACCCAGCAAGCCGCCCTGGTCAGCCCGGGAATGCAGTTCATCCTCGCCACCAGGCATCTCGAGCGCATCGCCGACCATGCCACCAACATCGCCGAGGACATTATTTTCTGGGTTCGCGGGCTCGATGTCCGCCATGGCCGCGGACTCGCTCTAAACGCCGAAAGTCGCGAACAGACGCCCTCGGCCGGCGAAGAGGTCATCGAGAATTCACAGGCCCTTCATTCGAATGTGACCCTGCGCTGCGATACTCAGCGCGTTTGATCTTCGCACCACGTCCTACCACGGGGATCGGCGCACCCCTGGCTCCGATCCCCTTCTCCCCCTTCGGCAAGTGGCAACGTTGCCGAAGCATCCCCTTGACGCTATCGAACAGTCCAATTATTGTGAATTGCAGTGCTTGGCGCGCTCCAACTCGATCCACTGCCCGAACGCGGCGCAAACCGTCACGCTTGGGTGTGCGTGCTGCTGGCATTTTTGTTTCTCTACAACCCCTACCTGAGCGCCCCGAACTCCGCGGGCGGGCTAAACGTCGAACATCCCGCAAGCCACCGCGCCACGGTCGGATCTTCGGAGCTGGAGCGCTACTCCCCAACGGGGAACGAGCGCGCCCACGCCTTTGTGGCTGTTTTTTTCGAGACCTTCTTTTCATTTCCAGCGCATGCGGATTCCCATTCCTTCCCTATAGAGCGCCGGGAGCTCCAGCTTCCACAACAGGTTTTGTGCGCAAGTTTGTGGTTCCGTCCGCCACCCGCCCTCTAATACCTTTCCGATTGCCTAAGGTTTCGACTTCCTGCAACCGGATGAACTCTTTAGTAGTCCATTAAGTAGGCCCATTTCTCGACTTCTGTGGGTTTTTCGACGCAAAGCCCTTCGGCGGCTGTCGGCCCCCGTTCATTTAGGACTTTTTATGACTGCAAAAAAATGGATTCTCGCGGGAATTGCTCTTGCCGCCGTTTGCTCTTTAGCGTGGTTTTGGTTGGGCCGGAGTTCCTCCGAAGCCGACGCGCCAGGCAACGCCGGAGGCGATTCGAGCGCCGTTCCGGCAGCCGTCGCACGTGTCGAACGACGCACCATCGCCAACACTCTGACGATTTCCGGCGAGTTCAAGCCTTTTCAAGACGTCGACGTGCACGCCAAAGTCGCTGGTTACATCAGGGTGATTAACGTGGATGTCGGCGATCACGTCAAGTATGGCCAGACGCTGGCCGTACTCGAAGTCCCGGAGCTGGCAGCCCAGTTGGCCGGCACGGATGCCGCGGTGCGCAAATCAAGAGAAGAGATTCGCCGCGCAGAGAGCGACATCGAGCGCGCCCAATCGGCGCATTCCGCCGCGCATTCCGCCTATACCCGTCTAAAACAGGCGGCGGACTCACGCGCCGGCCTCGTTGCCCAACAGGAATTGGATGATTCGCAAGCCAAAGATCTCGAGGCGGAAGCACAAGTCGCCAGTGCGCAAGCAGAACTCTCGGCCGCGCAGCAACAGCTTCAAATGGCCGAGGCAAATCAGAGACAGTACACCGCGCTCTCGGACTATTCGCGTATCGTGGCGCCCTTCGCCGGCGTGGTGACGGCGCGTTACGCCGACACCGGAGCGCTTGTTGCCGCGGGCACTTCTTCCAGCACGCAAGCCATGCCCGTCGTTCGCTTGGCGCAAGTCTCCAAGCTGCGCCTGGTCCTGCCCATTCCAGAATCACTCGCAGGGGAGATTCGTTTGGGCGACCCCGTAAAAGTCCACGTCCAGGCGCTGAATCAAGATATCGAGGGCAAAGTGTCGCGCTTCGCCGATTCGCTTGATTTGCAAACGCGAACCATGGAGACAGAAATCGACTTTGAGAACCGCGATGGTCGGCTGATTCCAGGAATGTATGCCGAAACGCGGCTCTCCCTCCGCGAGAAAAAGGATGCCCTGACCGTCCCGCTCGAGGCCGTTACGCGTAGCGGCGATGACGCGACCGTCCTGGCCGTCAACGTCCAAAACATACTCGAGGAGCGCCACGTAAAGCTCGGTCTCGAAGACAACTCGCGCGTCGAAGTGCTCTCCGGGCTTTCCGATCAGGATCGCGTGGTCATTGGGAATCGCAGCGAATTTCGCAACGGCCAAAAAATCCTGCCGAAAGATGTTACTTCCTCGGCCGGCGATGCCGCGGGAGGGAACTGATGTCCCGTTTTGCGATCAAGTATCCCTTTCTCATCATTGTCATGTGCCTGGTGATTGCCATCGTTGGCACGGTCGCGCTCGTGCGCATGCCCGTGGACTTGTTTCCGCCGATCAACATCCCCGTCGTGGTCATTGCCACGTTCTATTCCGGCATGCCACCACAGCAGATTGAAACCAACATCACCAACCCGTTCGAACGCTGGTTCACGCTGGCCAGTGGCGTTGACCACATCGAATCGCGCTCGCTTCCCGGCGTAAGCCTGATCAAAATTTATTTTCAACCCGGCACAAACGCCGACGCCGACCTAAGCACTGTTTCGAATTTGGCCATGGCCGATCTCCGCCGCCTTCCGCCTGGGACTTTGCCTCCTGTCGTGCTCAAGTTTGACGCGTCCAGTTTGCCCGTTTGCCTGATCACTTTGAAAGGCCAAGGCCTTAACGAGACGCAACTCCACGACCTTGGCCAGTACAACGTTCGAAACCAGATCGCCAATGTTCCCGGCGCTTCCGTGCCACAGCCCTTTGGCGGGAAGTATCGCGAGATCATGGTTTACGTCGACCCGTTGAAGCTGCAAGCGCATCAGTTGAGCCCCATGGATGTCGTGCGCGAAATCAACCAAAGCAACCTGATCCTCCCTACCGGCGACGTGAAGATCGGGCCATTCGACTACAACCTCTATTCCAATAGCCAGGCTCCTACGGCATCTTCGATCAACGAGATGCCACTGAAGTCGGTGGGTCAATCGTCGGTGCTGGTAGGCGATGTCGGCAAAGCGGTCGATGCTCAGGCGATTCAGACCAACATCGTTCGCGTGGACGGCCAGCCGTCGGTTTACTTGCCGATTCTGAAGCAAGGTGGCGATACGAATACGATCGCGGTGGTTCAGGGCATCAAGGATGCGCTGAAGCACCTCGTCGACATTCCCAAGCAACTCATTACCAAGGTGGTGTTCGATCAGTCGATCTTCGTCAAAACCGCTATCTCGAACCTGATCCGGGAAGGCGGCATCGGGCTGGTTCTCACTGGCCTCATGGTTCTGCTATTCCTCGGAAGCTTGCGTGCTACCGCGGCAGTCTTCCTATCCATCCCCCTCTCGGCCCTGGCCACCTTTTTGGCCCTCAGCGCCGGCGGAGGCTCGGTCAACACCATGGTGCTTGGTGGACTGGCGCTTGCGTTTTCGCGTTTGATAGATAACTCCGTAATCGTGCTCGAAAATATTTTCCGGCACCTCGAAATGGGTGAATCGCCGGAAGTAGCGGCAGAGAAGGGTGGACAGGAAGTGGGCTTGGCGGTGCTCTCCGCGACGTTGACCACTTCTATCGTGTTTTTTCCAGTTGTGTTTCTTTACGGCGTGAGCCGCTTTCTCTTCGTGGCCCTCGCTCTCGCGGTAATCCTCTCTCTCTTCGCGTCTTACTTCGTGGCCATGACTGTGGTTCCGCTCTTCTGCGCCAAACTGATCAAGCTGCGCCAGGCAGACGAAGAACTGGGCGACGACTTTACCTTCCGGTGGGGAAACGCCGGCAAGATGTTCAACAAATACTTCGACAAAATAGTTGGCAAGTATGATCGTACGTTGAGCACTGCGTTGCTAAAACCAATCGCCACGCTGGCCGGACTCGTGGGGATTTCGCTGCTGGCTTTCGCGCTCTATCCCTTTCTCGGCGTTTCTTTTTTCCCGCGCACCGATCCCGGTCAATTCGTCATCAATTTGAAAGCGCCCTCGGGAACGCGCGTGGAGTTGACCGAGGACTACGTAAACCGTGTCGAACAGATCATTCGTTCTATAGTGCCGAAAGATGAACTGCAGATCATCGTTTCGAACATCGGCATCACGACGGATTTCTCCGCCATTTACACTCCGAACTCCGCTTCCCACACCGCGTTTGTCCAGGTCAGCCTCAAAGAGGGCCATAGAGTCGGCAGCTATGAATATATGCGGCGAGTGCGCGAGCAACTGAGCCAGCAGCTGCCACAGCTCAGCACCTATTTTCAGTCGGGGGGCCTTGTGGATGCGGTGATCAATCTTGGATTGCCCGCCCCCATCGACATTCAAATCAGCGGGAACAACCTCGACAAAGTCTATGGCGTAGCGACGAAAATTGCCGAGCCGGTGCGCGCGCTGAAGTCCGTAAGCGACGTCCTCATTCCGCAAGACATTGATTACCCCGCGCTGGAGCTGGACGTGGACCGAGAGAAGGCCGGCCTCCTCGGCCTTTCGCAGAAAGAAATCGTAGACAACGTGATCACCGCTCTCACTTCCAACGGCATGATTGCACCAAACTATTGGATCGATCCGAAAAACGGGAATCCCTACATGCTGGCCGTGCAGTATCCCGAGGATCAGATCAAGAGCATGATCGACCTCAAGCAGATCCCGCTGCGGGGCGTGAAGAGCATACAGCCGACTTTCCTCGACACCGTCGTCAAGTTGAGAACCATTCCTTCCCCCACCGAGGTGGATCATTACCAGCTGTTCCGCGTAATCGACGTCTACGTTTCTCCGCAGTCCCAAGACCTCGGCGGCGTCACCGCCGAGATCGAGGACATCCTCAAGAAGGCCAGCCTTCCCGAGGGCGTTCGCGTAAACCTGCGAGGGTCGGTGCAGGGTATGCGCGCCTCGTTCAAGAGCTTTGGGATCGGACTGATTCTTTCCGTAGTGCTTGTCTATTTGATCTTGGTTGCGCAGTTCGCGTCGTGGGAGGACCCCTTCATCATCCTGCTCGCGATTCCCCCCGGACTTGCAGGAGTGCTTCTGTTCCTCCTGGTCACCGGGACGACCCTCAACGTTATGTCGCTGATGGGAGTAGTCATGATGGTCGGCATCGTTGTTTCGAACAGCATTTTGATCGTGGAATTTGCCCGCCATCTGCACCACGAAGGCAAACCCGTCAAAGAAGCCGTCTCACTCGCTTCCCGCATGCGGCTCCGCCCCATTTTGATGACGTCCTTCGCCACCCTGCTCGGCATGATCCCCATGGCCATCGGAGCAGAGCCGGGCAGCGAACAGTACGCGCCGCTGGCTCGGGCGATCATCGGCGGGTTGCTGGTTTCGGTTGTCGTGACGGTCTACCTTGTGCCAGCGGCCTATCTTCTTGTGCATAGGAAGGGAGAACAGAATCTTCAGGAGGTGCACCCGTGATGCGACCGCTGCTCATAGTCACCGTCGTCCTCAGCATCGCATGCCCCTCGCTTCACGCGCAGGCAACGAGCAGCCCGGCGAATTCTCAAGTAGCTCCCCCGCAAGAGAGCGGTGCTGCCCTCAGCCTGCCGCAAGCGGAAGCCATTGCTCTCAAGAACAATCCGCAGATCACCATCGGCCGATTGCGCGCGCTCGCCGCCGAACAGTATGTCCGCGAAGCGCGTTCGGCTCTAATGCCTAACGCCTACCTAAGCCTCACCGCGGTGGATGCCAACCCCGGAAGCCGCATCGCCGCTGGTTTTCTCAACAATCCAATCCTTTTCTTTCCAGCTCCGAATTTGGCGCCAAGGCCGAAGACCAAAATGCCGCGGCCACCCGCGCCGACATCCTCCTCGTCGTGGACCAAGCTTTCTATAATTCTCTTGAAACCAAGGCTCTCGTCACCGTCGCGGAGGAAACCGTCCGCACCCGCCAGACGCTCGTTGACAAAATCCAGGCCCTGACGAATGCCAAGCTCAAATCAGAAATCGATCTCAGTTTTTCCAATGTCGATCTGGCCCGTGGCAAGCTACTCTTACTCGAGGCTCGAAACAATTACCAGGCTTCTCTCGCCGCGCTCTCCGCAATCCTTGGCTATCCCGACGAGCAGAATTTTCAGCTCGTCGAAGAGACCGCTCCTCTAGACCAGCCGGTCCCAGACGTCGCTCCCTTGATACAACAAGCCCTGCAGCAGCGTCCCGAAATCAAAGCTCTGCAATTTGAGGTCGAGTCCGCCCAGAAATTCGGCAGCGCCGAACACGATCTCTGGCGGCCAACGGTAAACGCCCTTGGCGTTGTCGGCCAAGCTCCTGTCCGCGACAACCACATACCCAACTGGTACGGCGCCGTCGGCGTGAACATAAACATTCCTCTCTTCAACGGCTTCCTTTACAACGCGCGCGCCAAGGCCGCCGACCTCGAAACCGAAGCCGATCGCCAAAGATTGCTGGACGCTCGCAACAACATTGCCCGCGACGTTCGCAACGCCTGGCAAGATTCCCGCCGCGCCTACGAGCGTCTCTCCGTCACGCAACAGCTCCGCGAGCAAGCGAGCCTCTCTCTCGACCTCGCGCAGGCCCGCTACAACCTCGGTCTCGGCTCCATCGTCGAGTTCACGCAAGCCGAACTACAAAAAACGGAAGCCGACATTCAGGACACCGACGCCAAATACCAATATCGCTTGACGCAAATTGTCCTCGCCTTTACCATAGCCGCGCCGAAGTAGGTCCTTCCCCGCGTCGAGGCCGGAAGGCCGTTTGAAGGTGGGAATGAGCCAGGGTTTCTATTCACACGCAGATGAATGGAGCTTTGCTGAGGGTATTCAAATTCGGCAAAACTTCACTATTTCTTGTGCTTGTTGATCTCCTCCTCGTTCTCTAACCTTCTATATCTAAACGGTTTACGTCTATCGAGCCCAGATTGTTACAGGATATTCACATTCGGTTGACGTAACTGTAAGAAGCGGCCTTTACCTTTTCGCGCGGGGTGGTTTGCATCTTCCTCGGTATGCCGTCGAAATTTGCTCCAAAGAGAGAGGCAATGAAAAAAATCGCAGCACTCACACTATCGCTGTTCCTCACCTATGGAACCGCTTTCGCTGATACACCTAAGGACACGCCGAAGGACGCCGACGCGCAGCCCGCAAGACCGGCTACGCCGGCGAAGGCCAAGGCAGCCAAGAAGGCGGACAAGTCGGACTCGGCGATCGCTGCCGAGATTGAAGAGCTACGCCAGACTCTCGAGGCCCAGCAAGAGCAGCTTAGCTTGTTGAAGGAAGAACTCGCCAAGCGCGATCGTCAAATCGACGAAGCGCGCGACGCGGCCGCCGCGGCCAATGCGCGCGCAGCGGAAGCCAGCACCAAGGCTACCGAAGCTGTCAACACCACCGCCGCTGTGAAGAGCGCCGCTGACACGCTCAACACCACGGTTGCGGATCTGAAGACCAGCAACGAAGTTCTCAAGACCACCGTGGCCACGGAGCAGGCCGAGGCCAAGAAAGCGTCCGAGGAAGGCCCGGCTTCGATTAGTTACAAGGGCATCAAGATCACACCCGGCGGCTTTGTCGAAGCCGCAACGACTTACCGCACTCACGCCACCGGCTTCGACATCAATACGCAGCTCACAGGTATACCGTATCCCAACAGCGCGCTGAGCAGAATAAGCGAGAACGTCTTCAGCGCCCGGCAGTCTCGTCTCAGCTTACTGGTTGAGTCGAACGTTGGCAGCGCCAAGGTAACCGGTTACGTCGAGACTGATTTTCTCGGCACCGGCGTTACCTCCAACAACCGCCAGAGCAACAGCTATGTGCTTCGCTACCGGCAATTCTGGGGCCGCGTGGCTTTTGAAAACGGTCTCTCTGTCGCCGCCGGTCAGATGTGGAGTTTGGTCACCGAGAGCAGGAAGGGCATAGAGAATCGCCAGGAAAATCTCCCCCTCATAATCGATCCGCAGTACATCGTCGGTTGGGCTTGGCAGCGAGCCTACGGCTTCCGCGTGGCCAAGAGCTTCGGCGACAAATTTGCCGTGGCGGCCGCGATCGAGGGACCGCAGACTACTTTTGGCGGCCGCGGCTCTAACAACAACTTCTTCTTCAACACGCCTGGCGGGGGAGGCGGCCTCAACAACTTCGTCGATGCCACCGGCTACACGGCAAACAAGGCGCCCGACTTCCTCGTCAAGGCCACCCTGGATGCAAAATTTGGCCACTACGAAGTTGTGGGCATTCTCAGCCAGTTCCGCGATCGCGTTTATCCTTGCGGCGCTCAGCCGCTTCTCACCACGGCCACTGGCCTTCCCGCAGCTTGCGGTGGCAGCAACACATCCGTCGCTGGCGCTTTCAATGACTCCCGCACCGGAGGCGGTGTGGGTGCTACTGCGCGGCTTCCTGTCGTGGCCAAGAAGGTCGATCTCGTTGCTCACTTCCAGGGCGGCGATGGCATTGGCCGTTACAGCTCAGCGCAGTTGGGTGACGTAACCGCCCGCCCCGACGGCACCCTTGCTCCTATCCGTTCTGCCGCATGGCTGGGTATGCTTGAGCTTCATCCTAGTCCGAAGTTCGACGTCTATGCCTACGGCGGTGGCGAATACGCTGCTCGCACGGCCTACAAATTCGTCAATCCCGCGAATGGCAACACGGTCGGCGTTGGCTACGGCTCGCCGCTGTTCAACAACTCGGGCTGCACGACGGAAGGCTTCCCTGTAGTTCCGCCTAGTCCGTCGCCGTTCCCGCCGATCTCCAGCCCCACCGGTCCCGGTAGCGCTGGCACCTGCAACGGAGACGTGCACAATGTTATGGAGGGCACCCTCGGCTTCTGGCACAACATGTACCAGGGCTCAAAGGGCCGCTTGCGCTGGGGTGTTCAGTATTCCTACCTCACCAAGGTGGGTTGGTCGGGAAACGCTGGTACCAACGTGGCGGTTCCCGGCATCAGCCAGCGCCCCAAGGCCGTCGACAACATGGTTTGGACCTCTTTCCGCTACTACCTCCCCTAAACCCGGAGACTTAGCGCTCCGCCGTGGACGGAAAAAGGGCAGCTCCTCACCGAGCTGCCTTTTTTTTGTTGCTCCTACCGCTGCCATCCTACCGTCGCAGCTACAAGTCATTGCACCCGCACAGGTTAACGGACGCCGCCAACCTCAGTCGATAAATCAAAGAACTCTGAATAGATTGTAACAATCCTGTAACACAGAAGAAGCACACTGGTATACACACCCCCGGTTAACTGTAAATCTTTCGCGTGGAGATGACGGATGAAACGAATCGCAGCAATCCTCCTGATCACTTTCGGCTTGGCCGCCTTTTTCGTCGCACGGGCGGTACTTTCTATCAACGGAGCAGGGGCCTCATTTCCCGAGCCCATTTATTCGAAGTGGTTTGACGAGTACCACAAAAAAGATCCCAGCGTTCAGATCAACTACCAAGCCATCGGTTCTGGCGGCGGCATCAGGCAAATTACGGAAGGCACCGTCGATTTCGGCGCCTCCGACGGCCCCATGAATGACGACCAACTAAAGGCCTTCCAGGATAAGCACGGCTTCCCAGTCCTGCACTTTCCTACCGTTCTCGGCGCGGACGTTCCGACTTACAACATTCCAGGCGTTACCGCGGAGCTGAACTTTACGCCCGAAGCACTAGCGGGAATCTTTTTGGCGAAAATTACCAAATGGAACGACCCTGCCATTGCTGGTCCGAACAAAGGGGTCAATCTTCCGGCCAGCGATATCATTGTGGTGCACCGCTCCGACGGCAGCGGCACGACGTACATTTGGACAGATTATCTTTCTAAAGTCAGCGATGAGTGGAAAACCAAAATCGGCAAGAATACTTCTGTGAACTGGCCCACCGGGGAGCTCGGAGGCAACAAAAACGAGGGCGTGGCTGGACTCGTTAAGCAAACCCCCAACTCCATCGGTTATGTTGAGCTGATTTACGCCATCCAGAACAAGATGCCGTATGGAAGAGTCAGAAACTCATCTGGGGAGTTCGTTAAGGCCGATCTCGCGAGCGTGACCGCCGCGGCTGCTGGTGCCGCCAAGAGCATGCCGGACGACTTCAGGGTTTCCATTACCGACGCCCCGGGCAAGTCCGCCTATCCGATCTCCAGCTTTACCTGGCTGCTGATTCCTTCCAAATTCTCCGATGCCGCCAAACGCGACGCCATCAAAAGTTTTGTGAAATGGATGCTCGCGGATGGCCAAAACCATACCGAAGCTCTTGCCTACTCCAAGCTGCCCAAGGAAGTGGTCGCCAAGGAACTGACCGCCCTCGACAAAGTCCAATAACCTTCAGAAAATATGGCCACCACCAGCACAACTGTTCCGAGCGCGGGCCCCGTTGCGGGCTCGCGCTCGTTTCTGAGCCGCCTGCGCGAGGGAGACGAGATCGCCCGGTTGATCACATTCTTGTTTGCCGCTTCGGTTGTGCTGATTACTTTTCTCATCGTTTACGAGCTCTGGCAAGGCTCCGTCTTGCCGCGTCACAAATTTGGTTTTGCCTTCTTTCGCACTTCCGTGTGGGACCCCAATTTCGAGCAGTTCGGCGCTCTGCCTTTTATTTTCGGCACGCTCGTAACCTCTGCCGTAGCGCTCCTGATCGCCGTGCCCCTGGGCATCGGCGCTGCAATCTTCCTCGCCGAACTTGCGCCCGCCCGTCTCTCCGATACCTTGGAATTCTTTATTGATTTGCTCGCCGCTGTGCCCAGCGTCATCTATGGTCTCTTGGGTATCTTTATTGTCGTGCCCGTAATGCGCGATGTGATTCAGCCCGCCCTCAAAAATACGCTTGGCTTTATTCCTCTGTTTAAGGGGCCCGCATTCGGTATCGGCTTCCTCACCGCCGGCGTCGTACTCGCCATCATGGTCATCCCCTACATCATCTCCGTTTCGCGTGAGATTCTTCTTTCCGTCCCTCGCGATCAGCGCGAAGCCGCCCTCGCTCTCGGTTCCACGCGCTGGGAATCTACCTGGAAGGTCGTAGTGCCCTTTGCCCGCACTGGCATCATGGGTTCCATCTTTCTCGCTCTGGCTCGCGCTCTCGGCGAAACCATGGCCGTCACTATGGTCATCGGGAACACCCCGGCCATCGCCGCTTCTCTGTTTTCCCCGGGCGATTCCATCGCCTCTGTCATCGCCAATCAATTCACGGAAGCCACCGGGGAACTCTATACGCAATCGCTCATCGAACTCGGTCTTGTCCTCTTTCTTCTGACCTTCATTCTTAACGGGCTCGCTCGCTTGCTCATCGTCCTCACTTCGCAGCGCGGCGGAACGGTGCACGCATGACCATGAACGCCCAGCTGCGTTGGCGCAAATTCGTCAGTAATTTCATGCTGACCATGACCGGTATTTGCGCCCTCGTCGCGGTCTGCGCACTCTTCTTCATCCTCGGCTATCTCGTCTATCACGGCGGCACTTCTATCAATTGGGACTTTTTCACCAAGCTTCCCGCGCCCGTCGGTGAAAACGGCGGTGGCATGGCCAATGCCATCCTAGGCAGCGCCAAGCTTCTCCTGCTCGCCACTCTTTTCGGGGTTCCCATCGGCTTCTTCGGCGCAATCTACCTTGCCGAGTTCAGCAGTAGCAAAATTGCTTTTGTCGTTCGCTACGCCGCAGATTTGCTGAATGGCGTGCCTTCTATCGTCATCGGCATTTTCGCCTATAGCCTTGCTGTCCACCCCTTCAAACATTTCTCGACCTACGCCGGCGGCTTTGCTCTTGGCGTCATGATGATTCCCATCACCTTGCGCAGTACGGAAGAGTTTCTGCTGGGCGTGCCTCGCAGTTTGCGAGAAGGCGCGATGGCCCTGGGCGCCAGCAAATGGAAAACAATCGCGACGGTTGTTGTCCCCGCAGCCTACCGGGGCATTCTCACTGCCATTCTTCTTGCCTTCGCGCGGGTGGCGGGCGAAACTGCTCCGCTGCTGTTCACGGCGCTCGGCAATCGCTTTTGGAGCAACGGCTGGAACGAGCCCACGGCGTCCCTTCCCGTCATGATCTATAACTATGCCCTCTCGCCGTTTGAGGACTGGCACCGGCAGGCTTGGGCCGCGGGCCTAGTCCTGCTCTCTTTGATCTTGATCATCAATATTGTTGCCCGGGCGATTCTTTCCCGTGGCATTTCGGTTCCGAGGGCTTAATCTATGCACGCTTCTGTGAGGCCGGCAGTGTCCGTAAACATAACTCCTCCCGTAACAACCGGCGCGCACCGCGAAACCACGGCGCCCGCGGAGATGCGCATGTCCATCTCCAAAGTCAATTTCTGGTATGGTGCCAAGCAGACCCTTTTCGATATCAGCCTGGGCATCGCCAGCGGCAAAGTAACCGCGCTCATCGGCCCCTCTGGCTGTGGCAAATCTACGCTACTGCGGACTCTGGATCGCATGCACGAAACTGTCCGCAACGCGCGCCTCGAAGGCGAAATCCTGCTCGATGGCAAAAACATTCTCGATCAGGACGTTACTTTGCTTCGCCGTCGCGTCGGAATGGTCTTTCAGCGCCCCAATCCCTTCCCTAAATCCATCTTTGAAAACGTAGCTTATGGCCTCCGCATTAACGGCTCAAAGGTGCCCATGGCCGAAGCCGTCGAGAAAAGCCTGCGCCACGCCGCTCTTTGGGACGAAGTGAAAGACCAGCTGCACAAGTCTGCCTACGATCTTTCGGGCGGCCAGCAGCAGCGCCTCTGCATCGCTCGCGCCCTCGCCGTCGAGCCCGAAGTACTTCTTCTCGACGAGCCTTGCTCCGCCCTCGATCCCATCAGCACTGCGAAAATCGAAGAGCTCCTCGTTCAATTGAAAGATCTCTGCACCATCGTCACCGTTACCCACAACATGCAGCAGGCCGCGCGCATCAGCGATTTCACCGCCTTCCTCCTCACCGGCCAGCTCATCGAATTCAGTCCCACGCCGCAACTCTTCACGAAGCCCACCGACCCGCGCACGGAGGCCTACATTACCGGCCGCTTTGGCTGATGCGCTCAGGCAGAAACGCAGTACGATATCCGCACGGATTTGATCGGCTGAGGGGAAAGGGTTCATGGAACGCCACTTCGAAAAAGATCTGAACGAGTTGAAAGAGCGCCTCTTGTGGATGGGCAGTCTCGCTGAGCGCGCCGTCCATCAGGCCGTGCATGCGGTGCTCGAAGCGGATGAGCAGCTCGCCAGACGCGTTCTCGATGAAGAGGACGCCATCAACGAATTGCAGATGGAAATCGACGACCGCGTCGTCCAGCTCCTCGCGCTCCATCAACTGATGGCCGTCGATCTGCGATTTGTTTTGGCTGTCTCCCGGATTAACAACGATCTCGAACGCATCGGCGACCAGGCCGTGAACATCGCGCAGTCCGCCACGCGCATCCTTCGCCATCCTCGCGTCAAGCCCTATGTCGACCTGCCGCGCATGAGCGAGCTTGCCGAAGAGATGGTCCGCAACGCCCTTAACGCGGTCGTCCGCCGCGATGTCGAACTGGCGCAAAAAGTCCTCGCCACTGACGACCAAGTCGACCACTTCCGCGACCAAATCTTCCGCGAGCTGCTCACCTACATGATGGGCGATTCGAGCGTCGTCTTTCCCGCTTTCGAGCTCATCCTAGTCGCCAAAAACCTCGAACGCATCGGCGATCACGCCACCAACATCGCCGAAGACGTCATCTACATCGTGCAGGGCCAGGACGTCCGCCACCCGACTGTCGATCGCCGCTAAGCAGAAATGCTAAGCTGTGTAGAATCAGCTATTTACAAAAAACAAGGGGAGGGGGTATGCGCAAGCTCCAATCGAGTCTAACCAGGGCTTCCGGCACTCCCCCGTGACTCAAGCTCCGCAGGTCTGCGCCTGGCGCCAAGCAAGAAGACGAGGAGTGCGCTTCCCAAGCTGAGACCGCCGCCGAGACTCCGGTCCCAGGTCCTCACAAGTCGCACGCGTATGTGCGACTCGCCCGCCGGCACGGGCACGATCATTTGGCTGAAATCGTCGCCGGGTTGCGGTGCCACTGCGGCACCGTTCACCTCCACCCGCCACGCGGGATAGTTCAACAAACGCAGACCAAGAAAAAATGGCTCTCGTGAACCGACGGAAACCTCTTTGTCCTCAGGAGACCAGCGCTCAACGTCAATCTTCGGTCTCGAGTTCGGACCCGGTATGGAATCCGTATCCATCACCAGTGCCTCCGGTGACTTCGCCGGAATGTTTGTGTGGTCATCCCCGGCGGGATCGTACTCGTCCGTGCCGTCAAACCCCACTCCGTTCGCAATCGCAGCGCGCAAAGCCGGAATATCCTGCGTGTCCCACCAGCCGTGTTGAACGAGCGCAATCCCGGTGCCGCCAATCAGCGCGAACGTGACCACCGCCCAAATCCATCCCCAGCGCTTCCGTCCCATCACGCTTCCAAGGAACACCGAAAACGACACGCAGAGCAGCGACATCCACCGCCACGGGAATTGCACGAAGCGCAGTTTCGGCAGCAGTTGCCAAAGAGGGGAAGTGAAGCGCAACATCAGCAGCGTTGCCAGTCCGGCAAGAAGCAGCAGCGTCAGCCTCACTCGGTTGTCAACGGCTCCTTCGCGGTCTTGCTCAGATCGGCGCGCTCCGAGCGCTGCCAGTCCCGTCAAAATGACAAGCAAAACGGCGATCGTTGATGCAATCCAGTTGAAGAGCGTGTGCTCCGGATCGTTGATGATTGTGTAGAGAAAATTTTCCGCCGGCAGCAAACCGGCAGACAGCGCTTGCGCAATGTTCACCCAACGCTGTTCGTAGGCTGCAGGCGCCAGGTAAAATCCCGCCAGACCAAATCCCAATGCCAGCCCCGCCATGCCGCGCATCAGAGGCTGCCACGACTTTTGTGTGAGCGCCACAAAACCGAACACAGCAAACGAGCCATAGCTGGCGATGACTCCCGCGGGCGCATTGGACAGCCAAACCGCGGCAAAAACGACAGCAAAGTAAGCGATAGCCAAGCGCGCAGATCTTTTCTGAGGCTCCGCCGGACTCTCCAGCAACTCGCAGATTTCAAGCGCCAACAGAAACAACAATGGAAAAAACGCGTCCGCGAGCAGTTCCGCAAAATCGCTCCGCATATATACATTCAGCAGCGCGTATGGATTCGCGGCATAACACGCCACGCAAAATAAGGCGGCTCTTTCCGGGAGCACACGCCGCGCCAGCGCAAACGCACTCAGTCCAGCGAGAGTTTCGACCAGCAAGATGAAAACCATAGGAACATGGTTCCAGGGCACCACCGAACCAAGCGCTGCTCCGAAAACCCACGAAATTGGGGGATAGAAAATGAATCGCGGCTCGCCAAAACCGTAATTCGCCCACTCCGTCCACCGAGGATAAGCAATTCCTTCTTTCCACTGTCCCGCGGCGTCCAACCACGACGCGGCGTGATACAGAAAATCATGGCCAGTAGCGTTCCCCATCCAGAAAAACGGAGAAACAATCGCCAAAGAAAGCAACAGCGAAATAAAAATGGCCGGGAGCCAGCCGCGAAATCGCGCCGGCGAAAGCTGAGGATTCACTGGTTTACCGGAAAATGTCATGCAGGGTTCACGCCATTGTAACCGGGAAACCAACTATCATGCGGCCCTCATCCTTCTGTGCGTCATGCACGCACTTGAGCGATAATACACGCTCTCATGAGCACATCCAGCACAGTACCCGAGCCCATCATCGAAGCGCGCAAGCTCGAAAAATTTTATCCGCAGCCAGACGGTGGCCGCATCCAAGTCATCGCCCCGACGGATCTAGCCGTCTATGCCGGACAAATCATCGCCATGCTCGGCGCTTCCGGCTGCGGAAAATCCACTCTGCTTCGCATGCTGACCGGACTTTCTCCGGCAAGCGCCGGTTCCGTCTTTTGGCACGGAGCCCCTGTCGGTGATGGCGCGCCCAACGTCTCCATCGTTTTCCAAAGTTTCGCGCTGTTTCCCTGGCTCACTGTGCTCGAAAATGTGGAAGCCCCGCTCGAAGCGCGCGGCATGCTTTCCATCGAGCGCCACAAGCGCGCTTTACGCATTATTGACGCCGTCGGCCTCGATGGTTTCGAGTCCGCTTATCCCAAGGAGCTCTCCGGCGGCATGAAGCAGCGCGTCGGCGTCGCCCGGGCTCTTGTCGTCGAGCCCGAAGTTCTTTTCATGGACGAACCTTTTTCGGCGCTCGATGTGCTCACCGCCGAGACGCTCCGCGGCGAACTTCTTGAGCTCTGGCTCGAGCACAAGATTCCCACCCGCGCCATCTTCATCGTCACCCACAATATCGAAGAGGCCGTGGTCCTCGCAGATCGCATCGTCGTCCTGGGCCGCAACCCCGCTCACATCCACGCGGATTTTTCAGTGAATATCCCTCATCCGCGCGACCGCAAGACTTCGAGTTTCGTCGAGCTAGTCGACGAGATTTATCGCGTCCTTACGCGGCCTGATTACGAGCACGACCCCATTCACCAGGAAATCGCTGCTCCCGGCAAGCAGTTGCCGCGCAAAGCCATAATGCTCCCGCACACGCGGCCAGGCGGCTTGGCCGGTTTGCTGGAGATTCTCTTGGACCACGGTGGCCGCGCGGATCTTCACAAACTCGCCGATGAGCTGAGCCTGGAAGTGGACGCGCTTCTCCCCACGGTGGACACCGCCGTCCTGCTCGGCATGCTCCGCCTCGAAGAAGGCAACGCCATCATTACTCCCGAAGGACAGGCCTACGCGCAAGCGGACATCCAGGCGCGCAAAGCGATCTTTCGCAAAGCCGCTCTCGCAAATATTCCGCTCCTTTGCCAAATGCAAAATGCCCTTAAAGCAAAATCGAACCGCACTCTCTCCGACGAGTTCTTCCGCGACCTCCTCGACGAACATTTCAGCGAAGACGAATCGCGTCGCCAGCTGGAAACCGCCATTCAGTGGGGGCGCTACGCGGAAATCTTTGATTACGACGCGGCCACGGGCAAGCTGACTCTCACCGAGGCTTGACCTTCCCGTGACGACTCCGACGATCGCTGCTCACAAAGCAACTCCCGTCCCACCGGCGATCAGGCGGCCCGCTGGTTCGCGCTGGTCGTGGTCTTTCCTGATCGATATTTTTGTTTTTCTTTTCGTCCTTGCCGCCATCTACGGCGTCTACGCCATTGGTCACACCTGGCTTGGACCAGTCCCCGCCAAAGTCGAAATCTCTCAGAGCCCGCGCGCTTTGCCGCTCTACGCGTTGTATTCGCTGGTGCGTCTTAGCGTGGCGTACGGGTTGAGCATGCTCTTCGCGCTCGCCTATGGCTATGTTGCCGCGCGCTCCAAACAGGCGGAGATCGTCCTCATCCCGCTCCTCGATATTCTGCAGTCCATCCCGGTTCTTAGTTTTCTTCCGGGCGTGATGCTGGCCATGGTCGCGCTTTTCCCCCACAGCCAGCTTGGCATCGAGCTCGGTTCGATCATCCTCATCTTCACCGGCCAGGTTTGGAACATTGCCTTCAGCTTTCCTCATGGCTTGCGAGATGTTCGTGCTCGGCCAGCGCGACTTCCGCCTGCCGGGGCTCGGTTCCTTTCTGCAAACGGCCGCGAGCCATGGCAATACACGCGCGATTCTTTGGGGCCTCGCGGCCATGGTGACTGTCATTGTTCTTCTCGACCAGTTGATCTGGCGGCCGGTCATCGCCTGGGCGGATAAATTCAAGTTTGAGCAAGTGGAGAGCGCCAGAACTGCCACGCACAATCTGCTGAGTCTTCTCGGGCGAGCTTCCATCGTGATTCGCTTGTACCGCCTCGCCGTGCGCCCAGTCCTCGACTGGATCACTGTCAATGTTGCCGTTGGCGCCCGCCGCGCCGCGGCCACGTTCGCCGTCCCAAAACGCCCGGGCATCCGCCGTTCGATTCTCATTGTTGTCGCGCCTGTGATTCTGGTTGGCGTTGGCTTGGCTGTATTTCACGGAGTCCGCGAATTATCCGATCTGCGCCGCGCAGACTATTTCACCCTCCTGCGCAGCGCCGGCTTCACTCTTCTTCGCGTCAACGCCGCGCTTCTCCTAGGTGCTCTCTGGACCGTTCCCATTGGCGTTGCCATCGGCTTCAATCCGCGTCTTGCGCGCATCGCCCAACCGCTCGCGCAGATTGCGGCTTCCATCCCTGCCACTGCGCTCTTTCCCGTCATTCTTTTATTCCTGATTCGGCTTCGCGGCGGTCTCGAGCTTGCCGCCATGCTCGTCATGCTTCTCGGAACACAGTGGTACATCCTCTTCAATGTCATCGCCGGGGCCATGGCCATTCCCACGGATCTGAAGGAAGCCTCCGGCATTTTTCGCTTCGACTCTTGGGATCGCTGGCGCTATTTAATTCTGCCGGGGATTTTTCCTTATCTCGTCACCGGGTTGGTGACCGCCTCCGGCAACGCCTGGAACGCCAGCATCATCGCCGAGTATTTTCACTTTCAGGGGCGAATTGTCTCGACCATCGGACTCGGCAGCGCGATCAGCAGCGCCAGTGATGCGGGCCGCTTCGATTTGCTGCTGGCTGCGACGCTGGTCATGGCAACCATCGTCGTGCTCATCAATCGTTTCCTGTGGCGCCGGCTCTACCGTCTCGCTTCGACCCGCTTCAAACTCGAAACGTAGCCCTCGCCGGCCATCTCGAATTATTGTGTTTCTGCCTTCTCCGCTTTGTCAGGTTTCGCGGGCGGTGCGGGCGCCGGCGTGGGAGCGGGTTCTTCGCCCCAAATATATTTCGCAAACCATTTTTCATTTTCTTCCATCACCGCGCGCTGCTGCTTGGGCTTCGTGATCCCGTGGCCAAATCCTTTGTACACCACCATCTTCACCGGCACGCCGCGGTCTTCGAGCGCTTGCCGCAGTTCATACCCGTTCGGGATGGGCACACGCCGGTCGTTCTCTCCGTGCTGAATCAGCGTAGGCGTCTTGGCTTTCGCGATGTACGTGATCGGCGAAGTCTTTTTGTAAATTTCCGGATCGTCCCACGGCGTTGCATGCAGATATTGCCGCGTGAATGGCGTGATGTCCGTGTTCACGTAGTACGTCATCCAGTCGGAAATCCCCGCGCCTACAGAAACCACCTTGAACCTGTCGCTCGAGGCCGTGATGAATGCGGAAATGTATCCGCCCTCGCTCCAGCCCATCGAACCGACGCGATCTTTGTCCACAAAACCTTTGGCGATCAATGAATCTACTCCGGAAATCACATCAGCGTAATCGCCGACTCCCAAATTCCTCACGTTCAGCGTACGGAATTTCTCCCCGTATCCCGCCGAGCCTCTGTAATTGGGCCGAAGAATCAGCGCGCCTTTGGCGACGAATCGTTCCACAGGGTAGTAACGGTCCGCATTCAGAATCGGCTGATCCACGCCGGTTGGTCCGCCATGAATGACGACCAACAGTGGATATTTTTTGCCAAGTTTGAAGTCCGGCGGCGTGTAGAGAACGCCTTCGATGGTGGCTCCGTCGGCCGACTTCCAGGAAATCACCTCGCGCCGCGCAATCTTGAATGGCTTCAGTTGGTCTCCTAGCGTCGTGAGTTTCTTCGCTTGCCACGGCGCCACGCTCGTCGTGAATATCTCCGGATATTCATTCTCGTGCGCCGCCCGGTACGCCACGTGTTTAAAGTCCTTCGAAAAAGAAAACGAAAACGCAGCGACATGCTCCGGCGTGCTCAGCTTTTCGACCGCTTTGGTCTCGGGATTCAGCCGGAACAAATGGGCGTAAGTCTTCTGCTCTGCCGCGAAGTAGATGCCATCGGCTGCCCACCGGATCAGCCCGGGATCTTCATCGAAAGCGTCCGTCAATACGCGCGGCGTGCCACCATCTGCGTCCACCACCGCGATTTTCACATTGGTATAGAAAAAATACTTAGAGCCAGCCG
>WNFS01002368.1_pt1 | contig 26121 bp, 25 predicted proteins | sample 5400141 | NCBI WGS metagenome assembly WNFS01 (sample SAMN13153358, study PRJNA577476) | soil metagenome | isolation source: 60 cm saprolite under Madrone tree | place: USA:California | collected 2016-06-14
CTCTGCTAAGAGCGAGCGCGCGTCTACGCCCGACGAGCGACGTGACGACCGTCCAGGTTCGCGATGGCAAGGTCCTGATTTCTGACGGCCGGTTTGCGGAGACCAAGGAGCAGATCGGCGGCGGCTGCCTGAGGTAGGCGGCGTCCGGATCGGGGTACTGCCTAACGCTGTAGAGGTTCATAGGCGTGCCGCCGCCGATCACCCACCAGTCTGGGTCTCGCTTGTCGGTCGTTGCGACTCTGAGAACGACATCCTCTCTGCCGAAGAGGTATAGCCACTGTTGAAGCGAACCGAGCGCACCGTCGGACGAGCTTCTACTTCGACGTACTGGGCGGGCCAGCGTCAGCACGGCGACAGGAATGAGCGTTCAGGCTGTAATCCAGTCCTTGCGCAGCGACTTCCAGCAAATCCACACACAGCCGAGCGAGAGAGATGCCTCGTGGATATCGACCCGTCTGTCGTACCGGACGCGGAGACGTCGAAACTGATTCAGCCAGGCGAACGTCCGCTCGACGACCCACCGCCATCGCCCAAGACCTCTGCCGTGCGTGGTGCGACGCCTGGCCAGCAACGGCACGATGTGACGCGCGCGCAACCCGCGCCGGATGGCTGCCGCGTCGCAACCCCGGTCGCCGAGCACGCAGACCGGCCGGCACCGGGGTCGGCCGCGTTCGCCTTGCTGCAGCAGAATTGCGTCGATCAGGGCGAGGGCTTCTTGCGAGTCGTTCCGATTGGCGCCGGTCACGCGGACCGCAAGCGGAATGCCTTGGCCATCACAGATCAAATGCCGTTTGCTCCCGCGCTTTGCGCGATCGGTGGGATTCGGCCCCGTTTTCGCGCCGCCACACATCGCCCGCACCAGGCAACTGTCAATGATGGCACGCGACCAGTCAATGTCACCGTCAAGCGCGAGCCAATTCAAGAGTGCGAAGTGCATTTGATCCCAGACGCCCTCCTGCTGCCAATCGCGCAGGCGTCGCCAACAGGTCATCCCCGATCCGCAGCCCAGCTCCTTCGGCAACATCTGCCACGGAATCCCGCTGCGTAGCACGAAAAGGATGCCGGTGAGACAGGCGCGATCAGGAACGCGCGGTCGTCCACCGTTCGGTCGCGGCGGTGGAACAGGCAGAAGCGGTTCGATGAGATTCCACAGTGCGTCGGGCAGCAGCGGGACGGTCATAACCGCCGAAGTTACCTCCCACACGAAAGGCACGAACGTCGTCATCGTGCGGGTTTTGTTACGCCCTCTAAGGCTCACCAGCCAGAAGCATTGAGCCATACAAATCCATACACGCGTCTTACAGTTCCTATCCGCGTTATTTCTCCAGTTGGGTTAGCCTTTCTTCATGCGATGGTCCACGAGAGGATTGAACTGTTTTGAACGTAACCGTTGAAAGTGCGCGCGGCGTGGTGACTGTGCGCTGTCAGGGCAGACTCGTTCGCGGCCAGGAAACTGTGCTGTTGTGCGCGGTCATTCAGCAACATGGGCGAGACATCATTGTGGACCTCAGCGGCGTAACTGCAATTGATGCGGCGGGAATAGGCGCCCTGGTATCGCTCCAGGCGGCTGGTACTTATCTCAAGCTGGTGGGCCCTTCCTTGCCTGCGCGCCAAGTATTGAGGCTTACAAGTCTGGATTCCGTCTTCGAGATCTCCGAACCGGAATCGAGGGAGGAGACAATGGGACTAAAACCGCAGATCGGATTGGAACTCATGCCACGGCCGGAATCTGCATGATTGCGAACTGCTATGCCAAGCCTGATCAGCGGTCGGCCCCGCCAACCATCCATAGTGGAGTATGGCGGAGCGGTTCGACCCCAAGGGTAAGCGTGAGCGCTGCCAGAACCACCTGCCGAAGTCAATAAATGGCCGAGCCATGGAAAGTAGGTGGGTGGGTTGCACCTGACGCTTGAGTCCGTGGGGAAAAGCATGATCGTCTTCTGTCACGGCCGACTTGTCTGGAGTGAAGAAGGCACTCTTCTAAGAGCGATATTCTTCATGCAGAACTGTGACCGCCTTACTCTTGATCTAGCAGGAGTGCATTCAATCGACGCCCGTGGATTAGGTGCCTTGGCCACAATTGCTAAATGGGCTTTGCGCAAGAGTGTGAAATTCGTAGTATCCAATCCGACCCGTCGCGTTGACGATCTTATACGCCTGGTAAAGTTGAACACTGTCATTCCCATGCTTGCCATCGAACACGCGCCATCCGAGCTGGGTATTGAAAGCTGAGCTGGCGAGCAAGAGTGGTTTAACCCCGAAGCCGAGGTTGGTCACGGATACATTCTTGGCCTGCCGGTTGCCGCGTACCTTAACGTGGCAAGGACGGGGATACACAGCTCGAAACCGCAGTCGAGGTGGCGAAGGCTTTGTAATCGCGGAATGCTGGTCTGCCTGAGTCACAAATCTCGCTTACCTTTCATGGACACTTGCGCATTTAACCGTCGCGTCTGTCCTATACTTCCCGCTAAGCTCGCTCGTCGTGTGTACAACAACCCAGCACGATGCGGTGGAAGCAATCTTGAAGAGCATCTATGAAAGCGATTGTACGCACACAATACGGATCACCGCTGCAGTTCGCGGAGGTAGCAACACCTACGCCCGCGGACAATGAGGTCATGATCAAGCTTTGCGCGGCATCGGTGAATCCCCTGGACTTGTTCTTAATGAAAGGTGCGCCGTGGAACCGCGTGATCCCGGGACTGCGCACACCAAAACACAAGGTCCTCGGTTGTGATATCGCCGGGCGAGTGGAAGCGGTTGGCAGAAACGTAAGGCAATTTCAGCCAGGCGACGAGGTGTTCGGGGTAACAGGTTTCGAAGGGAAGGGGTTTGCCGAGTATGTATGTGCTATCGAAGAGAAATTGGGGCCGAAGCCAGCCAACCTATCGTTTGAGGACGCGGCCGCGGTACCAATCGCGGCAAGCACGGCGCTGCAGGGTCTTCGTGACAAGGGACGGATCCAGCCAGGCCACAAGGTTCTTGTTGAAGGCGCGTCTGGTGGTGTGGGTACATTTGCGGTGCAGATTGCCAAAGCGTTCGGGGCTGAAGTCACTGCTGTGTGCAGCACGAGGAATGTGGACACGGCGCGATCGATTGGCGCAGACCATGTCATCGATTACACCCAGGTAGATTTCGCGCGGAGCGGGCAGCGGTACGATCTGATCCTGGCCGCGAACGCTCATCATTCGATTTTCGATTACCGGCGTGCGCTGAGTCAGGACGGAATTTATATCGCGGCCGGGGGTGGTGTGGTTCGGATTCTCCAAGCGCTGTTCCTGGGGCCATTACTGTCACTTGGGCGCAAGAAGATGGGTTTCTTTTTAGCGAATATAAACCAGAAGGATTTAGTTTTTCTGAAGGATCTTCTGGAAGCCGGAGAAGTTGCGCCGGTCATCGATAGACGTTACCCGTTGAGCGAGGCGGCGGAAGCTCTCCGTTATCTGGCAGAAGGACATGCGCGAGGGAAAGTCGTATTAACCGTTCAACCTAGTATTGGCACTTAGGAAGGCGCTGCGCCAGACCGCCATTCTTAGCAGCTGGTACCCTTGGTTCTTCGCGGTCCGAACTCGTCAAGGGGCGGAACCGAGCCGTCTCACCCGCCGGCAAGCCCTCCTCCCCAAGCGGATACGTAACGTCCTTGTACCGCGAGTTTTGAACCGAGACGGCCGCTTTACTCTTTATCCAGATATTCGCCGGGAACGTCGTCCTCGGGCACCTCATGCGTACGAACTTCCTTCTCGTCGGCGTCCGCGGCGCTTTCCACACCCGAGACGACGTCGGCCTCGAAGGCGTTTCCTTCCTCGATTAACTCGTCCACACTCTCCGAATCTGCACCTTCGACGTTAGATAGTCCTTGCAAATCTCCCGCTTGCCCTGCCGACCGAGACCTCAGTCGTTGGGTTGGGAATGTCCCCGTATCCAAGCTCTGATTTCCGCCCGAATCCGGTTTCTTGACCGCAAGCGGAGTCTTAGCACCGGCTCCTTTCTTGGCGAGGGCCGTCGTTTTCACCGCCGCCTTTTTCAGAGCGGGCTTCTTCTTGGCCAATTTCTTCTTCGAGGAGACTTTCTTTTTAGCCAGTCTCTTTCTAACCAGCTTCTTGACTGGTGTCACGTTCTTCGCGGCAGTCTTTTTCACTCTTCTGTGCTTTTTCTTGGTTTTCTTTTTAGTGGCCATAGGCGCAGTTTACCACCGGTGCATCCGTGATCCCAAAATAGGGCCACACGCAGGCCCCGAATGGGTGGCGAAGACAGTGATACGAGGAGTGCGTCATGCGCGAGGACGCACTTCCTCGCTGAAGTCGATCACGGTGCTGCGATGAGAACCATGGCGGCGAAACAACAGCATCGCCTTCATCTCCATTCGTCGCGATGAGGTGTCGCACATTTGGTTCAATGAGCACGTAGCTGTACTGGTTCTGCTCTAGCTTGCGATCCGCCTGTGTCAGCCGCTCATGCTGACGCAAGTGTTCCGCCCACGAATCAACTAGGAATATCTCCAAATATCGATCTGCAACCTGAGTATCATGAAAGATGCCCCAGCGCGATGCACCATCGCGGCGTCGCACGCGTTCATACTGATGCGCTGCGGCCACCAATTCCGTCCGCCATTGAGCAGCCACCACGTGCTCCGCCGTAACCAGGACCGATCCGCGCCCGGATGGGCGTACGTCGCCTCGGCGGTGCAACAGTTACTCAACCACTTGACGTGTGGGTAGCCCTCGGGCGGAAAATGCCCAGCGTGGACCTACCGAATCTCGCGACGGTGCGAGAGAATGTGTCATGGCTAGAAGGCACTCCAATCCATCTGCACAGACAGGTGCGCAGGCCTCCAACCTGTATCAAGCTGTTGGCGGAACAGCGGCATGCCGCAAACTCTCAGCGCTGTTTTATGCCCGCGTGGAACAGGATCCTCTGCTCCGTCCTCTCTTTCCAGGAAAGACTCTCAAGTGCGCCGTGGAAGAGTTCGCCGCGTTCCTGGCTCAGTTCCTCGGTGGCCCGAGCAAGGATGCGGAGCGCCGGTGGTGGCTGAGCCTACGCGAATCGCATCTTCGTTTTGAGATCGGGCCCAAGGAAAGGGATGCATGGATGAAGAACATGCTCAGGGCTCTCGATGACGTCCGAATCGAGGAGCCGGTGCGCAGCGCGTTGCGCGGATTCTTTGGGCAAGCGTCCGCATATGTTGTCAACCAAGAGCGGGTGTCCCCTGTTTCGCTGGAACGAACCGATCCGCCCCAGGATCATATCCACCAGGAAATCGCGCGGCGATGGGATGCGCAGCGTGGGCTCGACGAGGCGGTGACCGCTGTTCGCCGTGGCGATGCAGATGGCGCCATCGTCTTGGCGGAGAGTCCTACTTTACAGGCCTGCTTTAAGCACAACTCCTCTGTCTTTGCGGCCCTGCTCGCGCTGATGATTGGCAACGGCGACAGAGGGATGCTTAACTACGTGCGGGAAAAGCTGCTCGACGCTCCCGATCTCGCACGGGAACGCTACAGTGGTCGCACGCTGTTGCACGCCGCGTCCGCTGCGGGCGATGTAACCACAGTGGAGTTGCTTCTGCGTCTTGGCGTGGACCCCAATGTCACCGATGCTGGCGGACACACTTCTCTTTATTGCGTGGGCAACGAGTGCAGGGTGAAGGCAGGTGCAACCGTAGTGCGCGTCCTGGTTCAAGCTGGCGCAAACGTGGACGCCCAGGATGGAGTGAAGCACTGCACGGCACTGCACATGGCGGCTCGGCGAGGTAGCGTTGATGTCGCCGAGGCGTTGTTAGACTGTGGCGCGAACATAGAAGCGCGAGATAGTCTCGGCGACACTCCCCTTCGGCGTTCCGTCAATTGTGACCAGGCCGAGGTGACCAAGCTACTTATTTCGAGGGGCGCTGATGTGCATTCAAAAGGAAGTAAGGGCATAACTCCATTGCTAGCGGCACGAACCAGCACCGTGAAGATGGCTCTTACAATCCGCAGCCGAGAGTAAGGCTCCCGGGGGGTTCGGATCGATCCTATCCAGTCGAGGAGCGTTTCCCGATCTCCAGCCCCCGATGGCCGCCAACTCTGCGGTTGGCATTTGGAGTGGGGTCGCTAGCCTTGATCGAAAACGCCTCGGATCGAGTGTCAGTCCTTTGCGAAGTGTCCTGCCCGAGGCGTTTCCGACCAAGGCTAGCGACTTCAGGGTACTGATCCCGCGATTAAGGTCGAGCTTACTACCGGGCGGAGACCAACGTTGCCGTTGGCGCCGAAAGCGAGCCCTTGCTTCCCACGGTGCGTCATGGTTGAATTTGTTGACAACCATCGAGATGGACGACTCTCCGGGTGACGCTCAGGAGGCAGGTGTAGCTACATTGAACCGAAGAGAGTTTTTGAAGGCATCCGGGGCAGCATCACTTTCGCGGCTGTGGCCACGCGGCCCGTTCGCAAGTCCCGCCATTCGCCGAGTACGTCCTTCCGATCCGGGTTGGCCCTCCAAAGAAGCGTGGAAGCGCCTCAACGAGGCGGTTGGCGGCAACCTGATCCAGGTCGATTTTCCGATAAAGGTATGCACGTCCTCGTTCCAGAGCGCGGACTGCAAGACTGTCTTCGCAAATTTGAAAAACCCCTACTATATTGGCGACAACCCCGGTATAACCCAAACCTTGGGCTGGGTCGACGCTTGGGCCGCCAAGCCCAGTGTCTACGGCGTCGCTGCAAGAAACGCCGACGACATCGCTGCCGCCGTGGATTTTGCCCGCGAAAACAATTTGCGCCTGGTCGTAAAAGGGGGTGGCCACAGCTATCAAGGCACATCGAACGCACCCGATTCTCTCCTGATTTGGACACGTCATATGCATGACGTCACCATCCAGCATGATTTCGTTGCTCGTGGTTGCAAGTCCCCTCAGGCTCCTCAGCGGGCCGTCACTGTCGGCTCTGGAACAATTTGGTTGCAAGCCTACGACGCCGTCACCACCAAGGCCGGCGGCTACGTTCAAGGCGGCGGCTGCACCACCGTCGGCGTCGCCGGCCTAATTCAAAGCGGCGGTTTCGGCAGCTTCTCGAAGCATTACGGCATGGCCGCCGCTGGCCTCCTTGAAGCCGAAGTCGTTACCGCCGACGGCAAAGTGCGAATCGCGAACGCTTGCACCAATTCGGATCTGTTCTGGGCTCTGAAAGGAGGCGGAGGTGGCACCTTCGGCGCAATCAGCAAATTAACCCTGCGCGTGCGAGATCTTCCAGAACTTGCCGGCGGCGCCAATTTCATCGTCAAAGCTTCTTCAGATGACGCCTATCGCCGTCTGATCCGCCACTTCGTTGGTTTCTACCGCGAAGCTCTCTTCAACGATCATTGGGGCGAACAAGCGCACTTCTCTCCAGACAACAAGCTCGGAATCAGCATGGTTCATCTTGGACTGGACACGGAGCAATCGCGAGGAGTCTGGCAGCCGTTCCTCAATTGGCTGGCGCAGTCTTCCACCGCTTACACGATCGAATCTCAGCCCGAAATCGGCAGCATGCCCGCCCGGCATTGGTGGGACCTTGACTGGCGCAAGGAACATCACCATGACGTTTTCAAGGCAGACTCCCGCTCAAGCGCCAGCCCAATCAACGTCTGGTGGAACGGCGACGCCGGCCAAGTCGGCTGGGTCGTCTGGGGTTTCGAGTCGCTTTGGATGCCCGCATCACTGCTGCAGGACGATTCACAAGAAAAATTGGCCAACGCACTGTTCTCGGCTTCCCGCTTCAGCGAGGTGGAGCTTCATTTTAATAAGGGGCTCGCAGGCTCGCCTTCGGAAGCCATCGAGGCTGCAAGAGACACCGCTATGAATCCCTCGGTGTGCGGTGCCTTTGCTCTCGCCATCGTCGCCGACGGCCAGGGCCCCGCGTATCCCGGAATTCCCAATCACGAGCCCGACGTTGCAAAGGGCCGCAAGGCCGCGGCCACCGTGCACCGCTGCATGAACGAACTCCGCGCCGTCGCCTCCAACGGCGGAGCCTACCTCTCCGAAAGCAACTTCTTCGAGTCCGACTTTGAGCATTCCTACTGGGGCACCAACCATGCCCGCCTCGCCCAAATCAAAAAGAAATACGACCCCGACGGCCTCTTCTTCGTCCACAACGGAGTTGGCTCAGAACAGTGGACCCCCGACGGCTTCACCAGACTCTGAACTTCGCCAGTGTTCTATTGGGCTGGGAATTCCCTCCAAGCTCCTAGAGACGATAAGTCTGCAAACCATAGCTTCCTCGCTGTAGACGCACGGCTCGCACTTCGTCTTCGACGTACGGCTCGGCCAGTTTGCCTTGGAGCTCTGAATTGCGCGGCCCGCCTTGCGCACCCCTCGCAGTGAATCCTACACGGACGTTGGAGGACTTTACATTTTTTCATGGAATTCGACATCGCGATTAAAGCGCCGGAAGAACTCGGAGTTCTCACCCGCTATTCTCGGCAGCATCATCCGATTCGGTCGTGATGATTCGAGGAGGCCAAAGGTGCATCAGGGTTTTCCGGGTTCCACAATTCGCCACCCACGACAAATCGCAATCCGCAATCTAAAGCCCGCGATATCGAAACCCGCATTGATCGCGGCGTGCATTCTCTTGACAGCGGCACCACTCTATGCGCAGGGAGCCGGCGGCTCTCCTTGGGAGAATGCGGTGCAGGTTTTGCAGACGGCGTTCACTTCGACCATCGCGCGTGGGCTTTCGTTGGTCGCGATTGTGGTCGGCGGTTTGATCTTCGCGTTTGGTGAGGGGCAGTCCAAGCGCACGCTAGCCGGCATCATCTTTGGGGTTGGGATGTCCATAGGCGCCGTGAATTTCATGGCATGGCTGTTTCCGTAGCGTTCATGAGGAGATTGCGACCATGTCGAACGAAGTCCAAGTGCGTCCCGTCTACCGCGCCATCAACAAGCCGCTGACCATTTGGGGAGCCGAGCGGCGATTGTTTTTTCTCGCATTGATTATGGGCGGCGCGACCTTCAACTTCTTCGGGAGCCTCGTGAGCGGAATCGTCATGTTCTCGGCCCTTTTCCTTGCAGCTCGCTGGGCCACGGTGACAGACATTCAGATGCTTCGCATTCTGCTCAATTCCGCAAAGTACAAACCGCAGTATGACGCTGGGAAACGGGAACGGTTCCGGGTCGAGGTTCTTCGATGATGCCGCGCAAGGTCAGTGAGATAAGGAAGGAGCATCAAATCGCGGGTGCGCTCAATGCGCTCCTCAATGTTTTCTCGTTCATTGATGAGCACACATTCCTGACCAAGAGTGGCGATCTTGGAGTGGTTCTGCGAGTTCAGGGAATTGATTGCGAATGCCTCGATCATTCCCAGGTCGACGCATTCGCCCGCCGCTTTGAAGCGGCGCTGCGCAGCCTCAGTGACGAATTTCGCCTGTACCAATATTTGCTCAAGCGAAACAGACCAACGATTCCCCATAGGGAGTACCCAGACCTACCCGTGGTCGATCGTGCCATCCAGGGCCGGATGGGGTTCCTACAGCGTAAAGCAGACAGTCTTTATTCGGTAGAGCTGTACTTTGTCCTTATTTATGAGGGCTGGGGGCGGCGACGCGCCGCTTCCCAGAATCGCCTGAGCCAATTGGTTCGAAGTCCTGGTCACTTTCTGAAAGGCTTTCTTTCCGCAGCGCAGTTTACGGTTCTGGAATCGGAACTAAACCTGGCTCAGCAGGTACTTTCCTCCAAGGTGACGAGCTTCCTGGTGCAGCTCCAAGACCTGGTGAATGCCGAGCGGCTAACCAAAGACGAAGCCTTCCGATTCCTCGGCCGATTGCTCAACTACGCACCTTACCGCACCGATCACATGCGGCTGAAATATGACCTCTTCGTTGATCAGCAACTGGCAGGTTCATCACTTGAATGCCATCGCGACCATCTTCGGCTGGACGACTGCTACGTGAAGGTTCTGGGCGTAACCGAACCGCCTGCCCAGACCTTTTCTCACATGCTCCGCGCGTTATTGGAGCTGTCAGCGAACGTGATCGTGGCCACGGAATGGAAAAGGGCCAGCAATGCCAGGATTCGCACGCTGATCCGCAGCAAACGTCGGCATTTCCACAACAGCAAAACATCACTAGCAAATTACCTCCATGACGGGCCGCCGTCGGACCGTCACCTGTTAGTGGACGATGCCGACGAGTCTTTAGCTAACGAACTCGGTCTATCACTGCGGGAGATGGAGGTAAACGGCAATTACTTTGGCGAATGGTCGATGACGGCCATCCTGTACGACCTGAACCGGACCGCGCTCGACCGCTCCGTCGCCGAATGCGTCAAGGTCTTCACCACCCAAGACGCCACCGTGATCGAGGAACGCTACAATCTTTTGAATGCCTGGCTGGCAGTGTTGCCCGGCAATCACCAATACAACCTGCGACGGTTGTACCTGCTGAACGGCAACTGCGCTGATCTTTCCCTGATATTCACGCTGCATGCGGGTGATCGCCACAACCGCCACCTCGGCCAGGAGTATCTTGCGGTTCTTGAAACCAATCACGGGACACCCTACTACCTAAACCTCCATTACCAGGACAACGCACACACCCTCATCCTCGGTGCGACGGGCGCGGGGAAGAGCTTCCTGCTGAACTTTCTGCTGACAAATTTGCAGAAATACCGCCCCTACACCGTCATCTTCGATCTGGGCGGTGGGTACGAAAGCCTTACCCGGCTCTTCGGTGGCAGCTACTTGCCGGTGGGAGTGGAGGCCCACTCCTTCACTATCAATCCCTTCTCCCTACCGCCGACGAAAGAGAACCTGCACTTCGTCTACTCGTTTGTTCGAGTGCTGATCGAATCGAGCGCTTACGAAATGACCAGCGCCGATGAGCGCGATCTCTACGAGCAGATTGAGAACCTGTACCAGATCGAACCCAGCCTGCGGCGACTGTTCACCTTGCGGAACATCGTAAATCGTCGCATGGCTGAACACCTGCACAAATGGGTTGGCGACGGTCAGTACGGTTCGCTGTTTGACAACCCTGAAGACAACCTTAGCTTGGCGCGGTTTCAGTGCTTCGACTTCGAGGGCATGGACAAATATCCGCAGGTCTTGGAACCGCTCCTGTTCTACATCCTGCACCGGGCAAATGCCTCCGTCCATGCCCTTGATTTGGCAACCACCTTCAAAGTGTTCGTGATGGACGAAGCCTGGCGCTTCTTCCACAACCCGACCATTAAGCAATATGTCGTTGCGGCCCTGAAGACGTGGAGGAAGAAGAACGCCGCCATGATCCTGGCCACACAATCAGGCGACGATCTCTATCGATCCGAGCTATTGCCGGTGATCGTTGAGTCGTGTGCGACCAAGATATTTCTCGCTAACGCTGGAATGGATTGCACTGCATATCGCGAGCGATTCCATCTCAATGAGACCGAGGCTGAGCTGATCGCTCGCCTCATTCCCAAGCAACAATTTCTGATCAAACGCCCAGATCTAGCCAAGGTGGTCAACCTTCATGTTGACCCCACGGGTTATTGGCTTTATACCAACAGCCCCTACGAAAACGCGCGTCGACGCGAAGCCTTTGAGCGCCATGGATTCAACCGTGGATTGGAAATTCTCGCCAATGAGACGACAGCATGAAATCAAGATTGGTTCATTCGTTCACTCTCATGTTCGCGGTTTGTGGTCCGGCCTTATCCGCCCAGTCGTCTCCCTCCCCCCCAGCGACTGCCGCTTTCTCGGCCAAGCGATTCGAGGCAGGGGCAGTCGCCCCTCCTGCGCTCTCGGCCACCGTCGTTGAATACGGTGAGCGGGACGTGCTGCGACTGAAGGCGAAACTACGTTACACCACGCTCATTGTGCTCCCTAAGAACGAGCAGATTTTGGACTTCACCTGCGGGGACAAGGAGTTCTGGATCGTCAACGGCACGCAGAACTTCGCCTATGTGAAGCCGGCCAGAGCGAATTCGCAGACCAATCTCAACCTGATTACCGCGAGCGGCAATGTGTACTCGTTTGTGTTGAACGAAATCTCCGGACGAAAAACACCGCCCAGTCAGCAATTGACCGAGAGGTTACAAAGTTCCGCAGTGATTATCCGACGGGGCTCAAGTTTGTCTATCAGTTTGAACGCGGCAAGAAACCGTTTCTGGTAGACGCGATCTACCACGACGACAAATTCACCTACATCCGGGCCAATGCTCAGGAGACACCCTCGCTCTACGAAATCAAGGACGGTAAGCCGAACCTGATTAATTTCGAGTACCGAAACCGGACATACATCGTCGGTAAGATTCTTGACTCCGGCTATCTGACCATCGGCAAAGCAAGAATGAATTTCATTCGCCAAGAATAAGGCTGTTGCCTGTTGACCGCCGTGGCCAAGATGAAACCTGATGCAGCAGCCTGACGCGAGTTGACAACTGGGAGTTTGAGAATGTCACAAGCCCCGAACGCAGAGCAAAAAACTCCAGCGATGGTTGAGAACTGGGCAGCGAAGCCCCTGGGAATTTTGCCCAAGAACACGCAAGCAATGGTGATCGCTGGGATTGCAGTAGTGATGGTGGGTGCAATTGCCTTCTCCGGGTCCCGCGCCCCCAAGACCGCAGCAAAGCCTGCGTTGCCGTCGAGTGCCGTGGTCGATCCCAATCAAGCGCGGATTGCCGAGTATCGCCAACGGCTGGACGAACAAGCACGTAGGCTGGCCGCTGAACAAGCTCAATTTCTCCAGACTAAGCAACAATTCGTAGCCGCCACCGGGGCCGAGCCTGCGGGCGCCGCGGCAGGCAATGGGTCTTACCCCGCGGGCCACGCGGACGAAAACGGTATCGAGAACGACCGCAGACGACGGGCTTATTTATCGCTTTTCGCATCGAACCTTGCGCTCAGTTACCGCAAAGACAATCAAGCCTCCACTCCCCAAAACCTTGCACCGAATGCCAACACAGGGGCCCCGCCGCAAGGTTCGACTTTGCCCAGTGCTACGCCATACGGAATGTTCGTTCCATTTGGCACTTCGCTATCCGGCGCCGAATCGGAAGCCCAGCCGAGCAACTGGCAAACGAACCAGCACGGCGAGCCCAGCGCTACGGAGACGAACGCCCGCGATCGATTCGCCGACCTCAATCCATCCGACGGCAAGCAGTATCGCCTGTTCGAAGGAACGGTTCTAGAGGCGGTACTGACGAATCGGCTCAATGGCTCGTTCGCAGGTCCTGTGAACTGCATGCTGACCATAAATGTCTTCTCGCACGATGGCCAGCAACTGCTGATCCCGCAGGGTAGCCGCATTCTCGGAGAAGCCAGGCGGGTGACCACCGTCGGGCAGGAGCGGCTAGCGGTTCTGTTTCACCGTGTGATCATGCCCGATGGGTATTCGCTAAGCCTCGATCAGTTCAAAGGTCTGAATCAGATTGGCGAGACCGGTCTGCGTGACCAGATCAATCATCACTATGCCCAGATCTTCGGGGCCTCCCTCGCAATCGGAGCGATTGCCGGCCTAGCCGAGGCAGGTACGCGAGCGGGAGTCTTGCAGTCATCGACCGAGGCTTATCGCCAAGGCGTGGCGGATAGCCTTTCGCAATCTTCGCTGCGCATTCTCGACCGTTATCTCAACCTGCTCCCAACCTTAACCATTCGCGAGGGGCACCGGGTGAAAATCTATTTATCCGGCGACCTGTTGCTTCCCGTATACCAGAACCATCGCATGCCAGAGGATCTATGAATAAGAAAGAAGAAGCTCTATCAGCGGTTCATTGGCTATATCGCTGCCTCTTTCGCGGAGTCGGCTGGGTACTAGTGGCCGGCATCGTGACTTGGCTTTTCCTTTTCTTCCGCGCAGGAGGGCACCGGTGAGGCGGCGGGCTTCGCCCTTGTGGTGGCGCTGGCTGTCGGATTGTCTGGGTGCAAGAACAGCGAAAAGCCCTGATCCGGCTGAACAAGAGCGACAACCTCAGCAACGTGCTCGTCGGCATGAAGCAGAACAGAGGGCGGCCAAGACCAAGCGGCGCGGCCAACACGGCCGCGATCAAGATGTACAAAGGCTGAGGAACCCAGAAAAAACGCACGCAAGACAAGCGCAAAGGACTCCAAAACGAAGGAGAGACGGAAAAATGAAACTCACGAAACCTCGCAAGATCGCCGTTGTCGCCCTTGTTGCCGCAATGATCGCACCTGCCGCCTTCGCCGTGCTCGGACTCGGCGACATCGTCTTTGATCCCAGCAATTTCGGAAAGCTGGTCGAGCAGTTGGCGCAGATGGAGCGGCAATATACGGCACTGGTTGAGACCTATCAGATGGTCACTGCGCAGTACAACCAAATGATCTGGATGGCGAAGATGGTTCCGGCCAATCTGCGCGCGCACTATCGGGCCATGGTCACGCCCTGGCGCAACTCGTCAGCCACCGACACTTACGGGACCACGGGAGGGTGGATTGCGGCCATCAATACTGGCCACGGTGTTAACGACGGCTATCAGCAGGCGATCCAGCCGCTGAACGCTTATGGTGCGGCACTGTCGAACATCCCTGCCGACCAGGTTGATCGCATCAAAACCAGCTACGCTACGGTGGAGCTGGCAGACGGAGCCAACCAAAGTGGAATGGATCTCCTCGGACGGCTCCGCGCCAACGCTCCCGACGTCGAGAACGCCATCCAGAGCGTCGAAACCGACTCGCTCTCGACCGACCCTGACCTCAACACCGAGATTTCCGTGCTCAACAAGATCAACGCCGCCAACCTGATTGCTCTGCGCAACGGCCAAGACACCAACCAACTGCTCGTCGCACTGGCGGAACAGCAAATCATCGACGCCAAGCGCAAGCGCGACGCTGAAGCTACGGCGATCAACAGTCACATCCAGTTCATGGCTCAAGAACAGTCCGTGCTGCGCGCGCAGACCGGTGACCCTAGCGCCCGCATGCTCGCTTACCGCATGCCGTAAACCAACCGGAATTGGGAGCCGCTGTCATGCCGCCCGAGACGATGAACGATCTTGTTGCGTTCTTGACCAACTTGATGACCACGCATGCCGCCATATTCGTGGCGTTGGGGTTAAACCTGTTTCGGGCTTTGGCCATCATCCTGATTGTCTGGTTCGGTGTGAAGAGCGCGCTGGCATCGGCTTCCGGCCGTTTCGGGTTCCAGCTCGATCACTTCGCATCTCTGTTAATGACAATCTCCTTCGGCTTCGCGATGATCACGTTCTACGACCGCCCCCTTCCTGGGCTGGATGTCAGTTTCTATCACCTGGTCATCGACCAGGGAACAAACCTGGCAAATGCACTGAATAATGGCATCGTCACCGAGTTGTGGGACCGACTAAACTCCATTTACTTTGAGACCGAACAACCGGGGTTGTCGATCGCAATCAATGCCCTGGAAATCCTCCGCTATGCGATTACGATCCTGGCTCTCGCTGCCGCCGAGATCGCTTCCTTTGTCGTCATTGCTTTTGGTTACATCGCCGCAGCGATTGCCGTCTTATTGGGCCCCATCTTCATTCCCTTTTTCATCGTGCCCAAGATGGAATGGCTCTTCTGGGGCTGGCTTAAGTCGCTCTTGCAGTATGCCTTCTACCCAGTGGTCGCAAACGCCTACATATTCGTCTTCGGCCAGCTTCTGATCCACTTTGTGGACTCTCATCCACCGCCCTACGACGGCGCCACCCTGGCCGTGCTGTTCCTGCCGCTACTGTTTCTGCTGATTGCTTTCACCTGGGGAGTACAGCTGATTCCCTCGCTCGTGAGCTCGCTCTTTGCTGGGCGCTCGGGTGAATCCGCAGTGCCGCTTAACCAGTGATCGCAAGGAGATCCTGATGCCTGTTACGGGCCTATTGCCGCCACCCACAGAGGAATTCAATGCCGCCAAGCGCCATTACGTTGAGCAATTTGGCACGGCACTGGTCTCGAACAGTTACTTGAAGGTCGCTGCTCTGTGTCTAGCCGCGGTTTCGCTGGCGCTGGCGGCGCTGAACCTGCGGACGACGTCGCAGGCGCTGCATCACTTGAAGCCGCTCGTCATTCGCATCGATGACGTGGGTCGGGCCGAGGCCGTCGCCTACGACAGCTTCCAATATCAGCCTCGTGAGGCAGAGATCCGCTACTTCCTAATGGATTTTGTACAGCGTCATTACAGCCGCGTACGGGCCACCGTACGCGAGAACTACGCGCGATCGCTCTATTACCTGGACGGACGACTGGTCGATGCGACCATCGAGGAGAACAAGAAAAACAAGACGATTGAGGCATTCCTGGCTGCCCAAGGCGATGAGATCGAAGTCAATGTAAGGAACGTCGCAATCGAGGACCTCCGCAACTCACCTTATAAAGCCACGGTGGAGTTTGAAAAGGTCTTCTACACCGCCCTAGATCACGCCGAGACCAGGCGAGAACGATATCTCGGCCATTTCGTGTTCGTCGTCAAAGATCGTGTGCCTAACGCTCTGATTCCGGTAAATCCGCTTGGATTGACTATCACTTATTTTCGAGAGGACCAGGCCTTCCAGTAGTCATGCGCGGAACTGTCTACCTTCGCGGTCGGGCCACAAACCTGCGGGTCGCTGCCGTTCCAGCGGCTGCCGCGCGAACTCATCTACGGTCCACGTGGGGGTTCCGTCAGGACTCGCATGCTTGCGGGGTGCCGAAGACGATCGAGTGTCGTCTCAGACATGTTCTCATTTCCGCCATGCGGCACTCGGGCGCGGCTGTGGGGCTTATCCGGCGCCCCGGCGCACGGGCCGTCTCCTACTTCCAGAGGCCCTTTCGGTCCCGGTCTCCCACGACCAGTCTCCCAGCCAAAAGCGCGGCCAAGCCTCCCGGATGTCTTGCAGGTCTCCTCCGAGAAAGCAGATGTTGGGCTTGGGACCCGGCCCACTCGCATCGCATTGCCAGACGTGCCCTGAGCAGATCAGGGCAGAAACGGAGAAACAACATGCCCATCTACAAAAACACGATCACCCTCAAAGGCTTCCTCGGCGCAGAGGCACTCGAGCATACTAACTCCAACCAACAATCCATCGTCGTCCTTTCGCTCGCAACCAGGAGCTCCTACAGGGACAAGCAAGCAGCGGGTGCATGGGTTTCGCGCATCGATTGGCATCGCGTAGTCGCCTTTGGCCGCTTGGCGGAATCCGCCAAGTCGCTCATCAAGGGTACCTACGTCGAGGTCGAAGGCCAGCTCCAGAACCGCGAGTACGTCGCTGGCGAAACCAAACATCGCATTTCTGAAGTGCGGGCTCGCTCCATCACGAAACTCGACTACACCCCGCGCTTTGCAGCTAAAAACCTCGGCGCCGAGCCGGTTCAGGACGAGGTGCCCGCATAGGGCACCTGGTTCCGCAAGGAGGCGCACCCGTGATTGCCAATGTCTTTTTTGCGACCACCATCCTGTTCATAGCCCTGCTGTTCTTACTGCTGCAGGAGTGCGCGTTCTTGATTCCGTATCGCATGCTTCTGATCGAAAAATACGGTCCGCCAATTGCGCTGTACGCAGCCGCAGTTTTCTTCAATGTCTTTGCTGGTGTCTACCTCGCTGCTCGCAAGTTGTTTCTGAAAGACACCGGTCGCAAGCTGGCCCACATCGAGAAGCAGCTGCGTACCGGCGAGAGCATCTCGGAAGAATTGAGCCGCCGTTTAAGTGAGGAATGAGGGGAATCGGTGAGCCGAAGCGGCAGAGATGAGCGCGACCAGGCGGCCGAACCGCCGCAGTTAGGCGGAATGCCCTTGTCCCCGGGCCGCAGCGGAGGAGCGGCGTCCACCGACGGGAACCAAGAGCCATCCAGAAATTGCCCCAATCAAAAACCCATATCCCAGCCCCAAGCCCGATCCATTCCTTTTCCCGAACGCGAGCAGCCCGCCGCGCTCAGCCGCTCGCGCGACATTGTTTTCGTGCGCAATCGCCGTTATCGCGTGAGCTCGGCAGAGCGGGAATTGATGACTCAGGTCGGCAAATTCGGCACCATCGCGGTCCAGGATCTCGCTCGCCAGTACTACCCCTGCGCGGCAGACAAATTGCGACGGGATCTTCTCCACCTCAAATCCCAGAAGCTCGTCCGCCAGTGGCGGGTGATGGCCGGCAAGGGACAGGAAAAGCTCCTGGTTCTGGTGCTGACGAAAGAGGGCAAGCACCTGGTCCAGCAACAATGTCGAACCGACGGCGCACAGCAATTCTACGCCGGATTCGTCAGGCCCCGGGAGGTCGCGCACGATGCTGCCATCTACCGCATGTACCAGGCCGAAGCGGCTCAGATTGAGAAGCGAGGCGGGACGATCAAGCGCGTCGTTCTTGAATGTGAACTCATGAAAAACCTCTATCGGTCGCTCGCGAAAGCTCGAGACCTGTCTGCGCTCGAGTACACCAGGCGCCAGGCAGAAGTGGCCGCAGACAATCGACTGAAGGTGGTCGACGGCAAGATTCCGCGGCCCGATCTGCGGATCGAGTACGAAACCGCAGAGGGGAAACTGGCGAAGGTTGACCTGGAGCTTGCCACCGAGCACTACCGCGGGGGGCTGGCAGCCGGAAAGCTCAAGGCGGGATTCAAGGTGTACGCAGATCGAGCTTCCGCGTTGCGGCTGAATGCCTCACTTACCTATGGCCGCGGCTCGTCTTATGAAGGCCCCGAATTGATTACCCCGATCTTGGCATTATGACCCACCTCTTGATGACAAATGACGAGCGCATAGCGGCCATCCGGAGGTTTGGATACACCGGACGCGAAGCGGCATTCTTGTGCCTCGCCGCTCTTCATGGCGGCTACTTCCTGCGCCGCCAGTATGATGCTTTTCTGCAACGCCGGTGCGGCGGGAATACCGACCGCCTGATCGAGAAGGCAGTCTCCCAAAATCACGTCCGTGTCCACGAATCAGCCAATCGGACCCAGATTTATCACCTGCGAGCCAGTCGTTTTTTCGACGTTATTGGGGAAGAAGACAACCGCAATCGTCGCTGGCGCCAGCCCTACCCGGTTAAAGTCAAATTGATGGGTCTGGACTTCGTTCTAGCGCACCAGCAGCATCATTACTTGGCCACCGAAGTGGAGAAGCTCGACTACTTCGTCGGCACACTCGGCCTGAAGCACACCTACCTCCCCCAACGAACCTACCAGTCGCGAAGTGGCCTCATTACCACCCGCTATTTCGTCGATATGTTTCCGTTGTTTCTCGCAGACGCGTCCGGCGCGGCGTTGCCTGCGGTCTCGTTTTGTTATGTGGACGGCAGCGTCGGGAAGCCTTCGGGATTCTCTACCTACATGGGACAGTACAGAGCGTTGTTTGGTCGGCTAGCGGATGTTCGGGTCATCTATGTAGCTGCGGATCAGCACCTGTTTCCGAAGGCCGGGCGAATATTCAGGCGTTTTTACAGGAATGGGAGTGAGCGACTACGCGAGCACTTTCGGGCTCGCGACCTGTTCGAGCGGCGCGAGACAACTTCGTTTGGCAAGAGCAGGTTGGATTTGCTGCGAGAAGAGTTAGTCGAGTTTGGAGGCCCGGAGTATGAGGCGGTCTATCAGCTATGGCGAAAACAGGGCGATTCCGTTCTGGGGGGCGATCGAGACGCTCTGGACGATGGTTCAGGTCACTTTGCGACATACCGGCTAGATCATCACTACGAACTGTTCGGGGACCTTAGCAGCAAGATACCAGAATGAAACAAGTGGAGAGTATCGCGGATCGTGGCGGCAGAAGCTGCGATCCGGTGAATGGTTCACGCCAGCCTGGGCTCAGAGCGCTTGCAGAAAGTGAGGGGGGAAGTACCAGAGCCCTGCCGAACGGATGGTCGGTCGTCCCGGCCCTGCCGGTTCGTCACAGCCGGGACCAGACGGGAACAACAGCGGGAAGCGTCGCCGTGGAAAGCGGCGGGCGAGAGGCAAAGAGAATTGCCCTAGCACGGTGGAGGATGGAGTCGTGAGGCAAGCGGGCGAGAGCCGAAAGTTTGTGAGCTTGGTTGTGAGTACAACTCTAGGTTTCTACCTTTTTCGAGGCTGGCGGTTTCCGGTCGAGAACAACGTTCTGCAAATGGTGCTGCTGCAGAAACCGTACCTGTTCTACGGAATCAAGTACTGCTTTGTCGCCATGCTATTTACAACTCCCTACATCGCATTCTCCATTCTATTCTCATTTTTCTACATCTTTACAGTGCGGCGAGAAGAGCGAGCGGCATCCAGGCGACTCGCTCCGTATGTTCCGCCAGCAATGCGGAGCGAACTCTATCTGGTAATCGGCGAGCTGCACCATGCCAAGCGTCCACAGCCCGCCACAACTCCACAGTGGCTCATCGTGCCCGAGCGGGGTCTGTTTACCGGGATCGCCATCTTCGGAGCCGTGGGAAGCGGTAAGACCAGTACATGCGTGTACCCCTTTGCCGAACAGGTGCTCGCCTATCGTGCTGAAGATGCTGAACGCCGGGCGGCTGGCCTCGTCCTCGAAGTAAAAGGCGACTTCTGCCACAAAGTCCGCGGAATCCTGAAAAAGCATGGCCGGTCAGAGGACTACATTGAGATCTCTCTCGCCTCACCCTTCCGGTATAACCCGCTGCACAACGACCTGGAGGCCTACGCGCTCGCGTACGGGATCGCTTCACTGCTAAATAACTTGTTTGGGCGGGGCAAAGAGCCATTCTGGCAGCAGGCTTACACCAACCTAGTGAAGTTCATCATTCTTCTTCACAAGGTACTTTATGACTATGTGACCCTGTTCGATGTGTACGAGTGTGCCATCAATCCTCTCAAATTAGAGTCGAGGATAGCCGAAGCAGAGGAGTTGTTCTCGACCGCGGACTACCTTTCGATCGACGATGCAGTCTACGTGGCGCATCGCGAGTTGAGCCGCTTCCCATGGGAACGCGTCGAGGCAACCAGTTGGCTGAAGGCGCCCTTATCTGGAGAGTTGAAGCGGATTTTGGACGCAAGGGGAATCCCGTACGACGTTCAAAGGGAGAGCGGCTCCCCAAATGCCGCCCAAGATGAAGAGCACGACGCACGTCGGCAACGCTTTGAAGCCGTCAAGCGCTGGTTTAACGATGACTGGCGCCGCATCGAGCCAAAGCTCAAGACCAGCATCGTCGAAGGCATCTCGGTTTTCCTCTCCCTATTCGACGACAACCCTGCCGTAAAGCGGACATTTTGCCCACCCAAAGAATGCTATGACCCGGTTCGAAATCACGATGGTCGTTACGGGATCCCTTTGCCTCCGTTCCGTTCTCTCATTGAACAAGGGAAAGTATGCGCTTTGAACTTCCCCATTGGCGCCAATCCTGGCCTGGCCAGGGCGGTCGGAGCAATGTTGAAACAAGACTTCCAAAGAACTATGGTGGGACGCATTCCACAGATCGAGTCACATCCCCAAAAGTACTGGCGATCCGTACTGTTTCTTTGTGATGAATATCAGTCGTTTGCCACCACCGGAGAGAGTGATCCGGCGGGCGATGAAAAGTTCTTTGCTATGTCCCGCCAGGCACGCTGTATCCCGGTCGTTGCCACCCAAAGCATCAGCTCATTGCGCTCGACTCTGCCCGGCGAGTCGTGGCGAACCCTGTTGCAGACATTTCGCACCAAGATCTTTCTGACGTTAAGCGACGATTTCAGTGCGAGGATGGCCAGCGAGTTGTGTGGGAAAGAGGAGCAGTTGAAATTGAATTACTCCATTAGCGAAAACGGTCAGGATGCCAGAGTCAGTATGTTGACCGGGCGCGCCACGGCGCATCGTGCCACGATCGCGACCTCAAAAAATTATAGCGTACAGCGGGACTGGCTGTTTGAACCGAAGGTGTTTACTGAACTTAAAAATGCGCAGAGCATCGTTCTTGCCTATGACGGTCTCAATCCCCTGCCGCCTTGCTACTGCTATTTGAAACCCTATTACCTGGATCCCGATACCACATATTTCGAACAGCTGGAGGCGGGTCAGCTATGAGCTTTGAGGTCATCTTGCCCTTCTTGCGGCCCATCGAACACCTGATCCGGGACGGTGACATCTCGGAAATCATGGTGAACGGGTCAGGGCGAATCTTTGTGGAGAGGCATGGCGAACTGCTGGCAATCCCCGATGCCACAATCCCGGAGAAATCATTGCAGGTTGCAGTACGAAATATCGCACGCACGCTGGGCGAAGAAATCAACGATGAGGTACCGCTGCTCGATGCACGCCTTCCGGACGGCTCTCGCGTTGCCGCAGCCATCCCGCCGTGCTCGCGCCGGGGAACGACGCTCACCATTCGCAAGTTTCAGTCTCAGCGCTTCACCCCCGGGGAGTTGGTTCGCATCGGTACTGTCCCCCAGCATGTCGTGAACCATCTGAAAGATGCGGTCGAGCAGCGTCGAAACATCCTGATTTCGGGGGGCACCGCAAGTGGCAAGACCACCATGCTCAATGCGCTAGCCTCGTTCATCGATCCGAAAGGACGGGTGGTGTTGATCGAAGACACGTCTGAAATTCAAATCTCACGCGACAACCTGGTGGAATTTGAGGCGCGAAGAGAGCGGCCCGGCCAGCGCGCGGTAACGATTCGTGATCTGCTGCGGGCCACACTCCGGCACCGGCCAGATCGCATTGTGCTCGGCGAAGTGCGGGGCGGCGAAGCGTTCGATTTGCTGCAGGCCCTGAACACCGGTCATTCCGGCACGCTTTCCACGATTCACGCTAATTCCGCAGAACAGGCGGTGACCCGGTTTATCAGCTGCGTCTTACAATCCGGAATCGAACTGCCGTACAGAGCAATTCGCAGCAATATCGGCGATGTCGTTCAGCTGCTGCTGCACATCGAGCGACGCAGCGGGCGGCGCTATGTCGCCCAACTGCTTCGGGTCATACGCTACGACTCCGCTCTGGATAGGTACGAATTCGAAGCGATTTACCAGTCGGTGAGCCCATGACCACGAAGGACAGTGAAAGTTCCGTTGCCTACATCCGGGACAACTTCGAAGCTGACGATCGCGTTGCGATCGTGTTGCTAAGCAAGCGGACTGGAGCCGTGCTGCAACGAGTTACTTCGGCTGAGAAAATTGTGGCGCCGGAGTATCAGGCCTGGCTGCGCTACATGAACGCGCGAAAGTACGAAGTCTACATCTCCATGAACACGCTGAAAGCAGGAACACATCGACGGACGAAAAACGATGTGGATCTCATTCGGCACATCTACCTGGATTTCGACGAAAACGGCACCACCGCGGTAGAGGCGCTACTCGAGCGCGATGATCTGCCGCCGCCGAATTATTTGATCAACAGCTCACCTGATAAATGGCAGGTGATTTGGAAAATTGCGGGCTGCGGCAAAGACGAGGCCCAGGAGATCGAACGCGGGCTCGCCCATCATACCGGGGCCGATCCGGCCGTGGTCGACATTGCCCGCGTGCTGCGTTTGCCAGGCTTCTACAATCATAAGTACTCGCAACCGCACATGGTCACGGTCGAAAGCCGTTCCCGGCACATCAGCGGACCGGAACAGTTTCCAAGGTTACGGTCGGGCTCCAATGCCAGATACTCGAAATCGATTGAACGTGAACCGAATCGTCATCCAGTCTCTAGGAACACACAATCGGAGAGAGATTGGGCACACGTAAGGAATAAGCTCCGCCAGGGTGCACCACCGGAAGCAGTGATCGAGGAGTTGACGGTCGCGCGCGCGGACAAGTTCAATCCCGGGGACTACGCACGACGAACTGTGGAAAAAGCCGTGGCGTCGTTGAGAGATGGCGCTGCTTGGGGACCCGAGCGCTAAGTCATGGTAGGCCCATGCGGTGATCTCTCATCGCCCATCGAGTCCGATACTTATCGCGAGAACCGAAAGACGCTAAGCGCAACTTGAGTGACAAAATGCAGCGCCGATAACGGAATGCTCACTCTTTCAGCCCGCCGTTGGGAAAGATGTCCAATTCACCCAATGCCTGCCTCGCCGCGGAAGCTGCCAGAAGCGCCAATTTACAAGCGCTATTTTGGGAGGATCACAACACGCTATTCCCACAATCAGCAAAATGCTCGACGGCCAGGACGGGCTGCGCGAAGCCAGGCTATTGAGTTTCATCATTCTTGAAGCTTATTTCCGTTCCCTGTGCCGCGTGATCAAGCTGCCTTATGGCCGTTGGTCTCATCGGGTGGGTGGAAGCATTCAAAACATTGTCGGTATTTCTTCGGAGTGGTGCCCGTTGCCTGTCGGAAGGAATCCCCGAAATGACTCTGAGTGGCAAATCCCACTTCGAAGCCAACGTCGACGAGAGCCATTGAGCTTTCGGCGAGCAGTCGCTTGGCTTCCTCAATCCGTTCGTGCATTACATATTCGTGCGGGGCCCGTCCGGTGCTCTGGCGAAACAGGTTTGCGAAATGCTGCGGACTCATCTGTACGAGTTTGGCCAGATCTTTTGAGAGCAGTCGGTGGCGAAGATGCCGGTGTACATGATCGAGTACGAAGCGCAGGCGATTAGGCGGAAGACCTCCAGGCGAGGGAATTGTCACTCCTGCCGATTGATTGGAATACCTGCTGGCGATATAACGGATGAGCGTAGCCGCCAGTTGCCGCACGTACATTTGTCCAGTCACACAACCGGACCGCAATTCTTCCTGCAGAGCGTGGATCAGGCTCGATATTTGTTCATCACGCAAGCTGAAATGAAAGGTCAGACGCAAGCTGCCATCTTCTCCAAGGTCGTGGCAGACTGTCTGCAGATTCTGCTGATCGAAGCTGAGCAGCATGAGTTCGCTCGGACCCGAGAATTCGAAGCGGAGCTCCGTGTCAGGCGGCAGGATATGAATGTCTCCAGGTATGACATGGCGCATGTACCGTTTGCCGTTGGCTGTGCATTGCAAAGTGACCGGCCGAGCCGTGTGCAGCACCACAGAATTGGCTGATGGGGCCCAGGTCGGAAACTGTCCTGCGGGTTGAATCCCTTGTCGAATACTGATTCCTTCTAGGTCGTACCGCGGAGTTGTATCTCTGAGAAGCATGCTCGTCACCTCACTCGCTACAAGATTGAGCCCTGGCGATTGGAATCACGATTGGCCGCTTTTCTCGCAATGGTCGGGAAACCGGACAGACGGTAACCCTAGAATGAGCTTTTCGGGAACTTCGGTTCCCTATCGAAGAGCTTCGGGACCATCCATTTTCGCTCCCGAGCTGACCTGCTGCCGCCCAACCCGCCCGCTAAGGCAACGCCTTCCTGGCCAAACGCTCGGACTCAGCAGCAAAGAAAACCGTCTGTTTTCTCAAACTTGCCACGGGTATCCGGTTTTGGGACTCTTGCATTCGGTATACGCGCGTTGGGCGCGTTAAGTATCACTTCGTCCGACAGGAAATTGCGCCTGCACCCCCGCCGCCCTATACGACGAAAAGACGGACAGTATGCTGACGCACTTCTCTTTTGTCGTGGTAGTTTTTCTTTTGTGCGGTCGGAGTTCCGGGCAGATGGTACGAAACCAGCGGTGAGTCCGAGGTTTCCAACAGCTCTCTGTTTCCTCAGTCTTGCCCAGCGCGCCCGTCGAGCGGCGGCGATCTTCCTGCGGGCTGCCGCTGATAACTCTCGGTGCGGGCGCGAGACAGATTTCCAATCGCTCAGATGCTTCACAGCTTTGAGAGCCCCATACTGATCGGGAGTGCGCACCTTCGCCCAGCCCGGGCTTTCCTCGAGCACCACAACAGTTGCGCCCTAGATTGCTTGCGACACCACGTCGGAATCTGCGTTGCTCGGCGAGAATGAGCGGGAGCGCTTATTGGTCAATGCACGGAGGAACAAGGGCGTGCAAGGCCGTGCGTTGCCTAATTCGATTGAAGCTCAATGAATCCGATGGTCAACTGTGCGTTGTCCGTTTCGATGAGCACCGCTCGCGAGGCGTCCACCAGATAGTAGGCGAAGTGGTGCACGGCGGGAGTAGATGAGGTATCGAGGCCTGCCAGGGTGCCAGTGAAGACTCCATTGGAACTCGAGCTGAAGTTGCCGCCTAACGGCAGATCCGATCCAGGTCCATTAAGATCCACGAATCCCGCAAGCTTACCTGCACCATCGGCTCTAATCGGACCCGTACCGTTTTGCCTCGCCTCGCCACCGCCGTTTGGCACCACGTGCCGGACGTTCAACCCGTAGGAGCCGCTGAGAGTACCAGCGGTGAACGGTCCAGGGCCTTGCTGGAAACCCTCGCCGGCAATCACTGCGTCTTGGTCCATTAAGATAAGGAGTCCCCGGCCGTCCCCGGTCAAATA
>WNFS01000594.1_pt1 | contig 26120 bp, 23 predicted proteins | sample 5400141 | NCBI WGS metagenome assembly WNFS01 (sample SAMN13153358, study PRJNA577476) | soil metagenome | isolation source: 60 cm saprolite under Madrone tree | place: USA:California | collected 2016-06-14
CCATCATCGTGCGCAAGCAGGGAACGATCTTTCTCGGCGGACCGCCGCTCGTGAAGGCCGCGACCGGGGAGGTGGTGAGCGCCGAAGAGCTGGGCGGCGCCGAGGTCCATGCGCGCCGCTCCGGCGTCGCCGACCACTATGCGGCCGACGACAATCATGCGCTTGTCATCTGCCGCCGCATCGTCGCCAATCTCAACGTCGGCAAGTGCGCAGGTGTTGAGTTGGCGGCATCGGGCGACCCCGTCTGCGAACCGGCGCAGCTTGACGGCCTCGTCCCGGTCGATCCGAGGAAGCCGTTCGACGTGCGTGCCGTTATCGCGCGGCTCGTCGACGGTTCCGTCCTGGACGAATTCAAGGCGCTTTACGGCACCACGCTGGTGACCGGGTTCGCGCATCTCGGCGGAATTCCGATCGGCGTCGTCGCCAACAATGGAATCCTGTTTTCCGAATCGGCGCTCAAGGGCGCCCACTTCATTGAGCTGTGTTGCCAGCGTCGTATTCCGTTGCTGTTCCTCCAGAACATTGCCGGCTTTATGGTAGGCAGCCAGTACGAGGCGGGAGGCATTGCCAAGGACGGCGCCAAGATGGTGACGGCTGTCGCCTGCGCGCGAGTGCCGAAGATCACCGTGATCATCGGCGGTTCGCATGGCGCCGGCAATTACTCCCTGTGCGGTCGCGCCTTCGGACCGCGCTTTCTGTTCACATGGCCCAACGCACGTATTTCGGTGATGGGTGGCGAGCAGGCCGCGAGCGTGCTCGCAATGGTGAAACGTGAAAACATTGAGGCTGAAGGCGGCAAATGGTCGGAAGTCGAGGAGGAGGAATTCAAGCAGCCGATCCGCGAGCAATACGACGCCGAAGGCAATCCATACTACGCCACTGCGCGCCTGTGGGATGACGGCATCATCACGCCCGCCGAGACCCGGCGCGTTCTGATGCTGACGTTTTCGGCGACGCTCAATGCGCCAATCCCACGCACGCGGTTCGGAGTGTTCCGGATGTAACGCCGGGCGCCGCGGTCAGACGAGCTGGAGGAAAATCAGAATGAGGCCGATCATGGAAATGCCCCACACGCCGGTCCGCAGCCACGGCAGGCCGATCACGTATATGATGGCGTAGATCACTCGCGCCCAGAAAAACAACTGTGCGCCGAACCCCGTCATAGCGCTGTTCTTGTTTGTGATTTCTGTCACGAGCACGAGAACTGCGAACAGCACAAGATTTTCAAGCATGTTGTGGTGGGCGCGCTGCGCCCGGCCGGCCCAACTGGTTGCCGGCGGCAGGTTCTCCCGGTTGCCGGCAAGGTCCGGCAGGCCAAATTGCAGAGTGGCCCCGGACACGGCGACGAGCATCTGGATGAAGGTCAGTCCGATTGCCCAAATGAGCAAAGTCAATTCAAGCGACATTGCCGTACCTCCCCCAATTTGGGCAGGCTGATGTTGCTATACGAATCCATCGCCACCCGGACGTGGGCCATTCGCCGCAGCCGCAATCCTGGGCATCGGCGTTTGTTCGGCATCGCAGCGGCACTCGCGGACCGCGACGCTCGTGACATGCGTGGCGTCACGGCGCGACGCGGATAGAGCGGCGGTCTTCCAAGGCAGGTAGAGCGGCGAAGGCGCCTGCCGCGGGCGCGTAGTAGCTAGAACGATTCCGATAACTTGGTAGGGCGGGTTCTCGTTAACCCGCCCTACCACGTGGAATGGCGGGTTAAAGAAAACCCGCCCTACGCACGCGGATATCTCACAGGCTCTTATAGAGCCGCTCGTCGTACAGCGCTCCGCTCATGGGTCCGAGCTTCTCGCGGAATTCCTTGGTGGAAGCCGTGGCGATATGGGCGTCGAGCGCGGCGCGGTTCTTCCAGATTTCCATGACCGTGAAGTGGTTTGCCCGGTTGTTTTGCTGCCACGCCTCGAATCGCTCGGCATTCGGTTCCTTGCGGGTGTCCTCGGCGAGCTTCTTGAGCATGACAATGCAATCGTCTTTGGTGGGCGGGATAACGTCCACGTGGGTGACGGCATAGATCGCGCCCTCGCCGACCGACGCCGGCGCCAGAGCGACAGCAATCCCATTGCTCGGCCGCTCGTCATAAAAGCTTGCCTGCAATGGCTTGAGCTTGTCCTTCAACTGCTTCAGGGCGCTGCCGCCTGCATGGGCCTCGGCCGCCTTCAGGTCGGTCCACGCTTCCAGAATGACGAACTGGTTTTCGCGGTCGATGCGCTGGAGAATATCGTAGCGCTGATTGCCGGCCTCCCTGCGGCTTGCGGCGGCGACCTGCTTGAGGAGGCCCGCGGCATCACCCTGGGCGGCCGGCATGACCTCGATGTAAGTGACCACGTAGGCAGTTCCTCCCGCCGGGGCTTGCGCCATAGCGGCCGGGGCGACCGCCATGGCGGCCGCCGCGATCAGCATCCCACAGAAAACCCTCATCATCGTTTCTCTCCTTGGCATATCGAGCCGTCATAGGGTCTTATTCTTCGCGGCGAAAACCTATCGCCGCGAACCGGCGTCCGTCAAATGTTAACTGGGAGAGCGTTGTTGGAATATCCGATCATATGCGTCATTCCGGAGCGCCTTGAGGCGGCGCGCCCGGAGTCCATGGCCACGGTCCTAGACGTATGTACTCCGGGCTCGCCACGTGGCGGTGGTGCACCCTACGCGATGGGCCAGGCTTGCGGACCGCATTGAGCATATGACCGGTTCACGGAACCAATTCGCTAACTGGAGGTCACCCATTTCACCAGGCGATCGAATTGATCCCTGACATAATTGACTGTTGTTTGCTTGAGATCGTTCGCGGTCGTCCAGTTCACAAGCGGACTAGATACGCCCGGCTCCATATTGTCGTGGATCGCGGCGCCCCCGACTGTCAACGCCACACCGACGATAAGCCCAAGGATAAATCGCATTGCCCTTACTCCCTGCTGGTGGCTCTTTAAGATAGTTCAGCCGCGGCGGTTGCGATCCGCCGCCGCAAGCCTGTCACACGCAAAAAGTTCTCCCCGGCGCAATCATATGCGACTACGCGTGGCGGGAAGATGTCCGATCCTGAGATTGTTGGATCCGGAGATGAGGTGGAATACGAAATTAAAGAAAAATTCAAGGCCCCGGACCTCCCGGTCCGAGGCCTGTCTTGGCAATCGGCCTCGCAAAAGGCGGATCAGCACACCCAGCGCGGCCGCCAGCCCCACGGGGTCGGGACCCAACGCCGGCAGCTGTAACCGTAGGCACCGTAGTAAAAGCGCGGGCCGCCCCAGCCCCAACCGCCGCCGTGCCAGCCATGATGCCATCCGCCATGCCCCCAGGCGGAAGCGGACGTCGGAGCAAGCGCCGCCGTGCCGAGAGCGATCGCGGCAACGGCAGCGAGAGAAAGCTTACGGAACATGTTCATGTCTCCTCTCTTCGGATGATCTTCGGATGAGATGCGCATTTCGGCATCGCCCTTCATTTTTGGTCGTTTTGGCTGACCAGATGGTTCAGCTTGGAACCACAATATCGAGTCTGGCCTGAACCTGAGGTGAGCCGGAAATTTCTTGCATATTCAGCGACATGAATGGCAGGTGTTGGTCGCATTCATGTTCTGTTCATGAATGCGGCAACGTCCTTGCCGGGTGGGGATGCCGCCGCTATAAGCGCGGCGACTTCGTAGCTTGAGTGAAGGATCGGTTTGAAAAATGGCGATGGAACGTACGTTCTCGATCATCAAGCCTGACGCGACCGCGCGCAGTCTGACAGGCGCCGTCAATGCTATGATCGAACAATCCGGCCTGCGCATCATCGCGCAGAAGCGGATGCGAATCACCCGCGAGCAGGCCGAGACCTTCTACGCGGTCCATCGCGCCCGGCCGTTCTTCGGCGAACTGGTGGACTTCATGACGTCCGGTCCGGTGGTGGTGCAGGTGCTGGAAGGCGAAGACGCCATCGCCAAATATCGTGATCTGATGGGAGCGACCGATCCCGCCAAGGCGGCGCCCGGCACCATCCGCAAGATCTACGCCAAATCGATCGGCGAGAATTCGGTACATGGTTCGGATGCCGCCGAGACCGCGGTCAAGGAAATCGGCCAGTTTTTTGCCGGCAACGAGATCGTGGCCTCATGAGGTGCTGCGCGCGTCATTGAGTCGCGATGCCGCCGCTAGAGTGGCGATCAACCTCTCCCCGCAAGCAGGGAGAGGGAGCAGTCCTCGCAAGGGGCTACGTCACCGCAATCCACTCTAGCCATACTCCTGTACGGCCTTGTAAGCTGATTGGGCACTGACAGACACGTCATTGTCGCCCGTTTCTAGCGGCGGTGCGGACGGCGAACTCCGGGGGAACGATCTCGTGGAAATGCTGGTAAGCGAAATGATGCGGCCGACGTTCTGGCTCGCCGCCCTTCAGATCATGGGAATCAATATTCTGCTGTCCGGAGACAATGCGGTCGTGATCGCGCTTGCGGTCCGCGGGCTGCCGCCGAAGGAACGGTTCTGGGGCATGGTGCTGGGCGCGGGCTGCGCGGCGGTATTGCTGATCCTGTTTACCGGGATCGTGGCGACCTTGTTGAAGCTGCCCTATCTCAAGCTGATCGGCGGACTCGCGCTGTTCTGGGTCGCCGTCAAGCTGGTGGCGCCGCAGCCCCATGATGCCGAAGATACCCCGGAGGCGGTCGAGGACTTATGGCGGGCGGTTCGCGTCGTCGTCATCGCCAACATCGTGATGAGCCTCGACAACGTGATCGCGGTCGCGGCAGCGGCAAAGGGGAACTATCTGCTGCTGGGGCTCGGATTGGCCGTCAGCATTCCGGTCGTCATCGCCGGTAGCGCGCTGTTCTTGGCACTTCTTGAGAGATTTCCGTGGGTCGTGTGGGCCGGTGGGGCACTGCTTGGGTGGATCGCCGGGGGGCTGCTGCCAGACGACGCCATCGTTTCCCAGTACATCGCGAGGATGTACGGTACACCGATCGTGCCCAGTCTGTGGCCCGACACACAGGCGATTTCGGAGAGCCTCTCAACCGCAACGAAACTCGCGCTGGAGACCGACTATTCGTGGATGGGAAGCGCAGGTCGGTTGATGTTCGAGTTCGAACTGGATCCGGTCGGGCTGGCTTGCGGCATATTGGGGGCGATCTTCGTCGTCCTCATGGGGGTGTATCTGGCGCACGCGAACGGCGCGGCCGAATCGACGCCGGCGCCATCAGCTAAGAGCGGGTTCTGATGAGATCCAATGACCGCTCGGCCGTCATGCGCGTCCCCGGATCAACTGCGGGGACGGCCTTGACTGAGGAAAGTGGTTTGATTTGACTCGAACCTGCCGGAGAACAGGCGACTCACGCCATGAATCAGCCCGTGCGGAATGCCAGGGCTGCGGCTCGGATCGGCGCATCCGCATGCCCGCATGACTGTCCGTCCACCTGCGCGCTCGCTGTGGAGATCGTCGATGGGAACACCATCGGCCGCATTCACGGCGCCGCGGACAACGACTACACGTCGGGGGTCATCTGCGCCAAGGTCGCGCGCTATGCCGAGCGGGTGCACCATAAGGATCGTCTGCTGACGCCGCTGCGTCGCAGGGGCCGCAAGGGCAGCGGCGCGTTTGTCCCGACCTCGTGGGATGATGCTCTCGACATCACGGCGGAGGCGCTGCTGCGCGCCGAACAGCACCACGGCGCCCAGTCGGTGTGGCCGTATTACTATGCCGGCACCATGGGGCTCGTGATGCGTGACGGCATCAACCGCTTACGCCACGCCAAGAAATACTCGGGCTTCCATTCCACCATCTGCGTCAACCCGGCCTATAGCGGCTTTGCGGCCGGGGTCGGCAAGATCGCCGGTCCCGATCCGCGCGAAATGGCGAGATCCGATCTGATCGTGATCTGGGGCACCAATGCGGTGAACACCCAGGTCAACGTGATGACCCATGCGGTCCGTGCCCGCAAGGAACGCGGCGCCAAGATTGCGGCCGTCGACGTGTACATGAACGGCACCATGGCGCAGGCGGATCTGGCGGTCCTGATCCGTCCCGGCACCGACGGGGCGCTCGCCTGCGCGGTGATGCACTGCCTGTTCCGTGACGGGTGCGCCGATCACGACTATCTGGCCCGTTATACGGACGCACCGCAGGAGCTTGCCGCCCACGTGCGCGAGCGGACGCCGGCGTGGGCGTCGGGCATCACCGGCTGCGATGTCGCCACCATCGAGGCCTTTGCAAAGCTGATCGGCGAGCGTAAACGCGCCTTCTTCCGGCTCGGCTACGGCTTTTCCCGCTCGCGCAATGGCGCCGTCAACATGCATGCGGCGAGTTGCATCCCGGCGGTGACGGGCGCCTGGCTGCTCGAAGGCGGCGGCGCATTCCACGGCAATGCCGACATCTATCACTTCGACAAGACGATGATCGAGGGGCTCGATGTCCTTGATCGCTCTGTGCGCCTGCTCGACCAGTCGCGCATCGGCGCCATCCTGGAAGGCGACGATGACGCGCTTGCCGGCGGGCCGAGGGTGGCGGCGCTCTTCATCCAGAACACCAATCCGCTTTCGGTCGCGCCCGAGCAGGAGCGGGTGAAACGCGGCTTTGCCCGCGAGGACCTGTTCGTTTGCGTCCACGAGCAGTTCATGACGGAGACCGCCCGCTTCGCCGACATCGTGCTGCCGGCGACCATGTTCCTGGAGCACGACGATTTTTATCGCGGCGGTGGCCATCAATACATCATCCTGGGGCCGAAGCTGATCGAGCCCCCGGGCGAGTGCCGCAACAATCATGAGGTTCATTGCGCGCTGGCGCAGCGCCTCGGCGTCGTGCATCCGGGCTTCGCCATGACACCCCGCGAACTGATCGACTGGACCTTGCGGGCATCTGGTTGGGGCACGCTGGCGGAGCTTGCGGCAAAACGGTGGATCGATTGCCAGCCCGATTTCGCTACCGCCCATTATGTCAGGGGTTTCGCGTGGCCGGACGGCAAATTCCGCTTCAAGCCGGATTGGCGGAACGTGCCGTTCCGCAGCCCGGTCAGGTCGGGCCCGGTGGAGCGCATGCCGGCGCTGCCCGACCATTGGGACGCCATCGAAGCAGCGGACGAAGTCCATCCCTTCCGCCTCGCGACTTCGCCGGCGCGGAATTTCCTCAACTCGACGTTTACCGAAACGCTCGCCTCGATTTCGCGGGAAAAACGACCAGAGGTTCTGATTCATCCTGCCGACGCCGCGGCTGCAGGAATCAATGGGGGCGACGAAGTGATGCTCGGCAATCGACGCGGCGAGGTCCTCCTCCATGCGCGGCTTTATGACGGCGTGCGCCGCGGGGTGCTGATCGCAGAGTCGATCTGGCCCAACGACGCCTATCCGGACGGCCGCGGCATCAATACGTTGACCGGCGCCGATCCGATCGCGCCATATGGCGGCGCCGCTTTTCATGACAACAAGGTCTGGATCAAGCCGCGAACGCGCGTCGTCTAGTGCATTTTCCGATCGCTTCGGAGCGACGCTATCGCGGATGATCATCCGTGCGGTAAACCAAGCCGTGGATACTGGATCGCAAGCCGGGCAACCCGCAACTGGCGGCCAACCCGAAAAAGCCTCTAAACTGCACGCCCGCCAATATCCCTGTTCAACGAGCTTATGTCAGGGTTTCGACATAATGATCTTCCGCTCTTAAGTCCTTGAAGTTCTTGGCCGACGAGTCGGATTGCGAGCCTTGCTTCGGCCGTATTTTAAGTATCTATTGTTAGTAGCAATCGGAATTTTTGGCCGTTCGTTCGGCCGCAGGCTTTAATGAGCGATCGCCTCGAACCCCTCAAAAATCCGGCTTGTTGGCGCGAACGGCAGCGAACGCATTCGCGTCTCATCTTAAGTTCTGACTGATCTGGGAGACAGACGATGCAAAAAGGCACCGTCAAATGGTTCAATCCAACTAAGGGCTATGGGTTCATCAGGCCCTCGACCGGGGATAAAGACGTGTTCGTCCATATCTCCGCAGTCGAGCGCGCTGGCCTCAGCACCCTCAACGAGGGACAGGTCGTCGAGTACGAACTCGTCACCAACCGCGGCAAAACCTCCGCGGAAAACCTCAAGGTCGCGTAGCGGCCCTTGCCGGGACTCCCGGCAAACGGGTGTTACCCGTAGCCCCCGGTTTCCAACCCGGGGGTTTTTGTTTTTTGCACAGGTTTAGACAATTTTTGTTGCACGAGCCTTATATTGTTATTGCGAAAGCCTATATTCTTATTGCGAAAGCCTATATTCGGGGAAACATTTTTCCCTGGCGGATTTCTTCCGGGCCGATTCGCTCTTGCCGGGACGCGTTAGCTTGGATCGAAATGAACTCAGTTTCACGGATTATCAGGCCGCCACCTTTCGTCCAGGTTTCGACGGCTTGCGCGGCATCGGCTTTCTCCTTGTCGTGACCGCACACATCCCGGCGGTGCCGTGGTTCTCGTATCTGCAGGGGTGGACGGCAGTCTGGGTGTTCTTTGCGATCAGCGGCTACCTGGTGACGATGCTGTTGATCCGGGAGGAGCGCAAGACCGATGCGATCGCGTACGGGGCGTTTCTGACAAGGCGCTTCTTTCGCATTGTGCCGGCCTATGCGGCCGCCATACTGATTTATTGGATCGCACTTTATTCTCTGCCGCCGCTCGCCGATGAGTACCAACTGTTCGTGGCGAGGCTGCCCTACTATCTCACCTTGATGCCGGAATACGCCCACACCGACGTGTTCACGATCTTCGTTCATTCGTGGATCATCGGCATGGAGGCGAAATTCTACGTGTTCTTTCCCGCCATCGTGTTCCTCCTGATCAAGAATGACAGCTGGCGATTCGGCGTGACGGCGGCAACCACCGCGCTGTTGACCACGCAAGGATCATTCACGGCGAACGCCTATTGCGCGATCCTGTCCGGCGTCATGTTGGCACAGCTGCTCGAATGGCCGCGCAGCTTTGCGGCGATTGCGGTGCTAACACGGGTGCCGGCCGCGGTGCCGATGGCGTTCGTGGTCGCGCTGTTCGTCATGCTGCGGTATGTCGAAGTGCTGCCGGCGGTGGCCGCGGTTACGGCCTATCTGGTCGCCCATGTGACGTTGCGAGACAGCCTCGTGCGACGTCTGCTCACTTACGGCCCGTTGGTCTATCTGGGCCAACGGTCCTATGGGGGCTATCTGCTCCACGTGCTGGCCATCCATCTCGGCTACATTGCATTCGGCAGCACCACGGTCATGAGCGGCCTCCTGACGACGTGCTTTACGCTGGCAGTGACGATCCCGGCAGCGGAATTGCTGTACCGGACTGTTGAACGCCCCGCCGTGGAAGTGGCGCGGCGGCTGACGGAGCGCTGACGTGATGTGAAAATCGTCGTGAAAGTCAGGAACTGCACAAAGCGAGACCGCGTTGGCCGCATATGCAGGCACGACGCAATGACCTGAAAGACAGTTTCTATCTCTACATTATGCGCGCCAGCATAGGCGCCGGGCTGCGCAGTCAGTACACTCCGAACGGGCATTTGCCGGACCGGCTAGCTGAACTGTTGCGAGAACTCGACGGGCCGCGGGATCAAGTCGCGCAAGCAAAACGCAGCCCGCCACGGATGCGCAAGCACACGCGAGGACGGTAATCGTTCGTGGTGGGCGCTCTTGGGGTGGGGCTTGTGCGGGCAAACTTCTCAGCGATCCGCCGACATGCCGTGCCACTGCTTGCCCAAAGCTCGACCCCAAAAATCATGGCGGTCTGCCAGCCCCTACCCCTCCCCCGCATGCGGGGGAGGGGTAGTGTTGGGGCCATGCGGCCGCACTGCAACCGGCGAGCGCCTTCAGGCCCGGATAGTACCGCGCCGTAATGCGCCCGACGTAGCGGCGCAGATTTTCGCGCCGTTCGGCAGCGCTGCGCAGGCGTGACTCGAAATGCGGACATAACACCGCGCAAACAAAGGCGAACATGGTGGCGTCCGCTCCGGTTGGCTCGCCGCCCATAAAAAACGGCTTGTCCCCGAGGAAATCCGAGATCGCGTTGATTGATCGCGTGCCGAGCGCGAGAATTTCTTCGGGCGAATGGCGGCCAAGGCCCTGGCCATGAAGGGTGGTCCGCAGCTTGCGGCGGATCATCGCAGTCACGACCGGCCTGATCGCCGCCGGGACGTTGTCGAAGAACCGGACAGGGCCTTTGCGGAAATTCTCCTCGATCATCCATCGGTCGTGCACGCTGACCCAGTAGAGCTGGTCTTCAGCCATTTTCTCAAACGCCCAGGCCGTCGCCTTCTGGGCAGGATTGAGTCCGCGGTCGAAGTCGATCCGGTATTTCTTCTCGATGTGCCACCGGATGAAGGTCGAATCCGGGACTATAACGCCATCATCGTCGATGTAGGGGATTTTACCCTTGGGGGCCTTGGCGAGGCCCGTGGTGTCAGTGCGGTAGAGGAGGTTGGCCATCTTCAGCAGCGTTTCGACTTTCATCGCGAAGGGGCTGGGGTCCGGCAGGCCGAAGGCCGGACCGAAATTGTACAGGGTGATCATGAGGGTCGCTCTTGTACTCTCACGATCAATCAAAAACCCGGCAGCTATGTTCCCTGACCGGCGTCAACCATCATCCCCGGGTGAAGCATCCAGGCCGAGCCATGACGGCACCGGGGAATTAAACGCCTAACGCGGATCCGGAACGATCAGCTGCGCGGTCGGCACGACCGCCGTGGCATTGCGCACCGTGCCGTCCGGCGCGAGGCTTGACTTTCCGCCGGCGACGAGGCCGAGCGCCAGCGGATAGAGGCGAAGTTCGGCCGCAAGCACACGGGCGGCCAGCGCGTCCGGCGTGTCGTCATCGAGCACCGGCACCGCGGCCTGGGCGATGATCGGCCCGGAATCGACCTCCGGCACCACGAAATGGACCGTTGCGCCGTGAATCTTTACGCCGGCCTCAAGCGCCCGCTTGTGGGTGTGAAGCCCCTTGAACGACGGCAGCAGGGCCGGGTGGATGTTGATCATTCGGGAGTTCCAGCGCAATACGAAGGAGGGCGTGAAGAGCCGCATGAAACCCGCAAGGCAGACGATGTCGACGCGATAGGTTTCGAGATGCGCCTGCACGGCCTGCTCGAAGGCCTCGCGATCCTTGCCAAACGCGGTGTGATCCACGACTGCGGTGGCGATTGCGTCGGCGCTGGCGCGCCGCAGTCCGCCGGCCTCGGGCCGGTTTGACAACACCAGCGTGATTTCCGCGGGATAGCCGGGCTCCTTCGCAGCCGCGATCAATGCCGCCATGTTGGCGCCGCGGCCGGAAATCAGGATGGCGACACGCTTTCTCGCCATGGCCTAATCCGCGACGGCAAGCCGGCCCCGATAGGCCACGATTCCCGCCGGCGGCTCGCTGGCGTGCTCCACCACCTCCCCGAGATGCACCACCTTTTCGCCGCACCGATCGAGCACCGCCGCGACCGCATCGGCCGCGGCCGCATCGACGATGGCGATCATGCCTACCCCGCAATTGAAGGTGCGCAGCATTTCGGGTTCAGCAATGCCGCCCGCCGCTGCCAGCCACCGGAACACCGGCTTGACCGGAATGCACGCGAGGTTGATCTCGACTCCGAGGCCCTTCGGCAGCACCCGCGGAATGTTGTCCGGGAAGCCACCTCCGGTGATATGGACAAACGCCTTGACGGCCCCGCTCTCGCGGATCGCGGCGAGGCACGACGCCACATAGATGCGGGTCGGCGTCAGCAGGGCTTCGCCGAGGGACCGGTCGCGGTCAAACGGTGCCGGCGCGCTCCAGGCCAGGTCGTTTGCCTCCACGACTTTGCGGACCAGGGAATAGCCATTGGAGTGCACGCCTGACGACGCCAGTCCCAGCACGGCGTCGCCGGCCCCGATGTCGCCGCGCGGCAGCAGGGCGCCGCGCTCGGCTGCGCCGACCGCGAAGCCCGCGAGATCGTAGTCGCCGGCCTGATAGAGCCCTGGCATTTCGGCGGTTTCGCCGCCGATGAGGGCGCAGCCGGCCTCCTTGCAGCCCGCCGCGACCCCGGCCACCACCGCTGCGCCAACCTCCGGGACAAGCTTGCCGCAGGCGAAATAGTCGAGAAAAAACAGCGGTTCGGCGCCCTGGACCACGAGATCATTGACCGACATGGCGACGAGATCGATGCCGACGGTGTCGTGCCGCCCGGTCTCGATGGCAATCTTGACCTTGGTGCCGACGCCGTCCGTGGCGGCGACCAGCACCGGATCACGAAAGCCGGCGCGGCTCAAATCGAACAGCCCGCCGAACCCCCCGATTTCCGCATCGGCGCCGGCGCGCGCGGTGGCGCGCACCAGCGGCTTGATCAGGTTCACCATGCGGTTGCCGGCGTCGATATCGACGCCAGCGTGCGCATAGGTGAGGCGGTCACGGATGTGGTCGGTCATGCTTGCGCCTTTCGCAACGCGTGGTACGGCCGAATGGTGGCCGGCGCAATGGCTGCATCTCAGGTTCCACGACATGGCCTAAGGTTGGATTGAGTGGATGCTGACGATAGCTCGCGTTACATTGCGGATTCGACGGTAGAATGGGCAAAGGCGGCCCCGCCACGAAGGCGCGTCGAGCCATGATTGGCGCTATTCGGTCATTCTCCTCACCCCTCCCGGTAACCTCTGCCCTGCGTTATTGTACCGCGGGCTACCGAAAGTCTCCCACAAAGGCACTTTCATGACTGACCCTTCCCAGCAACGACCAACCATCCGTCTGCGGCTTCGCATCCTCGGCGAACCGCTCGCCGTCGAAGCGCCAGGGCCGCCAGAGCGCGTGCGCCTTGACGAAGTGCTGCCGCTGCTGCGTGCGATCGATGATCGCGCCGTCGATCTCGCCGTCCGGCGCAGCGAAGCGAAGGGCAAAACCGTGTCGTGCCGCAAGGGCTGCTCGGCGTGTTGCCGCGCGCAGCCGGTCCCCGTCACACCGCCGGAAGCGTACGCGCTGTTGCGGCTCGTGGAGAACCTGCCGGAGCCGCGCCGGGCCGAGGTCCGCGCCCGTTTCGCCGACCGGGTCCAGCGGCTGCGCGACGCCGGGCTGGCGGACCGTTTCCTTCAGATTGAGGGGCCCGGCGAGGTGACGAAAGAGGAGCTGCGCGACGCGGCGCTGCGCTACTTCCGGCTTGGGTTGGCGTGTCCGTTCCTGGAGGACAACGCCTGCAGCATCTACGAAGACCGGCCATTCGCGTGCCGGGAGTACCTCGTCACGTCGCCGGCGGAGCATTGCCGCGACCCGTTCGCGACCTCGGTCGAGGGGATCCGGATGCCCGTCGCCGGCGAGGGGGCTATGCTGCGCACTGCGACGAAGTTCCTCGAAAAGCCGCAGTTCACGGTAGCGTTGACGCTGGCGCTGGAGTATGCGGAGGCGCATCGCGCCGAGTTGGAGCAGACGTTTGCAAGCCGCAACGTGTTCCCGCGAGCTTTGCAAGAGTTGGCGCGCACGGGCGCCAACCGCATCGAGGTCCCGACGGCGCGGATCGGCCTGATCATTCCGTCGGTCAATCGGCTGAGTGAGCCGCAATTCACACGTTTCGCCCCGCCCGGTCTCGGCATCCACGTGACGCGGGCCAGGATCGCCGGCAAGTGGCGCAAGCCGGTGACGGAGCTTGCTCCCATTATCGCGGAGGCGGCCGGCGCGCTTGCCGATTCAAGCCCCGATCTCATCGTCTATCACTGCACCGACTCCTCGATGCGCGAAGGCCGCGACGGCGAGCGGCGCATCCTCGATATCGTGCGGCAGGAGACCGGGATCGAAGCCGTGTCCACCAGCGCCCTGGTGGTGGAGGCCCTCAACGCGCTCGGCATCAAGAAGCTCGTCATCGTCAGTCCGTATCAGGATAACGAGGTCATCATCGCCTATCTGCAATCCTGCGGCTTCACGGTGGTTCATGACGTAGCGCTGCGCCTGCCGGGCCACGAGGCCTCGGGCGCGACGCCGGAGCGCTGGGTCGAGACCACCCTCGACCATGCGCGCGACGAGGCCGACGGCTACTTCCTGAGCTGCACCAACACCACCCAGATCGAAGCGATCGAGGAATTGGAGGCGGCGCTCGGCAAGCCGGTCGTCAGCAGCAACCAGGCGGTGCTGTGGGGGGCAGTGAAGCGCCTGCGGGCGCGGCTTGGCGAGGCCGCGATGCCACGGCTCGGGCGGCTGATGGGAATGTGAGGGTGATGTGAGGAATGTAGGGGCGACCCTTGTGGTCGCCCTGTTGCCGGCGGACGCAATCGAACTGGGGCGACCACAAGGGGCGGGCAATGAGGGCGCTGGGCTCTCTGCGTCAGACTTCCTTTCTCGCCGGCGTCCGGCCGACGAGGTGGCGGACGCGAGGAAAAATGACGATCACCGCGGCCGTTACCTCGACGATGAAACAAGCCTCGAGCGCGCTGGAGTAATCCCCTCTCGCCTGCCGCAAGAGCCCTAAAAGTCCGGGCCCGAACGCGAAGGCAAACTGATTGGCGGCAGCGATCAGCCCCACGATTCGAGAAAAGTGCTGCTGGGGGAACTCCTGCTGAACGATGAGCCCCGGGAGCGAGATCAGATTCCCAAGCCCGAGGCCGAAGAGAATGCATCCAAGATAGAGCATCGGCGCCGATGGATTTGCGGCGAGCAGGGCTGTTCCGGCGGACTGCATCAGGAAGTTCCCGCATGCGACCGCCCGCCGGTCGCACGTGTCGACGATGAAGCCGATGAGGAGGCGGCCCACCACTGCCGACAGCGTCGTCAAGCTGACGGCCCAGGCGGTTGCGATCGGCCCCAGGATCGGTGAGAGGTAGGCGACCTGATGGGTGAGGAAGCCGACCTGCATCATCAGCCCCAGTGCGAACGAGATCGATACCGATTGGAAATCGGAGCTACGCAGAACAGCGGACAGCTGCCAGGGCGGCGCCGGCGCGGCGGGGTGCCGGCACCAACGCCTGAGCGCGCGTCGGGTGGCAACCGTCGTCTGCGCCGTCGCGTTCATCGGGACGCTTGTGCCGCAGCACAAACGCTGCCGCCGGCACGACGGTCGCAAGCATGAGAGCCGCGACGCAAAACAGCGCAGCGGCAAAATTCAGGCACCCGATCAGGAAGACGAGGAGCGGTGCAATGACGACGCCGCCGGCGCTTGCGCCGTTGAGCGCGAGGCTGATGGCGAGGCCGCGCCGCTTGTCGAACCAGGGCGCAATGATGATGTTGATCGCCGCGCCGCTCATCGCCGCCCAGCCGAACGACATCACGGCGAATGCCCCATAGACGTGCCACGGGCGCGAGACCAATGAGAGCAATGCGGCACCGCAGGCCATTGCGGTGGCGCCGGCCGAGACAACGCACCGTGCGCCAAAGCGCTCAAATACGCCGCCGGCAAAAAGGATCAGCGTCGCGCCCAGGAGATAGTACGCGGTGATGGCCGATGCGATGTCCGCCGTAGGCCATCCGTGGCGCTGCTGAAGCGCGACCAGATAGATGCCGGGGCCATAGAATCCGATTCCCCACCCGAAGAAGGCAATCAGGAACGCCGTGCCGACTACCAGCCAGCCGTGATAAATGCCGGCCTTTGCCCCCGCCATTGTGGTCTCGGTCCCGCCCGGCACGTTCATCGGCCACCTTTCATCCATGGGAGCGTCCGCGCCCCGGGCTTCGGCGCCTGAAAATGATGAGGTGGCTTGCGCCTTGCCGGCTGTTTTCGGACATCGTCCTGCGACCGAGTCCGATTTCGGCTATCAACACCGGCCGTCGCGGAGTAGCTTTCACCCGATGCTGACCGACATGCCGCCGGAACTTGATCGCGAGACCTGCGACCGCGCGCGCTTCGCGCGCGACGCGGCCTATGACGGGCTGTTCTTCATCGGTGTGCGAACGACGCGCATTTATTGTCGCCCGGTTTGTCCGGCGCGCCCGGCCAAGTCAGAAAACGTCGTGTTCTTCCCGACCGCGGCAGCCGCCGAACGGGCAGGCTTTCGCCCGTGTCTGCGCTGCCGCCCGGAGACGGCGCCCGGAAGTCCGGCATGGACCGGTACCGCGACGACCGTGGCGCGCGGGATGCGCCTGATCGAGGATGGATTTCTCGACCGCTCGTCAGTCGAGGAGCTGGCCGGAAAACTTGGGATCGGCCCGCGGCACCTGCTGCGGCTTTTTCTTCGCCACGCCGGCGCGACGCCGAGCGAAGTCGCCGCGACCCGGCGGGTTCAAGCCGCGAAGCGCCTGCTCAACGAAACCACGATGCCACTGTCGCAGGTCGCTTTTGCGGCCGGGTTCAAAAGCGTGCGCCGTTTCAATGATGCGTTCCGCGCCACCTATGGGCGGCCGCCATCTTCGTTCCGAAAGACATCTGGCCGGAACGCGCCACTCAGAAATCCGGCTTGCCCGCCTGCGGCACCATCGAAACCTTTCCGCCGGGCTCCCGCGGATTCTCGGCGCATATAAGGTCCGTCCGGGGGCTGACGGCAGGCCGGTACGTGATGGTCGCCGACCAGGGCATCGTGAAGACGTTTTCGTCCTCGACGGTAAACTGGAGCTGCAGCACCTTGCCCCGGTAGTTGGCGTCGAATTCCCCGCCGCCGCTGGCGCGGAAATTTTCTTTTTCGTTGCGTTCAATCGCGTCCCTGGCGACGTCATAGTCGATGAGCCGGTAGCGTTCGATCACGTGCAGCGCCGGACTTTGCGGCGTCCCGTACATGTCGACCATCGAAAACGGCCCGACCTTCATCCCCACGGTGTCGATCACCAGCGTATCGCCTTCGTAATGCGCGACGGAATCGCCGTGCCAAGACGGCGTCAGGTGCGCCGGATGGGGTTCATTCACACGCACCCAACGGACCTCGTTGCCGTGGCGGTAAGTCATCACGATCTTGTCGGGCTTCTGGATCATCTCCATCCAGAAATCCCAAAAGATATAAGGCACCCCCTGGGGCCAGCACTGGTTGCTTGGCGTCGGATAGCCCTCGCCCGCCAACGAAATCTCGCCGTGCTTCTTCACGACTTCAGCCGCGCGCGGCTTCAGGATGGGGTTGGAGTAATCGCCGACCAGCTGTTGGAAGTTTGCCACGCCGCTCGGCAAGCGCGACTTGTTTCTGACCGGACCTGGACCGGACCGCGGCGGCTCAAAACCGGTGAGGTAGGGATGGGCCCAGCGACCGGAAAAATCCGGAAGGGATGCATTGTCTTGCGCTATGCCGGCGACCGGCGGTGCTGCGGGCGCTACGGTTTGCCCCAAGGCGGGCGTAGCCGCCGCCAACGTGGCGCATAAAAGAAAATCGCGCAGCCGCTCACCCATGACCTCCTCCGCTTTATGCGCCACCGATATGGCGAAAACCGCAACGACGCCCAATGCGCATTTTTCTCAACGCGTCCTTACTTCCGGGCCGGCGTGAAATATCGCAAATCAGGCGGCGCCTGGTCCTTTTTCGTGGGCATCAATAGCCCGTCCGCTCCGAGAAAATAGTTTTCCTTGCCGATGGCAACCTGGGCGTTGTTTTCAGTCGTATAAAACTCCGGCCAGTCCGGGCGCGGATTTGGATTGTGCACGTATTTCTTATCGACAGTCCAAGGGCGGGTCAGGGCGTGGTCGATCGAAGTGATCTCGTCGTGAAGAATATTTGGGTCGGCCTTGTCGCGATAAATGCGCTCCTTGAAGATTGATTGATTATCGACGTGCAGAGGCAGCCCGGCCTCGTCATAAGCGCGAGGTCCCTTGAAGCCGCGCGTCTCAACCTCGAGGACATCGTATCTGCCGTCGCCGTCTTCGTCGATCCACCGGCCGATCGAGTAGCCCGAGAAGGTCGGCTCGATAGGCTCGGGCCAGTCGCGTCCGTCGGTGAAGATGCGACGATAGTGGTCATGCCAACCGATCAAGATGTAAGTGGTATCCGCGGTCACGACGAATTCCATCGGCCCAAATCCCATCATCATGTTCGGCATCCCGGCGGCGCGGCCCAAGGTGGTGGGGAAATTGCCGAGACCGCCTTTGGCCTGATCCGCAATGCTCGCCGCCAGGACCGCCTCATACTCAGGCGTGAGCGGCGCCTGTTGTCCAAATCCCCAGGGCTTGGTCTGATCATGAGACGGCTGCGTTGGAAGCCGGACGGCAAATCGCATCCACTGCCCCGTCCAATCAGGATACTTTGCGTCGTCGGACGCTTGGGCGCCCGCAACCGCAAGCGCGGCGGCCAGTGCAGCCACAATCGCCATAGGCCGGCTCAATAACATGATCACCACCGCTGCAGGGGCGACCCTTGTGGTCGCCCCGGTTTGCGCACCGCGCCCGCCGGCAACAGGGCGACCACAAGGGTCGCCCCTACAGCAGCCTTAAGGTCACTTTTGACGATGCTCCGATCCCTTCAGATTAGCTGAAGGCTACACGGTCTGAATTGCAGATGCAAAAGCATGGTGGCCGGATATCGATCGGAACATTCACGCCGGCGCCAATTCGATCGGCAGGCTCGCGGACTGCCGGAGGCTGTTACCGAGCCTGCGCTGGGGTTCACCGGCAAGTGTCGACAGGCGGCAGCCGCAAGTTTGACGGCAGATAGCCCACGTCAATCGTCTATGAAGCTCCGAAGAATCTTGGATCGCTGGGGATGCTTGAGCTTACGTAGCGCCTTGGCCTCAATCTGGCGGATCCGTTCCCGGGACACTGAGAACTGGTCGCCGACTTCAGCAAGCGTATGGTCGGCACTCATCCCAATGCCGAAGCGCATGCGAACTATGCGCTCTTCGCGCGGGCTGAGCGAAGCGAGGGCCTGCGTTGTCGCGTCGCGGAGATCCGATTGGGTCGAGGCGTCGATCGGTGACACCACGTTCTGGTCCTCGATGAAATCACCGAGCCGCAAATCGTCTTCGTCACCGACTGGCGTCTCGAGCGACAACGGCTCTTTGGCGATCTTGAGCACATGCAGCACCTTTTCGAGCGGCATGTGGAGCTTCTCGGCAATCTCGCAGGGCGCTGGCTCGCGACCGATCTCGTTGTGCAGCCGCCGGCTCATCCGGGCGATCTTGTAGAGCGCTTCCACAATGTGTGCTGGAATGCGGATGGTGCGCGCGTAGTCGGACGTCGAACGGCTGACCGCTTGGCGAATCCACCAAGTGGCGTAGGTCCCGAACTTGTAGCCACGCCGGTAGTCGAACTTGTCGACTGCCTTCATCAAGCCAATATTTCCCTCCTGGATCAGATCGAGGAATTGGAGGCCACGATTGGTGTATCTTCTTGCTATCGAGATGACCAGGCGCAAATTCGCCTCGACCATTTCCTTCTTTGCCTGGCTGGCCTCGCGCTCGCCCTTTTGCACCATGCGGGCGATTCGTCGAATCTCACCGATCTCCAGGCCGGTCTCGCTGGCGAGCGCATTGATATCCGATCGAATGCTTTCGATGAGCTCCGTTTCGCGGGCGACCAGACTCTTCCAGCCTCTGGTGGGGAGCTTCGACACACGGATGACCCAGTGCGGGTCGAGTTCGGAGCCGTTGTAATTCTCGAGGAAATCCTCATGTGCGACGTGGTAACTCGCCGCAAGGCGTATGAGGCGGCCCTCATAGCTCATGAGGCGCCTGTTGACGTCGTAGAGCTGCTCAACCAGCGCATCGATGCGCGCCTGGCTGAGCCGCAGTGACTTCACCTCGGCGATGATCTCTTCCTTCAACCTCTTGCACTTGCGTCCTTGCGCAGGGGAGAGCGTCTCGTCATGCAGCTTGTTGCGGGCGTCCCGGTCCTGCAACTGGCGGAGGCGCTTGTACCTGTCGGCTATCTTATCGAATGTTGCCAGCACCGTAGGCTTGAGTTCGGCCTCGATGGTGGCGAGCGACATCACATTTTCGAGGTCGTCGTCCGTGTTGTCGTCACCACTCGCACTTTCGCCCAGCTCTCTGTCGCTGGAATTTGACTTGATACGGGATTGCGGTGCGGAAGTTAGAACGGGTGGGAGCACGACCTTGACGGAAGGGGTCGCAGATGCTGGCCGCGGCGGCGCCATAGCGTCCGGTGGGGCCGTTGGAATCGCTGCCGCGTCGGAACCGGCGTAGGTCGCCTCAACGTCGATGATGTCGCGCAAGAAAATCTTGCCGTGGTTCAGTTCGTCGCGCCAAATGAGGATTGCCTGGAATGTTAGGGGGCTTTCACACAGGCCGGCAATCATCGCCCCACGGCCGGCTTCGATGCGTTTGGCGATCGCGACCTCGCCCTCCCGCGAGAGCAAATCGACCGAGCTAATCTCGCGCAAATACAGCCGGACGGGATCGTCGGTGCGATCGGACGCCAATGCCGTCGCACCTTTTGTTGGCGCTCCCCATCGTGTCCCGACAAGCGTGTTGCTCTCGCCTTCGTCTGGTGGCTCGTCGTGCACTTCGGCGCTCTCCACTAATTCGGCTTGCCATGCCCCCACAATGACATTCCATAGCAAGAAAAGCGCGACAGCGGGTCAAAAAAGACTTGGGGCGTCGAAATCAAAGGTGTAGCTATTCGCTTACGACCTGCGCATAGTGAATATATCTTTGCGCTGTCAGAGCGGCTCAAAATCCCGGTGCGCACTCAAATCCCGATGCCAGAGGTGTCGCTGAAGCGGGAGCGCGGGATGGCGCTTTGACTCAGCAGCAATAAAAGTCGTTGAAGTCGATCACTACGACGCCATCGTTGCGTGCTGGCGCGAGCACTTTAATTCGGTCAATTCGCTCTACTTGAACGCTCTACTTGAACACGAAAGGAATGTTTCTTGCCGGTATTCGTTCGCGACAACGACGTCGACCAGGCTCTGCGGGTACTCAAGAAGAAAATGCAGCGCGAAGGCGTTTTTCGCGAGATGAAGCGAAGAAGATTTTATGAGAAGCCGTCCGAAAAATCGAACCGGGAACAAGCTGAAGCAATCCGCCGCGCCCGCAAGCTCGCTCGCAAGAAGGCCCAGCGCGAGGGGCTTATCGCTGCACCGCGCGGAAAAACGGTGCCACGGGGCAGGGCGACCGGGCGTGGCCCATTCTCGGGCGCGCGCCGCGTTCCGCCTCAACCGTGACGGCAAGCTGCATCAGCCGCGATCGCTGGGCAGGGGACTTCGGACGAAACGCCGCGTCGGTCTGGATCACTTCTTGTCGCGCAGTCGCCAAAGTTGAAAGCCTTCTGCATTGATTGCTTTCTCGATCGCGTCGCGCGACAAGTTGTAAGGAGGAGCATTGTCCGGTGATATCGTCCCGGTAGCGGTCCAGGGGCCGTGTTGGTGTGGAAGTTTGTTCACATCAGGGTCGCCTGCGAAGGCGCGCAGCCGGCTCGTGGTCTCCGATTTGAAAACGTAGATGCGCATGGTGCTCCTTAGCTCACGTTACCTAAATGCGGCGAGTTTCAAGGGTCAGCAATACGACAATCGATCCGCGGCGCCGCGACAAATTGACGACGCGAAGTACGAAGCTCGCTTCAATTGTCCCATTCGTCACTTGGACGGAAAACCGTGACAGATGCAAGAACAATCACTCGTTCGAGCCTCTGCTTGGGTGCCAACAAGGATCCTAATACTTTCTGTCTTAAGGTAAAACCGCGAAGGTCAATAGCGTCCAGCGCGAATGTCAGATATGATCGCGGTATAGCGGTTCGTACGAGCCGTTCAATGTGGGCCCGGACCATGATGAGGCGCGAAAAATTAGCAATCGCGAACATCTATGTGCCCGTAAAACGCCGGGCGACGCTTAAGCCTGACACTGTGCGAGAAATTGCGCAAAGCATGCTCGAGGTCGGACAAACGACCCCGATCCTGGTCCGGCGCGATGGCGAGCGCTTCGTCCTCGTGCAAGGTCTGCATCGGCTTGAGGCGTGCAAGGCATTGGGCGAAGAATCAATCTTCGCGTACCTTGTCCAAGCCCAAAGGCATTAGAATCAATTCACGCTAATCCGTGGTGAGGATAGATCCGAGGGCGAACGCGTGGAGCACGTCCAAAGTTGGAGTTGCGAATATTTTTCCCGCCAAGGCAGGGCGTGGCGCAAAGCCGACGCCGGCAATCGCAGCCCCGGCGCTGAAATTGAATTGAGCTTGTCGTAGCGGTCGCGTTTTCAAACAATCCGAGGGACCGCAGTCAGCCGGGCGATCTTCTTCAAATGCATGACTGCGGCGGGCGCGCCGGTCGTGTTGGTGAGCAGATTGAGGGTCATCTCCTCGTCGTCACCGACCGGTGTGAGTGCGGTGTCCTTGTACGTTCGAGCGGCTGGATCGCGCATGATGACGAACTTGAGCACAAGGAGATGCGCGATCATCGCGATGATGATGGCATGTTTGCTGAGCGTTTCCCAAACGAACCGCGGCCAGAAGATGAAGGCGCGCTCGCGCGGCAGGCCCGGGCGGCGCTCCGAGGGATGCTTGAGCCGGAATATGCCGCCCTGGAGCGGATGCACGTTTTCGAGCCGAACCGTGGTCGCAAAGTTGACGAGCACCTTGATAAGGCTGTTGACCGGCACGCCGGTCGCCACGGCGCGGCGCAGCAGCGTCTCCATGTGCTTCGGGGTGTAATAGAGTGACCAGGCCTCGCGATAAATCGCTTCCCACTGCTCCCGGCTCATGCGCGGATGGGCAGTGCAGACATGCTCGACGTCGTACGTGTTGAGGTCCGGCTCCATCGCGACGCCCTTTTGCCAGAGAACCTGATGATCCTCCGAGCCCGGCAGCGGCGTCAGACAGAAGAACTCGATGATATCGAGCGGCAACTCCTCCTGAATGATCGCGATGTCGCGCCGGATGGTCTCCGGCGTATCCGACGGGAAGCCGAGGATGTATCCGGCAAGCGTGAGAACGCCCTGCGCTTTCCAGGCCAGCAGCATTCGCCGATATTCGGTGATCCTGTTCTGGCGCTTTTTGGCGGCGGCAAGGTTGTCCGGATTGACGTTCTCGAGGCCGATGAATACACGGGTGACGCCTGCCCGCTTCGCCTTCTCGATGAAATTTGGGATCTTGTGGCACAATGTGTCGACCTGGATCATCAGGCCGAGGGGGATTGCGTCCCTCTCGCGCAGTGCGATCAGACGGTCGAAGATCGACTCCCATGCTTTGTTGCGCGCGAAATTGTCGTCGGTGATGAAGAATTTGTAGATGCCCTGTGCCCAGTTGAGACGGACGAGATGCTCGACGTCATCGGCCGTGCGAAAGCGGGACTTGCGCCCTTGCACGTTGATAATGGTGCAGAACGAGCACTGGTAGGGGCAGCCGCGGCCGGCATCGAAGCTCGTACTCAACCCAAGTGTCCGCTCGACATACTGCTTGGGGAGGAACGGCACCGGCGTCCCTTCCAGGTCCGGCAGGTCCCTCATGAAGTCGTAGAGCGGCGCAAGACGCCCGGCTGCGGCGTCCTGCAACACCAGTTCGAGCCGACCCTCGGCTTCACCGGCAAACATCGAAATGCCCATGTCCCGGCATGCATCGAGCTCGACGGCGCGGCCGTCAAGCATCGACACGCAGCCGGACACGTGAAACCCTCCGATCGCGACCGGGATGCCGGCGGTGCGGAACGGGCGAGCGATATCGAGGGCGCGCGGATATTGGTTCGACTGGACGCCAACGAGTGCAAGCAGCCCAAAATTGCCGTGACTGCGAAAGCGCTCGAGCAATTCGGGCACGTTGACGCGCGTATGCGTCTCGTCAATAGCCTCGATGTCGATCGCAACGTCCGTCCCGAGAACCTGGCGCTCTGCGCAATCGGCCGCGATGCCGTACACGGCGGCCAATGAATTCGACGGAATCATTGCCCGCCACCAGCGTATCACGTAGCCATCGTCGTCATAGTGCGACGGCTTGACGAGAACGAGTTGGAAACGTCGTCTTGCCGACACAGAGGCCTCCAAACAATGGAGCCGATCAGACGGCGCGCAGATTTTCCGCCGAGGACTTGCCCGTCCTTCGATCAGCAACAACGTCGAATGAGACCTTTTGTCCTTCGTTAAGGCCGTGCATCCCGGCACGCTCGACCGCGCTGATGTGCACGAAGACATCCTTGCCGCCATCATCGGGCTGGATGAAGCCGAACCCTTTTTGGCTGTTGAACCACTTCACGGTTCCTTGCGCCATCGAACTCTTCCTTCGGTAGGTGTGTAAAGAAGGCTGCGCGCCAGCGCAGCCGGTTCGTTCGAGATTTGGAGAAAAGTCGTCAGTCCGACGCGGGGTGCGCGGCGAGGCCAAGTCGTTCGGCCGAAGCTCGATTGCGGCAACATGGGCCATTGCGGTTGGGAGTGCAAGGTTCACGCTCAGAGTTTTGACAGAAAGAGGGTGTCTCAGCTCGAATTTTTGGCCGCCTGGAGGGCCCGATTGTGGGGACGGCGCTAGCAATCGAGCACTCATTATAGCCCCCTTTCGCGAGACCAAGGGAGTGATGTAGCCTCAATGGCGAATTGCCGGCGGGAAGTGGCCGGATCCTGTCTTGTAGCGGCGTCGTTCTGGGCAACGGACCGGAAATCGGACTGACATGCGTCGAGAAACTTTGCAAGCCGGCAAGCAGCGGCACGGGAACGCCAGCGCCGTACGAAGCGCGGAGAGTAAGCCTTTCAAACAACGGAGGAGGAGGAAATGAGAAAGCTTCTTGTCTCGGTGGCCTTGATTGCTTTGGCGGCTTCCGGCGCGCTATCGGCGGCTGGTGCCGCCGACATGTCGTTCGAGCGCGCTCTCAATGTCGATCGTGAGCCGCAGAACTGGCTGTTGCATCACAAAAATTATCAGGGCCATCGGTTCTCGGCGCTCAAGGAGATCAATGCCGGGACGGTCGGCGGGCTGCGGCTTGCCTATACGATCGGACTCGGCGGATTGCAGTCCGGCGGCCGCTACGCCCAAGGCAATCTTGAAGCGACGCCCCTGGTCGACAACGGCATGATGTACATCCCGGACGGCTGGGGCTCCGTCTACGCCATCGATGTGTCGAGCGGGAAGAAGGGCGAGATCAAGTGGAAATTCGATCCCGGCGTCGACCGCGCCTGGGCCGGCGACGTTGCGTGCTGCGGCGTCAATAATCGCGGCATCGCGCTCTGGAAAGACAAAGTGATCTCGATCGCCCTCGACGGCCGCATCTTCGCGCTCAATCGCGCGACCGGCGAGGTGGTGTGGGAGCGCAAGGCGGCGGAACCGGCCATCGGCGAGACCGTGACGCTCGCGCCACTCGTCGTTCGCGACCTCGCCATCATCGGCTCGGCCGGAGGAGAATTCGGCATCCGCGGCTGGATCGACGCGACCGACCTCAACACCGGCCAGCTAGCCTGGCGCACCTACACCATCCCGGGCGCCGGCGAGCCCGGCAATGAGACCTGGAAAGACGGCAAGGACCACTGGAAGCACGGCGGCGCTTCGGTGTGGGTGACGGCGACCTATGATCCCGAGACGGAGACGATCTATCAGGGCATCGGCAACGCCGGTCCTGATTACGACCCCGAATATCGCCCCGGCGACAACAAATGGGCGGCGAGCGTGCTGGCGCTCGATCCCAATAGCGGCAAGATCAAGTGGGGCTTTCAATATACGCCCAACGACCCTTACGACTATGACGAAATCTCCGAGCACCAGATCATCAATGCCAAGGTCAACGGCGAGGACCGCAAACTGGTGGTGCACGGGTCGCGCAATGGCTTCTATTACGCGCTCGACCGCGTCAACGGCGCCTTCGTCGCCGGCAAGCAATACGTCGATCAGTTGACCTGGACCAAGGGCCTCGACCCGAAGACGGGCCGGCCGCTCGAGTACGATCCCGCCAAGGACGTGCAGCCCTACGTGGAGGGGAGCCACCCGACCCGCGCCAATCCGGTGGCGACGAGGTGTCCGGCGACGCCGGGCGGCAAGAACTGGGAGCCGGCGGCGTATAATCCGGAGTTGAACCTGATCTACATCCCGTCGAGCGAGGGCTGCAATCAGCTGGAAGGCAAGGTGCAGGTGGATTTCGCCGATCAAGGCGGCACCGTGCAGCCGCGCGAACGGTTCACCGGCGGTTCCGGCAAGCCCTTGGAGCAGACCACCGGCAGCATCAAGGCGCTCGATCCGGTAAGCGGCGAGACCAAGGCGGTGGCGCGCACCGACCTGCCGAACTGGTCGGGCGTGCTCGCGACCGGCGGCAATCTGGTATTTACCGGGCTGTGGGAGGGCGCGCTTGTCGCCTATGACGGCAAGACCTTGCAAGAGGTGTGGCGCTTCGACACCGGTTGCGGCGTGGTGGCGCCGCCGATCAGCTACGCGGTCAACGGCAAGCAGTACGTCGCCGTCGCGGC
>WNFS01001373.1_pt1 | contig 26109 bp, 23 predicted proteins | sample 5400141 | NCBI WGS metagenome assembly WNFS01 (sample SAMN13153358, study PRJNA577476) | soil metagenome | isolation source: 60 cm saprolite under Madrone tree | place: USA:California | collected 2016-06-14
AGCAGGCCACCCCGCGTGGCATAACGATAGTGCCGCTCGGCGCCGATCTTCTGGAGGTACGTGTAGACGATGCCCATGATGAGCGCAGCTTCGAAGCCTTCGCGGAGCGTGACGACGAACGTGCCGCCCATGGGGCTGCCCGGCTACTCGGCGACGATGCGGCCCGTCGCCTGCTGGTTGAAGTCGTCCAGGAAGGAATAGGCGCCGGGCTTGAGGGCACGAATCCGGACGTTGACGGTCTTCCCGGCCGGCACGACCTTCTCGACGCGGAGATCCTTACTCTCGAATTCTGCCGCCTTCGCGCTCTTGTTCGTGATCACGAGGACGAAGGGCGCGTTCGCTTTGACCTTCACCTCGTTCGGCTGGAACTGATTTTTGTCGATGGTGAGGGGGATTTCCGGCGGCGCGTCCGCGGCGACCGCGGTCCCGACGACCGCGACGAGAGCGACGACGACGTACGCGATCAGTCGGTTGAGGCTCTTGCCCATGCTCCCCTCCCCGAGGCGGGGTTAGGTACCCAATCCAGGGTAAATTAGGATGACCTAATCTCGACGATCTGTCAACGTCCTTCCGGAAATCCGGCGCGACGCATCACGCGAGCCTTGCTACCATGGCGACCGGCAAAGCGACCATCACCGAACGACTGAGCCGACGGAGGCCACGCGATGGAATTCATCGACCTGAAGGCAGCGCAAGAGTTCTCACCGCAGCATCACCTGCACAAGAGCCTGACGGCGACGCCGCGGAGCGACATCACGATCGCGTGCTGGGAGCCGGGGCAGACATCGCCGATCCACCGCCACCCCGGCGCCGACGAGATCTACCACGTCATGGAAGGCAGCGGTCTCTTCTGCGACGGACGCACCGAGCGGCGGCTCGGTCCTGGGGACACGGTCATCTTCCCTGCCGGCGACGTGCACCAGGTGACGGCGCTGACGCGCATGGTGCTCTACCGCGTGCAGGCGGGAGCCGACCGTCATCCCGAATCGCTAGACTCCTGGCCCGCGAAGCGTTAGCGGCCTCGGATCGAAGATCGGGGGGCCTATCGGGGCCCCCCACAGTCAGCCACGTCGGTGGATGCCCGAGCCCGTCACGAAGTCGTAGAGGTTGGCGACGTTCATCTTCATCACGCCCGGCGCCATGCCGTCCTGGCCCACGTCCATCGGATACCGGTCCGTCATCGCCGTGAGGTCAGCCACACACTGCTCCTTGGTCAACCCCCGCCCGAAGCCGCCGCGCACGTAATCGACCCACTCACGGATGAACGCGCCCTGCTCGTTCAGATACTGCTTGTCGCACACGGGGCCGTGACCCGGGACGAACGTGTCCTCTCGTAGACCTCGCAACGATTCCAGGGCCCCGAGCCAGAGGTCAGGATCCGCCTCCTGGAGCCAGGTGTGCACCTTACAAAAGATGTTGTCGCTGGTGAAGACGACACCTTCTTCCTCCACGATCACGGCGGCCTGGTAGGCCGTGTGGCCGGGCATGTGGACCAAGCGGAAGGTGTGGTTGCCCACGTGGAGCCTCATCTCGCTCTGAAACGTGATCACCGGGGCGTTGGGCCGATAGCCCTCCAGCAGCTTCGGCTCCTCCGGCCCGAACGACGCTATTCGGGCGACGTGCGCGGCCATATCAGTGGCCAGGATCCGTGTTCGCACGCCCTCGTGAGCGACCACCGGCACGTCGAAGTACGCGTTCCCGGTCCAGTGGTCGCCGTGGGGCTCGGTGTTCAGGATGTAGCGGAGCCGTCCGCGGCGTTCGACGTCCGCTTTGAGTCTGAGGGCGTCACTGGGCTTGTGCGGGCTGTCGATCATCACGATCCCGTCCGACGTGGTGACGATCCCGTGATTGGATCCGCGTAGCCCGGTCTCGACGAAGACGTTGGTCGTCAGCTGTTTCATGAGGCTCCCTCGTTTCGAGTGGTCGGTCGCGTGCGACAGGCTATGGTATCGTCGGACCCTCGGCAAGGTCCTGGCCACACCACTTTCCCTCAACGGGATTCTCCCGCTTCAAGGAGGGACCTAAGCCATGCCCTATAAGCTACTGAGTTATCAGGCGGGTCAAGCCGCGCGCGCTGGGGTGCTCGTCGGCGATACGGTGTACGACGCGGCGAAGGTCACAGGCCTCTCCGCCCATTCGAGCGTGCTCGGTGTGCTCGATGACTGGAGCCGGGCCAAACGGCTCCTCGCCCAGGCCGCGAAGCGAATCGAGTCCGGCAAGGGGCGCGTCAAGGGCATGCCGCTCAAGCGCGCTCGGTTGCTGGCCCCGGTGCTCTATCCCGGCAACATCTACTGCGCCGGCGCCAACTACACCGATCACATGGCCGAGATGGCGCGTGCCCAGGGTCAGGCGCCCGGGCCGACCATGAAGGAGCTGGGCGAGAAACCCTGGCACTTCGTCAAGACCTCGAGAAGCTCAGTGGTGGGACCTGGCGCCCGGGTCAAGATACCGGTCTATTCGCAGATGGTGGACTGGGAGGTCGAGCTCGCCGCGGTGATCGGCAAGGCGGCGCGGGACGTGCCGGTGGAGAAGGCGCTCGACTACGTCGCCGGTTACACCATCGCCAACGATCTCTCCGCGCGGGACGTCATGAGACGCGACAAGAATCCCGCGACCTCGCCTTTCCACTACGACTGGCTCAGCCAGAAGTGCTTCGACGGCGCCTGTCCGCTCGGCCCGTGGATCGTGCCGGCCAGCGATATCCCCTACCCTCAGAACCTCGCGCTGAAGCTGTGGGTGAACGACAAGCTGATGCAGGACTCCAATACGGGGAAGATGATCTTCACCACCGCCGAGCAGGTCGCCATGCTGTCCTCCCGCGTGACGCTGCACCCGGGCGATCTCGTCCTGACGGGAACCCCGGCGGGCGTGGGAATGCCGCGGCGCATGTTCCTGAAGGCCGGGGACGCGGTGAAGCTGTGGATCGAGGGCGTCGGCGAGCTGAGCCACACGATGGCCGGGTGAGGCCGATGAGCGAGATCGACCGCGACCCGTACGTCGGCCGGCCGCTGAAGCGGACGGAGGATCCGAAGCTCATCACGGGTCGGGGGCAATACGTCGAGGACATCAAGCTGCCGGGGCTCGCGCACCTCGCGTTTCTTCGGAGTCCGCATGCCCACGCCCGCGTGACCGCGCTCCGGACGGACGCGGCTCGCAGAGCCCCCGGCGTGGTTCGGGTCGTGACGGCCAGGGATCTCGGGCCGTTGCGACCACTCCCCTTCATGGCGATGCTGCCGGGACTCAAGCAGGTCCAGTGTCCGTACCTGGCTGAAGCCGTCGTCGACTCGACCGGCGTTCCGGTCGCGGCGGTCGTCGCCGAGAGCCCGTCGCTGGCTCGCGATGCCGCCGAGCTGATCGAGGTCGAGTACGAGCCGCTTCCGGCGGTCGCCGACCCCGAACGCGGCCTCGAGCCCGGGGCTGCCCTTGCCCATGCTGAGCTCGGGACCAATCAGGCCTTCAGCTGGCCGCTCAAGGGCGGCGACGTCGACGGAGCGTTCTCGAGGGCCGCCCATATCGTGAAGGTGCGCCTCGACCACAACCGGCTGGCCGGAGCCCCGATGGAGCCGCGCGGCGTTCTCGCGCGGTACGACCCCGGGAGCGACGAGCTAACGCTGTGGTTGACCACCCAGAATCCTTTTCTGTCCCGCGCCGATCTCGCGGCCGTCACCGGCTTTCCGGAGCACAAGCTCCGCGTCATCGCGCCGGATGTCGGCGGGGGCTTCGGGGTGAAGGGGCCGCTCTACCGCGAAGAAATCGTCGCGGCCACGCTCGCGCGTCAGCTCGGTCGCCCCATCAGATGGATCTCGACCCGCACCGAGGACCTGCTCACCACCATTCAGGCGCGGGCCGCCGTGTCGGAAGCCGAAGGCGCCCTGACCGCCGACGGAGAGCTGATTGGTCTCAGAGCGAAGGCGGTCTTCGATCTCGGTGCCCATCTGCTCGGGCTGTCCCTCGTGCCCCCGATGTCCGCCTCGACTCATATCTTCGGTCCCTATCGGATCCAGAACGCGGAGCTTCTGAGCATCGGCGTCTACACGAACACCGCACCGACCGGGCCCTACCGGGGATCGGGACGGCCCGTCGGCGTCTACCTCATCGAGCGCCTCATGGACGAGGCGGCTCGGGCTACCCACCTCGACCCCGTCGAGATTCGCCGGCGGAACTTCATCCCGGGCGAGGCGTTCCCCCACCGCACGCCGTTTGGTGTCGCCTACGACTCTGGGAATTACGCGCGAGCGCTCGATCGCGTGGTGGAGCTCGCGGACTATCAAGGTTTACGCCGAGCGCAGGCCGAGGCGCGCACGCGTGGCGAGATCATGGGGATCGGTGTCGCGGCGTACGTCGAATCCACCAATGTCCTGGGCTGGGAGAGCGGAGTTGTCCGGGTAGAACGGAGCGGCAAGGTCACCGCAGTCACCGGATCGAGCCCGCACGGCCAGGGGCACGAGACGACCTTCGCCCAGATCGTCGCCGACCATCTCGGCGTCGCGTACGACGACGTGATCGTCCGCCACGGCGACACCCTGGGCGCGCCGCAGGCGATCGGCACGTTCGGCAGCCGCAGCGCCGGTCTCGGCGGAAACGCGCTCGCCCAGGCCGCGGTGGAGATCAGGGAGAAGGGACGGCGGCTCGCCGCCAGGCTTCTGGAGGCCAGTCCGGAGGATCTCCAGCTCGCGCGCGGCGGGTTTCAGGTCAAAGGAGTGCCCGAAAAGATCGTCGGGTGGGATCGGGTCGGCGAATTCGCGCATCGCGGGATGGGACTGCCCCCGCAGGAGACGCCCGGGCTCGAAGCGACCGTGTTCTTCCGCCAGGATCAGCCGTCGTGGAGCTTCGGGGCCGGCCTGGCCGTGGTTCGTGTCGACCGCGACACCGGCCAGGTGCGGCTCGAGCGTTTCGTCGCAGTAGACGACTGCGGCAACGCGATCAATCCGCTCCTCATCGACGGACAGATCGTGGGCGGCTTCGCGCAGGGGCTCGGCCAGGCGCTGCAGGAGCGCATCGCCTACGGCGAGGACGGTCAGCTGCTCACGGGAACGTTCATGGAATACGCGATTCCGCGTGCCGACGACATGCCCGAGCTGGTGGTGGATCGGACCGTGACGCCGTCGCCCCTCAACCCGCTGGGGGTCAAAGGCGTCGGCGAGGGCAGCGCCTGCGTGGCGCCTCCGGCGATCGTGAACGCGGTCGTGGACGCACTGACGCCGTTCGGCATCCGCCACGTGGACATGCCGCTCGCAGCCGAGAAGATCTGGCGCGCGATGCAGGGCTGAAGGAAGCGCGCTACCGGGCGGGCGGAATGATCGGGAGCAGGACGTGTGAGGGCCGACCCGGACCGCAGTGGATCGTGACCTTCTTGCCGAAGACCCCGGGCGGCCGGTCGCGCGGATCGTTGTGCTGGAAGGGGCCGACGCCGGTGAAGACCGCGCCGAGCGTCCCGAGCCCGGTCGAGGGGCCGCCGGGATACTCGTAGTCGCGACCGCGCACCGTGAGCCCGATCCGATAGCCCGCGGGCACCACGATGCACGTCGGCCAGATCTCCACGTCCAGCTCGTACACTTTGCCCGGCGTGAGCGGTTGCTTTCCGTCGTGGGTATGGTACGGGCGATAGGGCAGCGTGAGCTTCGGATCGAGCTTCCGATGTGAAGCCCGGAGCCACCCCTGAGCGATCGGCGTGTGCGGATCGAGCGCGCCCTGGAACACGACTTCTTTCATGTTCGGCGTCAGCACGCGAACCACGAGGAAGAGGTCGGCGTCCGTCGTCTGGGACGAGACGTAGAGCTTCGCCGCAATGGGGCCGGTGAGCTCGGTCGCCCTCGGCAAGGGCGGCGTGAGAAAAGTGACGCCGTCGCCAAGGCCATCGTAGGTCACGCTGCCTCGCCGGCCCACGGGCGCGCGGGCCAGGCTCTGGTCGGCCGAGCTCAGATAGAACTTGGTCCACCGCGTGCGGGCGAGCGGCCATTCCTTCTCGTGCCGCTCGACAAACGTCTCACCGGGATGGCGCACCTGAAGCACGACCCGCGGCTGCCTTTTCCATCCCGTGTCCTCGCCCTTCAAGAAGTGGCCGAAGAACTTCTTCTGAAGGTTTACGCCGTAGTCGGTGTAGAAGTGCGTCCAGTGCTCGATGCCGTGGACCTCGAGCCACTTCTGCTTCGACGCCGAGCGCACGAACCCCTCGAAGTTGCCCCGGGGATGCAACCCCTGCCCGCCCCAGTTGGCCGCGGAAAAGAGCGGAATCTTGATCTGCGACCAGTCGGGCATGCGTGAGCGCCAGTACGCGTCGCTGGCGAGCGGGTTCTGCCAGCAATCCTCGAAGAAGTCGCGCCGGTTCCCACCGAGCTCCTCCTCGGTCAGGCTCGGCGGCCCCGACACCCAGTCTCCGTTCATCCGGCTGCGAAATCCTCGGGTCCCACGTCCGTGCTGGACCCGGACGACCTGCGAGGGGAACCACGCCTTGCCGAACGTGCAGAGGATGCCCCCGTGGTGGCTGAGGTCACGGTAATAGTCGGCCGCGCCCTCCCAGATGCAGATGGCCGCGAGGTGGGGCGGCTGCAGCGCCGCCACCTGCCACTGGTTCATCGCATAGTACGAGATGCCGTTCAGCCCGATCTTGCCGGTGCTCCACGGCTGCCCGGCCGCCCACTCGATGCAGTGGTAGAGATCCTTCGCCTCCCGGGCCGACCAGATGTCGAGCTGACCGGGCGACCGGCCGGCGCCGCGCGAGTCCACCCGGACGCAGACGTAGCCGTCCGGCACCCACTTCTCGGGATCGACCACTTCCCAGTTCTGGTACTTGTTCGTCGAGCCCCCTGGGACGTCCGGGTGCTCGGCCGCCATGCGCTGCCACTGGTCGGTGTAGAGGTCTTCGAAGTGGAGCCATTTGCCGTACGGGCCGTAGGTCAGGATGACCGGGTACTTGCCCGCCTGGAGAGGCCGATAGACGTCGGCGCGAAGGACGAGGCCGTCGTCCATGCGGATCGGGACGTCCCAGTCGATGCGCATCCCGTCGCGAACCTCGCTCGTGAAATCGGTCATGGACGAGGGGCCTCCTGGCCGGCGCCGTCGACGCGCACCGCGTGTCCGGTCTGCGAAGATTCGACGATTGCTTCGAGCACGGCGATGTTTGCCGTCGCCTCCTCGCCGCCGACCTCCGGCGTCGTCCCGTCTCTCACGCACCGCGCGAACTCGGCGAGCTCATCGACCACCGGGTCCACCGCCGTCAGGGGCACCGCGGTTCGCTCGGACTGCCCGCGACGCGCGAGAAAGAGCCGTGTGCCATCCGCCTCGCTCCACGCCTGCGCCTCGGTCCCGTGCACCGTGATGACCGCTGTGCGGTTCGCGTGCACCCACGAGGTCCCGAGGTAGCCCAGGCTGCCCGAGGCGAATTCGAAGAGGATGGAGGTCGCGTCGTCGATCTCCACGCCCGTGAGCGCCACGCGGCGCACGAAGGCCGTCACCCGAGCGATAGGGCCGAGGAAATACCGGTAGGTGTCGACATGGTGAATGCCGAGGTTGGTCATCGGGCCGCCCGGCGTCTCGGCGCGGACCGTGCGCCACATGTCCGGCGTGAGCGCGAAGCCGATGTTCGCCGAGAAGTTGCCCTCGATCTGAGCGGTGCGGCCCATCGCGCCCTCGTCCAGGAGGCGCTTGAGGGCGCGGCTCGCCGGCTGCCGGCGCCGCTGGTGGCCAACGGCGAGGACCACCCGAGCCCGGTGGCACGCCTCCGTCGCCCGCTGTGCGTCGGCGACGGTCAGCGTGAACGGCTTGTCGACGAAGACGTGCTTGCCGGCCCTGGCGGCCGCCACCACCTGCTCGGCGTGGAGCGAGTGGGGTGTGGTGATCAGCACGCCTTCCACATCCGGGTCGGCCAGAACCGCCTCGAAGCTCGGTACGGCCCGGCAGCCGTGGGCCTTGGCAAAGGCCGCTCGGTTGTCGGCCGAGCGGCTTGTGCAGGCCACGATGGCGAGACCCGTCCCCTGCCGGGCCGCGTCGGCCAACACGCGCCCCCACCCCCCGACGCCCACGGCCGCGACCCGCACCGGTGTCATCGATTCAGGATCGAAGGACGAAGTCGAACGTCGCCACCTTTCCGCCGGCGGCGTCCTGCACCCGCATCACCAGGTCGCGATTGAAGATGGGATCCCGTCCGTTCCCCGCTTCGCCCGGAAAGTACAGTTGGGTCGTCAGTACCGGACGGTTCGGGGCCTGCACCCTCACGTGAAAGTGGCGTGTCCGGCCGACGTAGTTCCCCGGCACGATCGTCTCGAGACGATAGCGTCCCTGATCGTCGGTGAACTGGTGGCCGCGCAGTCGGTAGCCGGCGTTGTCGTACGCTCCGTTGCTGTCAGCGTGCCAGACGTCGATCAGCGCGCGCGGGACCGGCTGGCAGCTCGTGGACAGGACCACGCCGGCCACGACGATCCTCACTCCACTGATCCCAGGCTCCAGAAGCGACTCCCGCCTCGGCGAGTCCGGCTTGAAGTAGGGGCCCTCGGTCTGCCGGGGCGTCGGCTGCGGAGCGTCGGGACAACTCGGCGTCGGCCGGAGTGGCTGCGCCTGCGCCGTGACCGCCGTCCAGATCCCCGCCAGCGCCGTCGACATCACGGCGACCAGTCTGAAAAACCCGCGACGCGACGTCGTTGGAACTGCTCTCATGTCGCCACCCCTCCCAGGCCCCATTTCGGTAACTACCCTAGTGACTGGCTCCCGCCGCTGTCAAACGGCGCCGCCGGCGCCAAAACCTGCTGGCCCCCACCCCGGGGCGGCGTTAGGATCTCAAAGAGTGGGCGAGCGAACTGGAGGCACTGACATGAGCATCTTCAAGGCTCTGGCGGTCAAGGACGTCGACGAGGCGACCCGGGCGATCCCCTTGATCGACGTCGGTCCTGCGTTCCGCGCGGAGCCCGGGGCGCTCGAAGGCGCGGCGCGCGACGTGCGGCGCGCCTGCGAGACGGTCGGCTTCTTCTACCTGGCCGGCCACGGGGTGCCGCAAACGCTGATCGACGCGGCCTTCGCGGCATCCCGCGAGTTTCACGCGATACCGCTCGAATCGAAGCTCCGGCTCAAGATCAACGAGAACAATATCGGATACCTCGCCGTGAACGAGAGCATGCAGCGACACTCGACCGTCCACAAGGCGACCCGGCCGAATTTCAACGAGAGCTTCTTCATCAGCCACGACCGGAGCGCGGATCACCCGGACGTCGTCGCCGGCACGCCCCTGCGCGGCAAGAATCAGTGGCCCGAGGGCCACGAGCGAATGCGGGTGGCGATGGTGGCGTACTTCAAGACCCTGGAGGGACTCGGCGAGCGCCTGCTCCCGGTCCTCGCGCGTTCCCTCGCGATGCCGGCGGACCACTTCGGCCAATTCTTCCGGAACGAGGCGCACATCAATCTCCGCTTCCTGCACTACCCGCCCCAGGAGACGCACGACTCGGAGCAGTTCGGGCAAGGGCCCCACACGGACAACTCGTTCATCACGATGCTCGCGCGAGAGGACGTTCCGGGCCTCGCCGTCCGTCTGCCGAGCGGCGAGTGGATGGCGCCCCCGGTGATTGCGGGGACCTTTCTGGTGAATCTCGGCAACATCATGAAGCGGTGGTCGAACGACCGCTTCCTGTCGACGCCGCACGGGGTGCTGAACGACTCGGGGAAGGACCGGTACTCGATCGCGTTCTTCTACAGCCCGAACGTCGATTCCGTCATCGAGTGCTTTCCGATGTGCGCCGGCGACCCGCCGCGCTATCCCCGCGCCGTCTACCGCGACCTCGTGCTGGAGTTCTACAACGCCAACTACTTCCACCGAAAGGACTACGCGGGCGCCGCGGCAGGGAGCTGACGAGAGCTGGGATCTGGATCCCGGTCTTCCTGGTGAACGCTTCGAACGCTGCTTCCTGACCGTAGTGGCGCGCGGAGTAGACGAGCAGCTCGGCCGCCTGCGTCGCACCGGCCGGGGCCAGCTCGAGGCCGAGTACCAGCGCGATCAGTCCGAGGGCTACGACACCGGCAGGACGGTTGACTCTTCCCGGGCACTATTTCAGAACTTCCTTCCGACCTTGATCGGTGGACCCCGGTATAGTCGTCGGGTGCGTGACTCCTGGAGCCGATCTGTGCTGGCGGAAGACGTCGAGCTGACACCGCTCGCCCTGGGGGAAGGCGACGTCGAGGTGTCCTTACTGGACGTGACACGACTGGCCGACACGGAATCGAAGGCCTTTCGGTTTCTGACTCCCGAGGAGCACGAGGAATACGAGCGGCTGCGGCATCCCTCGCGCCGCCGGGAGTGGCTTGCGGCACGGGTCTGCCTCAAGACCATGCTCCTGCGGTGTCGGCGCCTCGGCGATCCGCGGGAGTGCGCCATCGTGAAGGACAGTCGCGGGCGGCCCCGACTCTCCTTTGCGCCCGGGTTGCCCGCCCACCCTGGGTATGACTGCTCTCTGTCTCATAAGAAACGCTTCGCCTGTGCCGGAGCCTCGAGCACGCCCGCCATCAGAATCGGTATCGATGTGGAGGAAGTGTCGCCACGTCTGCTGAGTCTGGCCAATGCGTTCGCTCATGACCGCGACGTCGTGATCGGATCACGGCCCCCGGAGGAACGCCTGACGATTCTCTGGGCGCTGAAGGAGGCCTGCGCCAAGGTGCGGGGCAACGGCCTGGCTATGGCGTTTCGCGACGTGAGCTGCGAGGAAACGGCGCTCGGGCGGCACCGGGTCACGACCGCCGATGGCCTGGAATTGCGGGGACGGCACATCGTGCACGAAGGGTACGTCGTCGCGCTCTGCGTCGGAAGGACTCCCGGCTGAGAACCCTCGTGCGGCTTCAGCCGCGCCGTCCGCCCGTCATCATCCGCAAGAACGCCGGCGACAGCCGCGGATCGAGCGTGTCGCGGATGCCGTCTCCGAGCAAGTTGAACGCCAGCACGGTCACGGTGATGGCCAGGCCCGGGAAGAAGGCCAGCCACCACGGGGGCACGAGCGCGGTGATCGAGTCGGCCAGCATGTTGCCCCAGGTCGGCGTCGGCGGCGGCACGCCGACTCCCAGGAAGCCGAGCGCGGCCTCGATGACGATCGCGACGCCGAGGTGCGTCGTCGCCAGGACCAGATAGGGGGCGACGCACTGGGGCAGGACGTGGAAGGTCATGACCCGAAGCGAGGAAGCCCCGCTCGCCCGCCCCGCCTCGACGTATGGCATCTCGCGCACCGACAGCGCCACCGAGCGAATCACCCGGCCGCCGAAGGGGATGCGCGTGATGGCGATGGCGAAGATCACCGCCGGCAGCCCCGTTCCGATGGCCATGGAGATGGCCATGGCGAGAATCAGGTCGGGAAACGATTGGAGGATCTCCATGATGCGCTGGCTCACGAGGTCGAAGCGCCCGCGCAGATAGCCGCAGGCGACGCCCCACAGCGAGCCGACCGTCGTTCCCATGATCACGGCGGAGAACGCCACGAACAGCGACGTGCGGGCGCCGTAGATCACACGGCTCAACGTGTCGCGGCCGACCTGGTCGGTGCCGAGCAGGCTCTGAGCGTCGGGCGGCCTGTTCATGCGCCGGAAGTCCGCCTTGAGCGGGTCGCGGGGCGCGAGCAAGGGCGCCGCCAGGGCGACGAAGAGGATCACGACGCCGACGAAGCCGCCGAGCGCGGACAGGGTGTTACGGCGGGCGAAGCGGGCCAGCTCGCCGAGCACGGATGTCATCACGGGCCTAGCTGTAGCGGATGCGCGGGTCGAGCCACGCGTAGCTGAGGTCGACCAGGACGTTGACGGCGACGAAGATCACGGCGTAGAGCAGGACGAGGTTCTGCACGACGATGATGTCGCGCTCGATCACCGCGATGACGAGCGCGCGCCCGAGGCCGGGCACGCCGAACGCCTGCTCGACCGCCACCGAGCCACCCAGCACGAAGCCCAGCAGCACGCCGGAGATGGTGATGACCGGCAGGAGCGCGTTGGGCAGCGCGTGTCGAAGCACGACCAGGCCTTCGCCAAGCCCCTTTGCCCGTGCCGTCCGCACGAAGTCCTCGCTGATGACCTCCAGGAGGCACGAGCGCGCCATGCGGGCGATGTAGGCTCCCTGCGCCAGTCCGAGGACGATGCCGGGCCCGATGACGATCTGCAAGTTTTCCCACGGGCTCTGCCAGAAGTGGACGATCACGATGGGCGCCTTGTAGCCGAACCAGAACAGCAGCGCCAGGACGATGAGCATGCCGAGCCAGAAGCCCGGGATGGCGATGAACAACACCGACAACGCGCGCGCGACGCCGTCCGGAAGGCTGTTCGGCTTGAACGCGCTCAGGATCCCCACGGGAAGACCGACCAGCCAGGAGACGATGAGGGCCAGCACGCCGATCTCCGCGCTGATCGGGCCGCGGTGCGCGATCAGCGCGGTTACGGTGTCGCCCCGGAAGAACGACTTGCCGAGACGCCCGGCTCCGATGTCGCCGAGCCAGCGGACGTACTGTACGGGCAGAGGGTCGCTGAGCCCGAGGTCGGCCATGATGCGCGCGCGGTCGGCCGGCTTCATCGACGCGTGGCCCTCGACGCCGAGGATGGCCACCAGCGGATCTCCCGGAAGGACCCGAAGGATCACGAAGACGCTGAGCGAGACGCCGAGCAATGTGACGGCGGCGTACACCGCGCGACGCGCCAGGTACTTCCGCACGCGCTAGGCGCCGGCCCTCAGCCCAGCCAGACCTGGTCCCATCGCACGACGTCGTAAATCCCGAAGTACGTGGACGGATTCTGCCCGTGGACCTTGTTGTACCAGGCGTCGTAGATCTGCTCGTAGGACACCGGGATCAGCGGCGGATCGTTTTCCAAGATGTCCTCCGCCTTGCGGACCATCGCCTTGCGTTTGCTGTCGTCCAGCTCGCGCTCGATCTGGTAGGCGAGGTCGTGGAAGCCGGGGTTCGTCCAGTACGAGTAGTTCTGCGGGCCGTCCTTGCCGTACCAGGCGCTGAAGTAGTCGGACGGATCCATCAGCGAGGAGACGATCGCGCTGATACCCAGATCGAAGTTGCCGCCGCCGACTTCGTCGAACCACTGCGAGATCTGCACGACTCTCAGATTGCACTCGATGTTGAGGTGCTCCTTGAGCATGGCCTGGATGGCGACCGCCCAGAGCTTGAAGGTGTTGGCGTCGCGCACCACGAAATCGAGCCCTTTGATGCCCTGGCCGTAGCCCGCCTCCTTCATGAGCCGGCGCGCCTCCTGCACCGCGGGCTTGATGTCCTTCTGATAGCCCAGCTTCTTCTCCAGCTCGGCGAGCGGTGTGGACATTTCGTGGAACGGATAGACGAAGCCGCCCACCTGCATGGGCGCCGTGTCCTTGACCACCTCGACCAGGGTATGTCGATCCATCGCGAGGTGCATGGCCCGGCGCACGCGGATGTCAGCGAGCGGCTTCTTCTTCATGTTCATCCAGACAGCCTGGATCACGCTTTGATTGAAGGCCGCCGCCGTCACCCCCGACATCCCCTTCGCCTTGCGCCAGGACACCGGGTCCAAGAGGCGGGCGTAGTCGAGCTTCCCGGAAAGAAAGGCCGAGCCCAGTTCTGCCGAGAACGGCGGCATGTGGTAGACCTCGAGCCGATCGACCAGCGGCAGCCCCTTGTTCCAGTAGTCCGGGTTCCGCTCCATGATCCAGACTTCCTTGTCCTTCCGCGAGACGTGCTTGAAGGGCCCAGTGCCCGGATAGGTCATGACCTGGCGGAGATTGCCCTGGTTATCGTCGAGCGTCTTCTTCCGTACGATGATGTTCCAGCCGCTGGCAAAGGCGCCCAGCATGAAGGCCTTCGGCCGCGGCTCGGTGAGCCGGAACTCGATCTTGTGTGGATCCACCACGACGATGTCGCCTACCGTGGCGAAGAGGGGCGTACGCGGAATGACCACGCCCTTGGGCGGATGCACGATACGATCGTACGTCGCCTTGACGTCGTCGGCGGTGAAGTCGGCGCCATCGTGGAACTTCACGCCCTTGCGGAGGTGGAAGGTGTACTTCTTGCCGTCCGGTGAGATCTCCCACTTCCAGGCGAGGTCGGGGATAACCGTCTGTCCGTCCTTCGGACTGCGCCGCAGCAGCGTGTCATACATCGGGCTCTGGGCCCCGATGTTGGCCACGGTGCCGGACTGGTGAACATCGAAGTGAGCCGGGGCCGTGTGGACCCCGTAGCGGAGCGTGCCGCCGCGCTTGGAGGCCGGGTCGGGTCGAACCGTGGCGTCCTGCGCGGCGGCGGACCCGGGCGCCTGAAGCCGCGACGCGATGACCGCACCCGCGCCAGCGGCGCCCGCTCGCTTCAGGAACGTCCGGCGGTCAACGCTGGAATGTCGCTCCGGCTCACTCGTGTGATCGCTCATGCTCGCCTCCTGTCGGTCAACCCCTGGCTGCAATTCCCTCGCGGACTTTGAGGCTTCCGGACGATAGCAGAAGTCCGTGAAAAAGACCATTACCCGCCGCGCGGTCGGCGCGATTCTCCCGTGGCGAGCTCGGCGCGCACCAGACGCGCGCCCGCCACCAGCGCCTCGAGCTTGGCGACGGCGCGGTCGCGCGGCAGATACTTCATCCCGCAATCCGGTGCCGCGACCAGACGCTCCGGCGGCACGTACGCCAGTGCCTGCCGGATGCGGCCGGCCACGACCTCCGGAGTCTCGACGTTCGGATCGCCCAGGTCGAGCACGCCCAGGACGACGGTCTTCGACGGCAAGGAGCGCAGGATGGCGCAATCGAGCCGTGGCTGGGCCGCCTCGATCGAGACGTGTGTCGCGCGACAGCGCTCCAGCTCGGGCAGGTATGAGTAGCCGCTCGGTTTCTCGCGCACGGTGTGCGCGTAGCCGAAGCAGAGATGCACGACGGTCGGCCCGGCGATCCCGTCCAGCGCGCGGTCGATGGCCGTCACCCCGTACTCTCGTGCGCGGTCCGGCCACGCCTGGAGATAGGGCTCGTCGAGCTGCACAAAATCGGCGCCGGCGGCCTTAAGATCGCGCAGCTCCTCGTTGACGACGGCGGCGTAGGCCAGCGCCAGGCTCGCCGCGTCCGGATAGTACTCGTTCTGAGTCAGCGCGGTCAGCGTGAACGGCCCGGGCACGGTGATCTTGATCGGGCGGTTCGTCTCCGCGCGCAGGAACGCGGTGTGGCGCGCGAGCACGGGCTTGGGACGCGTGATCGGGCCCACGGCCCGCGGCACCGGTGTCGGTCGCCCGACGCGGCTCATCGCGGTTCCCGGTCGTACGACATCGAGCCCGGTGAGGGCGGGCGCCAGCCAGCTGAAGTAGCTCTCGCGACGGACCTCGCCGTCGCTGACGATCTCGACGCCGGCCCGCTCCATGTCTCGGACGACCAGCCGCACCGCATCGTCGTGAGCCTGCTCCCGGAGCTCCTCGGGTACGCGCCAGAGCGTCGGCCGGGGAACCCGGGGCACGCCGCCCGCGAGCAGCGCCGCCCGGTCGACGAGCCACTCCGGCTGCGGGAAGCTGCCGACCACGGTGGTGGGCAGCAGCGGGAGAGCGGGGCTGGAGCTCGTCACGGCAACGGGACGGAGTAGTGGTCGGCCAGAACCTCGCGGATCAACACCGCGGCGGCCGGCTCACTTGATGACGTACGGATTGATCGGCGTGCCCACGCCGCGCGTGACCGGCAACGGCGGCGCCACGAGCAGAAAGGCGTACCGTCCGTCGGCGGCACAGTCCGCCGCCAGCTCCTCGAGGTAGAAGATCTCGCCCAGCGTCAGCCCCATGTTCGGGATGGCGCAGATGTGGAACGGGCTGCGAAACGGCGGCAGCTGCGAGGGTCGCACTTCGACCGCGTAATTGTCGGCGGCCACCGCCGCGATCTCCCTGGCGTGCATCCACGGCGCCGTGTGCACGGAGACGCCCGGCGAGTCGTCGAGGTCGTAATGGCGCCAGTCGTGCCGGTCCAGATAGCGCGACATGTGGCCCGTCCGGATCAACAGGATGTCGCCGCGGCGCACCTCCACCTTCTGAGCCGCGGCGGTCGCGTCGAGGTCGACCGGCGTGATCGCGTATCCGGGCTCGAGCGCGCGCACGCCTTTCCAGCGCGCGACGTCGAGGAGGACGCCGCGGCCGGCGATTCGGCTCTTGGTCTTGTCGATGCTGTTCTTCGCGGTGCCGCTGCTGGTGACGAGCGCGGCATCGTAGCCGTTGTACATCTTTCCCTCGTAGAAAACATGGGCGAGACTGTCCCACTGGGTGACGCACTGGAGCGGCATCACGATCCAGTCGTCCGATCCCCCGTAGCCCTGCAGCGCGACCACCTCGGCGGGCGTCCGCGGCGCATCGCCGCCGTCGCGGAACATCGTGTGGATCGGGTTGAAGCGCTGGCGGGTGCCGCTCTGGGGGCCCTCACGCTGGAGCGGAATGCCCAGCGCGAACACCTTGCCGGTCGTGGCGAGCCGGCAGGCGGAGGCGACCGCCTCCGGCGTGATGAAGTTCAGTGTGCCGATCTCGTCGTCCGCGCCCCACCGACCCCAGTTCCGCACCTGCATCGCAAGCTTCCGGAGTGTCTCCTCGCTCATGGCCGCCAATCTTACGACAACGCGCCGGTCCCGGGCTGATAATGTGATCCGTGACCGCTCGCACGGACCGGCTCCTCCTCGCCAACGCGATCATGGGCCAGTTCCTCACCGGCGTCGCCACGCGGATCTTCAGCATCTCGCTTCCCACGCTCGCCAGCGTCCTGAACACGGACATCCTCGCCATCTCCTGGGCCGTGATCGCCTACCAGCTCGCCGGGATCAGCCTGTCGGTCGTCTTCGGGCGGCTCGGCGACATCCACGGTCGGCACGTGATCTACGGCCTCGGATTCGGCATCATGACCGCCAGCTCCCTGCTCTGCGGGCTCGCCTCGAGCGCCACGCAGCTCGTCCTCTTCCGCTTCATCCAGGGGCTCGGCGCCGCCATGATCTCGTCGGCGACGCGCGTGCTGGCGATGGAGGCGATGCCGGAAGGCTCCGAAGGACGGGCGAACGGATACATGACCATGGGCTTTCATTCCGGGCTGCTGATCGGGCCTCCGCTCGGCGGGTTCGTGATCGATCTCTTGGACTGGCGCTGGATCTTCTTCCTCCTGGTGCCCATGGGGCTGACCGGGGTGATCCTGACGATCCTGCGCGCCCAGGGGGGCCGGACCACCTCGACCGGACGAGCACCGTCGATCGACTACCTCGGCGCGGTGCTGCTCATCGTCCTCACGGTCACGCTGACCTTGCTGCTCGATCGACGGAGCGCCGAGACGATCGGGGCCGAGCGGACCGGGGTCCTGGTGCTGGTCTTTGGCGCCACCGTGCTCGGATTTCTCGCGCACGAGCGGCGCTCGGTCAATCCGGTCGTGAACCTCTCACTGTTCAAGATCCGAATGTTCACATTCAGCATCGTGAGCCTGTTGCTCATCGCCACCACCACCAGCGTGCTCGGATTCCTGATGCCCTTTTACATCCAGGACGTGCTCCACTTCTCCCCATCGTTCATGGGCCTTATCTTCCTGGCGGCACCGGTCTTCACGATCGGCCTGGCGACGGTGAGCGGCCAGCTCACCGACCGGATCGGTCCGCGGGTGCCAGCCTCGATCGGCGTCCTGACGACCATGGGCGCCTTCGCCATCGGGTTGTTCCTGCGAATGGACTCGCACTGGATCCTGCCGACGATCATGCTGGGGCTCGTCGGCGTCGGCTCGGGGTTCTTCAACACGCCGAACCAGGCGGCGATCATCGGCTCGGTGCCCCGGGAATACCGAGGTTTCGCGACCGGGATGGTCCAGACGATCTTTGGCATCTCCGCGCTGCTCGGGATCTCGCTCGGGGGCGTGCTCCTGACCCTCGCGTTCCGTTACTACGCAGGAGCCGCCGACGCCATGCCGAGCGCCGAGCATCCCGGGGCCTTCGTCGCCGCGATGAACGTCACGTACTTCGCGTGCCTCGTGCTCATGATCGTCGCGCTGCTGGCGTCGTTCATGCGCGGAGGCATCAAGATCGAGGCCGCGTCGAGCGCGACCTGATCCGCACAGGGGCTCGCCGCCTACGCGAGCCGCGTCTTGATGCTGATCTCGGACGTCAGCGTGCGGTGCACCGGGCACTTTTCCGCGATCTCGAGCAGTCGCGTCCGCTGTTCGGGCGTCAGCGCCAGCGCCCCGGTCAGCGCGATGTCGGTCTCGATCCGGTCGAGCATGCCGTCCCTGGTCTCGCACTCGGCGCAGTCGGTCGCGTGGATTCTCGAGTGTTGCAGCCTCACCGTCACCTCCTCGAGCGGCCACTGCTTGCGTCGCGCGTACAGCGCGATGGTCATGGACGTTCAGGCGCCGAGTGCCGCGAGCAGGAACTCGTAGGGGTTGGGGCCGGTCTCGGTGCCTCCCGCGGTGGAAGGCTCGTCGGCCGCCAGGCGATGCGGTCCGGCTGTGATGTCCTGGGCGAATCCCGACGCCTGACCACGGACGATGACGGTTGCCATGGTGGTCGCTCCTTCCGTGTCGCGGGGTCCCGCGGCACCCTATAATGCGCCTGCCGTGCACGACGAGGCCAGCGCAGGAGGTCACCATGAAACAGTTCGACGTTGCCGTCATCGGTCTGGGGATCGTGGGCGCTTCGGCCGTCTATGCGGCCGCGTGGGCGGGCGCGCGGGTGCTGGCGCTCGACGCCGGAGTTCCCGGTGGCGGCACGAGCGGCGCGTCGTTCGCCTGGCTGAACGCGGTTCGGAAGGAGCCGGAGGCCTACCATCGTCTGAACGCCGCCGGGATGACCGCCCATCGTGAGCTGTCGCGTGAGCTCGGGGGCGATGCCGGCTACCACGATGGTGGTTCGCTCGAATGGGCCGAAGGGGCCGATGAGGAGCGCGAGCTCCGTGACCGCGTCCGCCGGCTCGCGAGCCGGGGCTACCCCGCGGAGTGGATCACTCGAGAGCGCGCCACCGGCCTCGAGCGCGGCCTGGCCATTCCCGACCATGTCCGGGAGGTCGCCTTCTACGCCGCTGACGCTTGGCTCGACGCGCCGCGCTTGATCGGGCGCCTCCTCGCCGCCGCCGGGGCGCGTGGCGCCGAGATCCGGGAGGGGGCGCCCGTTCGCTCGCTGCGCTCGCGGGGGAGCCGCGTGGAGGCGGCCGTCGGCGATGACACCGAGATGGTCGCCCAGTCGTTCCTCGTCTGTGTGGGGCCGGCCACGCAGGCGTTTCTCGATCCCCTCCGCGTCGTCATCCCGGTCGGCCGTGTTCCCGGCTTTCTCGCGGTGACCGCGCGTCCGGCCCAGCCGCTCCACCGCGTCGTGCATGCTCCCGGCATCCACCTCAGGCCGGATGCCGGCGGCGGCCTCCTGCTCGGCGCCGAGGACGTCGACTCGCTCGCCGCGAACGCGGGGCCGCCCGCCGCGCTCGGTGAGGCCGCCGCGCTCCTGCTCGAGCGCGCGGCGCGCGTCTTTCCATCGGCGCGCCCTGTGAAGGTCGTCGACACCCGTCTCGGGGTGCGCCCCATGCCGGCCGACCACCACACGATCGCCGGGCGGATCCCGGGCTTCGCGAACGCCTGGATGATCGCGACTCACAGCGGGGTCACACTCGGCCCACTGCTCGGACGGTTGCTGGCTGACGAGATCGTCCGCGGGGTACCGAGCTCGATGCTGGTCCCCTTCCGTCCGGAGCGCTTCGCGACCGCCGGGGCGGCGGCCGGCTGAGAGAGAATTCTGCGGGGCGCGCGGCGCTGGGAGACTCGCGAGCCCGCCGAGGAGGCCAGGACCATGGGACGGCTCGAGGGCAAGGTGGCGATGGTGACGGGTGCGGGCGGCGAGCACGGTCTTGGACGAGCCATCGCTCAGCGATTCGCGGACGAGGGCGCCGATCTCATCCTGACGGACGTGATCGCGACGGGCCTGCGGGTCTCGTCCTCGACGCCACCGGGGGCCTGGCGCGGTGTCGACGCAGTCGCGGACGAGATCCGGAAGCGAGGGCGCCGGGCGATGACGGCGATCGCCGACGTTCGGTCGGCCGCCCGGATCGCGCAGGTCGTCGCGCGCGCGCTCGAGGAATTCGAGCGCATCGACATCCTCGTCAACAATGCCGGCGCGCCGGGAAGTCTCGACCGCACGCCGGTCATCGAGCTCCCCGAGGAGGCGTGGGACACCGTGCTCGACACCAACCTCAAGGGCACGTTCCTCACCTCCCAGGCCGTCGCCCGCACGATGCTGGAGCGTGGCGTGCGCGGACGCATCATCAGCATGTCGTCCCAGTGGGGCAAGAAGGGAGGCGCGCGGCGGGCGGCCTACTGCGCGTCCAAGTTCGGGATCATTGGCTTCACGCAGTCACTGGCGCAGGAGCTGGCGCACGCCGGGATCACCGTGAATGCCATCTGTCCAAGCGCCGCCGACACCGAGCGTCTGGATCATCTCGGCCTGCGCGCCGACGGCACGTTCGACCCTAGACAACGCGAAGAGCGAATCAAGCAGAGCGCCGCGGCGACCCCGCTCGGCCGCATCGCGAGGCCGAGCGACGTCGCCGAGGTCGCGGCGTTCCTCGCGGGTGACGCCGCCGAGTACATCACCGGCCAGTCCATCAACGTGACCGGCGGCGGCGTGATGCACTGAGGCCGGGCAGCACCGCCTCGATGTCGTTCATCCGGTGCGCCGCCGAGTGCCCGTCGAAATCGAGGGGCCACTGGGGCGAGCGTTGGCGTCGACCGAACCACTCCTCGGGATTCCGCGCGAGCGCTTTCACCACGTCGGCGTGGACACGGCGATGCCACGCCAGGAGCTCGCTCGGTCGCCGTCGCCGCCAGCGTCTGTAGACGAGGCGGTTGATCTGGTTCACGTCGAGGCCGTGCATTTCCGGCAGCCTCCGCTCGCCCCGGAATACGCGGGCGCTGTGCTCCTTCCAGTAGACGATGTGGGCGAGCGCGTCTTTCACCGTCCACGGGTCCCGCGTCGGCGGCCGCGGGACCCGCCTCTTCCAGTCCGCCGGGCGTAGTCGCGCCACGAGACGGTCGAGCGCCGCGAACTCGCGCCGGGTTCGAGCGACGACCGCCTTGCGTGTGTGCCGCACGAGTCACTCGCCGCCGGCGCCCTCCTTGGCCAGGGGCGACTGGACCTGCCAGAACGGCGCGTCCTCTGTCGTGACCACGTCGAGCACGATGGGCTCTTTCGCGCGCGTGACCCGGGCGAGCTCACCCACGAGGTCCTTGAGCGTCTCGACGCGGATGCCGACACAGCCCATGGCCTGCGCGATGCGAGCGTAGTCGCTCCGGCCCAGCTCGGAGGCGATGAACCGGTTGCCACGACGTCGCTGGCCGTCCTTCACCCAGCCGAGCACGCTGTTGTTGAGCACGACGGCCACGACCGGGATGCGGTACTGGGCGGCGGTGAACAGCGCGTTCATCGTCATCGCAAAGCCGCCGTCGCCGCAGACGGCCACGCAGTCGCGCTCGGGGTGCGTGAGCTTCGCCGCCATCGCCGCCGGTAGCGCGTACCCCATGCCGCCGATTGACGAAGGTTGGTAGACGCTGCCCGCTCCTCGGCTCTGGAAGTAGTGCGTCATGTACAGTCGATTCGCTCCGGCATCCATCGTGACCACCGCTCGCTCGTCGAGCCGGCGCGCGAGCTCGGTGATCACGCGCTCGGGGCGGAGCGGGACATCGTCCGAGCGCTGTTCGGGCTCGGCGAAGTAGCGATGCAGCGTCTTGAGCTCGGCCAGGTGCGCCGATCGACGGCGCGCGGCGTCGCGCCGAGCGACGGTGACCCGCGGCCGGATCTCGGTGGCCAGCGCCGCGAGCGACTCGCGCGCGTCGGCAACGATCGCGGCGGCCACGGGAAAGTGGCGGCCGACGTTGAGCGGCTCGACGTCGATCTGGAGAAACGCCTGGCGGTCCGCGTCGAGCAGCTCGGGGTTCTCGAAGGCCGTGTCCGTGGGCGCCAGGCGGGAGCCGACCACGAGCACCGTGTCGGCGGTCGAGACCACCTCGTTCGCCACCGCCTGTCCCCAGTTCCCGAAGACCCCGAGTGCCAGGGGATGCACCTCGGCGATCGCGCTCTTCCCGGTCGCCGTCGTCGCCACCGGAATCGCGAGGAGATCGGCCAGCTCGGCGAGCTCGGCCCACGCGCGCGCCGCGTGGACGCCGTTGCCGGCGATGATCACGGAATTCGACGATGCGAGCAACGCGTCGGCCACACGCGCCACGTCCGCCGAGGCGGACCGGGCGACCCCGTGGGCCAGAACTCGCGCGGTCGCGTGGACACGGGGCGGCCGCCTGGTCTTCACCGTGCCGGCCAGCGATCGACTGCCGAAGATCACCGCCACCGGCCCCGGCGTGCCCGTCGTGGCGTGCTTGATGGCGAGCTGGACCGTCTGCACGGCTTGCTTCGGCTCGGAGACGGCCGCGGTGTACTTGGTCGCGCTCGCCAGGAGATTCCGGAGATCGTGGTTCCCGTGCTCCCCGGTGCCGGCCTGGTACGGCGCGTGGTGCATGAAAGGCGCCATGTCCGTGAAATCGCCGAGCAGCAGCATCGGGGACGCACCCTTCACGGCCTCGAGCGCGCCGAAGAGCGCGTTGCACGCGAGAAAAATACCCTGACCCATGACGACCCCGGGCTTTCCCGTCAGGCGCCCGTACATCTCCGCCATGATCGAGCCCACCTGCTCGTGGCGGACGAGGACGGTCTGAATCTCCTTCGAGTCGTGGAGCGCATCGAAGATGCGCCCGGTGTCTCCACCCGGCATGCCGAAGACGAACTGGATGCCCGCCTCCTCGAGGACGCGAACAACGGCGTGGGGAACGTCGATCTCGTCGGGAATCATGTGCACCCTCCGGCTTTCGTTACGGCCAGAGCTGAGCGGAGGCCAGACGCGCGCCCTCGGCCATCGCCTTGAACTTGGCCCACGTGATCTCGGGCTCGACCTGGTTGACGGAGCGCGCGAAGGTCGCGAAGCCACAATCGGTTCCCGCGATCACGCGCTCCCGGCCGACGATCTCCGCGTACCGGACGAGGCGCTGCGCGACCAGCTCCGGATGCTCGATGAAGTTGGTCGTCGAGTCCAGCACGCCCGGAATGATCACCCGGTCGTCCGGCAAGCGGATCTCGCGGAACACGACCCATTCGTGCTCGTGGCGGGGGTTCGCCCCCTCGAAGGACAACGCCTGGGGCCGGGCCTTCAGGGCGACCGGCAGGAGCTGTCTCAGCGGGATATCGCGGTGATGCGGCCCTTCGTAGTTTCCCCAGCAGAGGTGGAGTCGGACACGGTCAGCCGGAATATCACGCAGCGCATGGTTGAGCGCCTCGACGTTGGCCTCCGCAATCTTCAGGAACTGGGCGTTGCTCAGATCGGGGAACGCGAGATGCCGCCCCATGGCGAGGTCGGGGCAGTCCACCTGCAGCACGAACCCGGCCCGATGGATCGCGTCGTACTCCTCCTTCATGATGTCGACCAGGCGCGCCAGATACGCTTCACGAGTCGGGTAGTGCTCGTTCTTCAGGAAGTGCGCGATGACCCCCGGCGAGGCCGCCGTCATGAATGCCTCGGTCGGCTTGGACCCGGCCAGAGCCGCGCTCAGGTTGGCGACGTCCTTTTGCACCGCCGTCCTGTCCTTCCAGTCGATCGGGCCGTCGCACGACGGACGCGATATCGTCGAGCGCCGTTCGCTCCGCGCGGCCGCCTCGGGAAAGTCGGCCCAGTCCGCCCGAACCGGGACCGCCGCTTGTCCGCCGAACCCGGTGAGTCGATGCCGCACGTAGGTCGAGTAGCCGACCTTCCCCTGCTCGCCGTCGTTGACGATGTCCACGCCCGCTTCCATCTGCTGCCGGACGATATCGGCGACGGCACGGCGCACGCGCGCCTCGAAGGCGGCGGGCTCGGGCGGGGTTCCCGCGTCCAGCGCCTCGAGCGTCGCCGTCAGGTCCTGGGCTCGCGGCAGGCTTCCGGTGTGCGTGGTCAGGATGCGGTCGGTGCTGAGCTTCATCGTGGTGGGCCTCCTAAAGCCGGGCCATGAGTACGGCGATCATACATTGGGGCTAAGTCTCCTTGTACCAATGGGCGAGGTTCCAGAGATTCGAGTCCCAGCCGCTGATCTCGGTGCCGCGGAGCCGGTTCGAGACGGCTGACGCGTTGCCGCGCCAGAGAAAGGGCACAACCACGACGTTCTGGGTCAGGAGATCGTTCATTCGGATGAAGTGTGCCGCGCGCTTGACCGGATCCATCTCGGTCTCGGCGGCCCGAAACAGCCGGTCGTACTCCTCGTTCCGCCACCGCGTCGAGTTGCGACCGGCCCACTTGTTCTCCTTCTGAGCGATCTCCCAGGACACGAAGGGATCCATGAACCGCTGGGGATCCGGTGAGCCGCTATTGAAACTGTACATCTGCAGGTCGGCGGAGAAGTGGGACGACGTGTCGAGGTTTGCGGGGTCGGTCGAGAAGTATACAGCGGGCACGATCGACTTCAGCTCGAGTTGGATCCCGATCCGGGCCGCCGCCTGCTTGACGACGGCCTGGGTCTTCTGGCGTGGCGCGTTGATCGCGGTCTGGAACAGCATCCGCAGGCGCTTGCCGTCCTTGGTCCGGATGCCGTCCGGCCCTCGCCTCCACCCGGCGTCCTCCAGGACTCGGGAGGCCTTCTCGGCGTTGAATTCCCAGCGGGTGTTCCTGGACCGGAACGGGGCCGGCGCATTCAGGTAGTTCGCCGTGGTCTGCCCGAGACGGCCGTAGATCTGTTCCTGGATGGACGCGCGGTCGACCAGGAGGCTCAGCGCCACGCGAACGCTGTTGTCGGTCAGAAGAGGATGTGGCGCCTTGAGGCTCGACCGCTCACCGTCCACCTCGCGCCCCGGATCCGAGAAGTTGCAGAGGATGTGCTCGACCGCGCCACCCCAGGCGATGTCGACGCGGCCCCTGCCCCCCTGCTCCATGCGCCGGAGCAGGTCGTCCTCGACCTGCATGTTCCAGGCGAAGTCGTACTCGCCGGTCTGGATCACCGCGCGCGCGGCGGACACGGCGTCGCCCCCGCCCTTCATCTCCAGCCGATCGAAGAACGGCCAGTTCGGCTCGTGGTAGGCGGGGAAGATCTCCGCCCGAACGAGATCGCCGGGCTTGAAATCCACGAAGCGGTACGGGCCCGTCCCGACCGGCTTGAGGTTGGCCGGGGCCTCTCGCGACTTCGCCCCCTTGAAGGCCTCGAAGACGTGCCTGGGAATGATGCCCTGGAACGCGTTGGCCCAGAACGGGGTCGGAGTCTTGTAGACGATCTTGACCGTGTGCTGGTCGAGCTTGTCGACGCGCGCGATGTCCCGGTAGGCCCCTGCCGACACCGCCAGCGTCGCCGGGTCGGCGGCGTACTCCCAGGTAAAGACCACGTCGTCCGCCGTGAAGGGCTTGCCGTCGTGCCACTGGACACCGTGCTTCAGCTTCACGGTGACCGACAGCCCGTCGCGGGCGATCCCGCCGTTCGGCACGGTCGGAACTTCCGCGGCCAGGATCGGGACGTGGTTGCCGTCGGGGTCGAAGGACACCAGCGGCTCATAGAAGATTCGCGAGCCGTCGCCGTCCTTCACGCCGATCGCCAGGTGCGGGTTCAAGATCGTGGGTGCCTGCCACCACAGCACCTTCAGCTCGCCGCCTCCGCCGCGGCGGGACGGGATGAGCGGTGTCCGCCTGGGTTGGGCGTGCGCGACTCCGTGCGATCGCAGCAGCTCCGCGATCAGCAGCGGCGGGAGCCCGAGCCCGAGCAGCGTGCCGACGAGCTCGCGGCGGCTGAGCGAGCCACTCCGGATGCCTCGAAGCCACTCGCGGATGACGCGTTCGTCCACCTAATCTATGGCCTCGCTCCTCACCGGCCTTTCAGTCCAGAGTGAGCACGGCCTTGCCCGGAAACCGCCGGGCCATCAGGTCTTGCGCCACCTGGCCGATCTCCTTCCACGGTCGCTCCAGGCTGATGTGCGGCGCGAGCTGCCCTGCGGCCACGAGATCGGCGAGCCGCCGGAGGCCGACCGACGCCGGCTCGCTCCCGAGCTCCGTGAAGAGGTAGAAGCCGTAGAGCGTGGTGCGCCCGGTCACGAAGAACTCTCGGGCGTCGAAGGTGACCTCAGCAGAGGCGGAGACGCCGAGCGTGACGCACACGCCGGCGCGCTCGAGGGCCGCCAGTGC
>WNFS01000595.1_pt1 | contig 26073 bp, 12 predicted proteins | sample 5400141 | NCBI WGS metagenome assembly WNFS01 (sample SAMN13153358, study PRJNA577476) | soil metagenome | isolation source: 60 cm saprolite under Madrone tree | place: USA:California | collected 2016-06-14
CAGATTCTCGGACATCGGCGTTGTAACCGTATAGCTCTTTGTTGACACCGGGAGTCTGTGTCCATGTAGCGGACATGGGAACGGTGTTGCTCCTTTTTACCTGCATGCCATCGCCAATGAACGCGCGGCCCTCTTCGTGAGATTCGCCATAGTGGCCCATGCCGCGCTCTTTCAAAATCGCGGTGATTAGGTCGTAGTGATACTCGGCGAGCATCTCGGAAAGCGTTAGACGGAAATCCCACAGGAAACGATCGCTGGATTCCGAGCTTTCGATCACTCGCCCTGCCAGAACGGGCATCCACGGACGCGGATCGTAGCCGCGACGTTTCGTGAACTCCGCGATCAGGTTATCGGTCCAGTTCTGCGTGCCGGCTTCCCAGCTATCGTTGATGACATACTGCAAACCGCGCTTACCCATGAGCGGGCCGACGGCGCTCTTGTAGTTGTCGAGATACGTGTTCATGTACTCGCGGACGTAGTCGGGATTCAGCTTGTCGACTTCTAGCCCGGTACCTTCCGGCGACGCCGGATGATTGGTAATGCCGAGCAGAGAGTAGCCGAAGCGCAGGACCACCCAACGGCCCGCGGGCGGAGTCCAATCGAGCGAGCCGTCCGGACGCATCTTGGACGTAAGATCCACGACTGCACTTTTCGCGACGGCGTCTGCCGCCGCTACATTTGGAGTGGGCGCTGTGTAGAGATTCGTCAAAGTTGCGAACGCAGCTTTTTCTTCCACACGGTTAACACGTGATCCGGCGTGAAGGACCATTTCCGCAATCGCGTAATCCTTGGATGGCGGCGTGTTAAAATCGCCAAAATCAGCGTCGAATTGCATCGCCGGCGGTCCGGTGAATGGAGGCGGGGTAGTAAAACTCACTCGAAAAAAACGTGCAGTTGTCTCCTGAAAAGAAATGGTGTGCACCTGGGCGCCGTCTTTGGGAATTGCGGAAACTGTCCGGAATGATACGCCGTCCTCGCTGGCTTCCAGATCAGGGCCCGGGGCCGTTCGACCCATAATGTCCTGAAATGGATTTACCGGACCTCCGAGAGCGAAGGTAAGCGCGCGAATCGTTTGAGGCTTGCCAAAATCGAATTGAACCCAGGCCTGCTGACCGACAGTAGCCTTGGGCAACGCCGTAGTTTTTGTAAAGTCGCCGTCTGCCAGTACAGAGGAGTCAATGTTTCCGCTGCTGGTGGTCACCTTCGGCCGCAGCTCGGCGTCGGGGACATCAGTTCCCGGCGCGGGGAAAGCAACAACCGCGGTGTCGGCATAAAATTCAGGCGGGGCTGGAGGTTTTTCGCCGCTGATAATCGCGAGAAAATCAAAGAGCGGAATATTCTGATAAGGACCGGTGATGGAAGGTGGTTTGGGAAGCTTGCCTGAGAAAGGCTGGCCGCCCTGTACGAAGGTTTCGCTCCAGACAAATTTTTTCATCCCATGGGAAGGCTGCACCCATGGGCCGCCGGACTCGCTCCAACCTGGCGAGCCCGCGATGGCTTCTTCCAACCCGAGTTGGTCGGCAAGGTTGGTCGTATATTGAAACGCGTCCTTCCATTCCGGAGTCATGTAAACGAGACGCTTGTCAACCAATCTTGGTGTGTTCAGCGCGGCATCAAAATTCTGAAAACCGCCAATTCCCACGCGCTTCATCCATTCGAGGTCGAGCTTGATCCCTTCCTTGGTGATGTTCCCGTTCATCCAGTGCCACCAGACGCGAGGCTTCGCGCTATCCGGAGGGTTCAGGAACCCACTCTCGAGTGCGTCGCGGGAGGACTGCCCGTGCGCGCGAAGCATCAGGAAAACTGCCAATATGAGTAGCAGCGAACCCAGTTTCACAATTTTCCGAGTCCTGGACATGCATCACCTCGCTCTGTTTTTCTGAACACTGGATTCCTCGGCACCGAGGAGTTAGCTGGTGGACCCACGCCTCTTGACATGGCTTAGCCTGCATTTTTCTAGCACGTTCAAGGCTGTACTAATTTGACCTTAAAGGTGTAGGTTCCTGCCGGAACCTCGAACACTTCTTCCGCCCCTTGCTTGCCAATGGCCTTGAGTTTCGAACTCCGCACAATGGGGTTGTCATCGAGAATCCAGCGGCTGACCATCCCAGATGAAATCGGCAAGAATCCTTTTGTGTTGGGAGGGAGAGTGATCTTCCAATCCGCTTCAGTGCCGCTAGCCGACCATGCGGATCGAATCAGCCCAAAGTGGGACTGATATTCAAGTTCCACGCTGCCCAGCTGCGAGTCGAAATTCGGATGGAGATAAATGGTGTGAAAGCCAGGATCTGATACGGTGGTATCAATGCCGGCCGCATAACGGTAGATCCAGTCCGCCACTGCCCCGTAGGCATAGTGATTGTAGGAATTCATGCTGGGATCGCTGCGCATCTGATCCCCGTTCCAACGCTCCCACATCGTGGTTGCACCGTGCCCTACCAGGTATCCCCAGGATGGATACTCTGTGCCCAACAACAATCGATATGCCACACCTGCGTGGCCGGTGTCCGCGAGCGCCTCCAGCAAGTAGGGAGTACCGAGAAAACCGGTGGCCAGCCGCCCATGATTTGCCGCGATTTTGTCTACCAGCCTCTGTGCCGCAGCGCTGCGCAGTGCGTCAGGCAAGAGATTCATCTTCAGGGCAAGGACGTAACCGGTCTGAGTATCTACAGGTTTATCGCTGAGTTTTGTAGCCGTACCGGAGGCGAAGACGGGCGGAGGAGGCACACCACCCACAAAGCCGTCTGGCCGCACATAGGCCTTGTTAAAGGAGCCTTTGATTTTCTCAAAGATTTCTGCGTACTTCTTCTCATGCGCATCCTTGCCCAGTGCGTGTGCCATCTGCTTCATAAGGGTCACGTCATAGGCCCAATATGCGGTAGCGACAATATCCTCCGGAGTCGGGCCCTCTGGTGACAGCCAATCGCCGAATGGGATTCCGTAGTTCTTCTTCCACAAATAGTCCGGGTTGGCAGTCTCGATGGCAGTGAGATACTTTTCCATACCGCGCCAGTTTTCTTCGATGATTGACTTGTCGCCATTTTGAATCCACGAAGTCCAAGGAATGACGACGCCGGCGTCGCTCCAACCGGCGCCAAAGCCGGGATTCGGCTGGATCGTACCCGGAGCGAAAATGCCATACATGTCTGAGCCCACCTGCGTGCCAAGCAGGTCGATTCCGAACTTTCGGGAGAAGGCAGTCAAATCCATATTGTAGGAGGCCGCGCGCCAGAACACCTGGGCATCGGCGGTCCAGCCCAATCGCTCGTCACGCTGCGGGCAATCCGTTGGCACACCGACAAAATTTGACCGCTGCCCCCAAAGGATGTTGCTCCACAGCTGATTCAGCATAGAGTTTCCGGTGTGCAGCTGCGTGGTAAAAGGGGCATCGGTGTGAATGGCGACGGCCTTCAGCGCCTCCGCCGTCGGTTTACCTGGAAAGCCGGTGACCTCCACGTAACGGAATCCATGAAATGTGAACGCAGGCTGATACTCCTCGATCCCTTTCCCTGCGGTGATGAAGTGGTCGGTCGCTTTTGCCGTACGCAGGTTCTCCACATACATCGTCCCATCGGGGTTCAAAACCTCGGCGAATCGCAACTGGATGTCCGTGCCCGGAGGGCCCTGGACGCGCAGTCGCGGTACACCGCTGAGATTCTGGCCAAAATCAAGAATGAAGACACCGGGCTTCGGGTTGGTGATAACTTTCGCGGCGAGGATTTTCTCCTGGCGGATGGGCTGAAAGTATTGCGAGACGATTTCCGGCTCTAGCGGATGAATTTCTTGAGCCATTTCCCAGTGTGAATCGTCAAACCCCCCGGCATCCCAGCCCGGTTGCTCGCGCCGGCCATCATAAGTTTCGCCATCGTAAATCTCCGCAAATAAGATGGGAGAGAGGTCAGCCTTCCAGGACTGGTCGGTGACCACCCATTCGACAGACCCATCGGCTTGCTCGATCCGCAATTGCGCCTTCAGGGAGGGGGGCGTAGTTCCGTAGTTGTAACCCTGCCCGAACCACTGCAGGGGCGTGGTATACCAGCCGGGCGCGAGAAGTGCCGCGATGGCGTTCTTCCCCGTCGTAACCTCGCCGGTAACGTCGTACACCTGATAGGCAACGTGTTGACGGAAATCCATCCAGCCGGGCGAAAGAATCTGATCGCCGACCGGCTTGCCATTGACGCGGAATTTGTACGCCCCCAAAGCTGTCGCATAGAGACGCACCGATTTGGCCGGCTTGTCCACCTGAAAACTTCGACGCAGAATTTCAACAGGACCTGTGTTCCACGGCTTTCCTGGTTTTGTAGCACCAAAATTTGACGAGGGCGGAGCGTAAGCCTCGGCCTCAGCCCAAGAACTGTCATCGAATTGCGGTGTATACCATTCGCCGGTCGCGTTCAGCGCCGACTTCCAGCCCTTCCCTCCGGTTGCAAATACTTCGATGGAGCCATCCGTCATTTCGATGTACAGCGTGGCGCTCATGGGCGTCTGGCCGTTGCCGGCCTGCGCTCGTTGGTTCCGTGGGGCATAGTGAGTCACTTCGATCCCTAGAATATTTCTTCCGGTTTGAACTTCCGCAGCAATGCTTTTCTGCTTGTAATGTAGCCACGGCATTTGACCCCACGGCGGCAGGGAGTCCGCGTTCAAAACTTGCCTCCCATTCAACCACGCGGCGGCCGTGTTCTCGCCGGTCACAAAAAGATCCGCAATCTTCACGGTCTTGGAGACCTCGAAGACCAAACGAAAATCGTGGTGCGTGTCCCCGGAAGCTTGGAAGTTCTCTACCTTGGGATTCGTAACCCAGGCCGCTTCGGCTTCGCGTACGCGTTTGTGCTCGTGCTCTTCCCGTCCAATCCACTTGCCGCGCCATTCTCTAGCATCCAGCAGCCCAGTCTCCCACCAGCTTGCGTCACTAGCCGGATACGGTTTTCCATCCTTGTCCCAAACTTTCACGCGCCAAAAGTAACGCTTCTCGGCAATCAATGCCGGGCCAGCGTAGCTTACCCCTGCCGATTGATCCGATTCGACTCGGCCGCTATCCCAAACATCGGGTTTCCCCACGCCGAGAAGTGCGGAGTTCGAGGCAACTTGGATCTCATAAGCCGTTTGCCGTGCCTCAAAGCGATCATCCCGCAGCTGCCAGGAAAGCATCGGCTCTTTCGAATCAATTCCCAGCGGGTTTACCAGCGCGTCGCACTTGAGTTGCACCGGTCTTAAGGATGGCGGCTGCGCCGATCCAGCTGGCAGGAGCATGGTGACTAGCGGTAAGAGGAGGATAAGATGACGGAGCGACCAGAAGGTGTTTATTGCGGACTGATTTTGATTCACGGCACCCTCCCAAAGACTCATGGCCCCCAAGATGCCATTCGCTGACAAGCGCTTCTTCGTGTTACGGCTCGACGCTCGGCTCGAGCGCTTGAGTGCTAACTTCATTCGGCTGCGTCTGTTCTCTCATGCGCGCTGGTTCAAGAGTTTTCTCGTGCAGTCGCTGGAATTCTGCGAACGCTCTTTTCTGTTCCACGGTATTGGCTAAAATTCCTTGAACTTGCGAAAGCCAGTAGTAGGAAACCTCGTTTCTGGGTTCAGTGCGACTGCCTTTTGAAGATGCAGTAACGCCTGTTCGGGCTTCTGCAAGGACATGAGCACGGTTGCCAGTGCTAGAGCATAACATCAGATTGTCAATAGGCAACTATTTTTCGTATTGCAATGGCGTGTCAATTCCCCACACAATGAGTTGTTCCAACGGCGTCTTGAAAGCGACCAACATTGGACACTTCACGAAGACTTTTCCTGAGTGGATTTTTAGGCACAGCGGCTTCGGAGTGTTTTGGCCAGGGAGTGGCCACCCGCAAGGCCACCGTCCAGCCGCGAGGAAAACTTTCCGGATTGCCGTTTGGCGCGCGCTTCCAGGACGTCACGGCAAGAGCTGGTTTGCGTGGCGTCACAGTCTACGGCGGCGTTGACCGCAAGGACTACATCATCGAGGTGACAGGCTGCGGCTGTGCATTTCTGGACTACGACAACGATGGTTGGCTCGACATTTTTGTCCTCTCTGGAGTTCGCTTGTCGGACACTCCCGAAGGTACGAGCAATCGCCTTTATAAGAACAACCGCGACGGCACATTCACGGACGTCACCAAGGAATCGGGGTTGCTCAAAACGGGCTGGGCCTGCGGAGTGTGCCTCGGTGACTACAACAACGACGGTTTCGAAGATTTGTTCGTCACCTACTGGGGACATAACGTTCTTTACCGTAACAATGGCGATGGCACCTTTTCAGACGTAACCCAATCGGCTGGGCTCGCTGGATCGACCCATCGGTGGGGTTCAGGCTGCACTTTTGTGGACTACAACCGCGACGGACATCTGGATTTGTTTGTATCCAACTACCTTGAATTTGATTTGGAAAAGGCTCCGAAACCCGGTCAGACGGCGAACTGCGAATATTCTTCAACTCCGGTGTTTTGTGGCCCCCGCGGATATCCCCACGGTCAGCACTGTCTTTACCGCAATAACGGCGACGGCACATTCATAGACGTCAGCGCAGCGTCAGGCGTTGCGGCCGTGAGAACCAGTTATGGCTTCACGGCAATCGCGGCAGATTTCGACGACGACGGCTGGCCTGACATTTTTGTGGCGTGCGATTCAACACCCAGCTTGTTGTTCATGAACAATCATGACGGTACTTTCAGGGAAGAGGGCGCAATCCGCGGCGTGGCCTTTAGCGAGGACGGCCAAGAACAGGGAGGCATGGGAGCTGCCGTTGGTGACTATGATCTCGATGGGCGTCTCGATATCCTGAAAACGAATTTCATGGATGACACCTCCAATCTCTACCACAATCTCGGTAAGGCCACTTTTGAAGACGCCACGCGCCGGGCGGGCCTCGGTGTCGAAAATCGATTTGTGAGCTGGGGCGCGGGGATCGTGGATCTGGATAACAATGGGTTGCCTGACCTCTTCGTTGTGACGGGCAACGTCTACGCTGAACTCGAGAAACACTTGGCCAAATACCCCCTCCGGAGCCAAAGACTTCTCTTCCGCAACCTCGGGAATGGCCGTTTTGAGGAACTTCTAGAGGAAGCCGGACCAGCGATTGCTGACCCTCACGTCAGCCGGGGCTGCGCCTTCGGAGACTTCGACAACGATGGAGACCTGGACATTCTCATCGTCAATCTAAACGAGCCACCCTCCCTGCTCCGAAATGACCTTACCTCCGGCAATCACTGGCTAAAGGTAAAACTCGTTGGCACGAAGTCGAATCGGAGTGCGATTGGCGCCCGCGTGGTAGTCAAAGTTGGCGAGGTGACGCAAACTCAGGAACTCTTCAGCCAGTCTAGCTTCCTCTCCTGCAACGATTTTAGACTTCACTTCGGGCTTGGTTCCGCGATAAAGGCTGAAATCCGTGTGCGCTGGCCAAACGGTATTTGGCAAACGCTCGCGGAGATCCCCGCGGATCGGCTTGTTACCATTAAGGAAGGCATTGGAATCGTGCCTAATGCGGGATGGAAATAGAACTGAAGCGTTTCGCAAGTCCCTTCACGCATACACATTCGGATTTCTCACTGCGGCACCGTAGAGTCCAGCTTTTGCTTGGTGACCTCTGACCGCGAAAACAGTTCTCTGGCAGCCTCCTGCTGACTCGACTTTTGCGTTCTCCGGCGTTGAAACTCCGCAAAGGCTTTTTGCTGCTCGGCAGTGTTGCCCAGCGCCATGTGAACTTGCGAGAGCCGATACCAAGACACTTCGTTATCGGCGTTGAGTGCGATCGCTTTTTTGAGATGTGGCAGGGCATCGTGCATTTTCTGCTGGGCCATGAGTGCCGCGGCCAGTCCCAGGTGGGCGTCCTCAAAGTCTGGATAATATTTCAACGCCTGCTCGAAGAGTTGCCTGGCTTCTTCAAACTCTCCCGCGTCACGATGCATGTCTGCCAGCTCATAGGCGGCGTTGGCATTGGTCGGATCCAGCACCAACTCACGTTCGAATTCCTTCCCAGCCTCGTTCGCGTCTTCCGTTGAGTGAGCCTGCTGGGACCGTTTCAACAGGGTGCGCCCCAGCCGGAAATGGATCCCCGGGCGCCCCGGGCCGAGCTCCAAAACGGTTCGGTATTCGCGCACCGCCAAGTCATAGGAGGCCTGGCTTTCAAATGCCTCGGCAGCGGCTTGGTGCCTCCAAACCGAGCCAGGAGCCACCTGAGCAAGGGTCTGCATTGTCAGAAACGCGAAGTTTCCAAACAGTCTGCCCGTGTGGTAGAGAACCTCGGGGTCTTGTGGATAGACGCGATTTAACTCGATCGCTACTTCCACGGCTTTGTTGTGACGTTGCATGCCAGTATAGGCCCGCTCCAGCTGCAGACCGCACATTCGCTTCACCTCGGAATCGGAAGGCGCATGGAAGCCCTTCTCCAACCCCGGCAGAGCTTCGCTATATCGCCCCAACTCCGATAGAGAAATTGCCAAGAGGGTCGCGGACTTAACCAGGCGGGGATTCAGCTTTATCGCTTGCCGTAGGGAGGGTACGGCCTTATCAAATTTCTTCTCTTGAAAATAAATCGCTCCCAGGTTTGCGTGCACTTCCGCCATTCCTGGTTCCAATTCACGAATTTTTTCGAAGGCTCGTTCGGCTTCCTCGTAGCGCCCAGAGGCAAGCGCCTTCTCCCCTTGTTCGGTGTAGCGCTGCAGAGAGTTCGCATCATCCGATTGAGCCTGGGCGAAATCAATCAAACAGGAGGACAATATCGCAGTCTGTAGCAGCCGCCTTCCGATGTTAAACATTCTTGTGATGTTAACCCTGAACAAAAAGATCCGCCAGGCCGCTTCCGGCCTGGCGAGTCCCGGGGTGGTTGGGGTGATTAAAACTGAAACTTCGCTCCAAGCTGAAGGATACGCCCGGGTCGGGCGGAGGTAATCGAACCAAATCCCGGGCTTCCGAGCGCGCTATTGGGAGCATTGAAGTGTGGGTGATTGAACGTATTGAATAGGTCCAAACGCAACTGGAAGTGCATCCGTTCCGTGAGTGCCACGCTTTTGGCCAAGGACATATCCCAGTTGTTGAAGCCTGGTCCCCGCAGATAGTTCCGAGGCGTCGTGCCATAAATTCCCGCACCAGGTTGAACAAAAGCCGCGGTATTAAACCACTCCGCGGTGCTCCTAGTGAATCCGCTGTTTGGATTCTGCCCGGAAGCGAGGTTGGCACGATTTAGGCCAACACAGAAAGGCATGTCCAGTAGACAGTTAAAGTCGTTGGCGCCAACGGAGAATGGGAATCCCTTTTGCAGCGTTACAATACCGCCCACTTGCCACCCGCCAATCACGGCATCCGCTGCACGATTGGCGCTGCTGAGATAGCGTTTGCCGCGGCCAACGGGCAATTCGTAAACAAAGTTAGAGACGAAATGACTCTTCACGTCAAAATCCGACAGCCCGTAGTCAAGCTCCGGACGATGATTGTCCATGAACCCCTGGAATCCTCCGCCCGAAGCACCAATCCCGGCTGCTGCGGACTTGTCATCCAGGCTCTTTGACCAAGTGTAAGCGGCCTGGAACGTCAATGAGGTGCTGCGATGCTCCAGTTTTACGTTGCCCGATTGATAGTTGGCACGTCCCCGCCACTCGCTGTCGATATAGACCCCTGTAAAGTTCTTGTAGGGCTTCCGGCTGGCTACCGGAGTAAGGTTATTTGGATCGGGCGCAAAAGCCTGGGCGATGTTGTTACGCGTAAGAAGATGGGTTCCCTTATTGCCAAGATAGTTGACCTCAAGTGTGGTGTTCTTGAAGATCTCTCGCTGCACGGAAAGAGTCCACTGTTGCACGTAAGGATTCTTTGGATTCTCCGAGATGATCACGGCGATGAATGAGCTCTGTGCCGGGGTTACCGGAGAGATGGTGTTGTTGGCGATGAAGATTTGGTCCGACAGTTTTGGCGCGCTGGCCACCGGTTGGCTGGCGGGTGTAACGGCCGCGCGCACCGCGTACGGATAGATGTCGCCGGAGTCGTCGATCTCGCGGCCCTCGGAAGAGTCGAAGAAGATTCCGTAACCCCCTCGAATCACTGTCTTGTCTCCGCCGAAAGGCCGATAAGCAAAGCCGAATCGCGGAGCAAAAGGCTTCTTCGAACCGTCGGCGGGATTGCGCCGCCCGCAATATCTGTACATGCTTCCTGTTGGGGCAATCCCCTTGGTCAGCAGCGATGGATCTGCAATGCACAGTCCACCATCCGGGTTCGACTGGTCCAACCACCCCATCTTGTTGTGCTCCTCGAAGGGCACCGTGCGGAAGTCCCATCGAACGCCCAGGTTCAGCGTCAGGCGGCTGCTCACCTTCCAGTCGTCCTGCACAAAGGGAGCAAAATAGGTGAAGTGGTACTGGTTCAGATTTCCAGTTTGACCTGGCAGACTGAATGGTCCGGGCAGGAAGACACCTACACTTTGATAGTAGCCGAGCAGAAAATCGGCAACCGCATTGCCAGTGCCGCAGGCGGGTGTGGAACACCCGTTCTGGGGACCGGGGATGAAACCATTGCTGCTACCATTCTGATTGATCAAATCGCTGCGATATGTGATGTCACCAAGGTAGTCTGCGTTGAGATTGCGCTTTTGTATCCAGAAACGATAGTCTCCCCCCATCGTCAGCGTGTGCTTGCCGTGTATGAGCGTCAGTGAGTCGCTAACCTCCCGCGTGGGTATATTACTTGTAGTGGTGTCATTGACGGGGCCGCCAGCTCGGTTAGCTGGATTGAGAGTGATGCCCGGGTACGAGCGAGCACAATCGGGCAGACTCGGGAAAGTACCAGTGAACCCAATCGCGTCGACCACGGACTGAGGCACGGCTTGGGAGCACTGGTTTGCTGTTGCCGCAAGCTGCCCGTAACGCACTTGATTGATCAGATTGCTTCCGATGTTTACCGTGTGCCCCACCGTCCAGCTTGTCTCCTTCTCAACAAAGCTGCCATTACCAAACGGTATCGAAATAGTCCCCCCCGCGTTAGCATTCGTGTAGTTTGCAACCGTTCCGCGGCCAAACACCTTTCCAAAGCGGCCCAAATCTTGATCGAGCTTGTAAGTTTGCTGATTCTGTGTAGTGGGAGCATTAACAGCTTGCCTGAAGTTTACGCTCGCGCCGCACGCGGGGCAGTTCGGAGCCGGGAATATGTTCTGTGCGAGTGACGTTTTTGCGAGGCGCGAGAAACTGGCTGACGGAATCTTGTTGCCGGGGAAAGGCGCTCCCGTCGTTGGGTCGGTTGGCATGCAGGGCAGGTCTGAAGCTAGGGCGGTGGTGCACGCGGCTGTCCCGAAGGCAGGCAGCCCAGACGCAGAAAAATCTCCGGCTAATTGCGTGGCATCTGGGACAAGACCCTGCACGGTGGTTCCCAGCGTGGTCCGCCAGCCTTCGTAGTTTGCCAGCCAAAACGTCTTGTTCCGCCCTTTGTAGAGCTTCGGCAGGTACACCGGACCGCTAGCCACAAAACCGAACTGATTTTGCCGCAACTTGGAGTTCGTCCCCGAAAAAGGGGTCTGGGCATCGAGGGCATCATTTCTTCCGAACCAAAATACGGACCCATGAAGATCGTTGCCACCACTCTTGCTCACGATGTTGACCTGATTGGCGCTGAAACCATACTCCGCTGAGTACGTCGAGGTTTGCTCTTTAAACTCTTGCATTGCATCAACTGACAAAATAACAGCTGGCGTATTCAAGGCCGTATCGGTATTCACCAAGCCATCCAATGTGTAGTTGTTGGACGTGGGCCGGGCGCCGTTTATGCTGATGGCGTTGCCCTTGCCTATGCGCATGGAACCCTGTTCCCCGGTGGTCTCGACAGCACCTGCACCCAGCAACAGAAACTGCGTGAAGTTTCGATCCTGCAAAGGCAGGTTTTCCACCTGAGTGTTGCTTATCGTCTGTGAAATTGCTGACGTGTCCGTATCAAGTGCTACCGCGCTGGCGTTCACCGTGACCGTCTCCGTCACCGTGCCCGCCTTCATGATGGCGTCCACCCGAACGTTTTGGTCGACCGCGAGATTGATGTTGTCCACGACTGTTTTCTGGAATCCCGCAGCTTCGACGGTAATCCGGTATGTGCCCGGCCGGAGGTATGGCACGGCGTAATTTCCATCGTCATTCGATTCCGTCACCTGATTGATATTTGTCGCTGGGTTCGTTACCGTCACTTTCGCCTTGGCGATAATCGCGCCGGAGCTATCACTAATCGTCCCTAGAATGGTTCCGACCCCACCTCCTTGCCCGTACACGTAGCCGCCCGTTCCCATGATTAACAGTACGCACAACAGAAGACTTCGAAGTTTCATTTCACCCCTCCAGATACTCATCTTCGCAGTCACCCCAAGTTCGACTTGCCCTAGTTCCTTGCCACCACCGGCGCAACCAAGCGCGCTTCTATCTTGAAGAGCCGCGCGGGCGATCAGTACCTTATGGAAAACCTGCAATGCCGTTATTGAACGTGGCGCCCCGCTGCAGCACCTGCGAAGGCTCCTGGCTGTCCCAACACTGCCGCGCACTGTACTGGCAAAATTTGGATGCTGTCAATAGAAAAATGAATTTGTTTACCTATTGAAACTCAAGCTGGTGTGGTTTCCCTATGGCCATCGAACAGACCTATCCGTTGTTTGGTAGGAAGGTCACCTATTTAGGCGTAGGACGCCGTTGTGCCCGTGTGACGGTCCTGGCGTTCCCGCGTCACTCGCTTCAAGTAGCCACTATCTCGAAAAGCCTTCATGGGATCTTCGGGCAAACCCTTGGATTTCCGCCACTCGGCGACGATGGGTCGCACATCCAGCCAGAACGCGCCCCGCAGGCATTCCTCGGCATCCACGAGTGCACAACTCTGTTGCAGCCCTGCCAACCTTTCGTGGTCCACTGTGGCCGCCTTTGCGTACAGCTCCTGTGCGCTGCACACCGTCTGAATCATTGCTTCGATTTTTCCTTTGAGGTTGTGGCTCTGGTCCACCATGAATGCGATATCTGTTGTCGCGCCATTTTCTGCTTCGAACGCAAGAATCTCGTGAAAGATGCGGAACACCTGATAGGGATCGATGGAACCAAGTGTGAGGTCGTCGTCGGCATAGCGACGGTCATTGAAATGAAATCCACCAATCATCTTATGATGGAGGAGCCAAGCAACGATTTGCTCAATGTTCTGGGCTTGATAGTGATGCCCGGTATCCACGAGTACATACGCCTGCGGACCGGCGGCCTTGGCCAAGAGCAAGGCCATGCCCCAATCAGCGATATCTGTGTGATAGAACGCCGGCTCAAACGGCTTGTATTCGACCAGCAGCCTCTGACGGGGCCGCAGAGCCGCATGAACTTCTTTCAATCCTTCTTCAAAATATCCGATCCGCTTTCGAATGCTTTGAGTCCCGGGATAATTGGAACCATCCGCAAACCAAGGCGAGATATCCCTGCAATTCAGGGTCTCTGCGATTCGCACGCAATCGAGAATATGCGTTAGAGCTTTCCGGCGAATGGATTCATCTGGATTTCCAACCGATCCGTATTTGTATTCTTGGTCCTGAAACACATTCGGATTGATCGAACCGGGCTTGACACCATGTTTCTTTGCCAGCTCTTTTACTTTGCCCGCATCTTGCGACCCATTCGGAAGGTCCCACTGAACGTGCAATGCCATTGTGGGACACGCGCCGGTCACCGCATGCACTTGGGCGGCATCGCTGAATTTTTCTTCAATCGTGCTGGCGGCAGCGAGCTGGATGAACTTGCCAAAGCGTGTGCCGGTGTTGGCAAAGCCCCAGGAAGGCAGTTCTATCCGGAGATTGTCGAGCGCCTTCCAAACCGCCTCGGTCTGTTTAGTTTTCATCGTGGCCCCAAACCATGTCCGCGCGTCTGTCGCTTGCCGTTGAATCTTTCCTCACACCGTTTCCCGATTCCGAGCTTCTTCAAATACCGGCTCGGCAATTTCCTCCGCCCACCGAGCTACCGCGGAGGCCGTTACCCCGGTTGTTTCATTCCCACTTCCCTGCAGCGTCGCCATCTGGATGGCAAAATTTCCCAGCGTCGTGCTCTCGCTCGACCCCAGCAGTACTTCCAATCCAGTCCGCTCCGCCGTCAAACGATTCAATAGAAAGTTCTTGCCTCCCCCGCCCACAATGAAGAGCCGCTTCAGTCTCTTCCCTGTAATTGTGGCAATCGATCGCAGGACCTCTGCATATCTCTCGGCCATGCCGTGAAATATCAGGTTGGCGATCACCGGAATGTTTCGGCTTTCCGCCGAAAATGTATGGCGCCCGGCGCGCTGGAGTTGCGCATTAATTTTTCCCAGCGTCCCACCGGGACGTGTCAAGGGCGGATCGTCAACATCGATCAAATAATCGGGAGCCGGAAGCGCCTCGCACTCTTGCAACAATGCACTCAACGGAATCGCACTTCCGCGCTCTTCCCATTCATCCATGCACTGGCGCAGCAGCCACATCCCGTTCACGTTTTTCAGAAAGCAGGTGGATCTCCCTACGCCGCCGAGGTTCGTGAAATTCATTTCCCGCGCCTCATCGCCCACGCAAGGACTTTTCACAACCGTTCCTACCAGCGACCATGTGCCCGAGCTGATGAACGCCCAATCCTCGCCGCTCGCGGGAATCGCCGCGATTGCCGATGCTGTGTCATGGCATGCCGGAACGATCAGCTTGGTGCCTCCTAACGCGGGGAGTCTCGAAAGATCTCCCCCCATGCTACCGACGATCGAACCCGTAGGCACGATCTTGGGCGCCGCTGAAATATCCAGCTCGAGCGATTCAAATATCTCCTCGCACCACTCCTGCCCGCCTAAACGGACTAGCTGGGTGTGCGTTGCGTTGGTGTACTCCGCCACGCGATGTCCGCCCAGTCGGTAGGTCACATATTCCGGCAGGTTGAGCCAGCCTGTCCCTGGACGCCCGCCTGCCAGTTTGTCTGCGTACAACTGATAGAGCGTGTTCAACCCGAGCAACTGAATACCGGTCAATGAATAAAGCCGCGACGGAGAGATAATTTCGTGGACCTTTTTTTCTGCCCTCTGTGTTCGTTCATCCCGGTAGCAAAAAGGATCTGCAAGTGCCTCGCCATTTTCATCCAGACGAACGTAATCAACAGCCCAACCATCCACGCCCACGGAAGCGATCCCTTCCGGCGCGGCGTCAGCGCACAAACGCAACCCATCTTTCACTCCGTCTAATATCCGTCCAATATCCCAGCGAAGTCCGTCCTGTGTAGCAATCGGGCCATTCGGGAAACGACGCATCACCTGAATCTGTGGTTGGCCTTGTTTCCATCTCAAAAGCGACACGCGGCAACTCTGTGCGCCCAAATCCACCGCAACCAGAGCCGCTCTTTTCGCCGGCGTCTCCATCGTTCTGGCTCTCGATCGCCCCACCTCGCGGGGACACTTACCCTACCTCAGAAAAGCTTCCGTAAGACCACCATCCACGGGTATCAGATGACCCGTCGTGCAGCGAGACTCCGGCCCGGCCAGAAACAGAATCGCAGCCGCGCAATCTTCGGGATCAATGGGCTGATGCGTTAGCGTCCGCCTGGCGTAAAACCCCGCCAGCAGTCCGCGCAGTTCTTCATCCGTCGCCTGCGAATCAAACTTGATTTCATATTTCGTGAGCGATGCTATCACGCGGTCGCGCGGAAACATCGTCGAACCTTTCACTACCGTAGCGGGGCTGATTCCGTTCACTCTCACCTTTGGTGCAAGTGAAATGGCCAGTTCGCGCACAAGATGGCTGAGCGCCGCCTTACTCACGTCATACGCTTCACTGCCGCGCTTTGCCACCACCGCATTCGCGGAGCTTGTCAGCACGACGCTCCCATCCAGATCCTGCTCGCGCAGAATCTTGGCAAGCTCATCCGCCAACCGATGATTTGCGGTCACATTAATGTCCAGCGTCGTGCCCCACTGTCCATCGTGAATCACCCCGTCGGGCGACGATGGGAAAACCGCGGCAGTATTGATCAGGATGTCTATCCCGCCATATATGGCGATCACCTCCCGAAATGCTTTGCGAATCGCTTCGCGATCCCGGATATCGATGGACACCACCGTGGCTGCTTCTTGGCTTGTGGTTTTTTGTAGATGCGCTGCCGTTCTCGCTGCCGCGTCTTTGTCGCGGTCCGCAACCACTACGTGCGCTCCACGTTCCGCTGCCTGTAGGGCAGTGGCTTGGCCTACTCCATTGCCTCCTCCGACCACCACGACCACCCGCCTGCTTAGTCCCTTTTCGGGTGGTTGCCGCCGGATTTTTGCTTCTTCGAGCTGCCAGTACTCAATACGGAATGCTTCTGAGGGCGGCAGCGCCACGTAATTCTCATGGACGGTAAAAGCCTCCGTTTTTGCCGCTGGCCCCGCTTGCGGCAAAATCTCGGGAGCCTTCCCGCTTCCGAGAGCCGTCGCGCCTTCCATCACGTGAATCGCGTTGGTGTAAAACTCCCCGGTGATTCTCGCTTCCGTTTTGTTTTTCCCAAAACTAAACATGCCAATGCCAGGAATCAGCACAACCGTGGGATGCGCATCCCGCATTTTTGGTGAATCGGGGGCCGCATACGAGTCGTAATACTGCTTGTACTCTTCGCGATAGACTTTCAGCCCTCCTTCGAACTTCTCGCGAAGCCCGCTCAACTTGAGCGAAGGTTCCCAATCCACGAACAGCGGCCGAATCTTCGTTCGAATGAAATGATCCGGACAGCTTGTTCCCAAATGCGCCAGCTTTGCCGCATCTCGCGAATTGACGAATCGCAAGACCTCCGCGCTATTGCTGAAGCTTCCTATCATGCGTTGCCGCACGGACACCCGCCCGCGGATGAACGGAAAAATGTCGATTGCCAATTCGTGCTGATTATCGAGCGCCGTTGTAGCTGCGCCACCAAAAAGCTTGCTTTCCTTCTCTTCCACGTGCTGCACGACGAATTGACCCAGCTGGTCAATGATCGTCAGCGTATTCAAATAGCATTCCCTCTGCGTCTCTCCCCATGTGAACAAACCATGCCCGCCCAAAACTATTCCGTCGCATCCCTTGCTGGCGCTCACTGCGTCGCGCAGCATCATCGCCAGTTCGAATCCCGGCCTCTGCCACGGCAGCCAGATCAACCGGTGCTCAAATCGCCGATTGAACTCCTCCATTTTCTCGCGCCCATTCGCTGCCGCTGCCAAGGCAATTCCCCAGTCCGGATGCAGGTGATCGATATGATCGATGGGAATAAAGCCATGAAGTGGAGTATCAATCGATGCTGCCACAGTGTTGTTCCCAAACGCGCACAACGGGTACATCTCCACCATTTCGTCTTCAAATTTCACGCCGCGATATCGCTTTGCCGCGGCATGCAACTTCTCGAGATATAACGTCGCGAACCCTTTCCTTTGAATGCTCCCGATATCTCCGCCGCTTCCCTTGATCCACAAAACTTGTGCTCTGCTTCCATCCAGTGGGTCTTTTTCTTCAATTTTGGAGCTGGTGTTCCCGCCGCCGAAATTTGTTATTCGCAGGTCGGATCCCAGCAAGTTCGAGCGGTAGCGCAGCAATTCCGCTTGGTCGAGGCTCTTGGCAACCTGGTCGTCCCACCTATCTACCAGATATCGCAGTTTCTCTTTAGATTTCTGGGGAGATAGCATGGTCGGCTTCCACGCGAGCAAGTTGCCCGGTTAATTCACTTTTCCACACTACCACGAGCGTCCTAGACGATACGCTGGGGAGAGAAAGATTGCAATAGGTTAATTCTTTCAATAGAGAAATAACGCCTGCCCTGGCCTTGTTGCTTTCGCCGTGATCCAGGCATCCGGAACCTCTCATCCCTGGGCCGGCGCCGCTTCACCTGTCACCCTCAGCTTGCCACCCGGGCTCTTTTCGCCAGGGACGTGGCCGTAACCAGCTTGTGCGCAATGTAATTGTAGGGCGGCACGGTTTGCCCATTGAGGATTCCCAATCCCAGTTGGATCAATCGCGGGCCATAGCTACCTGCTTCATGCGATACCGAAGCAATGTAGGGTGTGGCCGGAGTCTTCATCTCCTCGAGAGCCTCTTGGATACAATCCTGGCCGACGATCGCAACGTCTTTCTCTCTCTTCATTTCCCTTACCGCCTGAAGAGCTCCGAGCCCGCTAGTATCGGTGGCTGCTGCAATCAACAACCGGCGTTTTTTCGAATGCCGGCGAAGGAAGTTTTGCACCAGCCGGCAGCTCTTTTCTCGTAATCCTTCTCCGTCCATCAAGACGTATGCGTCGTGCTTCAGGCTAGGAAGCCGTGAGCGCACCCCTGCAAATGCGCCGGTGATGCGGCTCTGCACGAGCGGTCCCGCCTCCTCGATCCCCAACCCAAGGATTTGGCTAACCTCTCCGCCCCAACGGGTCTTGGCAAAAACAGCCAGATACTGCCCCGCCTCAAAACCAACCCGGTAATTATCCACTCCAAAGTAAGTGGCGTGTGGATGGGGGATGTCTACGGCGATCAGAGGAATCCCTGCTCCCGCGATTTTGTCGGCGATGGCCGGCGCGATTCGCTGATCAATCTGAAATTCGATCACCAGGTCAACCTGCTGCCGGACAAATTCTTCCGCATTGCGTACTGCTATTTGCGCATCATAGTGGTTGTCCAAGACCAGCAAATCCACTCCCGCCGAATTCGCCGCCGCCTGCAAACTTTCTCTCACACCTTCGGAGAACGGCATCTCCGACGATTCGCCTCCGAAGCCAAACCGGACTTTCCTCGGTCGGGAAACCATCCGATACAGGCCATTCTCTGAATGCGCCAGGTAGCCGCGGTGCACCAGCGTCTTTAGAATCCGGTATACGGTCGTCTTGGAGATCCTGGTTCGTTGATATATTTCCTCGAGCGTCCTCGGACTATTCTCCTTCTGCATCAATTCCAGAACGTCCAGTGCTTTAGATAGAACGGGAATCAGGTACAGACGTCCGGGGAAGGATTTGCCCATTGTGGTTTGCCTCGACACAAAAACTCCCAGGAATTATATCCCCAACACCGAGTTTCAATACAGATATTCCTTTTGTATTGACAGCTCGCTTCTCTGGCACTACAGTCGCGTGTCGCCGCCCTTCCCTTTTCGTCTCAAGGTGTTCCGGGGTGCCCGGCGTCTGCTCCGATTGTCTCAAGAAGAAAAGAGGACCGTTTGCTCGCACCAAATCCCCCCTTAGGCGTGTTATTACACTGGCTTGGTGGCTTGGCGTCCGCTAGCTTTTACGTTCCCTACCGCCGAGTGAAAAGCTGGTCTTGGGAAACCTATTGGTTAGTCGGCGGTTTCTTCAGCTGGATCATCGCCCCTTGGTTTTTGGCTTTCGTGATGACCCGCAACGTGGCTCAAGTACTTCATGAGACTCCGGCGAGCAGCCTCTTCTGGACGTACACATTCGGAGTTCTTTGGGGGCTGGGTGGTCTTACCTTTGGGCTAACGATGCGCTATCTCGGCATGTCCCTGGGTATGGCTGTCGCTCTCGGTTATACCGCCGTTTTCGGGACGTTGGTGCCGCCCGTATTCCGCGGCGAATTTAGATCTGAGGTATTGGGCACCTCCTCAGGGCGAATCATTCTGGTGGGTGTTGTAGTCTGCCTCCTCGGCATCATTTTTGCCGGCATGGCGGGTATGTCGAAGGAAAAGGAGATGTCAGCCGAGCAGAAGCGCGCCTCAATTAAGGAGTTTGATTTGAAGCGAGGGCTTTTGGTCGCAACCTTCTCGGGAGTTATGAGCGCGTGTTTCGCCTATGGTCTCGCAGCTGGCGATCCCATCAAGGCCCTCACGGTAAGGCATGGCACTTCGCCCATTTGGCAGGGACTTCCAGCACTAATCGTCGTACTTCTCGGCGGATTCACTACTAACTTCATTTGGTGCGTGATCCTCAATGTGAGAAATCACACTGGGTATCAATATTTTTCCTCTCGAATCCGCAACGGGGGTCCCAACCGAACGGACGAGCCGATTCTAGAAACTGTCACGGATGCCCCCGGCGAGGAAATGGCTGCAGCCGCCCCCATTTCTGCCAGCAAAACTGCACTAACAACGGCGCCGATGCTCCCGAACTACTTGCTTTCAGCTCTGGCGGGAACAACTTGGTATTTTCAGTTTTTCTTCTATACCATGGGCGAAACGCAGATGGGCCGATTCAAATTTTCTAGCTGGACCTTGCACATGGCCAGCATCATTATCTTCAGCACACTGTGGGGCATTGCCCTCAAGGAATGGAAAGGTGCTGGCGCGCGCACAAAATTGCTTGTGGCCCTCAGCCTGTTGGTACTTGTGGGTTCAACGATGATTGTAGGCTATGGCAACTACATTGGTACCGCGAGCAAATCAACACAAGCCGCATCTTCATACTGAATCAGGTTCGCCAATGAAATTGCGCGTTGCGGTAAACAATTCGGTGCGCGATGTCTAGCACGCCGCGCTCACTAGCATCTCCCCGCGTCGTTAATATCCACGACCTCCGCCATCTCGCGCAACGCCGTCTCCCCAGAGTAGTCTTCGACTATCTTGACGGCGGTGCAGAGAGTGAAGTCACTCTTCGGGAAAACTGCCGGATATTCGATGACGTCACCTTTCGCCCTCGGCAAGCCGTTGCCATTCCCGAATGCGACCTCCGCACGCGGGTTCTCTCCGGCGATTTAGCCTTCCCCGCGATCTTAGCCCCCATTGGTTACAGTAGATTGATGCATCCCGACGGAGAAGTCGCTGCGGCGGCCGCAGCGGAGGAGGCGGGCCTGGCCTACACTCTTTCCACAATGTCTGGTCACAAACTGGAAAATGTCCGGGCCGCTTCAAAAGGACCCGTCTGGTATCAACTCTATCTCGTGGGTGGGCGGGAGGTTGCTGAAGGGGCCATTGACCGCGCTCGTCGCGCCGGATTCTCGGCACTGGTCGTGACTATCGACACTCCCGTGGCGGGAATGCGCGAACGCGATCCGCGCAACGGAATGAAGGAACTCTTGGGCGGCTCAATATTTTCCAAACTGCCGTTCCTGCCACAGATGTTTACACATCCTCGATGGCTCGCGTCGTTTCTTATCGATGGGGGCGTGCCAAAACTAGAGAACATCGTTATTCCAGGTAAAGGACCGATGTCCCTCATCGACGTCACGGCTGCTCTTGCTCAGGCTGTCGTCACCTGGGAAGACATTCGCTGGCTCAAGCGCATCTGGAGCGGGCCGGTGGTCGTCAAAGGGGTGCTCACTGCCGACGATGCCAGGCGTGCGGTAGACGAAGGCGCCGCCGCAATGGTCGTCTCCAACCATGGGGGACGTCAGTTGGATGGGGCTCCAGCCACTTTGAGAGTGCTCCCAGAGGTGGTTGCCGCCGTCAACGGCCAAGCCGAAGTCCTTATGGATGGCGGGGTTCGCCGAGGCAGCGATATCGTAAAGGCGATTTGTCTTGGTGCACGCGCCGTTCTAGTGGGCCGTGCATACGCATTCGGCCTCGCCGCTGCGGGAAAGCCGGGTGTTACGCGCGCGCTCGAGATTTTGCGCCAGGATATGGAACGTACTCTGCGCCTCCTCGGTTGTTCGTCTGTCTCCGCGCTGAATTCCTCCTACTTAAACATTCCTAAGCATTGGTGAGTGTGGCCATCCATCTAGCCAGCGCCGACCGATGCAGCCAATACCTCACGATCTACGTGCCATCATTCTCGACTACGGCATGGTTCTCTGCCGCCAGCCTTCGCCCGGAGAGATTGATCGCATCGCCCATATTTTTGGCGTCGATCACCCCACCTTTTGGCAACTCTACGAAAAGCACCGCGACGCCTACGACAAGAACGATATTGGAGGTAAAGAATATTGGAGCCGTTTTGCCAGTGACACGAACACTTATCTCGATGACGACACCCTCAAGAAGTTACTGCGCTGGGACATCGAGATATGGAGCAATCTTGAAGAACCTCTGCTCGCCTGGGCACGGTCCTTGCGAGCGGCAGGTTTTCAAACGGCTCTCCTCTCAAACTTGCACCTCAGATTTTCCGCTCACATCCGCTCAAATTCAGAATGGTTTGAGTTGTTTGATCACTTGATCTTTTCCTCGGAAGTACATCTCATTAAGCCCGATCCCGCAATATTTCTTCAGTGCCTCGAGGCTCTGGCCGTGAAGCCAGAGCAAACTCTGTTCATTGATGATCGGGAGGCGAATGTCGAGACCGCCATCGCGCTGGGAATCTACGCGATCAAGTACCAGTCTGTGCCTCAGCTGGCCGCAGATCTAAAGGCTTTGCAACGCAAGCAACAATTCAAAACAATTCCCAGTATTACCCCCTTCACGGAGCCGTAACAACCCGATCCAAATCCAGCCGCAAGCCTCCGAGAATTCCGGACGGCAGAGCTTCGAGGTCCACCATATCTTGAGGCACGAATCTTTCGCCATACCTCTCGTGGAGCAATCGATAAGTAGGGAGCGCACGGCCAGCCAACGAATTGATGGCTGTATTGCCCACAATAATGCGGAGGTTATTTTTTCCGACCCTCAGAAGCCTGGTTACGTCAATTGTATACGGCGGATGCCACAAGAACCCTGCGCGCTCACCGTTGACCCAAACCTCCGCCGCTTCGCGAACCGGCACTTCAAGATAAGCCTTCATGCTGTGCTGCGGCAGCGGAGTGGGTTCCTCAATCGGCGTAGCCCGTCCGAAATCGAGCAGGCCATTGGTTCCTGGGCTCAGGTCCTCGGAGGAGAGATCGAACGTTTTCAGGTAGCTACCTTGACCGGAATAATACTTGAACGCCGGATCTTCGCTCCAGGAATGAAGCTTGGCCATGGAGATAGTTTGGTTTCTTCCATTGAATGCAACTTCCCAATCCGTGGTGAGGTCGATTATTTTTGTGCGAGATCGTGCCGGCGGCTGGGCTTTCTGAATTTGAGTCGCGGAATCCGTGAGAAGGATCAATCGTGACTCGTAAGGCTGCAAGTCGAACTCCACCGAAGCGGGGTTCTCCACTGGAGAAACCCCGCCCGTAAACGGATCCCACCACTCAGCATGTTTCGCGGGGTGTCGAAATGTCGCCCGCACGTGATGCGATTGATTGCTGGTGTTGGCAATGAAATACAAATCTCCCAGCGCCAGCTTTCGATGGACGAACCCGATTCGTGGAGCCCTGGGGGAAAAAACGACATCGGGAGTGAGATAGGTTGCGAGAGAAGCACCGAGCTGCGTCTCATCGGATATGAAATGACCTCCTGTGTCGTTCGCACGGAATAGGTATTGCGAGATTTCTCGAATTCGCCGGTCGTCGGTTTCCGCCTCCAGGAGACCCGGCGCCGTGGAGGGCAAGCTGTGCGCGGCAACGACAATACCTCCGTGCTGTGCATATTCTTTGATTTTCTGGTATGTCGCGAGCGGTAGCCGTTCTACTGCCGGCAGGATTAACGCTGCGTATGGAATGCCCACGACATCAATTGCTTCTGCGTCGATCAGGTCCACATTGAATCCAGCGTCGAGAACCTGTTGAATAGCAGAACTCACGGGCGAATGACCCAGGGATTCATCAATGCTGAAATTCGAAATCGGAGTGTTCAACCCGGCTTGACTTTGACTAATGACTGGACTCGTGGGATCAATTCTTGCAGAGAATGTTGCCCAAACATCGTCAGTGGGTAAGAGCAACGCCACATCGTTGGCGGGCTTTCCCTGCCGAAGAGCGAAGCTGACGCGTTGAAGATAGCGCGCCAGGTCCGGCATCACAAACGACCATGGGTTGTGAGCATTGAGGGCGGACGCGGCATACATCCGCCATCCAGGTTCCCCTGCCTCTTTGGGTGAATACGGCCACCCGTGCCCAACCAATTGATTGATGCCTTGCAAGAAGTGCAGATCGGCTTCTGCCTTCAGGTCCAGAGGCGTGGCGCGAAACGCGGGGGAATGCAACCACGTCCAGGTTTCCGACGAGATGACGGGACTGCCAAAAAGATGGCCTGCCGACGCTGCCCACCGGGTGTCGGAGAATTCTCGCCACATCAACAAGGACGCCTTACCCTCGCCTTCTGGAAGATCTTCGTAGCGGTTGCTCGAGAGTGTAACGGGTGGAAATCCATAGGTCTGCGATCGAAGTAATGTGTGGTGCGCTTGCGCCCAAGCATGCAACGGAGCAAGGAAGCGCTCGTTCGCCAGTTCAGTGAGCGTCCTTCCCCAATCATGCCGAACGGAGGAAGTCAACGGGCCTGCATCGCCGATCAGCGCTGGCAAGTAGGGAGAGAGATCATACCCGCGTCGTGCGCGAAACTGCTCCATCAGATCACCACTCCAATTGGATCCGTAGTCCTCCAAGCTATCGCTAAAGACTGCGTATGGAGGTTGCTTGCCAAATGCTTCCATCAACCGGTCCCCCACTGCGTGGAGATGAGTCAGGATCGCCGTTCGATCATAATGGTCGAGCACGAAACCCTCGGCGCCAACCGCTGGACGCTTCACCATCATCCCAGTCCGACTTGCTATAAAGAAAATCGCGCAGCTCGCATCTTTTAACGGAAGAGCAATCCTCAAACGGCTATCTACGATCGGCGACAGTTGTTTCGCTTCCTGCAACGAAAGCTGGCCTGCTCTCAAGGGAGCTATGAAGACAGTGATCAGCTGCTCGCCAGTCATAATGTCGGGCACAGCGATTGAGTCTGCCCCGGGCGGGACTGGGATCGTTTCGATACGTAACTCTCCGGCTGCTTGAGTTACTGGTATGTGCGGGCCGCCAAAAGGCCAGCCGCTCCCCAATGTGATGTCAACGCGCAAGCCAAGTTTCCTAGCCAAAGCGGCGGCAAAGCGAATCGCTTCGAGATGTTCGTCGGAGAGAAATGGCAGATTGTGGAACCCGGTCTTCGAGTCATCGAGCGCAAGAGGGTACAGGGTGGCAATCTCGACTCCACCAATGCCTTCCGCCTTCATTTGTTCGAGCTCTCGCTGCAATTCGGGCTTCGTGACTGCAGGGCCAAACCACCACCAGCGCATCATAATCCGGCAGTCATCTGGCGGATTCGCGAATGACTTTTCGAGAAGCGCCAAGCTTTCGTCCTGGGGCTCCGCGTCCCCGTAAAGTTGCACGAACCAAGCAGACAGAAGAATAAGGATCATCATCTTGCTGTTGAGGGTGCCATTTTTCATAAGGGAGACCCTGTTCGAGATTTTGCCCTCGAATCGAATCCTGACCGCTGTCGAGTGCACAACCTCAGAGCCGCTCCACAAACAGCAAGACCGCTCGCATTCTGCTGTTCATCGCCCCATTCTGCCACAGCTTGACTTAGAGTCTGTCGAATGCTGCGAGAAGCGGGCTTTGCTCTTTAACGGCTGTCCGGGCGGAGGCTATCGGCCGTTGGCCTAGGTTTCGGGGGAGAGGCCCGCTTCCTCTTTGGTCGCGTAGCGGACATCGCTCCAGAGAACACTTCGGGAGTTGGAGGCCTAGCGCAAGAACCGTAAGTGCGGTCGACCTCCCAAGCCCTAGCCCCCCCCTAATAAGTTCATTCCATTGAGAATAGAGAAGTGAATGGTGAAAACTGCCTGACTCGCAGCCGCGCCTTCCAAAGATTTGTTTTACGTTTTCCTCTGGAGGATATGGAATCGAGGGTTCCAGAAAAAAGCCAGTTGAGTTTTTCTGAAAATACGACCTCTTAGTAATAAAGGGGAGTTCTCGCCGGATTTCCCCTAGGCCGGGTGGAGCCGTCCCACTTCGGTTCGCGACGCGGCCCAGTAACACATCAATCGGACAACTGCGTTGTGGATGAACAAGGAGGAAAAGCGTGTCCCGAGGTAGAGTACGGAGCCAACAGCCCGCTCCATAAGACCAGGTCTCACATGGCTGGATCGACAGTGCCCGCTGGTCCGACGATCAATCCTCCCAACCTATCTCAAAAAGAAGATTCGACAGTTCGACTTGGTCTTTCGCCCATGGACTCATCCTCTCGACCATTCCATCTGGCATCAAGTCCGTCCTCCAATGGTCCGTCGGCATTGTAAAGCGGTGCGAGATAGATCCCATGCCGTGCAGCAATTGTCTCAATCTCGTCGACCCGCTCCTGAGTGATGAATCCTCTTCCCTGAGAGAAAGGCTCGAACCGGTGTTCCAAAGCAAGAGCCATGCCTTCGAGTAGACAGCCA
>WNFS01000599.1_pt1 | contig 25996 bp, 18 predicted proteins | sample 5400141 | NCBI WGS metagenome assembly WNFS01 (sample SAMN13153358, study PRJNA577476) | soil metagenome | isolation source: 60 cm saprolite under Madrone tree | place: USA:California | collected 2016-06-14
TGCTGATCGGCGCCGGCATGTTTTTCGATGGCTTTGACATTTACGTTGCCGCAACCGTTCTCGGCGCCACGCTCAAGAGCGGTTTTTCCACCATGGGTCAGAACGCGCAGTTCATGTCCCTCACGTTTGTCGGCATGATGCTGGGATCTTTTCTGACCGGTTTCCTCGGCGACCGCTACGGCCGCCGCTTCACGTATCAGGCTAATCTCGCCATCTTCGGCCTCGCATCCATCGCTTCCGCCTTTGCTCCGTCGATGGTCGTGCTGACCCTGCTGCGCTTCGTCATGGGAGTAGGCCTCGGGGCCGAAAACGTTGTGGGATACTCGACGATGACGGAGTTCGTTCCTCCGCAGGCTCGCGGCAAATGGCTTGGCGCCATGAACGTCATCGTGGTGAGCGGCTTGCCCGTCGCCGCACTCCTGGGAATGCTCATCATCCCGCACTTCAGCTGGCGCGCCATGTTCGCGCTCGGCGGATTAGGTGCGCTGGTCGTCTGGTACCTGCGCAAGGCCTTGCCGGAGTCGCCGCGCTGGCTGGAATCGGTTGGCCGAATCGGCGAAGCGGAAACCCTGCTGCAATCCATCGAAAACGAAGTCTCGCAACAGCACGGTCCCCTTCCGCCTCACGTGCCGCGATCACCCGCTCATCCGTCTAGCAATCTCACTTCCCTTCTCAGTCCCGCGCTGCTTCCTCGAATGATCGTCGGCGCCACTACACTGATCGTGATGAACACTTTGATCTTCGGTTTCGTGACCTGGCTGCCCTCCTTTTTCGTTCAGGAAGGGCTAAGCATCGTCACATCTTTCCGTTACTCGCTCATCATGTCGCTCGGCGCGCCATTTGGTTCGGCTATCGGTGCATTCACCGCTGATTCCTGGGGGCGCAAACCAACAATCGTCGGCGCGTCTCTCCTCACCATCGTGCTCGGTGGCATTTATCCATTCGTCCATCAGCCGATGCCGTTGAACATTGTCGGTTTCTTATTGACCGTTCCCATCTACATCCTCGTTGCTACGCTCTTTGCGATTTACATTCCGGAATTGTTTCCTACGGAAGTGCGCCTGCGGGCCTCCGGTATCTGCAACACTTTTGGGCGTGCCGCGACGATTCTCACGCCCTTCCTGGCCGTCGCCCTGTTCCGATCCTACGGGATTCGCGGCGTCCTCAGTCTGATGATCGGCTTTCTCCTCGTGCAGATAGTTGTCGTCCTCCGCTTCGGCATTGAGCCCAAAATACGGCGGCTCGAGGACGTGGTATAAGGCTAAAATGCAGGGCGGTTCAGGAGGAAATTCCATGAAGCGCGCGGCTATCCGTTCTCTGTTCGTATTTCTCGTCGCTGTTTGTTCCATCCATGCGCAATCCAAACTTTCCGCGAGGTGGGAAGAGCTGACTGCCGCGGAGTTTCGCGACGCCATTCAACTTTCCAAAGGCACGTGCCTGTTGCCGTTCGGCATCCTGGAAAAACATGGGCCGCATCTGCCGCTGGGCACGGATCTTCTCAACGTGCGGCATGCCTCCTTGCAAGCAGCGGAGCAGGAGTACGCGGTCGTTTTTCCGCAGTACTACTTCGGGCAAATTTTTGAAGCCAAGCACGAACCGGGAACCATCGCCTACAGCATGGAACTCCAGTTGAAGCTGCTTCATGAAACGACCGATGAAATGGCGCGCAATGGTTGCAAGAAAATCCTCATCGTCAACGGCCACGGCGGAAACGGACATTTGCTTCCCTTTTTCGCGCAGGCGCAACTCGATCGCCCGCGCGACTTTGTCGTTTACGTCCTCGACGGCGGAAGGAGCCGCCCCGGCGGACCGCCGAAAAAATCAACCGGCATCGATTACCACGCCGGGGAGAACGAAACCTCGAACACTATGGTCTCCCGGCCCGACCTGGTGCACCTCGATCGCGCCGCCAGCGAATCCGGCAGCGACCAGAAACGCGTGAACTTGCCGGACGATGTGTACACCGGCATCTGGTGGTACGGCCGCTTTCCGAACCATTACTCCGGTGACGGTTCAGTCGCCACCCGGGAACTCGGCGAGTGGAACATGAACAATTGGGTCGCCGCCACCGTCGAAGCCATTCGCGCCGCAAAGGCAGACGATCAGAGCCTCAAGCTCCAGAACGAATTCTACGAAAAAAGCAAACATCCCCTCGATACACGGCCTTGACACACGGCCCTGATGCGTGAACTTGGCCTGCGCATGCGGCCGCGCTCAAACCAGGATGTTAGGCCAATTAGAAATCGTCAGCGGGACTTGCGGAGGTGTTCCACCCAGCGGAAAAGCACACCGTTGTAAGGTTCCTCGACGTCCATGAATTCAACGCCCATGCCGATCCGCGGCTTCACAATACGCACCACGGCCAGCGCTTCCACCCTTTGGTCCTTCCGCTTGAGTGTGATTCTGATGCGGGCATTCAAAGCGAACGGCCGGCTCGTGCAAATGAACGCGCCGCCCATGGAAATGTCGGACGTAACGCCCACTGCCTTTGTGCCGCTCTCCAGGTCCAGCATCTCAACGTCCGCCGCAAACGGATAGCGAATGCAGTAGCGGCGGTCGCGAAGAGACATCCCCCGCGCGTCGCCTTTCAAGGTTCGGTCGTCCATGGAAATGACGTTGCTCACAGTCGTATACGCCGGACTGCAATCGGCTTTGGTTACCGGGGGCGCGTCCGGTACTTAATTAGTTTGCCTTAAAACAACCCGGCGCCTCGTTTTTCAAACCATCTTGAATGCCAAAAAGATAACACCAGCGAGACGCGTCATCACCACGCATTATCCGTACACGATATTACTTGGAACGACAAACCAGCGTTTCGCCGAACGGCCCGCCCAGTCCCGGCGTGCTAGCCTGATTGCAGGTTTCTCTATTATCGTGCCATGACCACACTTTCTGATGGACTCCGCCAAAGCGACCGCGTGCGATTTCGCATGCCCGTCGAGGTAACCTGGCTCACCTCCGCTGGCGTCACCGTCACGCACAACGCCGAAACGCTGCTCGTCAGCCGCAATGGCGGCGTCCTCCGCTTGACCGAAAAACTTTCCATGGGTCAGGAGCTCCACTTGCGCCGCGACCTCGAAGGCGACAACTGGAAAAAGACCCGCGCCCGCGTCGTCGCCGAAATCGACCAGGACCCGCCGAATAACTTCCTTTACGCCATTCATATTCTCGATCCGCGCTCCGACTTCTGGGACATCGAGTTCCCCGCCCCGCACAAAGCCGAGGAAGCCCTCGCTCGTCTTCTCATGGAATGCAGCTTCTGCCAGCGCCGCGAAGTCGTCTATCTCGACGAGCTGCAGTTGAAATCCTTCGAAGTCCGCAAATGCGTCGCGCGCGTCTGCAAGCTTTGCGACTCGCCGTCCATCTGGATCGAATCCCAATCCGAAATCCGCGACCCTGAAAATGACGCGCCCGGCACCGCCGTCGAAGAACGCGTCATTCCTCGGCGCAATCGCACGCGCATCAAAGCTCGCGTCCTGGCCTGCATTCGCCACCGCGGCTTTCAAGAAGAAATCGCCGTTTGCGAAGATCTCTCCAAAGGCGGCCTCAGCTTCCGCAGCCGCAATCAATATCCCGAAGGCACCCGCGTCGAAGTCGCCGTGCCCTTCACTCCCGGCACCGGCGCCATCTTCGTCCCCATCCGCATCGTCTTCTCCCAAGCCATCCCCTCCGCCGGCCTCCATCGCCACGGCGCCGCCTACATCAAGCCCCCCCTCGACATCTAACCCCGTCTCGTTTTGAGCAGCGGCAGGCGCCGATAGCAACTGAACGTGAGGAAGTGCAGATCTCCGCATCCATAGCGTTTCAAACCTTTCGGCATAACTAAAACCCCCACGCGTAAAACCGACGCGTGGGGCACCCTCGTTTCTGTACGTCGGGGTGTATCGCAACAGTGGTATCCTCTCGTCGATGAGCACCGTCGAACGGAAAAAACAAGAAAGAACCCTGGCCACCCGTCCTTAGTCTCGTCCCAGGATTTGGAGGCCAGATTACGTTAAACGCGACAAAATTCAACCAGTTAATCAGCAAGTGTGAAGTTATCGTAGACTGAGAAGATGGTCATGCCGGATCCGAAAAATGTCCACGCCGCGATTCACCTGCTCACGTTTTCAGTCCTCGCTGCCCTAACGCTGTTTATGACATGGGTCGTCCTGGGCGCCTGGTATCCGAAAACCACGATGCTCGTGGCTTTGTTGATTGCGCTTTTCGTAGGTTCGCCGTTGGGAGCATTTTGGATGATGTATAAATGCTTACGCACCGAAAAATCACCTTTAGCGTATTTCGTGCTCGCATTTGTCCCTTACGCCTTTGTTTGGTACTACCTCGTGCGCGTCCGACCTAGAAAACGCTCTACGGCCGATCAGAGCACCGCTCCTCCAGTGGATTGCAGGGCTGATTTTCTAGACGACGGCATCGGCTCCTTTCGACCGGACCACTATTCTCTGATCACTGCTGACTATCTGCTAATTCCCCAAATCGAAGAACTGCCCCATCTTGCGGAACTTCTCGTAGCGCGCCTGAAGCAGTTCACGGATGGGCTGATTCGTCAGCGCCGCCAGCTGCCGGTCCAGCACTTCATCGAGAAACCGCGCCGCTCCTTCATGGTCGGTGTGCGCGCCGCCTTCCGGCTCCGGAACGATCTCGTCCACGATGCCCAGCTCTTTCAAATCTTTCGCCGTGATCTTCATGGCTGCGGCGGCAGTTTCCGCTTTCGTGGAATCGCGCCAGATGATCGAAGCGCACCCCTCCGGCGAAATCACCGAATAGAAACTGTTCTCGAGAATGTTAACGCGATCGCCGACCGCAATCGCCAGCGCCCCGCCCGAGCCGCCCTCGCCCGTCACCGTGACGATCACCGGCACCCGCAGCCGCGCCATCTCTCGAAGATTTCGCGCGATCGCTTCGCCCTGTCCGCGTTCTTCCGCGTCGATCCCCGGATAAGCCCCGGGCGTATCGATCAGCGTAAGAATCGGCCGGCCAAACTTCGCCGCGAGTTGCATCACGCGTAAAGCCTTCCGGTACCCCTCGGGCTTGGGCTGGCCGAAATTTCGCACCAACCGCTGCTTCATGTCGCGGCCTTTTTGATGGCCGATGATGGCCACCGGCCGCCCGTGAAATTTTCCCAATCCCGAGATGATCGCCTTGTCGTCGGCATAGCCGCGGTCCCCGTGCAGCTCGATAAAATCCGTAAACAGCAAACCGATAAAATCCAGCGTGTACGGACGCTGCTGGTGACGCGCGATCTGCGCGCGCTGCCACGGCCCCAGGTGGGTGTAAAATTCGCGCCGTAATTCCCCGACCTGCTCGCGGATGCGTCCCAACTCCACGTCGGCGTCCGCGTTTCCGGCCAGGTGGCGTAATTCCTCAACATCTTTTTCCAGGCGTTCGATTTCTTTTTGGCGCTCGATTTCTTTTTGGCGGTCGCTGTCTTTCGAACGGTGCGGCGGCGGCACGCCGGTTTTGGTTTTTTCTTTTGGGCTCATTCCGGCACCATTCGAACGGCGGGGCTGCCGCAAATCTCCCGGACCGCTTCCACCAATTCGGGCGTGCTTTTCACGCGCTGCTGCGCCTGCAGCACGGCCATGGAACCATCCGGCGAGCACAATTCGAACACGACGTGGCACGGTCCGGGCGCAGCGGCAAATAAATCTTCCAAACGGTCGAGAGCATCCTCGCTCAGCGATTGCATTTCGATTCGAACGCGAAGCTCGCTGGATGCGGCGCCCTCCGCCATTTCCTCCAGCCGCCGCGCTTCCTGCAGCGAAAGCCGTGTGCCTGCTTCTTCCACCTGCACGCGAACTTTTAGGAGAAGCGGATTGCCTGCTTTCAGGACCTGTTCGAGGCGCGCAAAACTTTCCGGAAAGGCGAGGAGTTCCTGAACGCCGGTCATATCCTGGATTGTGAAGATGGCCCAGCGAGCGCCCTTTTTCGAACGCATGGGACGCGTGCCGACGATCAACGCGGCAACGGTGATGTCTTTTCCGTTTCGCTGTTCCTCGACCTGATCGAGAGAAACCGTTTTCAGATCCATCAGACGGGAAGCGTATTTCGCCAGCGGATGGCCGGAAACGTAAAAACCGAGCATGGCGTATTCGCTGGCGAGGCGCTCTTCTTCGCTCCAGGGCGCAGCCACAAGCAATTCGAACGGCATCGGCGCGGGGGCAGCGGCGGTTCCAAACAATCCGTGTTGGCCAGACTCGCGCGTCCGCGAAGCGCGCTGCAGGGCAGCAACGGCGTCATCCACCGACGCCAGCATGGATTCACGCGGACCGAGCGAATCCACGGCGCCCGACTTAATGAGGCTTTCAAACACACGCTTGTTCAGAAAGCGCGATTCGATACGTTCGCAGAAATCATAGAGCGATGTGAATTCTCCCTGACTCAGACGCGATTCACGAATCGCCTTGGCGGTGTTCTCGCCAACATTCTTGATCGCAGCGAGACCGAAGCGAATCGATTCGCCGACGGGCGTGAAGTAGAGATCGCTCTCATTCACATCGGGCGGGAGAATGGAAATACTCATGCCACGCGCTTCATTGATGTACTTCACGACTTTCTCGGTGTTGCCGGCTTCCGAGGTCAGGAGGGCGGCCATGAATTCGACGGGATAATGCGTTTTCAAATAAGCCGTCTGATACGCGAGCAAAGCGTAGGCGCAGGAGTGAGACTTGTTGAAGCCGTAGCCGGCAAACTCCTCCATCAGGTTGAAGATGCGCTCGGCTTTTTTCTCTGGGATTTTGTTGGCAGCGCATCCAGTCATGAACTTCGCGCGCTGCGCGGCCATCTCTTCCTTCTTCTTCTTTCCCATGGCGCGGCGAAGGATGTCTGCTTCCCCGAGGGAAAAACTCGCCAGGAGGTTGGCGATTTGCATCACCTGTTCCTGGTACAGGATGACGCCGTAGGTTTCCTCAAGAATGTTTTTCAACTGCGGGAGTTCGAAACTGACCTTGGTCTTGCCTTGTTTGCGGTTGATGAAATCGTCGATCATGCCGCCCTGGATGGGGCCGGGACGGTACAGCGCGTTGAGAGCGGTGAGATCTTCAATGCGGGTCGGCTGGTAACGGCGAAGAATGTCGCGCATGCCGTGTGATTCGAACTGGAAAATGGCGGTGGTTTCGCCGCGGGCGAAGAGTTTGTAGGTTTCGGCGTCGTCCAGGGCGAGATTGTCGATGTCGATTTTCGCCCCGCGGTTCTGCTGGATCATGCGAACGGTATCGTGAAGCACGGTGAGCGTCGTCAGGCCAAGAAAATCCATCTTCAGGAGGCCGATGCGCTCGAGCGCATTCATGTCGTATTGGGTCGTGATTTCATCGCGGTTTGACTTGTAGAGCGGGACAATGTCCGTGAGCGGTCTGGGAGAAATCACTACGCCCGCCGCGTGGGTGGAAGCGTGCCGCGACAAACCTTCGAGACGCAACGCCACGGCCATCAAATCTTTGAGCCGCTCATCGCTATTGATGGCCGATTTGAGCTGGGGGGCTTCTTCCAAGGCGTTTTTCAACTCGATGCCGAGGGTGGTGGGAATGAGCTTGGCCAGGCGATCCACTTCGCCGTAGGGAATGTCCATGGCGCGGCCGACGTCCTTCACCGCGGCTTTCGCGGCCATGGTGCCGAAAGTGATGATCTGCGCGACATTTTCGCGGCCATATTTTTGCGTTACGTATTCGATCAGCTCGCCGCGACGCCGCATGCAGAAATCGATGTCGATATCGGGCATGGAGACGCGCTCGGGGTTCAGGAAACGTTCGAAGAGCAGGTTGTACTGCAAAGGGTCGACGTCGGTGATGCGCAAGGCGTAGCTTACGAGGCTCCCCGCCGCCGAACCGCGCCCCGGCCCGACAGGAACGTCCTGTGCGCGCGCGTAGTGAATAAAATCCCAGACGATCAAGAAGTAGCCCTCGTAGCGCATCTTCTTGATCATTTCGATTTCGGAGGTGAGCCGGCGCTCGTACTCGGCCAGTGAATTCCGCAGGAATCCCTGCTGCGCTTGGCGCTCGAGCTGCGGAACGCGGGCGGCAAATCCCTCGCGCGCCACCGATTCAAAATAACTCGCGGAAGTATGCCCTTCCGGGACTTTGAACTCCGGGAAAGGATTGGGGATGCGCTCGATTTTGACGTTGCAGCGCGAAGCGATATCCACGGTGCGGCTCAATGCTTCGGGAAGCTCGCCGAAGACCTGGGCCATTTCGACAGCGCTCTTGAAGTAAAACTGGTCGGTCTGGAACTTCATGCGATTCGTGTCGCTCATGGTTTTGCCGGTCTGGATGCAGAGCAGCACTTCCTGGGCGTGAGCGTCTTCGTGATGGAGGTAATGACAATCGTTGGTAGCGACGAGCGGGATACCGGTCTCTTTCGAAAGGCGGACCAATTCGCGGTTGACATCTTTTTCGACCGGCAATCCCTGATCCTGAATTTCGAGGAAAAAATTTCCTTTGCCGAAAACATCTCGCAAGCGGTAAGCATTCTCGCGCGCTTGATCGTACTTCTGATCCACGACTGCTTCCGTCACCGGACCTCGCAGACAAGCGGAAAGAGCGATCAAGCCCTTGCTGTGCTTCGCAAGCAAGTCGTAGTCGATGCGCGGGCGGTAGTAGAAACCCTCGAGAAAACCGGAGGAGACCAACTTGATTAAATTGTGGTAGCCCTCGAGAGACTCGCAGAGGAGCACGAGATGATTTGAGCCGCGCATTCCGGGTTCGGCGTCGCCGCGATCCTGGCCGTTGCCGCCGTTCGTTTTTTCGCCGCGCTCGTGGCGGCTGCCCTTGGCCACGTAGACTTCGCAGCCGATGATGGGCTTGACGTCGCGCTTGCTGGCTTCGTAAAAGAAATTCGCTGCGGCAAAGAGATTGCCATGGTCGGTGATGGCCACGGCGGGCATCTTCTGGCGGGATGCTTCATCCAAAAGCTCGGAGGTTTCGCAAGCCCCATCGAGCAGGCTGTAGTCCGTATGAACGTGAAGATGGACGAACTGCGGTTGGCCCATGGAACCTGATTCTAACAGGATACGGAAAAAGTCGATATGCTGCGGATGCTAAGAGACCTGCAGAAAGGAAACCGCAAGAACAATCTGTGGTTGTAACCCGCTCACCATCCTTCGCGGGATTCGGATCCAGGCTTTCGAAAACAGCACCTTGGATGTATTCTCCCTGGCGCGGATAGTCCAAACCGGCTAGGCAGTTCAATTGACACTGCGATCGCATCGCGCAGGGCGCAATGTATCTCGTAGAGGAGGGCAGCTATGACGTTCCGCGTTCGGGTGGTTCGGGACCTTGCGATCCTGCTTTTCGCGGGAGGCTTCCAAAGTGCCTTTGCCCAGACCGCTGCGTACGGTCCGCATCTTTGGGATAAGCCTCTGGATCCGGCAATCTTCGAGAAGCGGGTCAATGAGCATCTGGACGGCGTTCAGAAATCTCTTAATCAACTTCTGGCCGTTAAAGGGCCACGCACGATCGAAAACACTCTTTCGCCTTACGACGATGCGGTTGAAGAACTTGACACGGTTGGCAACCAGTCCGGCTTGATGCAGGTCGTGAATCCGGACGCTAACGTACGCGACCGTGCGCAAGCGATGGTGCAGAAAGTCAGCGCAGTGGCCACAGCCCTCTCTCTTAACCCGGCGATTTTCCACGCGCTGTCCGGCATGGATATTTCCAAGGCGGACCCTGCGACGCAACATTATGTGAATCGCACCCTCCTCGAATTCCGCCTCGCTGGCGTCGATAAAGACGACGCAACTCGCGCTCGCATCCAATCGCTGAACGACGACATTATCAAGCTCGCCACCCAATTTCAGCGGAACACCCAGGAGTCCCAATTGAAGGTGGTTGTCAAGAATCAAGCGGAACTTGAGGGCTTGCCCGGCGATTACATCAACCTCCACAAGCCTGCCGCCGACGGCAGCATTACTCTCACCAGTGATTCTCCGGATGTAACCCCGGTGCTGGATTTTGCTCACAGCGCCGAGCTGCGCCGTCGCATGTACCTCGCTTATGAGGACCGCGCGTATCCCCAGAATGTCACTGTGCTCGCCGGCCTGCTGAAGAAGCGTGAAGAACTCGCCAACCTGCTTGGCTATAAGCACTGGTCGGATCTGAATGCCGTTGACAAGATGGCCCTCAATTCTCAAACCATCAGCCACTTCATCGACCAAATTGACGCTGCGTCCCGCCCGGTGGCCGATCGCGAATACCAAATGCTGCTGGCGCTGGCGCGTAAACAGCGTCCGTCGCTCACCCAAATCTCCACGCCGGATCGGAGGTACTATTTCGAGCAGCTTCGAAGAATGGAGTTTGACTTCAATTCTGAAGCGGCACGGCCGTATTTCCCATACGATCGCGTCCAGCAGGGGATTCTTGACGTCGCATCCCGATTGTTCAAAGTTAAGTTTCGTCCTGCCAATGATGCGGTAACCTGGGATCCTTCAGTGAGCTCCTTCGACCTCTTTGAGGGTGACCATCGGCTGGGCCGGATCTACCTCGACATGCATCCCCGGCCTGGCAAAGACCAGTGGTTTAGTTCCGATCCGATACTCGATGGAAAGCGCGGACAGCAGCTACCCGAGGCAACATTGATCTGCAATTTCTCAGGTGGAAAACCGGGTGAGCCTGGATTGATGGAATACGGCGAAGTCACGACGTTCTTTCACGAATTCGGACACCTGCTGCATTGGATTTTCCAAGGGCAGCAGCAGTGGGCGGGATTCGGCGGCAACCTCGAGAATGATTTTGCCGAAGCGCCATCGCAGATGCTCGAGGAGTGGATGCACGATCCAAAGGTTCTCGCCACCTTTGCCAACCACTTTCAGACTGGTAAGCCAATCCCCGCCGACCTGGTTCGACGTGCCAACCGGGCCGACGCTTTTGGGCGCGGGCTCTGGGCACGCAGGCAACTCGTTTATACAAATGTATCTTTCGATCTGCATAACACGACACCGGATCCCGCGAAGCTGGAGAACGCGCTTGCCGATAACACCAAGAGATTCCTGCCTTACGGACCTGTCCAAGGCGACCATGAGATCGCGTCTTTCGTGCACGTTGTCGGTTATTCGTCTGCCTATTACACGTACTTGTGGGATAAGGTGATCGCCGAGGACTTCTTCAACAAGTTCGATCGCAACGACCTACTGGCACCTGAAATAGCTCTGCGCTACCGGTCCACGGTGCTGGAAAAGACCGGATCCATGCCTGCTAACGATCTGGTGAAGAGTTTCCTGGGACGTCCCCAGACTATGGATGCCTTCGTCATCTGGTTGAACCAGGAGTTTGAAAGACTGCCGTCAGGCGCAAAGGCTTCGGGACACTAGAAGCCGCGATTCAGTTTGCGGTGCGAGCCTTGCGATTGTTAGAAGCGAGATTTCTCCGGATCCGCAACCAACGCGCTACTTGCGCCCGTGACTCTTCTTGCCGGAGGCAACGCTCTTGCCGTGAGATGCCGGGGCGGCATGCTTCGCGTGAGGCTTGGGGGGCGCAGGTTTCTCCCTGGCTGCCTGCTTTGTCGCCTCGATTTTTGCGGCGGCGTGCTTCTTATGAGCGGCGTCGCCCATGGCCGCAGCAGCGTGAGCCTTGTCAGCGCCCTTTACCGGCTTCTTTTCCTTCTCTTTCTTTTTCGGCGGTTCCTTGATGCCGCTGAGCTTGCGCAGAATTTTTTCGCGCTCTTCGCGCGTCTTGCCCCGGCCGGTGAGTTGCATGGCGAAGACTTGTTCGACGATCTGGTCGAACTTTGTTCCACGCGGCATACCGAGCGCTTCCAGCTCGCTGGCCACAAGCGGCAGTGCGATGCGAATGGGCCGCCATTTGTTCAGAAAGGCCCGAATCTTAGAAAGAGCGGCCGACTTATTGGACTCGGCCATCAGGTACGCGACCTGATCGAGCGGCATCTTTTCGAGGAACCGGAACGCATCGACAGGAGCATTCATCTTTCGCCCAACGAGCTCCTTCTGAGCCTCCAACGATTCTTCTTCAAAACCGAGCGCGGCTTCCGATTCGGCAGAACGGAATCCGGCCTTAGAGAGGACGTTAGCCAATTCCCGGTCCTTCAAGCGTCCCAAAATGGCGAGGAGCATAGGAGCGGCGAGACGCGGGCGGAAGCCCGCGGTGAACAGGTCTTCGCGCACCTTCATCAGGCGGCCGATGGCGTCGTAAGCGGGATGTTTTTTCGTCAGCACGGGATTGACGGCCTCAAGGAGGTCGTGCTCTTCCCACGCCTTCAGCACAACGGACGGCCGTTCCTCGCGGGCAACGGCGCGAAGCTCACCGCCGGCATCTTCCGGCGCGATGGTCTGCTGCAGATTGCGTTCGATAGCCAGGTCAAACCATTCCTGGGTGCGCTGCTCGATTTTGAAGCCCATGCGCGCCGCGAAGCGCAAGACGCGCAATAAACGGACCGGCTGATTCGTGAAACTGTGAATGGTCAGGGCACGCACTTCGGCACGCTCAATATCGGAGAGCCCGTTGGTGGGATCGAGCAGCAATCCGCGCGAGGCGGGGTTCAGCGAAATCGCGATGGCGTTGAGGGAGAAATCGCGGCGGCGCAAGTCTTCCATGATGGTGGACCAGCGAATCTCGGGGCGTGTGCCCGGGCGAACGTAATGATCGTCGCGGGCCGCGGAGATGCTACCTTCGCAGTCGCCAGCGAAAAGCACTTCGACGTGGCGAAGTTTTTCATCCTCGGAGAGGATTTTGGCGCCACCCTTTTCGAGTTCGTGAGCGATCTTCGAGGGATTCCCTTCCACGGTGAAATCGAGATCGCGGAGGGAAGCGCCGGTAACGAGGTCGCGGACGGTTCCGCCCGTCAAATACACGTTGAACCCTAGTGCGGCGGAGAGTTCCTGCACGCGCAGCATCACGGCGCGTTGTTCCGGCGAGAGCCGGCTTTCCAGCAAAAACATATAGTCTGGCATTGCGCTCCTTCTGCTTCAGGGTGTCCGCGCTGACCGCCGCGGAGGCACCCGCAATGAGTTCCCCTGGCCTGCCGCGTTATGCACGCGGGTGATGCGCTTTGTAAATCTGCTTCAACCGCTCCTCGACGACGTGGGTGTAAATCTGGGTGGTCGAAATGTCGGCATGCCCGAGCATGAGTTGAACGGACCGGAGGTCCGCGCCGCGCTCGAGCAAATGCGTGGCAAAACTGTGCCGCAGCATATGTGGCGTAAGACCCATGCGCATGCCCGCTTGCCGTCCATAGGCCGAAAGTATCTTCCACACGCCGACACGGCTCAACTGCGCGCCGCGGCGATTCACGAACAACGTGGGACTGCCCGTGACTTTGCCGAGCAACTTCGGCCTGGCGTCGCGGAGATATTTTTCGACGATGGCGAGCGCTTTCTTGCCAACGGGAACAATGCGTTCCTTGTCGCCCTTGCCGATGCAGCGAACGCAGCCGACCTTGGCATCGAGATCGGTGACGCGCAGCCCAGTGAGCTCCGATACACGCAAGCCGGTCGAGTACAAAACCTCGAGCATGGCGCGGTCCCGCAAGCCGAGAGGAGTCTTGACATCGGGCTGGTTGAGCACGCGCTCGACTTCCTCGAGGCGGAGATAGCCCGGCAAGGAACGCCGGACCTTCGGCGATTCGAGATTCACGGAAGGGTCTTCCGAAATCAGGTCCTGAATCTGGGCGAAACGGAAAAAGTTACGCAAGGTGACCAGGTGCCGAGCCACGGTCTTGCTCTCCAACTTCTGCCGGTAGAGCCCCGCGAGGAAATCGACGAGATCGTCGCGGCTGACGGCCTCGAGGCTGAGCTTCCGCTTGCGGGCAAATTCATCGAACTTTACGAGATCGCGACGATACGCGGATACGGTGTTGGAAGACAGCCCCTTCTCCACCCGCACGTGGGTCAAGAACGACGAGATGGTTGCCGTAATTTCCATCAGGGCTCCAAGTATCCTTCCCCCGCGCCGGCGGTGCGCCGCGTGGCAATTCCGTAGACTTCCTCGATTTCATGGCAGCGGAAGAGCCAAGCAAGGGCCAGATAAAGGGCGGTCGCTCCGACGATCAGGGCAGCAAAAACAAGGAGCTGCACGAGGAAGCGCGAGTGCAGGGTGAACATGGTGTAGTAATTCCCGAACCAGCAGGCGACGCCCATGACGGCGGCGCACAAGGAAATCTTCGCAAAGGAACGGAAGATATCCAGGGTCCCAAGCGGGCCGTAACGGAGGCGGAAAATAATAAAGAGCGCGAAGAAATCAAAGAATGTAGCCAGGGCCGTGGCGAGCGCCGGACCGCCGTTCTGGACGCGCTTGAAGAAGAATTGCAGAAAGACAATGTTCAGAACGATATTCAGAACCAGAGAGATGGAAGCGATAATGACCGGCGTCTTGGTGTCCCGCGTGGAATAGAACGCCGGGACGATCAGCTTGACGGAGGCCAGGGCCGGCAGTCCGACGGCGTAATAGAGAAGAGCGCGGGCGGTCAAGCGAGTGGATTCCGCGACGAACTGGCCGTGCTGGAAGAGCACGCGGATGATCGGTTCGCGCAGAATCATCAGGCCGAGAGCCGCCGGAATGGTGATGAAGGCCACGATGCGAACGGAAAACGAGAGGGTCTTCTTGAGCGACTCATAATCTTTGGCAGCTGCTTGGTGAGACATCATAGGCAGAATAGCCGTGGCGACGGCAATGGCGTAGCCGCCCAGCACCAGCTCCATGACGCGGTCAGCGACGTAGAGCGCGGCGAGGCTTCCAGGGGGCATGCGAGTGGCGGTGGCAAACCGCGTGTCGACCAAGAGATTGATCTGGCCGATGCCGATACCGAAGAGCCGCGGGATCATCAAGCGCGCCACGTTTCGGATCGCGGGGTGTGAGAATGAGATCCCAAAACTGAACTTCATTCCCTTTCGCACAAGGGAGGGGATTTGAATCAGGAACTGCAACACTCCTCCCACCAGCACGCCCACGACGATAGCGACAGCTGAATCCTTGAAATAGTTCCGGACTACGGCAAATGTAAAAGCAATGGTGGCCAAATTCAGGAATACGGGAGTCGCGGCGGGCAGCCCGAATTGATGAAAACAATTCAAAATCCCCATGGCGAGAGCGGCCAGGGCAATGAAAAACAGGTAGGGGAATACGATCCTGTTCAACTCCACCGCCTGCAGGCCGGCAACATTCTTCCCGGCAAACAAATGAACGACGGAGGGGGAGAAAACCATTCCGAGTATAGTGATGACGGCGACGACGAGAGCGAGGGTCCAGAAAAGCTTGTTCGCAAAGTCCCAGACTTCCTCTTTCGATTTCTCACGCATGTAGGTCGTGAAAACTGGAATGAACGAGGCCGTCATGGAACCCTCGGCAACCAAACGGCGAAACAAGTTTGGGATGCGGTAGGCAAGTACATAGGCGTCTGCAGATGCAGTCGTGCCCAAGAGGAGGGCGATGCGCTGGTCCCTAACGTAGCCGAGAACACGGCTGACGACGGTGACCAGGGAGATAATCGAGGCCGATTTGAGGATGCTCTTTTTATCGGTCAAAGGGCTGTGCTCCGGGGCCCTAACCCTAATGAAAACAATGAGTTGACAGGAAAAACGCACTTAACATAACATACATTTTGCCGATTCGCAAATCTGGGCATTCTAAGACCGGGAAACGCGGAAAATTGAAAAATAGAGCCCCAGCCTCAACGCACAAGAAGGTTATCGTTGTGCTCGCCGACAAGAAGCCCTTGCGCGGCTACCTGAATCCCGGGCAACTGGGGCAGACTGATCCCCTCGATCTGCTGACCCCCGATGGGGAACACGTCGAGGTTCCGCTGGCTCGAGTGCGATCCATCTATTTCGTGCGTGAGTTTTCCGACGAGTTCGAACCGGAGCGCAAGGCGTTCCTGAGCCGGCCAAAGCTCGACGGATTGTGGGTGAAATTGCGCTATAACGACGGAGAAACGCTGGAAGGCGTCGTCCCGAACGATCTGCTGTCGCTGCTGGATAACGGGCTGCAAATCACATCGCCGGACCTAAACTCCTCCACGGACCGTATCTTTGTTCCGCGTGCCGCCCTCTCTGAAGTGACCGTTCTCGGGGTCGTGGGCATCGCGCGCCGGAAGCCGGCCGCCGCTGCTGCCGCGGCTTCGCAGCCCCGCCTTTTCAACGAATAGGCCGACAGCCCGGCTGTACTTCCCTCTTTGGCCTGTGCGAGACTCGCAGACAGCCCAAAAAGAATTGAGGAGCCCCTTCATGAAACTTGCCGAAGTTGCGCAGAAATTGGGATGCCGTTTGGAAGGTCCACCGGAACTCGAGATTCGCGGGGTAGCGGGAATCGAGCATGCCGAAGCGGGGCAGATTACGTTCCTTGCCAATCGGCGCTACTTTCCGCTGCTGAAGACGACGCGCGCCTCGGCGGTCCTCGTCGAAGAAGGAATTACCCTGGAGCGGGAGGCGTCGCTGCCGGCGCTTTCGGCGCTGCGCTCCGGCAATCCCTATTTGGCATTTGCACAGGCGATCGAGCTTTTCTATCAGTCGCCGCCCTATGCGCCGGGGATTCATCCGACAGCCATCATCGCGAAAACCGCAAAGATTGGCGACGGGGCGCATGTTGGGCCGTACTGCTATGTGGACGAAGACGTCGAAATTGGGCGCAACGCCGTGCTGCACAGTTTCGTTACAATTTATCGCGGCGCGAAGATTGGCGATGATTTCTTCTCGCACGCGCACGCCGTCGTGCGCGAGTTTTGCCGCCTTGGCAACCGGGTCATATTGCAGAACGGCGTGGTGATTGGCGGCGACGGCTTTGGTTTTGCCAAACAGAGAGACGGCACTTGGCACAAAATGCTTCAGGCCGGCCCCGCTGTGCTCGAGGACGACGTCGAGGTGCAGGCTAACTCCTGCGTCGACCGGGCTACTATTGGGGAAACCCGCATCGCACGCGGGGTAAAAATCGACGACCTCGTCCTCGTTGGCCATGGCTCACGCGTTGGAGCCAACACCCTGCTTTGCGGCCAGGTTGGGCTCGCCGGATCGACGAAGGTGGGCAGCGATTGCATTCTTGCCGGGCAAGTCGGCTCGGGAGGACACATAACTATCGGGGACCGCACGATGATCACCGCCCAAAGTGGCATACCCCACGACCTCGCTGGAAACACTCACTATTCGGGCACCCCTTGCGTGGACCATCGGCAGTGGCTGAAGAATGCGGCGGCACTGAATCGAATGCCCGATCTGCAAAAGCGTGTTCGCGAGCTGGAAGCGGAAGTAGAGAAGCTGAAGTCGCGCTGAGAATACGCGCGCACAGCTGGCAGATCAGGATGCTGATGCTCCGGCTGCGGCCCCGGGAAAACCAAGTGGGCGCTGGTCCGGGGGCAGGCCCGCCGCCATGACGTCGTGGACGTGTTCGTTCAGCGCATCTCGCTCATCTAACGAATACTTGGAAGCGTCGATCGGCTCGAGAAATTCGACAAGGATATCGCCTGCTCGAATGACCAGTGAGCCTTTTTCCATGATGTGGTGAGCGCCCGAGCAGGCCATCGGCACAATCGGCACGCCCGCTTTAATCGCCATCATTACCGCACCTTTTTTGAATTCCTGCAGGCGGCCATCCGGACTGCGCGTGCCCTCAGGGTAGATCAAAAACGACTGCCCGGCCTTGAGAGCTTCCGTGGCCCTCTCGACGCTGGAAATTGCCGACTCGCGGGCGCTTCGATTAACGGGGATGAATTGTGCCGCCAAGAAGGCTTGTCCCACGATGGGCCATTTGAAAAGTGATTCTTTCAGAAGAATGGCGATCCTTCGAGGAATGGCGCCAACAACTGCGGGCGCGTCGGCTGAGCTCGTATGATTCGCGACAAAAAGGCAAACATCCGGAGGGATACGCTCGAGGCCCCGGACGCGAACCCGCACGCCAACGGCCCGGACAAAAAACATCACGCCTTTCACGCCCGCCCAGTAAATCGGATCAGGATTGCGGGTGATCAGGGTATAGACGAGCAGCGGCGGCCCGACGAGCAGGATGTACAAAGACAAGAAGACGCCAACGAAAAGAGTTCGCAGCATGGGCAGGCAAAACTTTCTCGAATCCCACGCCGCTGGTCAAGCAGAACGTGGAATCAACCGCATCGTTAACGAACGGCGACGGCGCTGGTCTCGCCGCGAAGCATCCCCTCCCGAATGTGGCGCGCCTTTTCAGCGGCGTGTGAAACCTCCATGACCTCGTAAAGGGTCTCGTTGATCTCCCCGAGCCGGAATTCGATCGAAATCTCATTGTCATCCCGGCGAACCAGCAGCTTCAGTAGATCCCCCGCCTTTTGGTCCTGAAGCCAGTGCTCCACGCGTTTGGGCACGTCGCCACCATTCCAGTTGAGGATGACATCCCCGGCCCGCAATCCCGCCTGGGCCGCAGGGCCTTCGCCATCGACCGTGCTCACGACCAAAGGACCGCTCGGATCATGCTCCGCGAACAAGCCAAGCGCCGGCCGCCGGCGTTCCACGGTTCGCAGAGCCAAGCCAGCCAACGCCAGGATCTGCTGATAGGGGAAGGGGTCCGTGCCCGCCACGTATTTCCGGAAAAACTCCTCGAACGTGCCGCCGGCAATGGTCTCCGCGGTCAGTTGGACGTCCAGACTGTCTCGATAGGTTTTCCCCTGCTTCGCAAAATTCGCATTCATCAAACGCAAGACATCGTCCAGGCTCTTTGCATTGTCGGTGCGGTCGCGAATGAGAATGTCGAGCAAGTCTCCCAGCACCTGCCCTTTGGTGTAATACGAGACGCTGAATTCGGGCTGATTGTAGAGAGGATATTTTTCCAGCCAGGCATCGAGGCTGGATTGCTCCGCGCTCTGCCAGCGATTTGCCGGGCGGCCTTCCAGCTCGCTGATCTGTTCGCCGAGGTCCGCGTAGAACTGCTCCTTGCTCCAGATGCCACTTCGAACGAGAGTGTACGAACCGTATGTGTTCGTGACGCCTTCGGCAAACCACAGAGCGCGAGTGTATTGCTCCTTGGTATAGTCCACGGGATCCAGCGAGGCTGGCCGGATGCGCTTCACATTCCACAGATGAAAGAATTCGTGCGCCGCGACGCCCGGCAAGTATTCATCCGAAGAGACGCCAATCGCGGTCGAGTTCGCGTGCTCCATGCCACCGCCGCCGGCCCTTTTGCCAAAGTGGAGAATGAACGTGTAGCGTTCGAATGGAGCTCCGCCCATGAGCTTCAGTTCGTACTGGCAGATGCGCTTCAAGTCCTCCTCAACCCGCTTCTTTTTCCAGTTGCCTCCGTGGATTACGACCTCGACGTGGGGCGATACTCCTGGCAAGTCAAACTGCTGAAATTTTCCGATCTCAATGGGCCCGTCCGCAAGCTCGTCGTAGGTTTTTGCCGTGATCGTGAACACTCTGGCACGGCTTACCTGTAACAAGCCTGCGAGCGAAGGGCTAGCAACCTGCCATTCGTAGGGGACATCCGGCATTTCGAGGAGGGTCTCTTCCGACCGGCGATCGGGGACGTACATCAGGATCATCGCGGGATTGATAAAGGCGTGCTCGCCATTAAGCTGCGATGCGAACGGGCCGATTTCATCCCAATAGCTATCATAGCGGATCGCAATGGTCCCCTTCCCCGTTACCCTCCAGGATTGCCTATCCAGCTTTTCGATGGACGATATTTCTGTACCGGCAAGGGCCGTAACATTCTGGACGTGACTGCTGAAGTCGCGAATCTGATAGAGGGCGTTCCATGCCGCCATTTTCACAGTGACTTCGCGCGCGACATTGGGAATGGTCATCGTAACGTGGAAGAGATGCTGTTCCGGGTGTGCAAGCGACACTTCGTATCGGATGGCGGCGTTGCTGGAGGAGCTGGACAGCGGAAGAAACAGAAAGCAGAGGAACGCCAAAATCCGCAGAGTGCTCCGGCCCAGAGTCAGGATCACCGGGTTTTCGCCTCGCCCGCAAGTTGAACAGCCGTGCCAAGTTTCTTCAGAAGTTTCTCGCACAAGCCATCAAAGCTGCCGTTGGACATGATGAGAAGAAGATCACCCGGTTTGGCTTCGGCACCAAGATGTTCCGCGATGGCGCCGGAGCTGGGAAGCACGCGGGCGTCTTTACCAAGCGCCCGGACACTTTCCGCAACGGTCTCGGGGTCAAGACGATTCTCGCCGCCCAATTGCTGGGCGCGAAAAACACCGCCGAGAATGACGCGGTCAGCGAGGGCGAGCGCCTTCGGCAGGGCATCTTGAAACACTTTGCGGCGCATGGAATTTGACCGCGGCTCGAGAATGGCCCAGAGCCGGCGTAAGGGCCAGCGCGCGCGCGCGGCCTCGATCGTCGCTTTCACTGCCGTCGGATGATGCGCGAAATCATCGACCACCAAAACTCCCCCGATTTCGGCCTGCACATCCATTCGGCGCTTCACGCTGCGAAAGGTCACAAGCGCTTTGGCAATCTCCGCGGCTGGGATGCCGCGTCCCTGAGCGACGATGAGCGCCGCCATCGCGTTTAAGACGTTATGCCGTCCCGTGGCGGCCAGCGCAAATTCTCCGAACAATTTTCCATGATGAGCCGCCCGAAACCGCATGGTTTCGCCGTCGATAGCGAAACCGCTTGCCACCCAATCATTCCCATCGTTGAAGCCGTACGTATCTACCGGGCAGAAAGCCTTTTCTGCTGCGCGCCGCAAAGCCGGTCCTGAATCTTCCGAGTCGCCCCAGATGACCGCACGGCCGCGCCTCGGAACAAGATTTACCAGACGGCGGAAAGCCAACTGGTAAGTCTCAAAGTCAGGATAAATGTCGGCGTGATCGTATTCGAGCGAGGTGATGATCAAATCATCGGGATGGTAATGAAAAAACTTGGGCCCGCGGTCCCAAAACGCGGTTTCATACTCGTCGCCTTCAAGAATGAACTCTTCTCCACCGCCAAGCCCATAACTCTTGCCAAAGTTTTCCGCGACGCCTCCCACGAGAAAATTCGGCCGCTTGCCTGCAGCGTGAAAAATCCAAGCCAGCATCGCCGTCGTGGTGGTCTTTCCATGTGTGCCGCTGACGACAATGGAATGTCGCCCGGGGAGAAAGACTTCCTCCAGAATCTCCGGCATCGAGCGATACGGAACCTTTCGGTCCAGCACTTCCTCCAGCTCGGGATTTCCGCGCGCGATGATATTCCCGATCACCACGAGGTCTGGCGCGGGCTGCAAGTGCGCGGCGTCAAACGTGTTGAAAAATGAAATGCTGAGACTTTCGAGCAGCGTTGACGCCGGCGGGTAGACTCCAGAATCCGACCCGGTCACGCGAAAGCCGCGTTCGCGCAACATCCCGGCCAAGGGCGCCATCGCCGAACCGCCGATTCCGATTACATGCACGTGCTTCGTTTCGCTCAAGCCACCACCGCCGGTTCCAGGAACTCGAGTGTACCTTCCGCATCTGCGTCCAGGCGCGCCTTAATGCCCAGCGGTATCGTAAGCATGGGCCGCATGGTATGCCCCACTGGTGCACCGAAAACGACCGGGACGCCGAGCGGCCTTAAAATTCGCGCGCAGACTTCCCGTACGGTGGGAGCTCCGGCCACAGCCGGCTCGCTTTCAGGAAAATCTCCGAGTACAATCCCGCGCACGCCTTCAAATTTACCGGCTTGTTTGAAATGCATCAGGACGCGATCCACCTGATAGGGCTTCATGGCGCGATCTTCGAGAACCAGGATCGAATCCTTAGTGTCCAATTCCCACGGCGTTCCGATCGTGGCCTCCAGCAGAGTCATGCATCCGCCCAAAACTCTGCCCATAGATTGACCAGCAAGGACTGCTTCACCGCGCAGCCGCAGCTTCCAGCCGCCTTCCGTTTTGCCCACTGCCTGAAGAAATGAGCTCTCCTCATAGCCCTTGCGCGCACCTGGACCGGCGTTGAGCCCGGCGGCAACCATTGGACCGTAGAAGGTTACCCAGTTACACCGCTGCCACAGAAATATCTGCAGGGTCGTGAGGTCGCTGAATCCAATCACGCACTTGAGATTCGCAAGGCTCTTCTCCAGTTCGAATTCCAGAAGGTAATTCGATCCGTAGCCGCCGCGCAAGGCGACAAGTCCGTCGACCTGATCGGAATTCAGGGGTCCAAGAAAACCGTTGGTCCGCTCCAGCGACGGACCGGAAAAATACCCTTCCGCTTTGCTGTCCTGATTGGCGACGACTTGAAAACCGTGCCGCTTCAGCTCCGCGAGCCCAGCAATCATTGCAACAGAATCCGCGGGAGAGGCCGGCGCGAAGACTCCCAGCCGCGAACCGGCGGCGAGCGCCTTTGGTTTTCGCGGAGCTCCATTGCTTCCGTTCATTCTTGATGGGCCTCGATGGGAGCCACCTCGGTGATCACGCCCTGGCGATTGAGCTGAGCGAGAATCGCCTCTTGCTGCTTGTGGGTCACATCCGCCTCGAATTCGACGATAGAAGTTGCGCCCGCCATCGAAACGCGAAAATGCTGCATGGGAATTTTCAAGCTCGCCATCAGCCGCTGTATTTCCGTGGAGACGCTATCCGCGTGACTCGTGGTGATCCGGAAAGTCATAGGCCGGCACTTCAAATTGAAGTATTGCTCCGCCCAGCCGATGATCGTCAAGCCAAAGAGCACGAGGCCTGTTGAATAGCCTGCGACGGCGTAAAGGCCTCCCCCAGCGGCCATACCGATGGCGGCCTCCACAAAGATCGTCGCCGCAGTGGTCATCCCCAGGACGCCCCCCGGTCCGCGCAGAATGGCGCCCGCTCCAAGAAAACCGATGCCCTGCACGATATTAGAGGCGATTCGCGTGCCGCTGGTATCGCCAAGGCGGTGCGCAATTTCGCCGGATAGAATGGTAAACAGCGCAGTAGCCAAACATACAAAGAGGCTGGTGCGAATCCCGGCAGGACGACGGCGAACAACGCGTTCAATGCCGATGATCGCGCCGAGCGCCGCCGCTACCGCCAATCGCAAGAATATTTCCTGGAGAGAGAGCATCGGCCCGGCGCCCCATCGCGCGCCTGAACGAAATTCTAGCGATTTACAATTTGAATTGCGTCAATTTCGCGAAGTGGCGTGCCCTAGCGTGTATCTCGTCGCGCTTTAGGTGGCGAAGCCGATCCAGGCCGAATTTCTCGACAGTAAAGCTCCCCAGCACCGAGCCGTAAACCATGGCGCGGCGCAGCGAAGCGTCACTTTTATCACCGCAACCCGCCAGGTAGCCCATGAAGCCGCCTGCGAAACTGTCCCCGGCACCGGTGGGATCGTGCGGTTCTTCGAGCGGAAACGCCGGCACACAGAAGACGCCATGTTTGTCCACCATCATGGCCCCGTGCTCGCCGCGTTTCACCACCAGCGTCGAAGGGCCCATCTTGAAGATGTGTTTCGCGGCGCGCAGCAAATTGTGCTCATTGGAAAGCTGGCGCGTCTCCGAATCGTTAATCATCAGGATATCCACGTGTTTCAGCGTCTCCCGCAGTTCCGCGTTCGACCGCTCGATCCAGTAGTTCATGGTGTCCAGGGCCACGAGCTTGGGGCGCTTCTTCACCTGGTGCAGGACGTCCCGCTGCAAATCCGGAGCGATATTTGCCAGGAAAACGTACTTTGACGCGCGGTACTTTTCCGGCAAGCGCGGCTTGAATTCCGCGAACACATTCAGTTCCGTTCCCAGCGTTACGCGCTCGTTCAAGTTCTGGGAATAACGCCCGGCCCAGAAGAAGGTCTTGCCCGTGGCTCTCTCCAGGCCGTCCGTGTCGATTTGCCGGCCGTGAAAGATTTTCTCGTCCTCCTGGGTGAAATCGTCGCCCACGATGCCGACGAGACTTACGGGAGCGAAGAAGCTGGCAGCCACGGCGAAATACGTCGCTGCGCCGCCGACGGTCCGTTCCACTTTTCCGTAAGGGCTTTCCACCGCGTCGAACGCCACGGAACCCACAACGAGTAGGGACACGAATTTCTCCTAGGAAATATATTTTCTGAGAATGGCGGCGAGCCGCTTCTTAGTTGCTCTCGGAACAATCTTCAAGTTCGTGACCAGCGCATGCTGCAGCGCCGCTCCACACTTGCATGACCGGCTCGCGGGCATCTCGCGAACCGCAGTTCGCAGAACCTTTTGCGCATTTTCCGCATTTTGCACCAGCGTGGCCATAATTTGCGAAGCCGTCACCGATTCATGCTCCGGATGCCAGCAGTCGAAGTCCGTGATCATCGCGATCGCGGCATAGCAGATCTCCGCTTCGCGCGCCAGCTTCGCTTCCGTCAAGTTGGTCATGCCGATGACTTCGAATCGCAATTCCCGATTTACCTGCGCTTCCGCAAGCGTCGAGAATTGCGGCCCTTCGATGCAGACATACGTGCCGCGCCGGTGCACCTTCACGGCTTCGTGGACGCAGGCGTCGGCGAGCACGCTCGACAACACTCCGCACGTCGGGTGCGCGAAGCCCACGTGCGCGACGATTCCATCACCGAAAAAGGTGCAGGCGCGGTTCTTGGTCCGGTCAAAAAACTGGTCGGGAACGAGAAATTCCCCCGGCTGCAAGTCTTCTTTCAGCGAACCGACCGCGCTCACGGAAATGATGCGCTCAACGCGCAGCAACTTCATCGCATAGATGTTCGCGCGGTAATTGATTTCGCTGGGCAGAATGCGGTGTCCGCGGCCGTGCCGCGCGAGGAACGCCACGCGTTTCCCTTCCAGCGTGCCGAGCACCATCGCGTCGGAAGGATCACCGAAGGGCGTTTTGACGCGTATCTCCCGCGTGTTCGTCAACCCGTTCATCTCATAAAGTCCGCTGCCGCCGATGATGCCGATTGTCGCCCTATCATCGGCCTTGGCGCTCTTTGTCTTTTTCGGCTTCTTTATTGCCATTCTCATTTTCTCCCTGGGAATCGCGGCTAAAGCCCATATAACTCCACTTCGCTCGTTACATCTTGCCCCAACGGCAATGCCGCGAGCTCGTTAGCTCGCAAGGCCGCTGCGCCTGAGAATCTCGTTCACGGCGGTAAACGGATCTTTCTTCCGGTCCGCCACTTCTCCCGCGAGCTCCGCCAACCTCTCCTCTCCTCCGGCACCGCCGAGCGCACGCTCTAAAAGCCGCGATCCGAGCAGCTCGATCAATCTGTTCTTCCAATGCTCCACGTGCTTTCGCTGGCGCTCCCCGCTGGCCTCAAAATGCATTCGAAACTTCGCCACCGTCTCCGCGAGCCCTTCCACGCCTTTGTTCTCCGCGGCCACCGTGCGCACCACCGGCGGGTGCCAGCCATCGCGCGGCATGACCAGCGAAAGCATCGCGACCAGTTGTTGCTCGAGACGGTCGGCTCCCTCGCGGTCCGCCTTGTTCAAAACAAATACGTCGCCGATCTCCATCAACCCTGCCTTCATGTTCTGAATGTCGTCTCCCAGCCCAGGCACGAGCATGACGATCACGCAGTCCGCCAGCCGCACGATATCGATTTCGTCCTGGCCTACGCCGACAGTTTCGATGAGTACCTGCTTCTTCCCGGCGGCATCGAGCAGCAGCGCCACTTCCGCGGTTGCTCGCGCCAGGCCGCCGAGAAAGCCGCGGGTCGCCATCGAGCGAATAAACATGCCGCCATCCCCCGCATGGCCTTGCATGCGGATGCGATCGCCAAGAATCGCCCCACCCGAATACGGGCTCGTCGGATCTACCGCGACTACGCCAACCTGCTCCTGCTTTTTCCGGTAATAAGCCGCAAGCCGGTCCACGAGCGTGCTCTTTCCCGTTCCCGGTGCGCCCGTAACACCCGTCAGATACGCCCGGCCCGTATGCGGAAAAAGAAGCCGCAACAGCTCTTCCGCTTCCGGCTGATGATTTTCAATCGCCGTGATCGCGCGAGACACCGCCCGAACATTGCCCGCGCGCACTTGTTCCGCCCATGCTTCAACGGGCAGAGTCATATTTTTCCTGCCGAACTTTTGGAAGAGGCCAGGCGCATCTGCCCATTATTTCTTGCCGAGGAGCTGCCGGGCAATCACCAACTTTTGAATTTCGCTGGTGCCTTCGCCGATGGTGCAGAGCTTCACGTCGCGGTAATATTTCTCCGCGGGGTAATCCTTGATGAACCCGTAGCCGCCGTGAAT
>WNFS01000659.1_pt1 | contig 25978 bp, 24 predicted proteins | sample 5400141 | NCBI WGS metagenome assembly WNFS01 (sample SAMN13153358, study PRJNA577476) | soil metagenome | isolation source: 60 cm saprolite under Madrone tree | place: USA:California | collected 2016-06-14
GCCGCTGAAAGGACGTTTGGTCATGGAGAAAGCACATCTGTATGAAGCACTGTATCTGGTGAACCACGGTATTGACGAAGCCGTTCGGGGAGTTCAGCGCCTGAAGAAATCTCCCAAACTCTTCATGGAGGCCTACCACAAGTCCATGGCAGGTCTCGAACGCCGTCGTGCCATCATCAACCTGCAATTCATGCTCGAAATGCGCAAGCTAGAAGAAGACGATGAGTCCCGCTTCGAGGAAGAATTCAACGTCTGGCTCTCCGACGAACCCCTAACCAACGACGAAATCTGTCAATTGATGCGGACCGTCGAACGTGAGCGCAAACTGGAAGGGAAACCGCCGTTGGTACAGTTTCTCTCTCGGAGCAAGCGCCCGAAGAAGACACCACAAAAAGCCGAAGGAGTCCACTCTACCCGCAAAGTAAATGGTTCGCCGACACCTGCTTCGGGCGTCAAGAGCACTGTGCCGGAGGACGCGCATGCCTAAGAAGAAAAAGCCCAAGGCCGCGATGGTGGACGGTATTCCAATAAAGCCGATCAGCCCGGCAGAACACAGGCGGCTGGACAGGCGAATCAAGAAGAAGTACGAAAAGCTGCGGCGACGGTACCCGGAGGTGCATGGCAAGAAAGTGGATTGGATTTCGCACTGGCATGAGGAAGGATACCTCTCCTTCAACGTGCGGTTCACAGATGGGAAGAACTTCTCGATCCTGTGTAGTCCAACAATCGTCACGAACGTCGTTGATTTCTCAGACGTTAAGACGGGCGACTCCGTAATCATTCGTGAGTATTACCGCAGGCGCGACGATTGACAGTCACGGGCTGGCGAATGCCTGACGTATGCGACTGGATCGCTGTCATATTTTGCGCGACGCTCCGTCCAATTCGGAGTTAAAGTCTAAGAACGCAGCAGAGCCAGAGGAGGGACGCTCACCGTGATCATTGGAGACCGCTTGCGTGATATGCGCGAGCAAAAGAAGCTCTCGCAAGGGGATATCGAAAAGAGGACCGGTCTGCTTCGGTGTTACATTTCACGCGTCGAAAACGGGCATACAGTTCCAGCTATCGAAACATTAGAGAAGCTCGCTCGCGCGCTGGAAGTTCCTCTTTACCTGGGGCAGCTCCGGCAAGGATGCACGCTTCCTCAACAAGCTTCGCCGCCTCCTAAGCAAGTCTGAGGAGGCAGATCGCAAGCTTCTTCTCCACATGGCGCAGAAGATGGCCCGGCCCAGAGCGGGTCGAGGCGCGAGCAACTAAAACCGGAGTGCAGGGTTGGATGCGGATAGCCGTCAGAATTGGTTAGAAAGAACTCAAGCCACACCGAAGTGGGGCTGCAAGGGGTGACAAGATGGACTTGCGCTGCCCGAAGTGCAGTAGTACTGATCTAAAGAAAGTCTCACTGGCATACCAAGAGGGGCTTTTTCATGTAAACACGCGGACCCGAATGTTGGGGCTGTTGTTCGCCAGCGCAGGGCCCGACATCATGGTCGGAAGAGCGACCACGAGGGGTGTCCAACAGACGGCACTTTCGAAGAGTTTCGTTCCTCCGGCCAAGTGGTCTTACCTGAAATTAATTCTGTGGTCCGTTGCGATATCGTTTGTGGCCCTCGTAGCTTATGTACGCGTAGTAATGACCAGCCCGCCCCCCGTGTCTTCACTTCCGGTGAAGATCTACTTTGCGGTCGCTCCACTCGTGTTCCTGTTCCTTCTTGTTTCGATCTGGCGGCACAATCACTCCATTTATCCCCAGCAGTGCAGAGAATGGGATAACTCTTTCATTTGTGAACGCTGCGGTAATATAGGCCACTTCGATCTGACCGGAATACTCACTCCTTAGGGCAAACGAATTCGTTTCCGTCCGCGTCGCCTCGGCTGCGGAATCAGCAAGCAGTTTCAGTTGAATGTTCCTTGACGTAGTGCGTCATATGCGTCATAGTTGTCATTAATGTCACAAGACCGCAAACCGTCAAAGCAACCCCAAACCCGGATCAACGTGAAGATTCCGAGCGACCTTCATCGAAGCCTGAAGGCCACGCTCGCCTTGCTGGGTAAGACGCTGCGTCAGTGGGTAATCGAAGCAGCGAGAAGAGAAACAAAGACCGGGAAAGCAACCTCTCGCAAAAAAGTTGGCGCCCGATGAGAAGGAAACCTGTAGTAGTGGAGCTGTTCGCCGGAATCTGCGGCGCTTCTCTGGCATTTGAAGAGTCGGGTTTTGATATCGGGTTCCTCGCGGATTGGGACGAATCTGCCCGCAAAGCATTCCTGCATAACTATCCCCGATTGACGGACCGGTATCATTCAATCGACATCCGAAAAATTTCCGCGCCGGAGGTGCGGCGCCGATCCGGTGCGGACATTGCGGGCGTGCTCGGTTGTCCTCCCTGCCAAGGGCTAAGCGATGTCGGGCCTCGGAAACACGTCGATCGACGCAATCATCTCCTCGATGAGTTCACAAGACTGGTTAAAGGGACTCAGCCGGCATTCTTTGTCATGGAGAACGTACCGAGAATTCTCGACTATGGGCGTTTTCAGCGCGCGCTGGCTCTCTTGGCGGGCAGATATAACATTTGGGCCGGCGTGCTCAACGGCGCCCTCTATGGGCTTCCGCAGACTCGTCAGCGCGTCATTGCAATCGGTTATTCTAGAGACCTTGGAATTACGCCTTTGCCCCCGCCCCCAACTCATGGATGGATTAGGCCAGTATATGCGTATGACCTTCTCAGGATCTTGCACCCCGACGACAAATTCTCGTCAAGCATATTGGGCAGATACCGCGGCGCCAGGGGGTCGAGCTCGAGAGCGCCGCAGCGTTTCAGCCGTGCGGTTCTTCCGCTTGTGACTTGCGCAGATGCATTATCCGACTTGCCGGTGCCGAATGGTCGAGACCTGAATTCGTATCGTTGCAGTGCCACAACTTCCTATCAGAAATGGGCGCGCTTCGGCACGGCAGGCGTGATCAACCACCAAGCCTGGAACCATACTGAAAATTTGTTGCGACGAATGAAACGAATCGGCCCCGGCGAAAGTCTTTTAAGTCGTTACGGCCGAGAAGATCATGAATATTACTCACAGGCTTATGGTCGGCTGCATCGTCACGGCCTGGCGCGAACGATCACCACGAACTTTCACAACCCGGGGTCTGGGCGGTTTCTTCATTACGCCCAAAATCGGAGTCTCACGGTGCGCGAAGCCGCGCGACTTCAGGGAATCCCTGACCGCTTTGCGTTCCCTGACGATATCCCGCTAACGCTTCAGGAGCGCATTGTAGGCAATACGTTCCCCTTTATCTGGGCGCAGGCTATCGCTGCACAGGTAGCGAAACAGATCGGCAAACTACTGTAAACAAATATAGTTAACGGCACCGTATCCAAAGAACCGATTTTTTTGGGGCGGGGGGATTGACAAGCGTGGCCCGCCTCCTTCATTATCCATTCACCGTTTACCGAAACATGGTGAACGGGGAATACTGAGATGCGCCGAGAATCCAAAACTCTACGCGAAGAACTCAGGGTCGCGATGGCGAACACCGTAGGACCTCCACACTCCTACGGTGCGTCGCGGCCCTCTAGTTCAACCTGTGGGACCGGGGTGAAAAGGAGCTACTCTTATGCCTGACGAACAAGACATTGCGTTGAGCGCCGTGACCAGCGAAGAAGAATTTGAAAACTATCCCAAGACTGTGATCGGGCGAGTGGTGTTCGTCGGCGAGACTCCGAGCCTGCGAAGCGTTAGCTTCAGGATCCGTCCGGGCGCAGAAACTACGGCCGGCCGTATGGTAGCAATCGAAGGTAGAGACCGAGAAGGCAAAAGCGTGCTTGTACTCTCCAGAGTTGACGAGGTCTTCGAGCACAATCCGCACGAAGATCCTATCAGTTCAACCGTGCAGGAGGTTGTGCCGTTTCCTACGAAGTACGCGTCTGAGGGACACTCTACAGTAATCTATCGTGCTGCGAGGACGGAGCCGCTAGAGGAAGCGGTAGTCGGCCATGATGGAACGGTAGAATCCATCAGGGCCGTTGAAACGCTCGTCAGAGCCGGCGCGTTTGTCCTCGAGGCTGGGCCGGACCTGATAACTTCGGCCCTCGGTTTGGAGAGTAAGCCGGAGGACGGACTCGGCCTTGGGAATATTCAAGGAAGCGCGGCTCCCGCGGTGCTCAACCGCGGCACCATACAACGCCACATTTTTATCTGCGGCGGCATTGGCACGGGCAAGTCTTACACCCGCGGCGTCCTTGCCGAGGAATTGCATGCCTGGGGCGTTCCGCAAATCAACATTGATGTTAACGGCGAGATGATTGAGGCCACGTCAGAGCTTCACGGGCTGAACCTGGTGCCGGGGAAAAACGGATTCACTATGCCCCTTAGCGCGCTAACTGCCGAAGACGTAATTGCCGCCATCCCCGGCGTCAGGGGCGGAACCAACATTGAGACGCTGATCCAATACGCTCACGAAAGACTATTGAAAGAGAAGACCTTTGCCAAGGGCGAGCATTTTAGCGTTAACGAACTCGTCCAGATGATCGCCCAAGTTGCGCCGCTACTCGATATGAAGTCAGCCAATACTCTAAATCCCGCCACGATTCGTGCGCAGAGCCTCGAAAGGATTCCCTATATTGGAAAGCCTTTTGATTGGGAGGGATCCCTCAAGCCGGGGGGAATCATTAATATCGACTGCCGCGGAATGCTAGTCTCCGACTTGCGTTTGATCGTAGCCTCTGTTGCACGAGACATACAGCGCCTGGCCAAGGCGGGCAAGATTCCATTTGTAGTCTTGTCGATCGACGAATTTCACCTAGTAGCTCCGAATGACGACCATATAGTTACGACGCAAGTTCTTCGAGAGATTGCGCGCATTGGACGACATTTCAGAATCGGTTTGATTCTCACGACTCAAAGTCCGAGCGACGTTGATCGCGCGATTCTGAAGCGACTCCTCACGCGTTTCTTGCACGCAATCGAGCCCGACCAGCTCGACTCTCTCCGAGGAGTCTTTTCCGACGCGTCGACCGAACTAGTCCACCAACTACCCAAACTTCCGATCGGAACATGCATTCTGACTGGCGCCACAGAGACGGTTCGGCATGCTACCGTCATCCGTATTCGCAAGAGAACTACCACGCACGGTGGGAAAACTCCTGATATTTGGACCGATCTTCAAAAACGTGGATGGACGGGCAAGAAGACGGTGACCTCCAATGACGGCGAGTAACAATCTGCGGTTACGGCCGGCGCGGTACATCGATCGCGAACAAACGATCATCAAGTGCCTCAAAGATCGGCACACTGTGGACGGTGCCGCGACGATAAAAGAGATTTGGGAAACCGTTGCAGAACTCCTAAAGGAACAAGTTTCTTTGAGCGCGTACTACAAGGTTGTGGAGAAGATGATAGTTCAGCACAAACTCGAGGTAGTCGAGTCCGCGACGCCGGGCGAGCCAGTGCGCTACAAGGTTGCGCCGCATCTTTTTGCGGAGAACGCGGTCACTTTGGTTGATCTGGAGGAGTTATGGGCAATGGCGCCCGGGGACGCGGTTGCCCATTACGTCGATGCCCTTGACTATTTTCAGGAAAAACAGGCGACGTCCCTGGCAAGAGCGGCTGAGGCGCTCTGCGAGGAGAACCCCATCGAACTAGTATTGGAGATGATCAGGGACCAAATCGAATGTTTCAACAAGGAGCTGAGCTTGTGGCGGGAGACGGATTTGCAGGAGCCTAGCCTACAGGCGTCGATCAAAAGGGATCACGAAAGACTGCGTCGCTTCGCGTACGGGTGGTTGGGCATCCCTGGCCATGTGCTGAATCTCCAATCTGCGGACCATCTCCTTGCAGACCATACTCTTGAGATTCGTGTGGACGAGTCGACATTACGGGAACTAAAGGATGTTCTCGAACACAGAGTCGTTGGCACAAAATTTCTCTTCGAGATCGATGCAGATGAGGGGTTCAGTGAAGACGAGAAGAAACGCGCGGTCATTGTCGGAAGCGACGGCAGCACTCACGTAGGGGTGCTTGGAGGCGTCACTGCCCCACGTTTCTTCGAAGACCCGGACGAGCAGATTGTCAGCTTCAACAACAGCATTGGATTCTACGATCTGCAGGAAGCCAGTGGGGACAGTCGCGATTCGGAGCCCCTCACTGGTGTTCCCGTCACTAGGAACGCCCTTCAAGACCCCTCGAATAAAGGCATGGTGCTGGCTCCCTTCATGTTCGACCTCGATCCCACTGCCTACGAATATATGAAGAAATGCGCCACCGACGTAGTTCAGTTCAGAGTGGATGAGAAACTGATCAACGGTACTGCCCGCTCTCTTGGCAAGGGATATGAAAAACTTCCGCGTGCCGCTGTCGTCATCAGAGACGGCACAGTAGTTCCTCAAGCCCGGGAGTTTCAGCACTATTCGCGACGCGATGAGTACGGTGAAATGGTCCAGGAAGGGATCGCTCTCTCGGCCTCAATGCTCTCAACAATCATGGCATCTTCGGCGCCTCTAGTATTCGCCGGAGCGGTGAAGTTTACCGAGCTCAGGCTCTTTGCGAACATCCTGAACTGGTATATGGAACGCGGTTCCCGCAGAAAATTTGGACAGGCCATAGACCCGAATTGGGACAGATCGCGGGCCGGACACATTACTGACAACACCGCGATGTCAATGTTGCTCGCCACGCTGAAGCGGAAAAATTCCTCGTCGTATTTTTGCTCCTGTGTATTTATTCGGCCCTTTCCAGCGATCATTCCCGATCTCCACGGCAAGAGAATTAAGAATGGTCAATGGCTTCAGTTTTTTAGGGACAAAAGAGATGACCAGGTCCGTGAATATCAGCAGAGAGGTGGAGACCGACCCTATCTGGACACTGTCGATGTGGATGCAGACCCCTATCCGTTCATGTGCGAAGAGGCCGATTATTCGATGTTTTACATCGGCCATACAGCGGGCGATCCACCTCCTACAGCACCGAGATACGAGTTCCTAGATTCCCTTCGAAAGCGACCTGTCGAGGAATTGCGTCAACGTGTCTCAGAAAAGGTACGTCGCTTGGTTTCGGGGCTCCACCTGACGCGTTTCTCGTTGGATAGCGATCACAATTACTACACTAAGAAAGTACTCATAAAGATCATTCCTTACGTTGTGTACACTGCGCACGAGTTTTGTAAAGTGTTGGGCGGAAAGCTCGAAGCGGAATTGAAATCAGAGGTCGTCGCAAAGCTAGCGCAATTGAAAAAACTACGGGGCCTGTCAGCCTCGCAGGTGTCTCTAATTCCGTTGGAAATACGGCGTTATTTGGAACGAACACATCAGACCGACGCGAAAAAACTTCTGCCGGAGTCTGGCCAAGATGACGGACGTTCTTAACAAGACACAACGATCCAAGGTAATGCGAGCGATAAAAGGCCGGAACACCGCCTTCGAAATGGCTTTTCGGTCGCACTTACGCCGGGCGGGCTTACGGTATAGGCTTCTGAATCGACTTCCAGGACGGCCTGACCTTATATTTCCAGCTGCCCGCCTCGCGGTGTTTTTGGACTCATGTTTTTGGCATGGCTGCCGGTGGCATTGTCGAATGCCAAAAAGCAATGTCGCCTACTGGCGCAAAAAAATTGCCGGGAACAGGCGTCGAGACAAGATGGTGACTGCCGAGTACAAAGAACTCAGATGGAAAATACTCAGGTTATGGGAGCACGCAGTCAAACGGGATCCGCTCTCGTGCGTCCGTCGGATTGCGCATACCCTCTCCCGTGGATGACCGCTAATCGACATTAGCTCTCGCCGACTTAGCCTACTGAGCGGCGAGATGGACTGCCTTCGACCTGAGCCTACCCAACTCCGCCTCCAGCACGCCAAATGTTCCACACGGACGGTTCGGACGTAAGGCTTCCGTTATCAATAAGGGCAGCCGGATCTCGAATGCATTCGACCCTCACTGAGGATCCGAAGCAATTCGCTATGAGATACACCCAATACCGCGGGCCAAGCCGGCGAGCGGCCATCAACTCGCCTGAGGTTAACTCAAAAACAGGGAACGCCGCACCTGTCGAACCCTTCACCTCGACAGCATTTAGTTCACCGGCTGTATTCACGTACTCGATATCCCACCCCGGTGTCTCGCCGATGATCGCGACATGCCGAATCGCAGTTGCTCCCGCAATACACTCGCGAATGTATCGCACAGCAATCTCCTCAGCGCGGTCTCCCACGATTTTTGCGCTTCGGGACCTACGTGCCCAGCCAACACCGCGATGTCTTCCGTCCCGTCCATTCGCAACGATTTTGACGCGGCGCGAATGTGGCACCATCAGACTGTCCGTCGTGACCTCGATCCGAATAGATGCAAGTTCCGGCAGACTAACGCGTGAAGGCAAGGAATTCGATGTCTCGATTTCTTCCGGGATCTCACCGGCCGCAGCCAGAATCCGATCAAATGCTTGTTGCGGAAGTGTACGGACACCATTCCTCCACCTGTTCGTCGCAATGGTCTCAAAGAAAACTCCATCAACTTTGGCGGGAACTGGCATAGGGAACGGCATGTAGTCTTCGATTCCGCAGTACCAAGCCCACTTTCCCTTTCCCGCGGTCGGTGAGACGGATGGGTCCCGCCAAGTGTCGCCGATCACACCCCGGCCAAAGTATTCTGCCTGACCGCGGCGCCCTTGTAGACGACGGATTCCGCGATAGTAGACGAACTGTTCGCCGCTGCGAATCATGTTCCGGTAGCTGTTTGGGTAGTGATATTGGATGCCGGTCACGTCCTTCCATTCGTAGCGGTCTGTAGCGTTGGCTTCGTTCGAAACAAGGACAAGCGGCATGATTGGTCCTTTCCCGGTCCATGGATCCGCTAGAACAACTTCGGCGAGAGTCAGGTTCCGCTTGCCGGAATATCGGCGCAGTTCCGCCCTGTATGATCTTTGATAAGTCTCGTGGCGATCTTTTGAACGGACGTTCCACCCGGCTTGCGATACGTCTTCCCGTGGAATCGCTCGGTGGACATACAAGAGCAACACCGCAGAACATGCCTGTCCTTAACCTCATTTTCGCCACAGCACCCGACTAGGACTTACGCCGCGAGCGACCACGGTCCGCGTCTGCCATTTGATTGGCTATACTGTTGGACGCGCCGTAGGTTGGCCCCGCCCACTGGTAGACAGACCTGTTCGCCCCGTCGTGGATATCGTGAATCGCTTCACGGACTTCGCCCGCCCGCTCCAATCGTCGAATCACGGTGTGGATGGAGGCTAGAATGTTTTTGTGGGTGCGTGTAGGGAAACGGAGTTGTTCCAGCGCACTCCTGACTTCCGTGGGCATCAAGCCGCGATTTCCTGCCGCCCGGAATGCAGTCCTGCACGCATTCGTCAGACCGCCCAAGTCCAGTTCTGTCATCTCGCCGACCTCCTCGCTTTGCTCACATAAGGCAGCTAGCGCAGCTACACGTGTTTGTTGCTTTGCGATTTTCGTCGCCAACTCTTCACTCTGGCGAAAGAGTTCCTGCAGAGCCTCCCGCTCCTTTGCCAGTTCGTTTTTGTAAGCTCGCGACATTGCACACTAAATATCACACAATGTCTAAGGCGATGTCAATCTTGCAGTAGCGGAACATGAGACCGACTGCGGGGGATTTCGCATTCATATCCTCTACGCCCGGCCCTATGTGCCGCGTCCGTGGAACGGCTCGACGCTGATATAGGTTCCCTTCAATCCGCGCTTGACTAAACTCCAGAAGTGTTCCAACCCATTTGTGTGAAGCTGCCTACGGGAGGACCCTACGGCCCGAGTCGTTTCTACACGAGAAGTTGTCTCGTGAATCGGTCTAGTCAGCGATTGTCCACCCGCCAATACACCGGCGTATTGGACTGTGATTACGTGCTATATTTTCTAAATATGGTCGGTGGAGTGGACGCAGGATTGTGTTCGCTTTTCCCGGAGGCCTAACGCTATGCACACATGCCAATTATGCCCCCGCGAGTCGGCAAGTACTTGGAACGTACCATTATATGCGAGCCTGGTTCGCAGCAGCAGGGCGCTTCTGAGCATGCTGCATGAGGTATATTCATTCTGAGCCCAGCCGCAAGCCTTTCGTCATCAAGGAACCTGGCGTTATCAAACGCAAAGAAAGCCAAGCAGGATGAGTTCTACACGCAGCTTGGCGTCATCGAAAGCGAGCTGAAGTACTATAAGTCGCAGCTACGCGGAAAGACGATTCTCTGCAACTGTGACGACCCGTTTGAGAGCAATTTCTTCAGGTATTTCGCGCTCAACTTCAATACGCTCCGTCTCAAAAAGCTCATCGCGACGAGCTATGTGAAGTCGCCCATCGTCGGCGGCCAGTTGCCGCTCCTCGACATCGAGGGGCTGAAGCCCGAAGGCAAAGAACCTTACGCGATAGAAATCAACGAGGTGCCAGATCATAAACGGCGTGGCGCGACCGACCTCGCCGACGTGGAATATCTGCTCAAGCACAATTCCAATACGTCACGGGCGCTCAATGGAAACGACATCTACGGCGCGGGTGACTTCCGCAGCCGCGAGTGCGTGGAGTTTTTGCAACAAGCGGACATCGTTGCTACTAATCCGCCGTTCTCCTTGTTCCGCGAATTTGTGGCGCAGCTCGTCGCCTACGACAAGCAATTCCTCATCATCGGGAATATGAACGCTCTTCATTACAAAGAGATTTTCAAGCTAATCAAGGAAAATAAACTTTGGTTGGGGGAGAGCATCCATAGCGGTGATCGAGAATTTCGCGTGCCAGATCACTATCCCTTAGAAGCAGCAGGTTTTCGCATCGACGAGAAAGGCAGGAAATACATCAGGGTCAAGGGCGTTCGCTGGTTCACCAATATGGACAACCCGCATCGCCACGAACAACTGCCACTCTACAAGAAATACTCTGCTGCCGAATACCCACGCTACGACAATTTCGACGCGATCGAGGTCAGTAAGGCTTCGGAAATACCTTGCGACTATGACGGCTTGATCGGTGTTCCTGATACGTTCTTAGACAAATACAACCCCGATCAATTTGAACTCCTAGGCATACCGTTTGGCGATTTAGGCAAGGCAATAGGGGTAACGAGGAATTATCGTGGTCGAACGGACATTGCGATAACCAAGGACGGCAATTCACGTTGCCCGTATTCAAGAATAATCATCAAACGGAAATCCTGACATGAAAATCGCCTTGCATAGCGTCAAAGTGTCCGAACTGATCGCAGGCTACGAGAACAAAGCCGAAGAAGGTGTGCGCGGCTACGGCGGTCGTTTGAACATTCGTCCGCCTTACCAACGCGAGTTCATCTACAAGGAAAAGCAGCGCAACGAAGTCATCCACACTGTCCGCAAGAAATTCCCGCTCAACACGATGTATTGGGTGAAGGTAGGTGATGATGACTTCGAGTTGATGGACGGGCAGCAGCGCACTATCAGCATTTGCCAGTATGTCGTAGGTGATTTTTCAGTAGAGATTGATGGCTCACCGATGAACTTCGGCAACCTGACGGGCAACAAGCGGCAGGAGATTCTGGACTACGAGCTTTCGGTATATGTGTGCGAAGGCACGGATAGTGAGAAGCTCGACTGGTTCAAAATCATCAACATCGCGGGTGAGCGGCTGACGGACCAAGAACTGCGGAACGCGATTTACACGGGGACCTGGTTGGCGGATGCGAAGCGGTGGTTTTCCAAAACCGGCGCTCCGGCGGTTCAAGAGGGACGCGATAAACTGGTGAGCGGTTCGACGATTCGGCAAGAGATCTTGGAAACGGCGCTCGACTGGATTTCCGGCGGAAAAATCGAAGACTACATGAGCGCGCACCAGCACGACAAGGACGCGCAGGAGCTATGGCAATATTGGCAGGCGGTGTTTGATTGGGTCAAGCGCGTTTTCCCGAACCAAGGCAGCGCGCGAGCAAAGCTGATGAAAGGTTTGCCATGGGGCAAGTTCTACAACGAGCACAAGGACGATAAGGTGAACGCTGCGGAACTGGAGCAGCGCATCGTGGAACTTATCGACGATGATGAGGTGGACAGCAAGAAAGGCATCTACGAATACCTTTTGACGGGCAACGATAAAACTTTGAGTCTGCGAGCATTTGACGAAAAAACGCAGCAGAAAATCTATGCAAAGCAGAATGGCATTTGTCCAATCTGCGAGAAGCACTTCACCATTGGAGACATGGAAGCCGACCATATTCTTCCCTGGAGTGGTGGAGGCAAAACAACACCAGAGAATTGCCAAATGCTTTGCAAGCTGGATAACAGGACGAAGAGCGGAAAATAAATCGCCTTATCGTAGCCTATCCTGAGTTCCCTTCATCGCCCGAGCGAAGGTCGTTGATCACTAACTCACCCGATAGGACAATTTGCCTAGTCGGAGCCACTCAACGTGATGGACACCCCAACAGAACAAGTGAAAAACTTCTCAAATCGTCGCGTCCAAGAAGCCCGTAGAGGCCGGAATCCGCGTCCAACTGCGTCCAGAACTAGCAGTTTTTAGAGGTTTTGTGAGGGTAGGAAGCCCGTAAGCTCAACTGCATCAGGGTCTATGGAGCGGGCGATGGGAACCGAACCCACGTCCGAACCCTGGGAGGTTCCGGAAATTGGCGGCATCGGTGGACCGAGTGCGAAAAATGGGGCGGATTCTGGGCGTAGCTGACAAGTCGATGCCGCTCAAAGCAAGTGTAGTTTGCGGGGTTTCCGTCATTTGCCTTCTCTTCGCTGAGGGGGAAATTGGGGGGACTCTACGCATGCGGAGCCACATTTCCGCACATCGTGCCACTACCAAATATTTTGCTAAGTCGTTTGTTTTCAAACCAAAGATTGAAAAGGAAGGACTTCCAAGAGATAGCGCGCCTGCCTTGGGCGCAGGAGTCCGAGTGGCTGATGACAGGCTATTGTAGACGACAATTTCTCGCGGCGCAGGAATCGTCTAGCCTACGAACGTCGCCGACGTTAAGCCGGAAGCGATAACTTAGGGAGCTTCGCAACCAGGGAAGAAAACGGACTGCTTGCGCGAATTGGCGTGTCGTGTCCTCTTTGAGTTGTCATCGCTCCAGTCGCAGGCGATATGGAGGACCGGGATATGTTCGATCCAACAAGCCTCCGCATAGCGGATTTCGTATTTGACTTGTTGATTTCCCAGAACGTGCCACTGTTTCATGGAACAAAGTAGATACTCATTGTTGGACAAGAACTTCAACGGTTCCCCACGAGAGGGTTTTTCTCTGAAGGGCACCTGTTTCCCAAAAAATGGATTCTTTACGATTAATCCGGAAACCAATTTTGCGCCATCGGACTCGCTCACAATGGTGCCAACCGCTTCTACTCGAATTCGAGGATGGAATCGTAGAGTCTCAACGGGATTGCTATCGACGTTTTCTAGTTTGGCGTCCGGATTCTTCACGAGTTCGCACAGACGCCGAATGGCAGACATGTCAACCGGCGTTCCTGGGAAAAATACCTCAATGTAGCTGGAGTGAAGATATACGTCCTCGCCGACCCGCTGCCTTGACGTCAGACACACCAGGCCACCGTCGTCTAGTCGATCGAAATAAGCCAATTCCTCCGAATGGTGGTAGCTGCTCCATTTGAGCTCAGCGTACCTCGACTCCCAATTCTTCACTGCGGAAAGGAAAGCTTCGGTTCCGAGGCCGTACCATCCTGCGTTGCCCTGATGGATCGCGAAAGACTCGTCACCCGCTAACCCTATATGTTTTTTGAGAATTCGTATGAATCGGTGAAGGTCATCGACGGTGTAAATGTCCAGAGTAAGATTTAGTGAAAACACGGAACTGTGATGGGTGCCGGCGCAATCTAGTAGTTCTGTTGCGAAGATGACGTCATGATTCTGCGTTTTGGAAAATAGCGAGTTTTTTCTTTCCCCATCTATTTGGATTGTGTCTGGCCCAGACCGCAGTCGTGTTCTTTTCACCTTCTCGGGGGTCCAATCGGAAAACCAAGCAACCGCGTTTCTCCTGATTTCTTTTTTTTTGCGCTCAAGGAGCTCCGTAAAGGAAAGTTCCCCCGAAGCGATTCCACGAATCTCAGTCCCGTTGAAGAGGATTATCTCGGGATTCCGATCGTTGCACACTTCATGGATGGCCTCAGCCGTATAACCAGACATGCTGAAAATGCAGCCGTATACAGCGGGCGGGCACTTTCGCAGGCGCTCTCGGACCGAGGAAACCTGGCCTACGTGCGTCGGTTTACGGAGCCATTTTGCTTCGATGAGAAACGAATGCTCCTCTCGGAGGGCAAAAAGATCCGTCTGCCTTGGCGGGGCACTGTTTGGGTTGAAGCTGACGTTATACCCCTCCTCCTCAAGGATTTGAGAGATGAAAGGCTCAAATCGGCGGCCGCGTCGATGGGGATCTCGTGTGTTATCTAGGTCGCTCAGTTGTTCTAACAGGTCCTTCATATAAGGGCGTCTCCGATTTGAGTAGGCTTGGGTATTTGTTCCCCTAACAGAAGAGCACGTAACATCGGAGCGACAGGCGACAAATTCCTAGCACGCGGCTGGGTCCGATGCGTACCGCTGCCGGCTGAAAGCCATTCTTAGACACCAGACAGGCCGCGTTCGGTCCTTCGGCGCCTGGTCTCGGAACGCTTGAGTACCTTCAAGGTTTCGTGTAGGTGATCAGCGACGTAGGCATCTTGGAATTCCGCGACCTCCTTAAGTCGCTCCGCGATACGGTCGTTTTCAGTCCTAGCGGAGGCTTGAACAGTTGAAGAAGTTTGCCTCCAGAAATATAGCAGTTCATAGGATATTCCCGACGGGGAGGGGCATATGCGACGAAGTACATTGTGCGCCAGCACGCCTGAATACGGGTGTTCAATATATCCCTCGAGCGTAAGCCACTCGGGATACGCAGTCAGCAATTTATGTGCGAGAGCAGATTCAATCAGCAATCTGGCACCTTTCACTGTGTTCTCGAGACCTACAGCTCGCGCCAAAGTGTCATTTGTCGGCAAGAACTTCCTGAAGTCCTTGGCCTCGACGCGTGGCTGCTTTTCTAGGGCGCCGTCAACCAGCGCTCCTCGCAAGAGCAGGTTTTTCTCGATTAAGTCGAGATAAACCAATTGTAGTGGTTCGAGTATTTCTGCAGCGCCTTCGCCCCACATCACGACGGAATCGCTAAACATCTGCACGTGGATCGGGAGAACTGGTTGGTCGCAGAGGGGCTCGAAACGACTGAAAACGGTGTTGTAGAATGTGTCCAATTTGGCGTACGCGACCTTTGGACTCAACCGGTATGCTGCTCCAATCCCAAGCAGGTCACCGTAGAACGTGAAGCTCGTGGGTGTATTCATGGCGGTGGGCATAGAAGACACGGGTCCGTGTGGTCTGATTATACGCGACGTTGTTAACTTTTCTTGTTAGGGTCCTACTCTGCAGTTATCGTAGCCTAAATAATCTTAGGGATAGCGACGAACCTTAATGCTCGAACCACTATGAACAACGAAGACGCAATCGAGACGTACGCAGAGTTGGCAAAGATCTTGCGCGAGTTTGCGCTGGATTGGATTGTGGAACAAGTTGAAGACGATATTCGGACTGGCAAAGCCGAGCAGAAGCGTGCAACGGTTTCGTCCGATCGGCAAGAGGCCCTGGCCGAGAACTGGAGAGTCGCTCCACCATCCAGCGCGAAGATCTCTCGGCGGAAGCCCACTAGAGAAGAGGAGTTTACCGCACTCAGGGATTTTAGCCCCACAGAGAGACTTGAGATCTTGATTGATGCCACGGATCGCGCACTGCAGGGGGCCGCGAATCTAGAGTCACAGCTTCTCAGTATGAAAGTCCTTGGCGGCGTGAGAATCGTGTTGGCAGGAGAAGAGGCCGATAATGTCTCGCGGTCTCTCGACGCGCAACAAACGGAAGGGCGACTGCAGTCTGTGCATCGGTTGAGCAGAGCGCTTGCAGCACTTCGTTTGGAGTTGCGCGATGGCCACTAAAAGAGAGTTGTTAGATGAAATTCGCGCTGCGCTAGGCCCAGCGGTCTCGCCCAGTCTAACAAACCGATCAAAAGGTTGTGACATTTACGAGGCATATCTCTTTGCATTGGTGTTGGAGTCCGCACAGCAGGAGGATGCGACAAGGATTGTTTTTGAGAACGTCGATGGCTCGACAGCCTCGACCGTCACCTTTCGCACGAGCCCAATGAAGATACAGACTCGAACGCGGCCATATTCACACGCCGTCATTGAGTTCGATGGAAAGCCAGCGTTGGAACTACACGTAGGTATCTTTCTGAATGGCGGCTCTAAAGTAGCCCATGAGTCCGATGTTGTTGTTTTAGATCGAGCTGAAGCCAACGCATGTCGAAGCGATCCGCAAGCCGAAATTGTGCCCCGCTCCGGAAAAGCCCTTCTCACAATCGAGGCGAAGTTCTATAGTTCTCAGCTCAAGCTAGGTTTGGGTCGTAATTTCTTGGGACTGTGCACAGACTACACAGTAAGGGATAGCTTTCTAGTGACGAATACGGTGTCGGACTCCGTCGCTGCGTTGTTGGCTGGCAGGAAATGCAAATTCGCGCCTCAAGTCGATCCGAGTCGGCCGTCCCAGGTTGACCGGCTTCGCGGCTTGCTGAGGACAGTGTTTTTCAATTACAAAGCAAAGCGCTGATATCGGGCAAAGTCCTGGTTCCAGTGCCTCGCGCTGTCATAGGAATGTCATACTAGTCTTGGCAAATCGCAGTAAAACGGCAGCTCAAAAGTGATAAAAAAGGAGCAAGTAGTTTGTCACCGTTAGTCACAAGTTGCTGACTTTCCCTCGCTTTACGCTCGCTCCGGCAAGTTCTGATTAAAGCGGTCAACTGCCTTCTAAGCAGCAAGGTCGCAGGTTCGAATCCTGCCGGCCGCTCACAATAATTACGAACTCTGGCCCCGGAATCGTCTTGACCAAATAGCCACTTTCTTACAGAATGACGGCAAAACGCCCGCGATCGTACGATGGCGCCACGTCAACCGGCAACAGACATCGCTCGCGCCACGTTTCCGAGAATCTTAGGACGACTGCAAGCATGAAGAGCGACTGAAATGAACAGACGCGAGTTCCTACAATCCGGCACAACCCTCGCTTTAGGCGTCAGCAGTCTGGAAATCGCAAACATGGCTTGGCCAGACGCCGCGCCCGTACGCCGGGCGGTGAACGGGCTCGCGGCGGGCGATCCCATCGTCCGAAGCTATGCGAAAGCTGTCGACTTGATGAAGCAATTGCCGGAAACGAACGCACGGAATTGGCGGAAACAGGCCAGCATTCACAACAACTACTGCCCTCACGATAACTGGTGGTTTCTCCCGTTCCACCGGGCCTATCTCTACTATTTTGAAAACGCCTGCCGGGATGTTTTGAACGATCCAAGCTTTACCGTGCCTTACTGGGATTGGACGCGACACCGGAAAATTCCCGATCCGTTTCTCGACTCGGCGAGCCCGCTGTGGAGTCCAGGCCGCACCGATGACGGAAAAATCGAGCTGGCGGAAGAAATTGTCGGGGAGCGGGTAATTACGAACATCATCGAATCGGATTCGCTGGTCGACTTGTTTAGTTCTCCGACGACGCACGACGAGCAGCGGCAACACGTCAGCGCCGGGACCCTCGAATTCACGCCGCACAACGGAGTGCACGGCACGATCTCGGGTGACATGAATACCTACCTCTCGCCGCTTGATCCCATCTTCTGGCTGCATCACGCGAACGTCGACCGCATCTGGGCCAGCTGGGCCAAAGTTCACGACAACCAAGCCCCCACACGCGCACCCTGGTCGACGCACCAGCTGGCCGCATTCTTCGATGCCGCCACCGGACTGCAGGCTGCGCCTCCCGCCGCCGACACGTTGGACGCCTCAAAATTCCGGGCGAATTACGACCACTACGAAACGATCTCCGGCCCCACGCCGCGGGCGAGTGCACACTCGCTGCGAAGCGCGATGATTGGGTTAAAGGGAAAGCTCTCGAGTGCTTTCAATCTCCGACACTTTGCAGCGGACTCCGCCGGCCGTGACATTCCCTTGGGGCAGGCCGGGCAAGTCCATGTGCCAGTCACCGGGAAGTTTATCCCGGCGATTCAAAAGGCAGCTTCCGAAAACGAGCCCACCTCCGATGCCGAACGAACCGTAGTCACCTATCTACTGATCGAGAACGTTCCGCCGCCGAAAGTGCTGAGTACAGCCATGCGCGTTTTTTTGAACTGCAAGGACGCCAGCCTCGCCACTCCTCTCGACGACCCCACCTACGTGGGAACCGTAGCGTTTTTCGGAGGCGGAAGCCACGACATCGAAAACGCTTCCGGCGTCACTTTCACCATTAACGTGACAGCAACCCTCGCAAGAGTCATCGAAAAAGGGATCTACGCGGCAGGCACACCGATCAGCGTCGGAATCGTTGCCGTGGACCTGGCGAATCTTAAGCGAAAGGCATCCTCCGAGGTTCTTCGCCCCGAGCGAATTCGACTGGTGGGACTGGAAGTTGAATAGGTCTTTCATGATATACTCTGCCCTGAGGCAATCTGGTATGAAACCTCACCGATATGGAGCGGTCTCTCTAGCGCTGCTCGGGACTTTGAGCGCTTTTTCGTCGACTGCTTGCGCACAGTCCACCCCGAAGACCATCATTGTCAACGCATCGTCCGAGACCTCGGGCCGTCAGCAGCTGGAACTAAAGGGCGTGAAAACACCTGCAAATGCCGCTGGAGTTCGCGTCTTCCTGGATCCGGGCTCAGAAACGAAACTGGATCCGGGCAGCAAGTCTTACGTGGGCAGTCTCTATTTTTCGCACCAAAGCCAGAGCGATATGAAAGAAGGAAATTTCGTCCTGCCCTTGCATAGAAAGGTCACCGGGGCCGCGCACGTGGTGATCTATCCAATTTCATCGAAGGGTTCTGCGGTTGCAGGCAGCGTTGAAGTGCAAGACGCGAGAATTCGCGCCGCAGACAACAGCATCTTTCAGTAGGCCTCCGAGAACCTTCCTGCCTCTTCTCACCCCGCGTAGCTACGTTTGGACTTGACAGAATCACTATCAAAGGATATTCCTTTCCTCACTCCTGGTAACACTACCGTCCCGACGCGGAGACTCAAGCTATGAGAAAAGCGTCCGCCGTGTTCCTCGCTCTTCGGTTGCTTTGTGCGAATGTGAGTTGCGCCCGGCAGGCTTCCCCTCCGACACCGCAAGCGAACGAGTCCGCGGCAGCCCAGCCGGTCACCGGGCAGAGCAGCTACGTGGATCCACTGCTTCACCGTCCCGCCTTTTCCTCCGCGCGAGGCATGCGGCACCAAGCCTCGAACAGGGGCATTCACGTCGGTCAGCCCAAGGTCTTCGATGATCGTTCGCTCCAGTTGATGTTGGCTGCCGCCGAGCAGCGGCTTGCGACATTGCAGACCATCGACCAAGCACGCACGATGGCCAACATCGGCACCATCCAGGGTGGGTCGCAAAGCGAAACCGGTTTTGCAGCGCAAATTGCGAGCCTCCCAACAGCCGGCGTGGTTTCTTCGACCGGCGCGAACAATTCAACTACCGGTGGGCTCTCGCAAACGGTCTCAAATGGGACAACCGGCGGCACGACGCTTACGACGGTCGCCGGAAACAACCCCACGACAACCAACGTGAACACTATGGGAACGACAGGAAGCAACAGCAGCACCGCGAACAACTCGAACACCGGCGGCACGACTTCTTCTACGCAAACAACCATGCCGAGCGTCGCGCCAACGCTCGTCGCCGCCCCAGCCATGAGCGGACTCTCGCTGCCGACCAACGTCTCAGTTTCCGCGAGCGATGTCTTAAACGAAGAGATGCAACTGACCTTCGAAATTGCCAACCTTCGACTGCTGCTCCAGGGTTCGCTCAACGACCGTTTTGTTACCGGAAACCAGCGCATCAAACAGCATGCCACTGTTGGTTTTCCAATCAGCATTGCCACACCCGAGGACAGAAGGTACAAGAACGCCGTTGCGGAAATCTTAATCACGGTGACCACCTGGCCCGACTTTTACGACAAGGAAAAGAACCTACACTTCTACAACCAGTACGCGGGAAACTACAGTCAATCCGCAGCGGCCCCCGCGCGTTCCCTCTGTGCGGCATATGCCGGACGAGCGGTCACGGCATCTGATGCTGCGTATTCGGAACGCGCTTGCCCGGAAGCGCCCGGCCTCATGGCCATTCTGCCGCGCGAGAAGACCTACAACGTTGTCGACATCCGCGCAAAAAACACGAGTGTCTCAGGTGCCGCTACTGCGAAGGTTCTAACAGCGGGCGTTACTTGGTATCACGCCACAAAACATTATTATGTCGTCCAGGCGCAAGACACGGTTGCCTTCGAGGATGAGCCCAAATTGTCGGCGGCGACCGAGCAACTCAATCCGGTTTCGACCACCTTTGGGTGGCAGTTCCGGCCCGTGCTCAACGAATGCAAGGTGCGTCCCGGCCTACGTCAACTCTTCGCCGAGCTGTCGTTTCCGACGCCTCCTGACGGACAGTTTTACGGAACGGTTACCGTCGAAGCGCGCTGGCGTCATTTCGATGAGAAGCACGGAGCTATAGGCGATCCGATCATCGATACCGCCCACGAACGGAAGGAAGTTGGGCGCGTCCGCTCCAAAACCTCCACCTGGAAGCAGGGTAACGACGCGGTACCGTCGATCGAGTGGATAGGCGCTTGGGAGCTGCCCAACTTCGACCTGCAGCCCAAAATACCGCAACGCATCACCTGGGACGAAGTCGGTGGGGTCATTTCGGTAGCCGCAAAAGGTTTCTATACCCCAGGAACAGTCGTTGTTGTGGGCAGCACGGTGTACGGCCCAGGAAGTCCAGGTTACTACTACGACCCGGAAAAAATCCGATTCGTGGCCCCGGCTTCCGATCTGGTCCGCGCGGGCGCTGTCTTTCTCGAGGAGCAAGGCGGAAAACAACGCGCCCTGGATCGGGACCCCGATAAACTCGCACCGTTCGATCGACTGACGATTACGGAAGCTACGGCTGTTCCCTATAGCAATACGGACATGATTCTTTCGGTCTGTTACACGGGCTCGGCCGGAGCGGCCGACGAGATCACTGAGGGCATGGCTCGCCCGGTCGCGCTCGTCGGCGGCAAAGTATACGGACTGTCCGACCAACCCTATACGGTCTCGCCACAAAATCCATGCAAAGACAAGACCAATCAATTCGTCTCTCTCCGAGCCCCCGCCGATGCCATTCGCGCGGCAAGACAGGTGAAGCTAAAGCAACTCTTCTTTGGGGCACCGGGCACATCCCAGCATACCATCAACATCGTTAACGACTTTTCCGCGGCCAAGGTCGTGAGCGTGGCGGCGGCCAACAGTTGCACACTCCTGGCCGTTCAGGGCAGCGAATTGCTCCTAGAACCGCAACCGATGGACGGGCCAACGCACGTGCTCATCGCCAACCTAGAGATCAAGCCACGCGATAAGACGAAGCAGCAGTGCTCCTTTGTTCCCGCAACGGAGAAACCGGCCACTGCAAAAACGCCCACAGCGAAGAAAGGAAGTGAACAAGCGAAGGACAACAAAGACGCGTCGAAGAAGACGCCGCTCACCTCGGCCGCTGTGCCTTGCCCTGCAGACAACGCATATCTCGATACTTCGCTCGGCCTCGCCACGCTTCTCATTGCCGCGCCGGACTGTCTCCTCAAAGCGGCAAAACAGATGGAAATCTATCGCGGCGACAAACAATTCCCCGCGACAGTACAAACCGTCCTTCTGCCCATACCAAGTTCCGAAGAAAAAGGGGTGTCGGCGCAGATCGACACCCAGGAAGTCCAGTCAGGAACCAAGACTATTCATCTCAAAGGCGCGCACTTGGAGCTCGTCGACCTCGGCACGCTGTACTTTACCGGATTTATCGGCACCTCTTTGGGAGCCAAGTTCTCTGCCGATTTGAGCTACATCGAAATCAGCCTGCCTGATACCCTCACCAACAACACCGGAAACTACGCGCTGAACTTCATGCAGTCCGACAAGACGCTGGGCGGTGCGCTGGTCCGTATCATCAAGCCCAAGAGTCAGTGACACCGGCTCGTTCTGCGTCGTCGGAATCAAATCCGATTTTGTCTACGGAAAAACCACTCCCTTTCATCCCTTCTAAATTGCGCCAATATCAAAGGGATATGGCGGAGGCGCATGGGAGTCGAACCCACCAACCGCGCCACTGTCGCTCTGTCATAAAAATGTAATACTAATTGTGACAAATCGTAGCAAAACGCCTGCTTAACGGTGATGAAAAAGGAGTAAGTAGTTTGTCGCCGTTCGTCACAAGTTGCTGACTTTCCCTCGCTTTACGCTCGCTCCGGCAAGTTCTGATTAAAGTGGTCAACGGCCTTCTAAGCAGAGGGTCGGGAGTTCGAGTCTCCCCGGGCGCGCCATCTCATTGAATTAAAAAGAGTAAGAAGAATTGCACTTCGCGTTGACCCTCTGCTGCCTAAGCAGGTGCTCACCTATCTGAGTTACCCGCCCACGCGAAATAACCGTGGGATTCTCAAGCATGTACAGTCGCTACCTCCACGCCATCAGCATCGTTTGTCGGTCCTTTCGGTCCAACAATGGCTCGAATCGCACAAATTGCTGCCGTCTCCTGTCAGCCAACGATCTCTCCATATATAAAGGTGGATGAGAACAACAGATTGCGCATCGCAGGATGGTAGCAGGCCAGGAATCCGAGGAATCATCGCTAAATAAAATTCGCCTCACTCCTGCCCCGTTTCCGAGTCAGCGATCTTACACCCTTATTGCTGGTCCGAATTTTGGGGAGCACTTCATCGCGGCAACACCGCGAATGTTATTTGGGCTTTGATCGCGTTTTCTAGCGCTCATCGCATTCTGTGAATCCGGTCGAATCAATTCGATCACCAGGGGGCAGGCTCGGTGCGCGTTTCTGCCCGTGACGGGCACTTGTCCGAGTACGCTGTTTTACCAGGAGCTGACCGGAACTTGAACACGCAGCGTTGCCCCCTCAGGCGAACAAAGAAGCGGAACTTCGCTTCAACGCTGGGAGTCTAACTAAGATAGTTGTCAGAGACGAGTCTGTCACATGCCCACTTTTGGTCGAGTTCGCGGCGTCGTGTCTTCTGCATGTCTGTTAGTGCTCGCAGTCATTGCACTTGCGTGGCTTTGGTTGTACCTTGACTCGCTTCACGAGCGCCGACGGGCAGAACGCATGATTGCAGATCTAAGGTCATTTCCTTTCGCATCCGCAGGTTTTCCAGAAGTGCGTCAACTCGCAAACCGTTACGGCGGCATTGTCACCCAGTCGTTCCCACTTCCAAAGTTTCTACCGCCCGGCCTACCTGTGCGCAGATTTGAGGGCTCTGGCAACTCGAAAGATCTAGTCCCCAAAGTCCGGACGAGACCAACCTGCACGTCCCAAGATTGCACTTTCATTATTAGGATTAAGCCGCGCCTCTGGCTATATGATTTGCAGTTCAACTACAAGTTGTCCGCATTCCTCGCGTCTACTCTCGCGCACGTCGGTCTTCGTCCCTGGGCGGTATACGCAAGCTTTGAAGTTAGGGATAGCAAGCTTTGGGAAAGTCGCGCCGGGGCGGGTCAGGGAAGACATAAAAGATTGGGTTCATACGAGGGCCTGGTCATGCTGGACTATGAGGTCATCTCCATGTCCAAGGCCAACGCCGTGTATCAAAACCGCCCTGACTATGCGGTCAGTGTTCCCCACATCACGGGGACCATCTCGGAAGACTTACGGACGTCGTTTGTGCAAGACACAAGCGCCCCAACGAGTCGTGCCTTCGACATCGACCTTCACTGCCTTACGGCTTTCATGCATCCCTGCAAAGGATTCGACGTTCTTGCGCCATCGGCTTGGGTGGACTATCAGGGCGGGTTGAATCACGGGCGAAATGAAACTCTCGACTCCCGGTAAGTGCCGTTCTCGTCCATGTGACCGGCCAGCTTTAGGGGCAGATTTCAAGTCTACGAGTACGCTGTTTCCCAGGAGTTAGATGCCGTGGATCAGCGGAACTGCAACTAAACAACTGTGAAACCTCCCTTCATTTGCGACCGTCTATGAAATTAGGACCGACCAGGCAGTGATCAAACAGGCTCTTTTTGAAATCAAGAAGGAGATTCCGGCATGAACCCCTGGACGATATCCCGGACAGCGATTTTCATTTTTCTGATGACCACAATGGCAGCCGGCGCCGAGAAGACACCGCCCACCTATCAGAAGGGGACAATCCTAAACATCTCCAGTGACCATGCGTCTTGTGAACTGGAGGGGATCGGTATACGCAAGCTGATCAGCAATTGCGGTAATTTCCAATCAGGGCAACCGGTGGATTACCGGCTGAAAGGCGATAGGGTCTACATACGCCGGGAGAGCGGCAAGGAGTACAAGTGCAGCATAGAGGGCACGATTGAAAACGTCGCCGACAAGACCAGCTATCAGCAGGGCACGATCAAAGGATGGGAAAAGGGCACCGACATCTATTGGGTCGGCGCCCATGGTGAAACGTTTCCCCGCGATAAGACCGTGTACGAATTGAAGGGCACCGACATGGTTTACCTGATTGACTACTGCGGTTCCTTCCAGGCAGGGAAATTCAGTTTAGGGCAAACCGTGAACTACCGAGTGGATGAAACTGACGAGGATGACAGGAGGCTCTACATCAGCCGCGACAACGGCGAAGAATACAAATGCAAAATAGAAGGTCAGAAGATGTTGGAGCGCAGCAAAAACGATGTACCTTCCACCGCTCCTGCTGCTGCTCCTCCTGCTGCTGCTCCGCCCGTTAAGCCCTAGCGATCGGGACATTGACGGCGCCCGACCCGGACAGTCAATTGGCAGTGGAGTGGAGTTCTCATCATTTGAACCGACAAGCTTTCGCGGCAAATTCCATATGTACGCGAACGCTGTTAACCAGAGTTACCTTCTGGCACTAATGTACTATTCCCGTAATCTGATTAGAGAATCTAAAATGAGCGGCCATGGGCCGACGCGGGTTCATTTCCAGCCTCTTCCGCCGGAGCAAGAGGTTCCTCTTGGTCGTTTGGTTGATTGGAGTGGCTGGCGCCCTCATCGACCTGGCAGCCGAGCGCGTTACGATTCTGGACTTCAGTTCAACAGTTTCTAAGCCAAGAAAACATCTCCCAAAGCCCTTCCCGCCGGACAAGGTTTTCGGAGGTCGTTGCGGCGGGATGACATCGGGTAAGTTAATTATCTCGCTGGTCTCGCTGGACCGAACCGAATACACCATCGGGGACGAGTTCAGTTACACGCTTGAGGTTAGGACCGCTGGGCCTGAGACCGTTAAAGTCCCGACTGTTCTCAACGTAGCCGACCTTGAGCCCGATGACCCAAATGTAAGCTTCAGCTACGCTGCGATGGAGATTTGGCTCGGGATGTCTGGAGAATCGAACGAGCGATATTTCCACGTCCCGCTTCTCCGATTGTACGGTTCTGATGAGATGCCGTGGACCGAGATTGAACTCAGACCAGGAATGTCCATTGAAATTCGAGGAAAAGCGAAACTGAAACCCTTCGACCCCGAACATACGTTCTTTGACGCGCCTTACATGGGGGCCACGGAGGACATGCCAAAAGGTGAAGTGCGAGTCAACGTCTCCTGTTGGAGGGGAGACAAATTCTACTACGAGGGAAACACACACTACGAATATCCAGGCACCTTTTGCCCTGAAGAGATGTACACGGTCGTCTACGGCAATAAAATCACCTTGCTACCTGCGTCCGCCCACTGAAGGTCCACCCGTTCGGCAGCCTGTCGACTCAACTCCCGATTAGTGGGGTTCCCGTCCACTTGACCGGCAGGCCCTTGCGACGGATTCCACATCGACGTGAACACTGTCAATCAGGACTTACGCGGAGACTAGGAGCCTGTCCGAGAATTCATCTCAAGTTTTGTTGAATTCACTTGAAACCAAATAGAAGGGTGTGCGAGTTTGTGAGTCATGGCCAAGACTTACAAAACCTACCTTCCTGAACAAGATTTGCTGTTACCGCCAAG